>Ga0208226_1000110_pt1 | contig 26336 bp, 22 predicted proteins | sample LakMenE18May11ns_FD_150713 | JGI IMG/M metagenome (GOLD analysis project Ga0208226, IMG submission 150713) | Freshwater microbial communities from Lake Mendota, WI - 18MAY2011 deep hole epilimnion ns (SPAdes) | ecosystem: Environmental > Aquatic > Freshwater > Lake > Epilimnion/Euphotic zone ... | reverse complement strand
CAACTGACCTTGACGTGGGTTTGTCTGGTTAGGGTTGCCATCAATACCGAAAGCAGCTTGAGCTCTGATCTGACGATCAAAAGACTTAGCAGCGTTCTCGGCTGATGCTTGGTTAGAGCGTTCAATCACAGCTCGGTAGCCGACGATAGCGATCGTCGCCAAAATACCGAGAACCACGATCACAATGATCAACTCGATGAGGGTAAAAGCTTTGCGTTTCATATTGGGTATCCATCCTTGAGGTAGTAGGCGTTTTGAAGGCCTGGTTGTTAGGTACGAAAGGACCGTCCGTGACGTATTGTGGGTTGCAAGGGTCTTACGTAGTCGTCTAAAGATCTCCCTAGAACTAGTGTTTACTGCTGTTAAACGCAGACAGAACTAGGCTTAGAATTAGGTTTAAGCAGCACGCTGGTGAGGTTGCGCGTTGCGGACCTTGCTTGCATCTATCTAGCAGTCTGGCTAACGAGGTGGACAACGATGCTGCAGAGACCAGCGAGGAAGAGGCTTACTAGGGGGATGTATTACTAAAAAATGAATAACTGGTGAGACGGCTTACTAGAAAGCTGTATAACTAGTTAGTCGCGTTGCTCTACTGTTTCCGGAGCAGACTCGATCCTGTGTGCTACACAAGCAGGACGGTCACAATAAAACTCAACCCAGAGAGCATCCGAGTCCGCCCATGGTTGCTCATCTGAACCCGGAGCCCGTCGAAGCTCTATTGCTTCAGTCAGCTTACTGCACCACGCACAGCGGAGCGTTCCGCGCTGTCGAGCGAGCTTGCGTCGTTGGTGCGTGGAGAGTTCTTCGCGTGGCACACACAACACTGTGAGCAAGCGCAAAGCAAGATGCTTGAATGCAACAAACACACCCAGCATCCACAGAGACGACTGGAGAGAGCATTAACGCAACGCCTTTAACACGTATTTGTGCGCGCTGACTGTCATCCTGGTCAGTAGGCGCAAAGCCCTGCTTCTTGCTGCGTTAAAGCAGCAAGCTTTGACTAGCCGCGGACGATAGTTGAGACAAAGTCCAAGGTGTCAGCTGTGAGGGCCTGAAACTGGATACGCGAAGACGGCGATACAACGGTGTATATGACGGCCATGAGTGCGAGCTTTTTGAGGATCTTCATAAACCCCACCATGGGAGGAGCCCTCAGCGCGTGCGAGAAAAGAGGGGGCACGGCACTTTAAAGGCATGGAAGACACCCAGCTAGGTACTGTTTATCTGCCCCAAACCGGCAGCGGCGTTGGAAAGTTCTCGTTTATCTTGGACTCCCAGAGCGGAGGATCAAACGTCCAGATCGGCTCCCTTGTTGTAGCCGACACAAGTGAAGGCTCCGTCGTTGGGTCAGTAACCGACATGAAGACCATTGGCTCTGACGGTGACCCTGTACGTATTTTGCCAAGCCGCGCTGCAGGAGTTGGCATCGCGCACATGGAAGAAGCGATCGTTGCTGAAGCCAGTGTTGTCTCAAGTGACAAACTACGAAGCGTTCGAGCAGGCGCGGTACGTGCTGCAAAGATCGCCGAAGTAGCAAAAGCCACAGGACGTGATCGTATGGACTGGCCGATACCTGTTGGTGTGACGAGCCTCGTTGATGGCTCATGGGCTGGGATGGACGTGGATGGTTCTTTCTTGATGGGGCCTGAAGCACAAGGATGTCTCGTTGGAGGTCGTTCTGGTGTCGCTTCTAAAACAAGCTTCGTGAGTGTTCTTCTGCGTTCTGCTTTGTCGCGCGGAGATGAAGACGAGCACCGTGTTGCTGCGATCGTGTTCAACGTCAAAGGTGAGGACCTAGTGTGGCTCGACAAAGGCGTGAGCAAAGGCTACGAACTCACTGACGAAGACCTCTCCATTTACAAAGCAATGGGTCTTGACGCGACACCCTTTCCGGACGTCACCGTTTATGCACCAGCTGCAAGTGGCTTTGGTGGAGTGCGATCGGCACGCCCAGATGCACGACCTATCGCTTGGGACTTGCCAATGGCTTGGCGCTACCTGCGCTTTTTCTTTCCCAACATGTACGACGACGAGAAGATGTCGGGTTTTGTTGCCCAGTTTGAAGACCTACTTTTAAAGAACCCTGATATGCATCGACGTGTTGATACTTTCGACAAACTCAACGCATGGTTTGCCAACGAGATCGACATGGCCGAGCAGTCCGGTGCTAGTGAGTGCTGGGGCGGACGCGTACACATTGCAACTATGCGACGTTTGCGTCGTCAATTTGACGGCTTGCGTAGCCGCGGTATGGGGCTTTTCTGCGGAGGAAAATCAGGCGGTGGTGACGACATCCCGGTAGAAGCATGGCGCAACGGTCAGGTGATTGTTGTTGACCTAGCAGGTGTGTCTGTTGAAGTACAAGGCTTTGTTATCGCAAGAACCATTGACCGTCTCATGCAATCAGCAGAACAATCACAGCTAGGTGTAGATCACCTTGCGATTGTCACTGACGAGCTCAACTCATTCGCACCAGCATCAGGCGGTGAGATGGCGACCGTACGTAAAACCTTGCAGAAAGTCGCAACCCAGGGCCGCTACGCCGGTTTGGCTTTGTTTGGTTGTGCGCAACAGCTCTCAAAGATCGACGAACTACTTCGAGACAACTGCTCATCAAGAGCCCTTGGTCAGAGCGCGGAAGCAGAACTCACCAGCGGAGTTCATGGTCGATTGTCAACAGGCGTACAAGAACGCATCGCGACTTTGCCAAAAGGACACATGACGCTGTGGCACACCGCTTACCGTCAGCCACTTGTCGTGCGCTTTCCCCGTCCGGCATGGCGCATGGGGCGCAGTCGCACCACAGGTGGAGCCAAAGTACTCGACGCGTCATCACAGTTGCGTAACGCGATCAGCGAAGCAAGCTACGCACGTTTGACTGAAGGAGTAGCACCAGAGATCGCAGAACAAGCAATGGCTTCAGCGTCAAGTGTTGACGAAGCCGTTGAGCGTCTCGCTGGCATGCGAGAGATCGACATGACAAAGACCGCAGTACATGAAAAGCGTCAGTTCGATAGCGACAATCCTTTCAACATGGAGTGATGCTGCTCTAGGCGGCATTAGTTTCTTAAAGCTCACAGCGATCACAAGATGAGTGCGTCCGAGAGTCGCTTTACGACAGTGTGATCTATGTACTGGCCAATCGGAATCGTCATGCTCCTTGTTGGAGCTTTGTGTTACCGAGCCACACGCCCTAAAGACTAAGACTTAAGCAGGTACAGGTTCTTTAGGTGCGGGTTGTGTCACCGGCTCTGTTTTTGGTGTTTGCGTCTCTTTGTCAGGGTGCGGTGCGATGATCTCACGCTGAGGTTTCCCGATATCTGCCATTCTCACACTATCCGTCCTTAACTGTGAGAGACACGACTCTTTAGCGAGGTCGCCTTGTTAAACGAAACAAGCGGTGAGTGAGGAGTGCTGCCACGCCTATCCCTGTAGTCACTGGAGCAATTATCGCAAGCCCTGTAACGAGTGCGCAGAACGCTAACGCTGCAGCGGTTTTACGTAGAGGTCTGTACGGCGGTGACTGCGCGAGCACAAACGACGGGTCACAATTTAAAGGGACACCAAGACGCAACGACGCTTCTTCTAACGTAAACACCTGGTCTGACAAAGTCAAAGAACGGTGCGTAGAGCAGCGAGTGCACACAGGCAGTAGTTGGTTTACTGATATACCAGCTCGAGTTGCCCGCAAGGCTGTTACTTCACCTGTCTTGCAACGAGCACACACACGTGGCAGAGATGTGCTCAAAACCTTCTGCAGTTGGCAGCGCATCCCGAGTTCGTGTTCAATGATCGTGCCGCCTAACAGCACTTCTGAAACAACAGTGAATGATGTAGGAGGGCCTAAAATGTCCAGCTCAGAAACTGCAGACACGGCGTAAAAGCCACATGTGCAACGATGGTGTGGTGCTGCGTGACCGGTGAAACGACCACATATTGCCTTGTCAGAGGCACTAAACAACGGGATGAAGTTTCCGATCAGGAATCTCGGAGCAAACCACAAAGCACCATCAGACGACACGACCAGCGTCGAGATTTTAATGCCACTCAGAGGGTGCGTAGCTGCCGCCAGAGGAAGACTTCCCTGCTCATCTAGATCTTCACTGCTCTTATCTTCCACCTACAAAGAGTGTCCATGAGGACCTCTCAATGACACGGGGCTTGTATCGCAAAACGCCCCTCTGGTGTCAGAGGGGCGTTTTGGATCGGCTTTATGCAAGGAGAACACTCCACCGATCATTCGAAGACGCCGATGAGAGGCGACTTTGAAGGATTGTTAGAGGGACTGTGTTGTGCTGCAGCCTGCAGCGATGACTGTCACGCGAACTTGATCTTGCAATGTGTCGTCTACAACAGCACCAAAGATGATGTTTGCTTCAGGGTCAGCTACAGCGTGAATCACTTCAGCAGCAGCGTTTACTTCGAACAACGAGAGGTCACTTGGACCACAGATGTTGATCAAGATGCCACGAGCACCATCGATTGGCACTTCAAGCAACGGAGACGTGATCGCAGCTTGCGCTGCTGCTACGGCACGATCCTCACCTGACGCTTCGCCGATGCCCATGAGAGCGCGGCCAGCGTCTTTCATGATCATACGCACGTCAGCAAAGTCGGTGTTGATGAGACCCGGTGTGATGATCAAGTCAACAACACCCTGCACGCCTTGCAAAAGGACTTCGTCAGCCATAGCGAAAGCTTGAAGCATCGAGGTCTTTGCAGTAGCAACTGCGAGCAAACGGTCGTTTGGGATAACAATGAGAGTGTCACAAGCTGCTGCGAGCTCTGAGATGCCTTGCTCTGCTTGCGCTGAACGATGACGACCTTCGAAAGCGAAAGGACGAGAGACAACACCAACAGTGAGGGCTCCTGCTTCACGAGCTACTTGAGCAACGATTGGTGCTGCGCCAGTACCTGTGCCGCCACCTTCACCGGCTGTAACGAACACCATGTCAGCTCCAGCTAGTGCTTCAGCGAGCTGAGCGCGGTGCTCTTCTGCTGAGGCCTTACCAATTGCAGGCACGGAACCAGCTCCGAGGCCGCGAGTTGTTGAAGCACCAAGGTCGATGCGAACATCAGCGTCACTGAGACGGAGAGTTTGGGCATCTGTATTGACAGCAATGAACTCAACACCACGAAGGTTTGCGTCGATCATGCGGTTGATGGCGTTAACACCAGCGCCGCCGACACCAACTACCTTGATAGAAGCCAGGAAGCCCTGGTTTGCACGCGAGTTAGATGACGCGATTGCTGAAGCGATCACTGCAGCTGCGTTGTGTGAGATTGTCTTTGCCGCTTCCGGTGTTGTTACTTCCGGTGTAGTGACGATTGTTTCTTCTGCTTTTGGTTGAATGTTCATGTAGCTCCTTGGGCTCCTTAGAACGCCCGGTCGAGGGCGTGACCTGCAAAGTGCCGCAATTGGTCAGGACCGCAAGTAGCCTGGAGGACTTTTTATTGGCCCTAAAACAGGCTGTAAAACAAGCCTTAAAACAGGGTCTAGGACAAGGGGTGTGTCTGGTGTGTGGTCGTGGCGGTGGAGGAGGAGCAGGAGGAGGTGGCGGAGGTGGCGGTGGCGGTGGCGGGCTTGCTAGTTCTTCCCGAGCCTGGCTGCAAGGGCTCAGAATTAATGCTCAGTAATGAGGCTTAGCGACAGACCTTCACGAGAAGATCCTCGTACAGCCTTGCAGGATCGAACGCGTTGGCCGTTAGGTTCTGCACTGAGTCGGCTTTACTGTTTAAAGCCTCGTCTAAAGCCAGCGCTAACGCCCGCAGATCTCCTGGGGAGACCAGAGTCGCGAGAGAGGGGTCAAGATGGGAGAGTCCTGGATGCGCATAGCCAACTACTTTTTTACCCAGTGAGACTTGTTGCGCAACCGACCACACCGGGCATGATGCGCCGAGCGCTGGTACTAAAAGCACCTCGTGAGCGCTGAAAAGATTTGACCAGTCACTCAAAGTTGAAGGTGGCTCGGACACACAGACACCTGGCGTTGCTGTTGCGAAATCACGTAAGGCCTGCGTCTTTTTGTTCTTCGGCATGACAACCGTCAGAGATGTCTCGACGTGGTGGCGGCGCAACAGTGTACAAGCGTCAATCACTTCAGATTCCTCGTCACCATCTGTCACAAGCAGAGTCGAACGATGGTTTGGCTGTGTTGCTGTGATGTGAACTACCCCTGGAGGCGGGACAGATGTGATGTCAGAACGCAGCGAGCGATCAGCGAGAGCTTGGGCCATGAGCGGCGATGGTGCCAGTATCTCAGAAGCCAGAGAGAGCGCAGAAGAAGCAGCGATCGTTGGTGGCTCACTGAGATACAACAAAGCAGCAGAGGCTAAGTGCGCCAACATCGGAAAGTCCTCGTGTAACGCGACCACGTCAATTGCGTGATGCGCAATAGCGTCTTGCACGTCTGCGGGAGACGCTAACGACACCCTTCTGAATGGCTCTTCTGCATCTGCGACTGTCTCTTCAGACGAGATGGTCGCTACAAGTACGTCGTGCTCGACAGAGAGCGCGTAAGCAAAAGCGAGCATCGTGCGCTCTGTCTCTTTCGACGACAGAGTAGTTGAGGCGTCCGGGGTTGTGAGGAACATAATCCTCAACCTGGTGAGAGAGCGGTATGATGTTGACACATGCGACACTGTGCAACGAGCCTTGGTGCTGTGCCCGAGGCAGCAGCGGTAGAGACGGTGACAAAAATGCGTCACACCGGACGGTTCTTAACATGAGAGCTCTAGCAGCTGCGGTCATCTTGGAGAAGATGGGCGTACGCAACACAGTTGAGGTGCGCGGCGACATCGACGCACTTGAGATGTGCGCCAGTTTGTGCTGGGCTATCACCGTCGCTGCTGAAGTTGGTGCGCATGGCTCTCTAACGATTCAAGAATGTGCCGGACGGGGCTGTGACAAGGCTGTCTCCCTCGTCACAGCGATGCTCGACGGCGGAGACGACCTAGCTGAAGCAGCTGTTGATACAGCGGTCGGGACGAGCTCTAGGGAGCTCACAATTGAGCTCTTAACCCTGGCCCAGCTTGTAGGTGAACGTGTTGAGCGACGAGACCTACTTTTTGGGGCTTTCTCTACAGTTTTATGAGCCGCGGGACGTGCGCTAGTGCCATAGAGCGCGCACACTCTGTTCGTGAAACTAGCGCACTTATCTGACACCCACCTTGGTTATGAAGCTTACCGCAGCGTCTCTGCTTCTGGAGAGAACCAGCGCGGAGTTGACATCGCCCGAGCTTTTGTACGTTGCGTAGACGACATCATCGAGTGGGATCCACCACTTGTCATTCACAGCGGAGACCTTGCCGAAAAGCCACAAGTGAGTATCCGCCTCATGCTGCTTGCTCGTAACATGCTCACAAAACTCGCCAGCATCCGACCAGACGGCACACGGCGCCAAGTCGTTATCATCGCAGGAAACCACGACCTCAGCTCAAACCGTAAAGAAGCTTGCTTTTTAGAGCTGTACCGCGGCATCCCCGGTGTACATGTTGTCTGCGACGACTACAAAGTCGTCAAGTTTGACAACATCGAGAACTGCCCTGAAGAACTGCTCTCCACGCATGCACACTGTCTTCCACACGACACTCTGAAAGACATGGCTATCGAGTCACGTTTTGGTGAAGTAGTTCCCACCCCTGGTTTTACCAACATACTTGTCGCACACGGCGTAGCTGGTGGATCCGGCCTTTACAAGCGCGTCCTTGGACGCGAGTACCCGATCCCGACTGACGTTGTCATGCGAGACTGGGAGTACGGAGCGCTTGGCCACTGGCACAAGCAAGGTCCGATCAGCGGTGGTGGCGGAGCTAGGTGCTACTACGCAGGTTCAAGTGAGAACATGGGTTTTGGTGACCTTCGCGATAACGGTGAAGAACGCGGCTACCTACGTGTTGAAGTAAAACGCGGAAATGCGCCGGTTGTTACACCACGTAACTTGCCAATCCGCACAATGTTTCGCCTACCTGCCATTGACGCATCTGACAAAACACCTGAAGAGATCACAACTGCGTTGGTCTCAAACCTTGACGCGGCTCGAGCTGAGAAAAAACTTGCTGGATCAATAGTCGGACAGAACATCGTTGGATGCCAACGCGAAAAATGGGCTCTTGTTACGACACACACTGTGCGTCAATCCGCACTCGAGAGTGCAATGCATTATGAGATCACAGTCGTACCTGTTCCCAGAGTGGCCGAAGATGGCGTCACTGCTGCACCACGCGTACAAACAGACGTGATGACACTGCTACGCGAACGCGCAGGAGCAGTTCTACAGAAACAAGAACGCGAAGGATCTCTTGCCGTGTGCGAGACGCTCGTGACAAAACACATGAGAACAGTCGCACCAGAACCTGAAGAAGAAGCAGCGGAAAAAGTCGCCCCAGACGCCGCAGTCACAGACGCAGACGCAGAGAAGGCCTCAGCATGATTAAGGAACTACGCATTGAGAACCTCCGCAGGCACAAGAGCACGCACATTGAGCTCGGTGAAGAAGAACGCACCATTGTTGTTACCGGAGCAAACGGTGCTGGCAAAAGCACCATCATCGAAGCGATTGTTTTCGCTTTAGTTGGTGAGAGTCGCCTAGGACGCAGCGGTCTTGACCGTCTCGTACGGCGAGGCGCAGAGATCGAAGGACTTGAAGTCGAGATGGCCTTCACCATCGACGGTGGAGAGTGGCGCATCATTCGACGACGCGAAGGTAAAACATCTTCAGCTGTGCTGAGCGTTAACGGCCAGCCGCTTGTTGAAGGCGTGAAAGCCGTCACCGAAGCAGTTGAGAACCTCCTCGGCATGGACGCCCAGGGCATCAAGCTCGCCGTCGTTGCTCAACAAAAAGAACTCGATGCTCTCACAAAAATGGGCGGTGCAGCACGAGCTCGCGCCATTGGTCGTCTGCTACGCCTTGACGCACTCGAACGCGCCAAAGACGAGGCACGACTTTCTTGGAGAAGCTCCGTAACTTCCCTTGACGCGATCCCACCAACGGGAGACCTACAAGACCTGGCACGCCAGCTCACTGATGCTCAGAACATCTGGTCTGCAGCGTCACGCGCTGAACAACAATGCCGAGACACCATCGCGACTTTAGAAGCAGAACTAGCTTTAACGACCGACGTAGATGCCAGCTGGCGCTCGATGCGTGAAAAGCAGGCCGCAAACGCTGCAGTTATCTCAACACTCAAACGAAACCTCGCCAAAGTAGAAGCTGAACGCGACGCAATCGTGCTACCTGAGATCATCCCTGGAGTGTTTGACCTTAGATCTATTGAGGAACAGAACAGAAAGATCGACGCGTCAATCGCACGAGCTGAAGCTGAAGCAGACCTTGCCTCACAACGCGAGATGATCGGACGTGAGCGTTCACGTGTTGAATCAAGACTCAGTGAGATCGAACGCGAAACCACCAGTAGCGTGCTCGTTGCAGAACTTGATGAAACACGCCTTCTCTCTGAAGCTAACGCAGCACGCGACGAAGCAGTTGCAAAGAGCGCAGAGATGGAACAGTTGCGCGAAGCGCTGGGCCAAGCACGAGCTGAGCTTGAAGCTTTAGAGCGCCGGCGTGTGTCTTTAACTGAGCTTGGTGCTGTGTGCGATACATGCGGACAAGAGATTGACGAAACGCACACCCACGGACAGATGACAAGCGTCGAAGAACGCATCGCAACCCAAAGCGCAGCAATCGAGAAGATCATTGAAGCCGGAAAGCAAGCTCGCACTTGTCGCGACGAAGCCTTACTGCTTGACAAGTCGCGCACCGAACAAGCAGCTGCTGCTGCTCAAGCACTCGAACATTCATCCAGACTTGAAGGAGAACGCGGTGAGCTACTGCGACGCCTTGAGGCTTACGCGTTGCACATGGAACGCGTCGATGGCGACAAGGTTGATCTAGAAGGTCTCTACAAGGAACGCGGCGAATCGACACTTGCACTGTCGCGCGCTAAAAGAGCTGCAGAAGTACGCGCTGAGCGTGACTCACTTTTCCTACGTCAAACAGAGCTAGGTCTTGCAGCCAGTGAGACCAAAGAACAACTCAACACACTCTTAGCTGAAGCAGATGCACTCGATAGCGACAAAGCTCTTGTTGCGTCTTTTGAAGCAAGAGCTTCTCAAGTAGATGCCCACCGTGGTGAGCTCGTTATGCTTGGAGAGTTAGCCGGAGCGAGCGCTCGCTCACTTGAAGCTGTCAACGTCACACGCGCCCACTTGAAACACGCTAATGAGTTGGCTGGAGCGCGGCGCAAGCACCAAGAAGCTGGTATGTACGCAAACGGTGCGTACCGATTGTTAGCTGATGTTGAGACAAAGATCGGCGAACAAGTACGCCCAATGATTGAAGCTTCCATCACGCAAGTACTTGCCGCGATGAGCGAAGGACGCTTCTCAGCAGTACGCGTTACGGCTGACTACGAAGTACAAGTGATGGATGACGGCGCCTACCGGCAAGTCACTGAGCTCTCAGGCGGCGAAGCAGACCTCGTTGCATTGGCTACCCGCCTAGGTATTGCAGACGTCGTGTGCTCGCGAATTGGCGGCGTGGGATTCCTCATCCTTGACGAAGTGTTCGGCTCACAAGACGGACCACGTCGCGAGAGCATCCTGGCAGCGCTCCGCAGTTTGCGCGGCACATACGGACAGGTGTGGTGCATCAGTCACGTCGGTGGGCTTGAAGAGACCGCCGATCGAGTGATCACCGTAGAAAAAGACGAGGACGGTATCTCAGTCGTCTCGTAAAACGGTACGACACTCCAAACCGGTGTCGCCGTAACCAAACCGCAACAATCACCCAAACCGTAACCAAACCGTAACATTCGCAAACAAACCATTAAACGTAACCAAACCGCAACAATCGCAACAACAAGGAGCACCCATGTCGGACCTAGCAGAATTTCTCACAAACCATGAATCCAAACTTGACTGGCTTGAACACGCCATGTGTAAAGACATGGACATCTCCGACTTCTTCGTTGAAGCCGGCCACACCATCAACCAGGAAGTGATCAACATCTGTCGCACATGTCCTGTGCGTCAAGAATGTCTCGAACATGCATACCGCCACAGCATCACTGGCGGCTACTTCGGTGGAGTGTCCCCTGGACAACGACGCGAGATGACCCTTCAGAAAGCAACAGCGTACGTCGCGGCCGACGATGAACCAGTTAAGCCAGGACGCGCACGCCGCAAACGCTGAGTAACTTTAAGAAAGCATGCCTAGACGAACAGCAGCAACAGCTGCTGAAGTACGATCAGACATGCCGAGTTTGTATGTCGCTGAGTGAAGTATTTTGGCGACAGTCGAACGAGCAATGAACATCTCCGCAGCTATCTGAGCGTTTGAACGACCCTGGGAGACGAGCAACAGCACTTTTAGCTCCTGTTCTGTGAGACCTGACTCAACTGTGAGCTCGTTTCGTTCCTTGTAATGGCGCTGCATCGTTTTTGACGACTCACGATCAAGCACGCCGGCGGCCCCGTCTAAAACCTCTCGACAGACGTACAGCAACTCCTCGATAGGCTGCGACCTGTCAACAAAACCATCAGCACCTGCCGAAAAGGCGCGCTCGATGTCACTTGGAGATGCTTGACCCGTACAACACACAATCTTGCTCTTGGCAAACAACGACAGAGAGTCCAACACGTCACCGTCTGGAACTTTTGGCTCAAACAAAACTAGATCTGGGGTAGCAAGACTAATCTCATCTTTTGCGGCCGCCAGCGTTGCAACTGGTCGCACGCGTGCAAAAATTTCAGTAGCAAACGCACGAGTGAATGCGTCGTACGTCATCCGGTGTGGGTCGATAAACAGAACCAAGATTGTGACCATTGTCTCTAGCGTACTATTAGTTTACGAGTGCAAGCGACGTGTACGAAAGGACAAACTAAAAGTAAAAGTCCCCTACTTACTGAGCGCAGACTGATTGTAAGCCGTTACTACTTCTACCTGCTGCCTACTAGTTACTGTCTCGTAACTAAACGAGGGCCATTTGACAAAAGGCTCCCTCGAGGAACAGTTCCGCCCATGAAACACACCGCCAAACTCTTCGCAATAGCTGCTACAGCCGCTATTTTCCTCCCATTTAGTGCAAACGCTGCTCTCGCTCACGAAGGCGGCGTTGGTGAAGGTACGAGCGTGAAGATCCGCCTCGACACAACTCTCCCAGCTGGGATTGTCCCCAACTTAGGAAACGGTGAAGCTGAGCTTCACGTAGAGCCAGGCATGACCGTCGTTGTGTACGGCGTTGAAGGTGAAGAGATGTTGAAGATCGACGAGAGCGGCACTGCGTACCAGAACATGAACTCTGCCACGTGGCTCGCCTCTGTTGATATGTCCTCGCAGACGAAAGATGCAGAGTCTGCTGGCATGAGCATGGGAGCAGCCGTTTCTGGTGCTTCAGCTATGTCTAGCGCAGCGGGTGACGAACCAGACTGGAAGTTCCTTGCTAGCGGTGGTGCGTTGCGCTGGCATGACCACAGAATCCACTGGATGGGCGGAGATTTCCCTAAAGACGTAGCTGTTGGTGACGAGCTGATGAAGTTCGAGTTGCCCGTCTCTATTGACGGTGAAGCCTTGACTCTTACAGGAGCGCTCTTGTACGCAGGTGGAGAGGCCACAACGCATAATGACGGTCACGACCACGGTGGTGAGACTGGTGGACTGCCAACAGTAGTGGTCCTTGTAGGTGTTCTCCTCTTGCTGGTTGGTACCGGAGCACTCTTGTTCTCCAAGTCCCGCAAAGCGAGCTGAGTAAAAGGCTTAGGCTCAGCTAACTGAGACTGAACCACGCATCACGGGATGCAGAGTACATACATAAGAGAACTCACCAGATGACTTGAAGTTCACAGAGAAACTCTCACCTGTTTTCATCAACGGCGAGTCTTTAAGACTCGGATCTTCAAACACGACGTTGTGCGGCAGTGAGGACTTGTTCTCAAACACCACAACACTTCCCGCTTTTATGCTCACACTCTTTGGCATATACGCACCCGGAAGAGGCTTCTCCTCGATGAGAACAATCTGCTTTCTGTCGGCCTGAGTCTCTGCTGTGCCGTTCTGATTTGACGAGGCGCAGGACGAGAGAACGCCTGCGGCGAGGATAGCGACAACAGAGGCGGTGAGAGCTTTTACTTTCGTCATACAAAGCACTGTGCCGAATGGCTGCTTTGCGCCACGCAGGAGATGTCTGTTGCCCCTCAGGTCCTAACCAGGTCGCCGACTCAGGCCGGAGGGGCGCTCAAAGGGACACACAAAGGGGCTGGACGTGTCCTGCGCGTGGCTGCGGCGTGCGCCAGTTCGTGTGGTCGAGGCGTTGCGCGGCCTCCCGGGGCGCGGACAGTGATTGACGTAAACCTAGGCCAACCAAGCCTATTAACAAAGGAAAAACGTGGAAACACCAAAACCAAAAATCCAAATCCCCTTGTGGGTGAAAGTGACAACTTCGGTTGTTGCTTTCCTGGCGATCGGACTTTCAGTCTGGATCGCAAAATCCCCATTATTCATGGGGACACGAGTTGCTGACACACTCGCAATGGCAAAAGCCGGCGCGATCGTTTTGGCCCTCGTCACAGCGATCATCGTTGGCGTGTGCGTTGCGATCTGGCCTTTTGCTGCTTACAACCAGCCAAAGAACCACGTTCGTATCAGCATCACAGGAGTAGCGGTTGTTGTTATTAGCTTCGTGCTATTACTGCCCGTCATCCCTGGAAGCCCAGCGAGAAACGCTTACCGCTCAGGCTTTGACTCTTTGCAGACGTTTTCAACAAACGTCGTCGAGACCAAAGCAGCACGTCCGAGCTACGAAACGCGTTTAAATGCAGCGATGGCGGAGAACATTCTTCGTGCATCACTGCAAGACACCGCATCGTGGATCCCCGACGAAGCCCAGCCGCAGTACAGCGTTGCAAACGGCGAGACAGCATGGTGCGTAGGTTTGCTTGCAAAGCACCGAGTACCCATGGCGTCAGACCGCGTTTACGCTAAAGGCGTGATGTGTCTAGCTGAAAAGAGCATGAAAACCGTGCGTGCAGATTGGAACGTTCGCGTCCCAACCACACAAGGCTCGTACTCAACCAACTTGCACAAGTACGTTGCACGACTAAGTCGTGGTTTGTCAGTTTCCGAATCAGATGTTCGTTTTTACATCCAAGACGGAAAGCCAAACATGCTTGCGCCCGTGACGAAAGTCTTGAGCAACGGCATCGACGCACGACGCGTTACCGCAGGGTTTGTGACCATCGATCCGAAAGGATCTTTGAAACTCCACACATCGGCAAAAGCCGGTGAGTGGCCAGTTCCTGTCATCGCGTACAGCACTGCTGCCCAAGTTCGTTTGAGCTTGAACACGCGTAGTGGATACTACTGTTCTATGCGCTTGAAGTCGCCAGGATGTGTTACTAAGGCTCAGCCCTTGGAAGACACATCCTCGATTGATGGAGCAGGAAGCGCAGGAGACCCCAACGCCGGCAACAGCACTGAGTTCGTCCTTAAACGTTCGGACGGACGCATAGTGATGGTCACACCTTTGACACCGTATGGCAACAGCCGCAACGTGGTCGCGTACCTTGAGGTAGTCGTAGACGAACTCAATGGCACAAAGATCCCAGCAGCAAAGTTGTACAACGTCACGCCAGAGGCAAGTGGTTTAGCAATCGCTCAAGCAGTCACGGCTGCTTACACAGCTGACATTGCTTGGACGAGCGAAGTAACCGAGGTGTCGGCTCAACAGTCGGCTTCACGGATCTTTGAAATCACACCAGCTGGACAAGGCGAAGTTGTGGCTACCATCGGTAACGCAACCAACCCTGAGTACTTGTTGCGTGTCAAGCCAGCTTTGGTGTCAGGCAGTTTGCGGTTTTCATACTGCATCCATGCTTACAACACCGGAGAGAAGCTTGACTGTCGCGAAAGCACACAGCCAGCGGCCCGCATCGGAACACTCCGAGGCGTTGTGTCATCTGACGGAAATAACGACACCAGCGTCCCTAACACGGATGTTGCGTCACTTTCTGAGATGACCGACGAAGAACTGCGCACCCTCGGGATTGCAGTTCTTGACGAAATGTCCCGCCGAAACAAGTAATTGATTCGGTAAAACAACAAAGAAAGATCGAGGTTTGCTTCATAGCGCCTCGATCTTTTTTGTATTCCGGAATACAAGCAGCACTTGGGCGCGTGCCTTGTTGTCGTTGATGAGCACAGTGTTTGTATGACTAAAACGAACGCACTCTCCCGCTGGACACCAGGACCAAAGAGCACAGGCGCGATGCTCGAACACGGTGGCTGGGACCACAAAGCCATGCGCACCACACGCTGGGGCATTGATGGCGAGACAGCTCTGCGAGCCTGGGCTAAAGGGAAATCAAGCATGGAAGTTGCGTGTGCCGCCGCCGCAGCCTGCGTTGACGGTGAAGCATTGCGTAAAATTCTCAAAGACCGACGTGTAGGTGTGCGCTCGTCTGTTTTGGGAAACTCGAACTGTCCCTTTGAAGTGCTTGCTGAGAAAGCCTCTTGGCGTGGCAAATCGGATCGCAGCTACACAGCACGGCGCGAAGCACAAAGCACCATGCGTGTTGCTATCTCAAAGATGAGCTTTGAAGAAGGCTTTGCGCATCTGCGCGACGGGCTTGCGTCTGAAGCTTACGACTTGGTGTTCGACATCAAGCGTGTCACTGACGAGGAACTCGCCAAAGTAGTTGAGGCAACTTTTACAGCTGACGGCGGTGTGGCAGTCAAGGCTGCCGATCTCATCGCGCATCGCGGAGACATCTCAAAGCGTGGCGATGAGCTTCTTTACACACTCGCAGTGCACTCTGGTGGTGGGCCAGCATTGATCGCAGGACACATTGCGCGCAGCACAGAAAATCGTGACGCACTCGCTGCACGACTGCTCACACTAGGTGAGAAGAATGCTCGAGTTGGTTTAAACCTCTGCCGTGCAACGTCGCTCAGCTCAGAGTTTCACGAGACCTTGAACGCTCATCTTTTGTCGCTCGGAAAAAGCGGAGGATCTGCACACATGGAGAACCCTCAAGCACCATGGCGCATGTGGGAGGACACTAATCTCGCAGTAGATGGAGCCAGTGACGTTCTTGGTCGCGCGTTGTGTGAGATGTGGGGAGATGCGCCAGAGCCTTGGAGCTTGGCTGCCAGCTTTATAGACGATTTCTCAGGCACAGTGCGCCAGATGCTCGACATGCTGGAAACCTTCTGTCCAAGGCAGGTTGCCTGAAGACTGAGAAGAACAGCTTTGCGTGTAGCGATTTAGGCGTAAGTGAGGTCGAACACACCCTGCTCGACTTCGTCATCAGTGGTGTCCATGTTCTCAAAACCGATCACGTTGATCTCTTCAAAACGATGACGTAGCCAACCGTCGTTTACGTCGAGGAGGCCGAGCTTTTTGCAGTTTGGAACGATCTTTGCAAACAGCATCGACTGGAACAACATGCGCTGTGGATCATGAGCTACTCGAGGAATCACGTCCTTAGGTGAAGCACCCATCTGCTCCCACACTTCTTGCTGCAAGAAACGGTCACGCATCCGCAAACTTGCGTCAAACGCAAACTCGGCGCGATCTTGAAGTTCCTTCGATGAGAGTTCTTGGTAGACCTCTTTCAACGAGATCGTTCCAAACGCAACGTGACGAGCTTCGTCTGCCATCACTTGCTTTAAGAGCTGCTTCAGCAGAGGCTCTTGTGAGAGGTGTTGCATGTAGCCAAAAGCTGCTAGAGCTAGGCCTTCAACCATCACCTGCATACCGAGATACACCATGTCCCAGCGATCGTCTACCAAAATGTCTTCTAAAAGAGTGCCCAGGTGAGCGTTGATCTGAAAGCCGCCACCGAGCTTCTCATTGAGATAACGAGCAAACACCTCTACGTGACGAGCTTCGTCTACAACTTGTGTGCTGGCAAACAACTTTGCTTCATAGTTAGGTACAGCCTCAACTAGACGAGCTGAACACAACAATGCGCCCTGTTCTCCGTGGAGGAACTGCGACAAACTCCAACGCTGAGAGAGCATCGCGAACTCTGTCCACTCTTTATCTCCCCACAACGCAACAGGGGAACCTGACCAATCGACAGTGCCCTGTTTGCGCTCGGTGAGCGTACTAGCAGCTTCTTTTTCCATATCGACTACTGTCTCCCAAGGCAGATCAGTAGTGGCGTTCCACTGCGAGCGCTTTGCTTTTTCGTACAGCTTGTCAAGCGATAAGCCGTTGCGGCTGTAATCCCATGTGAAGCATGCTGGGATGTTTGAATCTACAAAGCGAAGCTTCTCATCAGCCGGTCGCGAAGGCAGGGCGAGAATTGTGTCAATGTCCGCAGACCATGCGTTGTTGTTATTGATGTCTGACATATACCCTCCTGAGGCGCTAGAAACTATGCAGAACACCGTCCAGCGGGTTGCAGCCTTGGCACGTGTTTGGAGGCGACCCTAGAACCAAGGCGTTGTTTGACGCTGAGACATAGCGCCGAGGAGTGTTCACATGATTACAACACAAAAATCAGACATCGTCACCTCGCTCATTTTGAGCGACATGACAGAACTTCTAGCGAAAGCTGAGAAGATGGCAACTGGCATTGAAGGCTCTTGCTTTTCACTGGCAGGGTTCGCTCTCCCAGGTCGTTTGCAGCTTGCTGCGATCGTCGGCGAGGGAGTCACGCACTACCAGGCACTACGAGGAGCACCTTGCGTTAATTCAAGTGTCGCTGCTCAATGGGACGGTATCGCAGCAACGCTGCAGGCCAACGGCTCAACAGATGCAGCAGCTCTTCTCTTTGCAGTAGCAGCTGAGATCGCTGACGGACCTGACAACATCACAGCAGTATCTGCCGTGTCGTTCATCAAAAAGTCCATGGCTATCATCTCAGAAAGCTAATTTCTAAGGCGACTTAGAAATCCACAACAACCCACATCGAGGGTTGTTGTAGTATTCCACACACCTAGTTCGTTATTGCTCCCGCTCTAGTTAGAGACGTTGAACACAACTCTTTATCTGAGACTCTCTGACTTTTTGACTGACTTCTTGTCCTATTTCTTGACGGACTTCTCGCCGGTCTTGCCAGGTGCGCGCAGACGCAACCAGCAGATAAACAGCCCAAGTCCTGCGAGTGCGAGCAGCTCGCCATTCCCGCGGCCAACAGGAGCTGGGTTTTTAAACTCCACACGCTTCTCAGTTGGCACAATCACCATCATGTTCGGTCCCAGACGATAAGGCTGCGAAGCGCCTTTGACTTTCCAGGTCGGATACCACGAGTAACGAACCGCCACAGGCTTTCCGATCTCTGAGACATCAAAAGAGAATCCGTTATCGTCTTTCTTAATGTTCGTTACCTGAGCTGGATCTTGTACTTCCCCTTTACCCCAGGATGCTGGAGCGTTAGAGAACATACCCGTAGGATCATCCTTGAACGCTTGCGCGTACGGAGCAGGCCAGGTTGTGTCATCTAGATACTTAGGGTAACTCGACAGTCCTTCGATGGAAGCCGCACCCACTACTTCAAACAACACCCAACGAGGATCAGGATCTACTGCACCTTTTACTAAAGTATTGACGTTGATTGTTTTTGGTGAGGTAGCTAACTCACGCAAATCGCCGCTCATCGCGCGGGCGTCTTTGATCGTCTCAGGGTTGTACGCCAAGAACCACTTGACACCAAGAGCGCGCATAGATTTAACGCCCCAGTCAAGACCATACGCTGGGTTTGGTATATCACGCACAGGGCCTGAACCAGCCTGCGACGTTGCGTACTGCATCATGAAATGGAACGGCGTTGTTTGAGAACCCTCCATAAACAAACCCTCCATGGAATCGACGCATCCACCTGTCCAGAAAGGAATGAGCATCATCGACATTGGGGAGCCGTAACTTCCCTGATCAGAGTCGTACTCCCAGTGCGCACGCCCGCAACCTGTGCTATCTGACTCTTTAACAAGCATCTGCATAACGGCCTGGTACTCAGGCCAGTCCGCTTTTTTCTCGTAGCCCGACATATCCCAACGCGCCCACGAAGCGACCGTTGGCTGCACATAAGTACCGACAGGAAACACAGCCGGTACGAGATGACTTCCAGCCAGTAACGGCCAGATCAGTACAGCAACACCCGCCATCGAAGCTAGAGCTTTACGTGAGAAGAGATCTGCTAACTGGAAGAGACACACTGACGCCAGAATCCACAACGACCAGTAGTAAAAAGGCAACCAACGCGCATCCCACACATACGTAGTCGGCCATGTGTAGTACATCGTCGCAAAAGCTATAGCTGATGCACCGAACGTTGCGATTGCGCGATTGTTTTTCCACAACGCGAGCGCGAAAGAGATCACAGCGAGCGGGAGCACCACGTAGTACTGATCTACCGGACCAGACGGATCAACGAGCGATGGTGGCCAGAGCCAGGAGAAGTCACGCGTTGGTGAGTAGCCCATGTCTGTTGCGTACGCAGAAGACCTGAGAAAAGGCACCCACCACACAGCTGCGATACACACTGCAGACACACCTGGAAGCCAGAGGTTTTTAATCTTGGAGAGCCTGCCAGGCTGCACAAGAAGAGCGATCAACGTGATCACCGCAACAAACACACCAGAGAGCAAGTGGGAGAGCGCAGCTGCAACAAGCGCGATAGGGAACCACACAGACGGATGTGAGACTTTTCCACGCAGGAAAGGAGTGACCGCTGCCAAGGCAAACAAGCCGAAAGCAAAACCAAGAGAGAGCGAGAACATACCGGCGTACAACGACGAGAGATTGCCGCCATAGATCGTGTGGAAACGTTCGAGCTGAAAACCAACCGTGCCAGCTGCAAAAGCAATCGCGTACAAAGGACGATCAGACGTACGACGACCCAGCATGTACGCTGCGACACCAGGTAGCACCGCTGCGAGTGCGAGCGTTATTTTCATTGCAGGGCCGTACGGCAGGACAATATTCAGTAAAGAAGTGATCAGTGCTGGAAGCGGGAAGTACAACGCACCAACTGGAAACCCTGCGTACCAATCATCAGACCATCCTGATAAGTGAGGGAACACCGAACGAGCTAGCGCGTCAGGGAACCACACGTGCGCTGACACGTCACCACCTGTAGGTACTGTGTTGCGCAACATGTCTGCAACCGGGACGAACATCAAGAACACACCAAACAAGACGAGCGCGACTGCTGCCTGTCCCCATTTGTAGAGATGATGAGGATCTTCGACGAAAGAGTCTTCTGCGTCTGAGGAAGCATCCGAAGAGGCATCTGATGCCGTCTTGCTTTTTTGTACAGCTACACGCCAATCTGACGTACCCATCGTCAAAACACGTGCGAGAACACCAACTACAACTCCGTTCAAAACAGCTGCCAGCGTCGCGTGACCTGTCGAGATACGCAGATTGAACAAGAACGCGTTCAAAGCCGCGACCAGTGCGAGATACAAGACCCATATCTGAGAACCAGAATCTTCTGGTTCTGGCGCAGACTCCTGTTCTGACTTTGACTTTGATTTTGGTTTAGGCGGGAGCTTGAATGCCGTCACCTGTCCGTCTTTTTCTACAGTCAGAACCTGGGCGAGCAGACCGATGATCACTGCGTTTAAAACCGCAGAGAAGAGCGCGTGGCCGATAGAAGCGCGCAGATTGAAGAAGAACGCGCTCGCTGCTGCGAAAGCCGCCAGCTGAGCCACCCAGCTAGTTGCGAAACCAGCCATCTTGGTTTGCTTATTTGATTTACCGGCCTTGTCGCGCATGGGAAACATGGTGCCCGAGGTCTTTATTCGTGCACGGAGAGCTGCCTGTGACGAGCATTTCTGCACCATGTGAGACGTGTTTAAAGTCCGAGCGCCATACGAGAGAGCAGGAGACCAGGCTACGGCCGTCACTGGCCTCACTGACGCCTTAGCTAGCGGTGAGAAGTGGATGACGCTCCTTGGGATTACAGGCTCTGGGAAGAGCGCTGTGATGGCCTGGACGATCGAGGCGACAAACCGGCCAGCGCTCGTCATCGCGCCTAATAAAAGCCTCGCTGCCCAGCTAGCTGGGGAGCTGCGTGAGCTTTTACCTGAGAACAAAGTCTGCTACTTCGTGAGCTACTACGACTATTACCAGCCCGAGGCGTACGTCCCTTCGAGTGACATGTTCATCGAGAAAGAAGCCCAGATCAACCAAGAGATCGACCGACTACGGCACGAAGCAACAGCTGCTTTGCTCAATCGACGAGACGTGGTCGTTGTCGCTTCTGTTTCATGCGTGTATGGACTAGGAGCTCCAGAGAGTTACCTGAAACATCTTTTGTACCTTAAAAAAGGTGAGGAGTGGTCACGCCGAGACTTGTCTTTGAAACTTGCTGAGATCGGTTACACACGCAACGACACGGACACACCACGCGGAACGTTCCGTGTCAGAGGAGACACTTTCGATATTCACCTATCTGGCGAGGAGACCTTACGACGCGTCGTGTTTGACGACGAGGAGATCACCGGGTTCTTTATACACAACCCCATCACTGGCGAGAACACGCCGTGCGGTGACGACCTTGCAGTATGGCCAGCGCGCCACTACACGAGCGATCCAGCAACACTCACCAATGCGGTGAGCAAGATCTCTTCTGAACTACAAGAACGTCTCACCACACTAAGATCTGAAGGCAAACTGCTTGAAGCACAGCGCCTCGAGCAGCGCTCCATGTCCGACATTGACATGCTCACAGAGACCGGCGGGTGCGCGGGCGTTGAGAACTATTCACGACACCTTGACGGACGCGAAGCAGGAGAACCTCCTTACACTTTGCTTGACTACTTCCCTGAAGACTTCGTTGTGTACCTTGACGAGTCACACGTAACAATCCCACAACTTGGAGCGTGCTTTGCAGGCGACTTATCACGTAAGACAACACTCATTGAACACGGCTTTCGCTTACCGTCAGCTGCAGACAACAGGCCTCTGCGTTTTGAGGAGTTCAGCGTGCGTGCACCCCAAGTCGTCATGGTGTCTGCAACACCCGGGAAGTTTGAGCGCGAAAACTCATCAAGCACCATTGAGCTACTCGTCAGGCCGACTGGTCTCTTGGATCCCCAGGTGATTGTCCAGAGCTCAACTGGGCAGCTACAAGACCTGGTAGCAAGAATCCGCGAACGATCCGCGCGCAACGAGCGCGTCCTTGTCACATGCATCACTAAAGACAGCGCTGAGAAACTCACCGACTACTTACTTGGTGAAGGTGTGCGGTCACGTTACATCCACAGCGACGTCGAGGTCGTTGAACGTATCGAACTCGTACGCGAACTACGACTTGGGATGTACGACGTGCTTGTTGGTGTTAACTTGCTGCGTGAAGGCATCGACATGCCTGAAGTGTCACTTGTTGCTGTGATGGACGCTGACACACAAGGCTTTTTGCGCTCAGAGACAGCGCTCATCCAGACAATCGGCAGAGCAGCACGGCACATCAACGGCACAGCTGTCTTGTACGCACAAAACACCACAGAAGCAATGCGCAAAGCCATCGAAGAGACCGACCGCAGGCGGGCTTTACAAGCTGCACACAATAAAAAACACGGGATCGTACCCGTTGGTGTCTCATCAGGTATTCGCGACAACTTGCTGCCTGGGGCTGCTAAAAAAGCCTCAAACGTACGTGGCTCTGGACAAGCTCCAGGAGTTGTCAGCGACTGGGACGAGCTTGACGACGACGCTTTGAAACGTCTCTTACTTGAGACTGAAGAACGGATGCTTGTCGAATCTGCACTTTTGCGCTTTGAAGAAGCCGCCGCGATGCGCGACAAAGCCGAGGTCATAGCACGCCGTTTGGCGCAGGGATCTTGACTAGCGCTTTGAGATAACCAAGCGCACCCATGGTGGTAGAAGCCTCAAAAGGCCACAAAACCCATGGAGGGAAATTGGATACAAAACGTATCGCTACAGCAGCCGACAACGCGCGGATTGCTTTAGCTGAAGATAAACCAGTGCGCATGCTCGAAGAGATGCGTGACCTGTTTCAAACCGTGTTCGCAGACGTTTTATCAGTCCTTGACGAAGACGAGGTTGAGTCATACATCTCATTAACTGACGATGACATGCCGCAGATCTCTGACGCTGAAGAAGGTTGGTGCTTGCTTGACGAGTCACTTTCTTCATTACAGGAAGCCACGAATAAGGTCCAAGACCTTGACGAAGTTTCCCAACATTTAGAGATCGACTGTCACGTCGAGAACGCTCGCCGCATACTCGCTGGCGCTATCGGACTAGATGACCGAGTACGTAACATTGCGATTTTAATGCATCAACGTGACTCGATTAACTCACTTTTAGAGTTTGCTGAAAACAGCGAAGAATTCTAAAACAGGACGCGCTTTCAAAGAAGGCGCGTTTTTATACACTCGCAAGATGCTGATGGATAGCCAAGCGCACTTGTACTGGCAAAAACACTGGCATCTCTTCAGGCGTCATACCTTTCAGGTCAGACAACGACACACTAGAGAGCAGTTGCGCAAGCCTCTTGGGCCCGAGGCCAGGGACTCCTTCTAAACCAGTCAGAGCTGTGCGCTTTGAACGTTTCCTCTTTGAGCAACGCAGCGACCAGTCGTGTGCTGCGTCACGTGCGCGTTGTAAAACATACAACGCCGGCGAGTCAAGAGCTAAACGCATCGGGAGAGTAGAGCCAGGCAGAAACACTTCCTCTAGGCGCTTTGCTAAAGAGACCGCCGCCAGGGTCTCGCCTGACTCTTCAATGGCGCGCACAGCTGCAGCTAGCTGCGTAGGGCCGCCGTCGACGACGAGCAGCTGCGGAAGATGTGCCAGAGACTTATCACGAGCAGCTGCCGGCAGAGTACGCTGCTTTACAGCTGCTGCGATACGTTTCTGCACTGCTTGATATATAGAAGCAGGATCGTCATTGCCTGTGTCTAGATTGAAAGAACGATGACGAGACCTGTGAGCCAGACCGTCTTCAAGGACCGCAAAAGCTGCAGTTGTATCCAGACCACCGATGTGTGAGATATCGACACACTCAATTTTCAAAGGCGGAGCACTGAGACCTAAAACATCTGCTAAAACAACAAGCTCATTTCGACGCGAATCTGCATCCTGCGCGCGACGCGTACGAGCACGCGAGAGAGCATGCGCGGCGTTACGTTGCGCGAGATCTAATAGCTCACGTGACGGACCTTTTACAGGCTTTTTGGAACGCACTTTCCGCGTAGAGAGCGTAGAGAGCGACTCTGTGACTTCCACAGATAGCGGAGTTTCTAGAAGAAGCATCGGTGGTGGCGGCGAGGCCTTAGAGAACGTCGACAACAAAACCGCTGGGACCGCCACGTCGTGCGCGATAGTGCCGGTCGAGAACATCGCGTTATCTAGCAAAACAGTTGGACTCGAGACGATGATCCCATCACGCACAACAAGAATCTGCACGCAAGAGCCGATGTCGTCAGACGCACATGCTACTGCAGCAACATGCCCTGACACGTGCGCCGCCACACCTGACTCTCCAAGCTCCGTAAGAGCTTGGAGTGCGTCACGTACTTTCGCTGCGGCTTCATAACGACGCTCAGACGCTAGAGACTCCATGCGTCTTGAGAGACTGACTGAGACAGCTTTTGTCTCACCCTCAAGTACGCGGCGTGCGTCTTTGACGCGCTCTTCATAGCCTTCTGGCGAGATACACGGGGCAGAACACACACCTGCTTCGCCGAGTAGGCAGGCACGTTTTGCTTTCTCGTGATGCTCAAACACAGTGTCGCGGCAAGGCCTCAGAGCACTCGAGAGCGTGATCGCAGAGAGCAGCTGCTTAGCGTGCGCTGGAGTTGGGTAAGGCCCAAAGCGCGTCGCGCCACGAGGAGCAGGTCCGTGCAGTATGTATATGCGCGGCACTCGGTGCCCTGAGAGCACAACGCCTGGGTACGCATGATCCTCGCGCAGTTTCACGTTAAATGCAGGCTGAAGACTCTTCACCAGTGACGCTTCCATCAGTAAAGCCTCTGCTTCACTTGAGACAACGGTGTACGTCACCGACTCTGCAGTTTCAAGCATCTTTTGGGTGCGTGGGTGAAGCGTTGACGTGTCTGACTTGAAGTACTGAGAGAGGCGCGCCTTCAGAGACTTTGCTTTACCTACGTACAGCGTCTTACCTGTTCCGTCTAGGAACTGGTAAACGCCAGGAGAGGTTGGGATCTCAGCAACAGGAAGCACTGCTTACACTGTTCCCGCTCTTACCTACTTGGCTTTGAGGATTAACCTACGTTCGAGCCGAGCACCGAGAACGAGCACGCAGGTGTCGTCGCAGGTCTGCACGTAACTGTCGCGTTTCTAGTGAAAGTCTGTGGGTTGGTGCTCCAAGTGACCGTGGTACCGTTTGAAGCCCACGAACGCATCTCGTAAGTCACTGTCACGTTTGCAGAGTACGAATACTTCGCGGTTGGCAAGCCCGGCCGTTCAGTGCGCGTCGCGGCGTAGAACCTCATTGTTGCGTACTGTGCTGCAGAGAGATTCGAGCCCGGCGTAGACGTGATGCGATACTGCGTCGGTGAGGTGTAGTTAGCCGGCGGAGTGAGAGTGAAGTTCGAGAGCGTCGAAGACACAACGTAAGGCCCAGCCACACCGAATGAAGCAACACCTGCAGGTGGCGTACCGCACGGGGCAGTAGCGCCGTTGTTGCACGTCATCGTTGGTGGATTGAACTTGATGCGCTGATCGATGTTCTGCTGCGCCGTTGTGAACCCTGAAGCTACAGCTACAGGCGTGTCTACTGTAGGAGTAGGGACCTGGATAGGTGGAGTTGGGTAGAACGACGGGTATGGATACGGGTAGTTCGAAGGGTACGGGTATGGATACGGATAAGGGTACGGATAGTGCGAAGGGTATGGGTATGGATATGGGTATGGGTATGGGTAGTTAGGTGGGTACGGGTATGCGTAGCAATTTGGTTCGCATGTCGTCTGCGGCATAAAGAACCGGGCGGTGGTGTTAAACGTGTTTTGGTGCTGATGAGGACCGTGATTGTTACAGGGCTCGTCACCGCCGCATGTATCATATTTTAGATTACCAGATGGGTCACGACTCCAGTTGTGGTGAACAGCGTTTCTGTCGCAGTCACCCACGTTGACAGGGGTTCTGCCATTAGCGTCTGCTGGTCTCCCTGTTCCGGCACTACAGCCATCAACTGTCTGGTTAATGAGCCAAGGAGTGCTGTAGAACCAGGTGCGCCAGTAGTAGTACCCGTATCCGTGTGGCGTGTCGTACGTAACACCCGTACGCTCGACGCCACCGTAATAGTTGACGGCACCCGACCCATTCGCGTGCGGCCAGGGTGTTACAGACACAGCTGTTGTTGTCGGAGGCGCTGTTGTCGGAGGTGCAGTTGT
>Ga0208226_1000109_pt1 | contig 26388 bp, 23 predicted proteins | sample LakMenE18May11ns_FD_150713 | JGI IMG/M metagenome (GOLD analysis project Ga0208226, IMG submission 150713) | Freshwater microbial communities from Lake Mendota, WI - 18MAY2011 deep hole epilimnion ns (SPAdes) | ecosystem: Environmental > Aquatic > Freshwater > Lake > Epilimnion/Euphotic zone ... | reverse complement strand
TGGACTTTTGTTTTAACTGCACAACTAAAGAAGTCCTATTTGGAGCTTCAGTAGTGAGCGATTGGGGTGTTTGTCAGCGACTGCTTTTCGGCAGGCAAGCTCTACAGCTTGTTCCCATATAGCAAGGTCTTCCGTGTCTGGTAACAAGCACTCAGTGTCGACATCAGTGACGTCAGTGATACGCATGTACCACTCTCCGCCGCTAGACACCAACTTGACGACACCACCAAAAGTTCGTGTCGCTGTTGTGTACTTTTTCTCGACCATAGGTAGGTGCTTGTGTGCAGCTATACCTAAAGTTTCAACGAGACCTTTTGGAATCTGGCGATCCCCAGGGCAGACAATAGCGAGCAGACGTGTCTGAACACCACGGCGTCCTGCTCGATGGACTGTTATGACTCCGTTGCGCTCGCTAGTTGCGAGAGCAAGGTTTTTGCTTATTTTTTTCAGCAATTTTCGCTCTCTTTCGTACGTTTTTAATAGCCTGTGTGGCTAAAACCACCATGACAGGGGGTGCTTCAAAACCAAGTTGCGTCGCCATTGCGTACAGATCTGCGTTGGCCAGTGATCTGTATCCTCAATGCCAGAAGTAGGTTCTGTGTTGGCTATCTAAAGCCAAAACACCAGGCGGCGTGCCCAGTTCAGACTTTCCAGGACATATACATACAGCATGGCTACTAAGAAAACCACCGGTAACTACAGCGCGTCAAGCCTCCAGACCCTCGAAGGACTCGACGCTGTCCGCAAGAGACCCGCGATGTACATCGGCTCAACAGACCAGCGCGGCTTGACGCACTGTGTTTTTGAGATCTTTGACAACGCTGTTGACGAGGCGCTAGCAGGTCACTGTGACACGGTGCGTGTGATCGCCCACAGCGACGGGTCAGTAACAGTTGGCGACAACGGTCGCGGTATCCCTGTTGATATCGAACCGAAATCAAAACTCCCGGGCGTGGTCTTAGTGATGACCAAGTTGCATGCTGGCGGAAAGTTCGGCGGCGAAGGCTACAAGGTGTCTGGTGGTCTGCACGGCGTTGGTGCCAGCGTCGTGAATGCCCTCTCTGAACGCATGAGTGTTGAGATCGATAGAAACGGCGGCACGTACGCCATTGACTTCCAACGTGCCGTGAGCGGGCGTTTCGTTAAAGATGTTTTTACTAAAGGCACATCCGTCGAGCACATTGTCAAACGAGGAGTGAAGACAACTGGGACGCGCGTACGATTCTGGCCTGACTTTCGCATATTCCAAAAAGGCGCCGAGATCGAGTGGGACCGTGTCAAAGCGAGACTTGAGCAGACGTCATACTTGATACCTGGACTACGCATCACACTGCTTGAAGAATCAACAGGCGAAACTTCTGAGTACCACCACAAAGGCGGCATCGTCGAGATGCTTGGCGAGATGGACAAAAACACACCAGTGGCTGGTCCTTGGAGAGTGTCAGGTAAAGGTACGTACACAGAGACATCACAGGTGATTGAAGGCGAAGAACTGGTGTCACGTGACTTAGAGCGCGAGATAGAAGTTGAGGTCGCGCTGCAGTGGTCTAAGGGCTACGAGTACGGCATCAAGAGCTTCGTCAATATTGTGGAAACCCCCAAAGGTGGAACGCACGTACAAGGCTTTGAACGCGCGTGCGTGAAAGCCGTCAGCCAGGCCTTGTCGCAAACCAAGCTCTTGAAAAACGACGGCAACGTCACCAAAGAAGACATCTTTGAAGGTCTCAGCGTGATCGTTAGCGTCAAACTCCCAGAGCCCCAGTTTGAAGGACAGACTAAAGAAGTGCTCGGTACGAGCTTTGCAACTGCCATTGTCTCATCAATGGTCACAGAGCAGCTGCTCTCTCTTTTTCTGGTGTCTAAAAACAAGTCCTCCGCGCGAGCTCTTTTTGAGAAAGTAGCTGAAGCAACAAAAGCACGTATGGCCGCCAAAGCTCAACGTGACCTTGTGCGTAGAAAGAGCGCTCTTGAGTCCTCTGCGTTGCCAACAAAACTCAAAGACTGCCGTTCCCATGACCTTGCAAGGTCAGAACTGTTGATTATCGAAGGCGACTCAGCCGGTGGAACAGTCTCTGCAGCACGCAACAGCGAGTACCAGGCCTACTTGCCTATTCGCGGCAAGATCCTAAACGTGCTGCGCGCTTCTGAACGCAAGATGCTCGACAACGAAGAGTGCGCTGCTTTAATCACCGCGATCGGTGCTGGAGCTGGGAAGAGCTTTGATATCGAGAAAGCTCGCTACTCCAAGATCGTCGTACTCGCCGACGCTGACGTAGACGGCAGCCACATCCGTTGTCTTCTTTTGACACTGTGCTGGCGTTACATGCGTCCCTTGCTAGAAGGAGGCCGTGTCTATGCTGCTGTTCCTCCTTTGTACCGAGTGACACTCAAAGGCAGCGGGGAGTACATCTACTGCTACAGCGAACAGGACAAAGAAAAGACCCTTGCCCAGCTGAAAAAAGATGGACGTGAGTGGCGTGACGACATCCAGCGCTACAAGGGACTTGGTGAGATGGATGCTGACCAGTTAGCTGAAACGACCCTTGATGTCGGTACGCGACGTCTGCGTCGTATGACTGTTGGTGACGCTGAGGCTGCGGAGAAGCTATTTGAGATCCTCATGGGGCAAGACGTCTCCGAGCGCAGAGACTACATCGTCGAACAATCCAATGGGTTCGACCGCAGCAGACTGGACGTGTGATGACTGAGATGACCCGCAAAGAGAAGATGGCGCAAGAAAAAGCCGCGTGGGAAGCCGCACAAGCAGCTAAGAAAGCAGCTAAGCAAGAAGCTAGAGCTACAAAGAAGGCTAAGAAAGAAAAGTCGCTCGTCAACGACGAACCCCTCGAGAACCAAGGTGCAACAGCGCCTGAGTTGAACGCGGGCGTGAGCGAAGTGAAATTCGAATCGACACCAACCCCTCCAACTGGGCGCAGATCTCCAAAAGCACCGAAACCACCTAAAGCGCCGAAACCACCTAAAGCGCCGAAACCACCTAAAGCGTCAAAGTCTGATAAAACTGCAGATACACAAGACGCGCTCGGCCCGCGCGCGGACTTAAGTACAGTCCCTCCTATGCCAAAGAGCAGGCCTGTTGTTCAGAGTGCGATCAGCCCTCTAGAAGACCCTCTGGTAGACGCTGGGCTCCTGGTGGACTTAACAAGCAACATGCGGGACACAAAACAAGCACGCCGCGTACGTACGCGCAATGCTAAGTCCTCTTCTAAAGCAGCTGGCGCAAAAAGTAACAAGAAGAAGAGCGTCACTTATAAGACAGCGTTGCGGATGGGTTTAAGTGAGCCTGTAGCGTCGATGATTGAAGAGAAGAACCGAATCCTGAGGTTGTGGAAGAGCCGTAAAATCACTCCAGAACTTGCGGTCAGCAATCTGTCGGTGCTGCAAGCGCGTGACCCTGATGGTTCCGTGTGGAGACTTTTACCACGATACGGAGGCTACGCGTTGGTGCGTACTGGACATGACGGCGTGCCTTCAATCGTCGAACCGCCACGCAAAAGGCGGGCATGGCCTGCGGTAGTAGGCGGGGTCTTATTCAGCGTCCTTATTGTGTTGGCTTTGTGGGGTGTTGTTAACCCAGCTACTGATGGCGAGGAACGCATCGAAGCCCCTTCGACCGTGGTTTCAGAGTAAGGGGCAGGCGCAGCCACAGACCCTTTTAGGGCTGAATTGCTACGCTTTGAAAGCCTTGCAGCACAAGGATTTTCTACACAGAAACCCGGGAAACCGTTGCTAGTGGTGGGTTTCAGCCTAGTCGGAAGCTTTTACGGGCTCTAAAGGCCTAGAAACCCCCTCTACAGCCCCATAAGGGCCTGGGAGCCACCTACTGTGGTGATTGTGACAAGAGCACTGCCGAACATCCTGAGGATCACCGTGTTGATTCTAGCCCTGGCTGTATGGCAACGCGTTCGTATGGGTATCCCACTTGAAGTGGTAGCACAAAACCCAAGCGTCCTATGGCGCCCTGCTGCCTACGCCTTGCAGTACGTACAGCGCTAGACACAGCCTTTAGCCTTACAGGTATCGATGTCAAAGCGACATCCAATTGTCAGTCCGAGTGACACCATATTGTCAGTAGCCAAACTCACAGCGCTTATCATGCCTCTCCTTCTAGGCCGAGCACGCGCTATCCAAAGAAAAAGAGTCTTCTGGGGATTCTTCTCTCACGTAACAGGTAACCCTAAAGTGCTAGTTCACTGACATTAGAAAACACTTCCGCTGACATCAGACGTCATTCCAACTGACATTTCATAGCACTTTCACTGACACCCTGAGGCTCTTACCGCCTATGACTAGTTGTCTCGTCTATGTCTAGTTGCTGGTACAAAGAAAAAGAGGCCTTTCGGCCCCTTAGTCTTTAGTTGTAACTATCTATTTAACCAGCGACTAACTACAACCTGTAGTAGATCCGCAGTCACCGCACACGGAGCAAGAACCAGCTTTGATCATGTTTCCAGAACCGCATGACGAGCAGGACTCACCAAAGAGGCGCTCTTGTGTCTTGGCCTGTGCCTTAATGCTCGCCGGCGCCTCTTGTCGTGCTACCGCTTGTTCTTGCACTGGAGCGTTATGAGGCGTTGTGTCTGTACGTGTGGACTCAATCTGTCGAGCCTCTATCCGAGTGGCTTTGCGTGTCGGACCAGTCTTGACTTGTACCAAGTCCTCGTCGGCTAGGTAGTAGTAACCCAACACGCGCACGATGGCGTCGACGATCGAGACTGCCATCTTCACGTTCTCGTGACCAACAACGACACCGCGAGGCTCGTACGTGTGGCCCTTGAGGGCTTTGACAACGCGTGCGAGTGGGACGCCGTGCTGGAGTGCCTGAGAGATAGTGATCGACAGGGCTGAGGTGATTCCACGCAGTGTGGAACCTTGCTTTCCCCAGTCGATGAACACTTCGCCGAGCGAGCCATCTGGATACTCACCAGCACGAAGATAAATCTCTTCGCCGCCGACCTCGATACGCCAGGTAGGACCAAAGCGCATGTTAGGCAGGCGGAAACGTGGGAGTGGTTGTGCTGCGTAGTACTCGCTTGGCGACATACCAGGAAGCACCTCTTGTACCGATAAGGCCATAGACGCTGAGGAAGCATCTTTCTCGTCAGAGGACTTGGCAGAGTTTAGTGGTTGCGACATTTTGCAGCCGTCGCGATACAACGCTGCAGCCTTAACGCCGTTGTCGTAACTGAGTTCGTACGCTTCTTGTACCTCTTTCACTGAGACGTCGTTTGGCATGTTGATCGTCTTTGAGATCGCACCAGAAAGATGCGGCGAGGCAGCACCTAGGGCGCGGACATGGCCCGACCAGTGGATCACGCGCGTCCCGTTACCGCACTCAACTGCACAGTCAAACACAGGGAGATGCTCGTTACGAAGATAAGGAGCGCCCTCGACAGTGAGATAGCCGCAGATCGTCTTAGATGAATCATTGACGTCCTTGGATGTGAATCCGAGAGCAGCCAGCAGTGAGGCGCCCCCGTCGTTAGGTGAGACAGAGAAACGATCGAAGCAGTCCTGCCCAAGAGCGAACGATGAGAACGCCCACGTAAGATCTGACACCGCGAGGATTGAAGACCGTGCTGCTTCGACCTCTGACGCAGTTAGACCACGTGCGAGGAGCGTCGTTGCGTTGATTGGTGTCTCACCGTCAAGTGACTTGGTGCCAAGCATGTGCTCTTCGATGCTGTGTATCTGCTCCTGGGTGTATCCGAGTGCTTTAAGGGCCGGACGCACCGAAGAGTTAGTGATCTGCATGTACCCGCCGCCGGCGAGCTTCTTCATCTTGACAAGAGCAAAGTCAGGCTCAACACCCGTCGTGTCACAAGACATCACAAGACCGATAGTGCCAGTTGGCGCGAGAACAGTCACTTGCATGTTGCGCATGCCGTGTTCAGCAGCTCCAGCTACAGCAGCGTCTGCTGCTGCGAGAACTGCCTCTGTCAGATGTCCAAAAGAAGTGTGGGCCAACGTGAGGTGGTCAATGCCTAAAGGCTGGACTGTTAGATCCTGGTAAGGCGCGACGCCGCGCCGATCAGCGAGAGATCCGTAAGCTGCACGGCGGTGGTTGTTGAGAACCTTTGTCATTGAGGACTTGTTCAAGCCATATGCGTGGCAAGGACCTACAGCGGCCGCTAGCTCAGCAGACGTAGCGTAAGCCAGGTTGTGCATGAGTGCTGTTACAGCGCCGATGACTGCACGGGCTTCATTCGAGTCGTACGCAATTCCAGCTCGCATGAGCATTGCGCCCAAGTTCGCGTAGCCAAGGCCTAGAGTGCGGTGCTCCCATGAGCGTTCTGCAACGATCGCGTCAGGGTAGTGCGCCATAGCAACAGTGACTTCAAGAGTGATCGTCCAAAGACGCACAGCGTGCGTGAAAGCCGCTACGTCGAAAGTCTGTGTCTCAGTGTCAAAGAACGAGCCTAGGTTTAAAGATGCAAGGTTGCAAGCAGTGTTGTCGGCATGCACGTACTCAGAGCAAGGGTTTGATCCGCGAAGCGCCTCAGTGTCAGCAACGGTGTTCCAGTCGTTCAAGATGTCGTCAAACTGGACGCCTGGATCTGCACAACGCCAAGCAGCTTCTGCTACTTGACCCCACAGCTCGGCTGCTTTCAACTCTTTACGCACCTTCTTGTCTTTGCGGTTTGTGAGCTGCCAATCTGCATCTGTACGCACTTTCTGCATGAAACCACGAGGAATGCGAATTGAGTGGTTGGCGTTCTGGTAGGCAACGGTCTGATACGCCTCACCTTCATACGATGAGCTGTAACCAGCAGCCGCGAGTGCTGCTACCTTCTCTTCTTCACGAACCTTTGACCAGATGAACTTCTCAATCTCAGGGTGGTCTGCATCCAAGATCACCATCTTGGCGGCGCGGCGCGTGGTGCCGCCTGACTTGATGGCGCCAGCTGCAGTGTCCAAGAACTTCAAGAAGCTCATCACACCTGAGGATGTACCGCCGCCTGAGAGGAGTTCTCCCTCAGCGCGGATGTTCGAGAAGTTAGCTCCTGAACCCGATCCTTGCGAGAAGAGTCGTGCTTCACGCTCTGCGAAATCCAGAATCGAACCTGGACCAACGAGCTGGTCTTCGACGCGGCTGATGTAACAAGCAGAAGCTGCTGAACGCTCATAACGATGGGCTGATTCACGAACAGACGCAGTGTCCTCGTCGTAGTACCAAGAACCATCTGCGTCAGAAACAATGTTGTACGCCTCAAACAGGCCTGTGTTAAACCACTGCGGGCTGTTTGGTGCGGCAGTCTGGCTTGCGATCATGTAGGCCATCTCGTCACGAAACGCAGCAGCATCTTCGTCAGTCGCGAAATACTTGCCCTTGATACCCCAGAGCATCCAAGCGTTCGATAAACGCAGAGCAACTTGCTTAATGCTGTTCTCAGCTCCCAGAATCACATCACCGTTCTCGTCAAGCAGTGGCACTCCTGAAGAATCCATCTGCGGAACACCGGCCTTGCGGAAATACTTAGATGCGAGAATGTCGGTTGCTACTTGATCCCAGTTCTCTGGCACTTCGACGTTCAACATCTCAAAGACAACAGAGCCGTCAGGGTTTGAGATGCGAGAAACTCGAGTTGCGAAACTCAACGACGCAAATGGTGATGCACCAGGGGTCGTGAAAAGGCGTGGGATTGAGAGGCGAGTGGTCATGAATGTTCTCCTGTGTGTAGATGTCCTGCTGGTCGTTTGGAACGAGCACCATACGTGCTACTCCTTCGACGGGAATACTGTGCCGAAATACGGGAGACAGGCACGCGGTGACCGTGTATAGATAGAACCCGGCCCTCGTAACACTAAGAAAGTGACGAGGGCCGTGATGCTTCAACGAATAACACCGAAGTGCATTACGATCAAGATACGGGTCTCAGTCACTTGTAAAGTGAAGGGGCCGGGTTCTAAGTGGGATTCGTGTTATCCGTTGCAACAGCTGGCATGAAGCCTGCCTGTTAACAACACCTGCGACAAAGTTTTAAACCAGAACGAATCCTGGTTTAAAAACCAGGAGCCACCATGGGCCTCCTTTTACAGGGCTGGAACAACACAATCTAAGACTTTATTCCTGTGGAGATATCCCCCAGGGTGAGTCGCGACGAAGCGGAGGAACTTGCCAGGTCGTTCGTCAGCTGTACAGGAGATAATCTCGACTGTTTGCTGGCGGAGAATTCAAGCGACTGATATGTCACAAGGGTGTCACTTAAGTGACGGAGATCTTTGGGATGTTCCCGTTGTTGTTTGAACTGATATACACAGTGACGGCGGCAAAGGTTGGCGCAAGTAGCATGTTTTTGGTCAGATTGAATATTACGGATCAACTAAAACAAAAAGTTTTGTTGATCCGTACACGCCCTACAGGTAGATGTCCGTAGGAGAAACTTCGTCCAAGGTGTCTTCTTCCAAAAGAGAAAGAATACCGAGGTCAAAGTCGATTTCGTTTGTGTCAAGTTTTTCAGCTTGACGGCGGCGTGCAAGAAGCACAGTTCCTAGAGCTGCTCCACCACACACAAAAAGTGCGAGGAAACCTTGTGGCCACATCGCGCTCATCCATGAAAGGCTGAGTGATGAAGTCACAGGGCTGACAGCTACAGCTGAAGCAACAGGTACCAATGCCGGAGCAAGGATACCTGAAACAACTGAAGCTTTAGCAGGAGCTGTTGTTGCTTTCGCAACAGCTTTCGGTGTTGCTGTTCCAGCAGGGGTCGTAGCACTCGCTGGTGCTGCTGTACCTACTGGAGTTGAGGAAGCGGCCGGTTCGGCTGGTGCTTCTTCTTTCGGCAACGCTGCTGCAGTTTCCTGCGGTGCGCCTGGGGCCGGGGTTGTTCCTGCCGACTCGCCTCCACCAGTGTTGCCACCAGTTTCTTGCGGGATCGCTGGAACAATCACCGCAGCAACAGTCGTTGGGGGAGTTGGGACTCCACCAATGCCAGTTGTTGGCCGGCGTGGGATCGTGACGACTGGCGTAGAAGCCGGGATCGTCGTAGCCACTGGCGCCGGTGTCGTGACGACGGGTGCTGGTGTTGGGTCGAGAGACACAGTACAGCGCGTTGGCTGTCCTGCTACCTCAACACAATCGCCTGTGCCTCCTGTGCCACCAGCTGATACTGGTGACGTTGATAATAGAGCCGCAGCAGTGAATGCTGTAGCCGCGAGAATAAATTTTCTCATTTTCGGGTTTCCGTTTCTTGTTTGGTGAGAAGAAAGCTGCGCAGCTTTCTTCTACATTGGTTTGTGATCACAAACGGGCTTATGCCTGAATGCCACTTACACCTTTGACGCGTCTAGGCAATGGCCAACGCGTGATCTCACGTATTGAGAGTTAAAGAACTCGAACGCGAGTTTTACGCCGAGCGCGCAGAGCGTCCACGAAAGGACGCAGGCTCTGAGTGTCTTTCAACGGGACGCTGACGAGCAACTCCCATCCTGAAGACGTCTTGTGGGGCCCAAAAACACGCTGACGAAGAGACTTAGTGTCTGGACGACTCGGACCGTCTACTTCGATAGAAACAAGATGCGCGTGAGGTGGCAGCTTTGCGCCTTTGGATTCCTCCCAGGTGGCACGCGAGAGTGAGACCGCAGAATCTGGTGACACATGGTGAAAGAGATGGTTGAACTGTTCTGGGGCGACAACGATGAGTGTGCCGTTTGGGGCGAGTGCTGAACAAGCGTGTGCGAGTGGTGCGAGGGTGTCCCACACAGGAGTGTGAGTGGCGCGCGTGCCAGGTACATGAGCCGAGAACGTCACCACTAGATCTGCCCCTGTGTGCAGCGCGAGCTCTGCGGGGGTGAGTACCTCAACGCTGTGCGGCAAAAGAGGCGCGAGGCGCGCTTTGTCCCAGCCGATTGTTTTAAAAACATCGTTCTGACAACGACCACACACTAGACCCTTAGAAGTTGTGTTGCATAAGTTGCACACACGCGTGAGTTCTGACTGTGCGACGACCACAACTTTCTTACCTGCCCTTGCCGACACAGAGATGCGTGACTGCACAGCTGGAGTTAAAGGACGTGACGAGCGCGGTTTGCTGATGTGCTCAACACGTGGGTATTCCATGTTCTGCAACGTGGTGACGCGTAATTCTTTTAGTAAACGCGGCGGCGCGATCACGCCAGATGCGATGAGCGTTGCTTCGTGAGCTGTCGCGCGCGCTATCGAGCAAGCCAGAGACGATACATACGGCTGGCGTTGCGATGTGTGGCCGATGTGGTCTGCCTCGACGAGCACAATCCCTGCCAGATTTTTAGCAGAGTAGAGCATCGCAGCGCTAGTACCAATGCCAATAGCCACAGACCCTGCACGAAAACCTCGCCATGCGCCCCTGTCGGCTTTAGCGTCCAAGCGTGCAGCACCTGACTCAAATTTTCCTAACACTGTCTTTACAAGCTCAGCTGTCGGACAGATGACGAGCACCTGTCCGTTTTTTGACAGCTCTATCGCGTGCGCTACGGCAAGTGTCGCAGGATGCAGATGAGCAGGTCGCAGCACAAATCGCGAGGCCGTGTTTTTAGACGGCTCGATAGGCGAGGGAGCTTTCAATAAAACTGGACCGGCGTCTAGAGGTTCTGCGCCTTTGGCTTTAGACGGAGCAGAGCGGCCAAGTAACGCCCAGGGTGTTGCGAGTTGCTCTGTGGAGAGAGCCTTGGCGACTTCGATGTCACGTTCATCGATGCGAGAGCCGTGCGTGCTATCCACAACTTTCAAAACAATGTCGTTGCGTTGACCTGGTCCGACGATCACTCCTGATTTACCGCGAGACCCAAAAGGCACACTGACGGCGTCCCCCACAGACCACTCCCAGCCTTGAGGCATCTCGTACGACAAAGGGCCAAGCTGGGCGTAGCCGTCTACGAGAACGTCGACCGTAACAGCGCCTGGCGAGAGTGTCGCTTTTGTCGGATGTTCGGTGGTTTGCGGCACGAGCAACAGAGTGCGCTCAGTGCTCTATTTATGCACGCTCTTTGGTGCTGAAACATGTTGCCACAGCAACGGCAAGCCCTGCATCGTCCGAGACTGACACTTCAAAACAAAGGTGTGAGAGCTCCTCGTCGAGGATTCGAACCTTTGGGGCTCCTTCTTGCGTGTGTTCTACAAGAATCACGGAAGGCGGTATATAAAAACCTGCTGCTTTCGTCACAGCTTCTTTCAAAGCCCATCGGCGAGCAAAAGATGCGGGGCAAGTCGGGGCTTTTTCTCCTGGGGCGCAGATATCGAAGTACAGAGCCGGGTTACGATCCAGTTTTTTAATGCAGCGCTCTATCTCTACGATGTCGAGGCCGATTGTTTGATTGTCGCTCATTGCTCTAACTCCCCACGCGCACGCAGTACGTCACACGCTGCTTCGATGACAGAACGTATAGTGAAAGTTCTAGCGAAATAAGCTCGTTCTTCGACAACGTTGAATCTTTGGCGCATAGCCAGAGCGAGTTCAAAGCCATCCAGGCTGTCAAGACCAATGTCTTCGAACAAATGCAGATGCTCTGGTTCTCCAGGAGTCCAGTGAAAATTCATCTCAGCCATCTCTTGAGAGAGTGCTACTGCAACGTCAGCGCGTCTCATAAGCCCAACTCTTTCAAGACAGCCGTAGCGTAGATCTCCGCACCGGCTTGAGTGAGATGAGTTCCGTCTTTCTCACGCAAACGGGTGCGCGAACCAGACTCACCTTGCGCATAGCGCAGAGGTGACCCGTCAGAGTTTTCCAGAACTGCGGTTGCGTCGATCACCACCATGTCGTTTGATTCTGCGTCCAGCTCACGCAGGGCTGCTTCCCAGCGCGGACGCGCCTCTTCGTACTCTGGCTCATTCACCCAAGTGCGTACGAGCCACACCACCTGTTCAGCTCCCGCTTCGATGGCTGCGTTTTTAAACGTACGAACCTCGTCTTTGTACTCTGCTTTGTTGTCAGCTTCTGGATCTAACAGGACGACAACAACGTCAGCGCTCGTGTTCTGCACCTCAGTGACTATGTCTTTCTCCCAAGTCCACAAGAAACTACCAAGGGAGCTGCCTTTGGCTATTTTGGTAGCGGTTGAGTACCCCTGTTTGACGAGACTCTGGGACATCTCTTGAGCGGGACGTTCCAGCATGGAGTCGCCTACAAACAAGAACGTCTTAGCTTTGGTGTCACCAAGCACAGCGGTCTGTGTCAAAGCGTCGTACACCTCGTGCGAGTAACGTTTCGGATTAACAGCAAAAGTGCGCGATTCAGCCTCGCGGGCTGCTTCTAGAACGACAGACGCTACAGGATGAAATAATGAAGGGGTCGTGCGTTCGTAAACTCTAGAGATTGATGATGCGTTCCAGACAAGGGACAAAGCAGCAAAAGCTAGAGCGGCAGTTAGTAGTCGACGCACGTCACACCGCCTGGTACAAGAACATAGGGATGCCAACAGATGCAAAACCAGCGCATGCGGAAGTACACACGGCTACGAACACGCCAACCACGCTGGCTGGGGCTTTATCTAAAACTCGCTCACAAGCAGCGCCTGCACGCGAGAGCGATCCTGAGCCAAGAACTAAAGCGAGAGCGACGCACACCACAGCGAGTAACGGAGCGTGCGAAGGTGCGAACACGGGGCGCGTGAAAAGCGACGAGTAAAGATCCCAGAGCTTTGTGAGTGAGTAAGAAGCTGTGAGAGGTGAGATGAGCGCGTAGTACGTGAAAGTGACGGCGATGAGAGGAACCCGTATGCGTAGTTGCGGGGTCACCGCACGGCGGCGGCCAGACATAATTCTTCGGCGGTGGCGGATCGTCTCAAACGCGACTGGAAGACCCAGCATCACGCCCCACAGCAGTGACGTCAGACCTGGCGCTCTCCAAAACCCGATGAGCGAACACGTAGCCACAACAGAGATGAATGAACGGGATTCTGAGCCGGTGTTCCCCATGAACAAAGGCATCGCGTAGTCGCGAAAGAAACCAGAGACAGTTACGTGCCACCTGCGGAGAAACTCACCTGGTGTGTGTCCTTGGAAAGGGGACTTCATGTCGTAAGGCAGTTTGACTCCACAAACCAGTGCTGCTGCTACTGCTAAGTACGAATACGCGGTGATGTCGGCTACGACCCTTACTGGTCCTGAGGCGAGCCACAATAACGCATCAAACATGTTCAGGTTTTCTCGGTTAGCTGACATCGATTGTCCGTAGCGTGCGAGTGATTCTACGATCACGTACCTTTGAAAGGCAGCTGAGACGATCAACATGGCTACTTTGCCTAAAGGTATCTCGCCGTTCCATTTTTGTTGAAGGCTGTAACAGAATGATCCAGTGCGCACAAGTGGTCCGGCAAGTGCGCGCGGGTAAAACCCCAGCAGCAACACTGTCTCTTGCAACGAAGGGGTTGGTGCATCTTTGCGACTGACATCAACAATAGTGATCACGGCTTGCAGCAAAATCAGACCGAGTGCCACAGGACGCCACACTGTGTCTAACGCGACGTTCGTCAAACCCAAACCCGAAACGAAGTCAAGTAGCTCCTGGGCTGAACGCCAACAAACCAGCGGTACGATCACACCGACTACAGCGATACGCGTTCGAGTTCGCCTGGTGACTGGGTTTTCACTGGATTCGATACGTTTTGCAAAGAACCGGACAAGCCAGGCTAGGAACCACAAGAAAACTGCCCCAAGAGGGTCTATCCAAGCGTGGAACAAAGTCGTGACAACCACGAGCCAGGTCGTCCGGCTGCTTGGGTTTTCCCGCCAATAATAGGACCCGAGCATGCCCAGCAACGCGAATGCCATAAACGATGCGCTGAGAGGGGTCACCGCGTCAACTGTCGCCTAATAACCCCGCTTGTCCAGCCTTATGGGGGCTAGTACAGACGTTTACCGAAAGACTCTTCGTGTACCACCTGGAAAGAACCTGCTTGAATACCCGCTGCTATGGCGCGGCGCTGCAGTTTCCCAGAGGTTGTCTTCTTTAATGAGTTCTGCTCTACGAAAACTACTCTGGATGGTCCGATGCCAGAGCCCTTAGAGACTAGGCGACGGATCTCAGACGCTGCTTCTTTTGGATCGACTTTATAGTGCGCTTCGGCGACAATCGCTAAACCACCCCGCCCGTCAGGCACTGCAGCCGCGCACCCAGCACGTACTAAGCCCTCACAGAGGAGTTCTACGTCTTGTGGGAATAGGTTTTTACCGCGGACAATCACCACTTCGTCTGCTCGACCAGCAACTACTACTTCTCCTTCGATGATAACCCCAAGGTCACGAGTGTTGTGCGGTGCTACTCGCCTTTCCTGCCCGTAGTAACCCTTGAAGAGGTTTGGTCCGTCGACGTGTAGGACGAAGTCATCGTCTTGTGTGATATCGACGTACGGAGTGCCGCATGAGACAAACTCCACTACGTGACCGTCTGGTTTGACTGCTGTGAGACCGTCTTGCAGGGGACCAACTGGGACGAGGCGTCCAGCGCCGAGCTCTTCAGCGTCTAAGAAAGAGGTCTTCCATCTCTCTCCTGGGTTAGTGGCAGCAACAGCCAGTGTTGCTTCAGCCATACCGTAACCAATGTTGAGAACATTCTCTTTGAGTCCATGAGGCCCAAAACGTTCCTGAAAACGTCGAAGCGTTTCTGGATTCACCATCTCGCCGGCAACGGTCAATACTTGCAAATTGGAGAGATCCCAGCTCTTGTCAGAGCGCGCTGCTGCTTTCAAGACAAGCTCCAACGCGAAGTTTGGTGCAGCAGTGAGTCCTGACTTAAAATCGGAGAGGTCGTCGATCCATGACAGCGGGTTCTGCATGAACTCGAGTGGTTGACGCAGCAACAGATCAGCGTTGTAGGACCAGTACGTCATGACAAAACCAGCCAGACAGAGATCGTGCGATGTTGGCAACCATATAGAGGAGCGCATCATAGACCCGTTACGTTCCGTGGTGTTAAGAGTCTGTCGTTCGGCTAGTTTCTTTGAGTGGCTGTACAAAGTTTCTAATGGAACTGGTACGCCTTTAGGTGTTCCAGTTGAGCCGGATGTGAACTGTAAGAACATGCCGCCTGCGGACTCGACAGGTGCGCCGCTAAAGGAGCAGATTTCATCGAACGTGGTGACTGTGACGCCAGCTGCCTCTAGAAGAGGCGCGAACTCTCTTGATGTAGCAACCACTTCACACTCGATATCGAGGAGTAGCTTCTGCAGGGTAGCTGCGTACTCAAGCATCGACTGGCCACGCTGAGGGAGTGGTAACGAAGCGGCAACTCCACCTGCTCGCAATATTCCTACAAGAGCTGCAAGTGATTCATGACTGTTGGTGAACAAGCAACCGATCACCTTGCCGTGTGCGTTTGTCCAGGCAGTGGCATTAGATGAGAGATCCCACATCTCTCGCCATGTGAGTTTCTTCTCAGTGGTGATGAGACCGTAGTTGCCGTTGGTCTTGGCGAATAATTCGAGGATTGTTTCCATAGGGCATAAAGTGCCTGAAAGACGCCTGCTGTCTAGTGGGATTAGCCTCAGACCCGCATCGGCATGACGACACTGGTCGTCGGGAACGGTGTTGTGGACTGGAAGAACACAGCTTCAAACTGACTTGAAAACCCAAGTGAGACTGTCTCGGTGTGGTGTGACAACAAAGCGTCAAGAAGATACTGACGATCCACGATGAATCTAATCTCTGAAGGAGCTGCTGCGATGAGCTCTGAACCTGAACCAACTTCTGCGTTAGCTACATCTAGATGTAAGCCATCAGTGTCTCCCCATACTGTTACCGCAGCACCGTCTGATACGGAAGCTAGGCGTGAGAGTGCCGATTTTGCGGCCGCTACGTTGATGTCAGTGCGGGTGGCAGGTGTGCGTGAGAGAGCTCCAGCTACGTCCGGGAAAGCTACTTGAAGTAAACGTGCTGTGATTGTGGCAGTGTCCGAGATGCATCGGATGGCGCGGCCCTTATCGTCGACTACGATGCTGTGCGGTCGGTGATGCGCGATGCGCTCGAGAACTGACAGGGGGACAACTCCCGTGAAAGCGCCGAAAGATGACTCCGCGAGAGTAGCTGAGTGGAGACGGTAATAATCTGTCACATACAACGAGAGCTGCGTATCGTCTGAGATCAACTGCACTCCCATGTGTTCGCGGTTGACGGCTGCGCGCAGAGCAACGATGGCGTCTTGCAGTTTTGAAAAATCAACTGGACGGGATTCACCTTTTAAGTTAAGTTGAGTAGGGAGTTTGGTTCCCAAAGTGCGGAACTTGTACGGCGAGAGCTTGTCTACCGACACGACAACTTCTGAGTCCTGCAGCAAAACAGATACTTTCGCATCCGGGTCAAGTGAGGCGAGGAACGTCATGATTGGACGAGGAGCTAGAACAGCAGATCCTGCTTTGACGACAGACGCTTGGTCTGTTGTTGCTTGGATTGTTGTCTCACCGTCTGACCCTGTCACCAACACTGCGTTGTTCTCAGCTGTAATCTGTACGCCTGCGAACACCGCAACCGACGGAGACGAAGGCACCGCGTGGCGAGCGGCGTCAAGAATGTCCTTGAATGACTTGGCTGAGATAGAGAACTCCATACAGCTCCAGCATCGGACCTGGTGAGGTTTTTGTGTGCGGGATTGTCCCCAAGCGGCACACTCTGTGTATGAGTGATGTTGGTAATGGTGTTCCTGTAGATCTACCCGCTCGGCTGAGCCCGAGCCGACTTGGTGATTTCCGGCAATGCCCGGCCAAGTTCTACTATGGCTCTATCTTGAAGCTGCCGCGTCAGGCAACTGAGGCGACGACTATTGGGACCCTGGCACACGAAGCCTTTGAGAAAGTTTTCGATCATCCGCGTGAAGAACGCACTGTTGAGAGAGCCATCGCTTACCTGCGCCCAGCGTGGGAACACATCAAAGACCGAAACGACTACCTGCATCTACACGAGCTTGAAGCGAGCATTCTGGAGCGAGCAGAGACAGCAGTGAAGTCGTGGTTCGGTGTTGAGCGCCCGCACAACTTTGACCCTATTGGGCGAGAAGTGCGGGCCATCAGTGACGTCTCAGGTGTTCCGCTTTTGGGGATTTTAGACCGAGTAGACCGTGTTGAAGTAGACGGTAAGACGTTCTTGTACATCAGCGACTACAAAACGGGAAAGCCCGTCAGTAGCGATGACAGGTTCCTTGACGAGAAGTTCTTCGCGATGCGGATATACGCATTGTTGTGGTACACCCTTCATGGGGAGATGCCTCACGAGTTGCGCCTGATATACGTATCAGGTGGCACACGTGACTCTGTTCGTAAAATTCGCGTTGATAAAAACCTCATCGAGCGCGCACGAGCCGAAGTAAAAGGTTTGTACAAAGACATGTCGAAGTACGCCAAAGAAGGCAACTGGCCGTGCAAGAAGCACGTGCTTTGCTCTTGGTGTGACTACATGGCGATCTGTCCTTTATGGAATAAAGAACTGCAAGGACTTGAGACTGGTGAGATCCGTCAAGTGTTCGTTGATGGTAAGGCAAAACTAGTCGACTAACCCCCGAGGGCATCAAGCATGATGCTTCCCCCCATCCACAGTAGTGGAGGTGAGTTTGCTCCAAGTCGTCGCATCAAAGATTAACGGTGATGTTGTCCCGCGTGGCCTTGACTGGGCTGGAGAATGGGGAGAGATCATTTGTAACACTCTTTCTCACACTGTGGTCGTCCCGTACAGAGTCGGTGATGCAGGTGGTGTGAGCGCGGGTGTCGATACGCGTGTAGAAGTGTTTGAGTCGCTGTACGAGATAAATGTGAATGGGTGGCTTGTTATCGGTGTAGGAGATGACGGACGGGCGCTGTGTCAGAGAGAAGGATTCAGAGGATGGGCTACGCGATGCGAATCAAAATGAAAGCATTCTCGTCTTCGCTGGCCTGGGTTCTTGTCGGAAGCCTCGACATGATTGGAGGCCACACTCTGCGAGGTGTTTTGCTTTTTACTTTTGGCCTTTTTGTGGGTTTCTTCTTAGTCGCTAAAGTATCCTTATCAAAAGCCGAGCTGCGTGGTGATGTTTTATTTGTGAGGAACTGGCCAAACCAAACTTTTGACGTAGAGCTCTCCTCACTTCGTGGAGTTACCGAACGCAGCGGAGTGAATAGTTTGCGGGTGAAGATCTCGTACTACAAAGACGGATCCTGGGGTAAAAAGTGGCTCTGGGGAGCAGACACAGAGACACTACGTAAACTCTCCAACCTCGTGGGCTGACCCGGGCGTTGCGGTACATGATGCGGCGCTGACAGTCATTACCATGAAACGCCTCCTCTCTGCCGTATCTCTCTCAATCGCTGTCTTACTCTTAGGAGCGTCGCCTGTGCGTGCTGCTGATTACCAAGAGTATGTGTTAGCAAACGGTACCATCCCTGAAGCCGTGGTGCGGTCCGGTGTGTACGCACAGTACGACGGAGTACCACGTAGTGTCGTGTTCAGAGGAAGCGCAGACCTTTCCAAGATGCGCGTACGTAGCAACGACACGGTGACTGTGAGTTATGTCTTTTCTATCGTGTCTAAAGGATGCGGGACAGTGAAAATAGACCGCAGAAACCTCGCGATAGGTGCCAAGGTGTCTAGTCGGTGCGTGAGTGGTAAAACTATGATTACTGAGATCATCCGCTCAAACGTTATCAGAGCAAAGGACACCGCTGGTAGCGCTGGCGCGATGATCACAACGTGGGATGTACCTATGACCGTAGAACGTAACTCCCAGTTTCTCTCCATCTCGTTGAATGTGACCGCAAAAGGAGCTGGCAAGGCTCTCACTCTCACCGGAACGCGCAATCTGCCAAACCACTAAGTAGCTAGAGCGCTCATTTTATGAGGTGACACACTACGAGACGCACACTTTGCATCATCGTAGGCTGACAAAGTCCTCGCAAGAAGCACCATGTGTTCGATGGACCAGCTCTCATGGCAGATAGCCACCCTCGTAGCACACCGTCAGCAACACCACTTTGACTTTGAGTCTTGGTGTCTACTAGCTGAGATAGAACCAGAGATTGGGCGCAACGTAGAGCGCCTTGGCACCCGCGCGTCACTTGAAGAGATCACGCTGTACAGCCGAGCTCTGGGTTTTGACATCGGGATCAACATCATCGCTGATGAGCCACAAACACGAAAACTCGCAAACTCATGTGAGACGTGCGGTGAGACGCCAGTTCTACATAAACAACGACACACTGGTACATACGACAAGTGCTTTGATGAGAAGATTGTGGACCTAGTTGAGGCTCTCTACTCTGTGGGTATAAAGGTTATTGACGCCGGCCAGGGCCACACTGACGGCAGACGCGGCGGGGATGCACGATTGACTCTAGCTAGCGTGGCACAAGCCCAGTTGTTTTACGGTCTTTGCGACAGAGCGCGCTGCGACATCCCAGAACGGGCTGGTCTGCGAGGCTCTTTGCGTTCTTCAACTGGTGCTTGGAGTTGTGGAGTATCGTGGAACACACTACCTGGAGACTCACACGCTGACGCTACAGTTACTGTCCGGTTCCCACACAGTGACATCAAAACGCTCACCAAATTAATGCGCAACCCACCAAGGCCTGCTTTCTCCTCACTAACAGATCGGTCCTTAACAGAGCGGTCTTTGATAACCGAGTCTGTCAGTGCCTAAAATCACTCAGCGCTTAAGTAGATAACACATTCTGCAGGTCTTACTGCTTGTTGAGGTTCCTGTAGTGCTGCACCGCTTCTTCGCGTTGCTCTGGCTGCATACGATCAAACATCAACACGCCGTTGAGATGATCTAACTCATGTTGAAACAAACGCGCTTCTAACTCGTCAGCCTCAAAAGATATCTCGTTACCGTTGAGATCGATGCCTGTCATCAACACTTTCTTTGGGCGAATCAGTTCTATGTAAAGACCCGGAATGCTCAAACATCCTTCGCTATACACCCACTCGCCATCTGACTCGACAATCTTTGGATTTAAAATCACCAGCGGTTTTTCGCCCATATCCCAGACAAAGATCTGACGCTGCACACCAACCTGTGGTGCTGCCAGCCCAATTCCAGAGTCACTTTGGTAGAGAGTCTCAAACAGCCCCTCTACAAGATGAACAAGTTTTCCATCAATGTCTGTGACGGTGGCTGCTTGAGTTAAGAGAGAAGGATCACCAAAAGTGCGGATCTCGTACGTCATGGTCAGTAAACCTTCACAGACACGTCTACTTGCGTTTTCTCAAAGTGGTGGTCGTGCTAGACCCGGGCCGCGGCGTATGGATTTTTGTTGCTGTGCTACTGCGTGTGATCTAGGGTCACGCATAGCAACAGATATCCACTCTGTTCGTACGTGCGGGGTAGACACGCGTATGATCATCTCGCCGATACCCAGACCACGTAACTCATCAGGCGTGACGATGTTCTGTAAAGTTGAACGCAGAGAACCAGTACCCGTGAGAGAGTTACCATCCATGCCAAGCGAGGCCGACATGAACTCGACGTTTCCGATGTAGTCTGCACACAGCTGCGCAGAGTCAGGCTCACCTTGTTTCATGATCATAGCAACGTTAGTGTTCTGCGCAAGACGAGCAAAGTCATCTCCCGAGCGGTCAATCCAGTCCTTTGGGCCCTGCGTACACAACACCATCGCGATGCCAGCAGAGCGGGCTCTTGACAACAAGTTTTGTACAATGCTGCGATCTACCCAGTTTGCTTCGTCGACGATCAGGAACTTCTTTTTAGAAGCAGCGTCTGAGATACCCGTCGTACGCTGTGCAGACTCTACGCTGATGCGCTGAAGCACGGCAGACGATACGATACGCGTGAGAGATTTCTTGCCTTGAGAGTCTAAACCAATGTACGTTAAACCACCAGATGTGACGTCGAGCTTAGGGCGGCGATCTTGTGTTGGTTTGCGCAGAATAGTCATACCAGCATGCGTGTGGTAGAGGTTGCCAAGTTTAGCTCCCCATGAGTGAGCTTGCTGCTGATCTACTTGCGTTGGAGACTCGAGACTAGGGAACTCTGACTTTGCGAGGTTAGGAATGTTCTGAGCAACGATCGCGCGGTGGCGCTTCGTAGCAGCCGCGAGTGAGGGAGCTGCGAGAATTGTTGAGATGTCGTAGATTGTCGGCAGTGGGCAACCTGTCGGGTCAACTTCGTTTGCCCAGTGCAAGAGCTTTAACAGCTGACTCAAGATGTTAATACAGATCTGCTTGTAGTAGTCATCGTCAAAATCCGTGAGAGTCAAGATCGTGTCACGAGCCTCGTCACGCGAGAGACCATCTAGTGTGTCAAACCAAAAGCGTGGGGCTGGGTCAGATAGGCAGAGTTCCTGATACTGCATCTGATGTGCCTGGGCGTACTGCTCACACCAGTCTCGCAGACCACCTGCCTTAGTGTCTTCTTTCAAGTCGAGAACCATACCGTCCCAACCCAGGTCTAAGAGACCTCCCGCGATGCCCTTGATGGTCTCGGTTTTACCAGCACCAGTTGCACCAAAAACAAGAGCGTGAGTGCCGATCTCCTGCTCTGTGAAACCAGTTGGCGTGCCGTCTCGGCCACGGCCGAGCATAACGAAACCTTTACCAGGTGCTGCTTGTGGAACAGGTGCTGAAGATAACGGTGGTGAGTCTGAAAAAATAGGAGGCGCAACTGATTTCATGCGATTCTTCTCTTTGCTGTTTGGAATGATCGATGGTTTCTCACCAAGTGACTTGCCACGGAAAAGGCCTGGGAGCTTTGAGGCGATCGCTGTGCCATCGAGCAAACCAACAACACCAAGCAGCATCGAAGAGAGCGCCATCACTGAGAACAGAACAGGGAACGAGAAGAACACGTCACCAAAAGGAGGTATCAAAGAACCCACCCAGCGCACGTAGTCACCTAGCATGTCCTGCTTTGAGCACACAACGCTCAAAGCTAATCCACCTGCTAAAAGCAGATAGTAGTCAATGCGGCGAAGACGTCCGCGGAGCAAGGTGACGTATATAAGTAAGGCTACGAGAGTAGGGACGAGCGTGTAGGCGATAACGACTGCACCAGCAAGACCGGCACCGATTTTTAAGGCGGCGCCGTCTTCTCCAGTGTATTTTTTGACTTCAGCCACCTGAGTGTCCTTTCTTTGCCTAGTTTAGAGCGGGTGTCACAGACACTGCCTCGCCTTTGTGGCTTGACTTTTGACTGCTAGTTACAGGTTCGGCACACTCGGCGCTGGTTTGTGTGCCGAAACTTCTATTGTGCCAAAGCTCACCGCCGTCCCAGCCTTACGTTCGCAAAAGCGCACGTTACGCGCTAAACAAAACATCGTGTTTGGTCTGCTCGGCGCGCTCTGCTTTACTGGACCTTTAGCCCTGGTGATCGTGGCGCGCCAGCCTGACCCGTACGTACCGGCAGCACCGACTGGCCTTGCTGCAGCGCCGACTTACGTTATTGCATTTGCTCACCAAGCCGCTGAGGATTATCTCTCTGGAGCTGGGACTCTGCTGCCTGTAGGTGGTGAAGACGTCATTGACAAAGACTTCAACGGCGTAGAGTCTGGGATGAGTGGCCCACTGGCTCGCTCAGCGATGCAACTCAGCGAGGTGAAGCGGAGTACTTACGCGACAAGTAATGGTGATGCTCCTTCGTGGGAAGTTGCTTTCTCTTTCCGGCTCAAAAAACCAGACGGCTCAAACTCTGCGGCGATGCTTCTCATCGTACATGTACGCCTGGATACATACAAATTTCCTATTTTAGCGGCTGTCCCTAGTTTGGTGACAGACCTTGTACAGGTAAGCGCTGGTGAAGGTAGCGTTGGAGTGGTTGGTTTAAGTGGTGCGGAGATCTCTCCCCCTGCAGCCGCACAGGTTGCAGTTAATGCGTGGGCGAGTTTGTACGTAGCTGACGAGAGAGCCGGACTGAAAGCACACGTCAATACGGGCTCTGGTAAAGACAACTACGAATACCAAGGACTAAGTGGCGGGTTTACACTGCGCGGACAGCCGACGATCATCGTTGCTGGTGATAGAGGAGACGGGCATATCGTAGCGCGTGTTCGATTAGACCTTGAGAACGGGGCGTACCGTATCTCTACAGAGATGGACGTATTGATCATTAACCAAAACCCTGCGTTCGTTCAAGCATGGGGAGCTGTTGGTTCGGGTGACTATCTGCAGCCATGGGTATCAAATAAATGGCCACCAGGTCCCTAGTTCAACGTTCTAGGTAGGCCTTGGCAGAGCTTACCCGTCGAGGGCAACATCAATGTTCAAGGCTAGCGCGCGATAACCGCCAAAGGCTCTGCGGGACGACACTTCTAACAATGCCTTGTGCGAGCGATTGCGGCGCTCAAGAGTGAGATTGTCAGCTTCACACCCCGTGAGGCCCGAGAGAAGGAGATAAACAATGAATTTAACATCAGTACTAAACCAAGTAATATTCGCAGCTGCTGAAGATGGTGTCGGCAAAGCTGGTGCAGACTTGTTCTGGACATCCGGTGCAGGAAAACTAATCGGTGCCCTCTTGGGTGCTGCAGGAGTAGTGGTCGTTTTGATCTCCGCTTTCAAAGGTTTCTCCTTCATCACGCAGGGTAAGCCTGGTATGGCAATGAAGACAGTGGTCTCCTCGATCGCGATCTGTATATTCCTATTCAGACCAGAGACAATGAACGACGTTATCTCGCTCGTTGGCAGCATCTTCCAAGGCATCCTCGGTGATGCTGAGAATATCAAGCAATGTGTTGATGGTGGGGGCGATGTTCCAAGCACCTTTGGCTCTACAGTTCCTGGGGCTGCTCAAGCAGCCTGTAAATAAAGCTTTACTTTCTCTAAAGCCTTACTCTCAAGAAAAGAGCGGTCCTCACGGGCCGCTCTTTTCCGTTCACGTCTTATGTTTTTCTCATATCTACAACCTAACAACGAGTGTGTTTTTAGGTGATGCGCGCCCAGAGTGTGATTTGTGAATGAAACAAACACGGAGAGACAAACTCGCAGCGGAGTGCTGCCCCTGATCTTATGGGGTGGGTGCTTTGTTGTCATGGTGCGCTACCAACAACAGACACATATTGCGTTCATGGACTCATGGACTGGTAACCAAACCTCGGTGCCCAGTGCGATGCTCGCATGGCCCCTAGTTGCTGGTGCAATGGTGATCTTACGACGTAGATCTGGCTTTATTTCTGCCATATTCAGCGTCGCTACTGGAACAGCCTTGTGCGTTTTGCTTTACATAGCTTCGCACTAACACACGCTGACCTCAATCCATTTGAGGTCAGCTGCTATACACAGATGCCCGTTCAGGGCTGGGGGCCGACATTAGATATGGAGGCATGACTATGGACAACTCAGAGAACGGCCCGATGATGTTGGTCGCAACAAGCGTTCTTAAACCGCCGCCTGCCCGTATATCCAAGCTGGGCGCTGGTATTCAGCTGCCTCGAACGATCGAGATCAAGACTCTCATTGTGTGCGGCGTTTTGAGCTTGGTCTCTGTCTTGTCTGTTGGGTTGTTGTTTGGGTTTGGACTACAACGAGTGTTCATTACTGCTGCTATCGGTGCGATGATCGGCTGGTTGGCGGTCTCCTACTCACCTTTAAAAGGTGAGAGCCTCGTTAAATGGGCCACTTTGATTCTGGGTCGTAGAGTCGGCAAGCAAGTACGTGAAGGCACAGAACGACTAACGGTGTACATCGGCGTGAGTCCTGTAGTAAAGAGGGCATCTGGGCTTTTGACAATCTCCCATGGTTTTGGGGAAGTAGCGCCAGGAAGCGTGGATGAACGAGGCGGCGTACTGATTGTTGAAGAACGTGAATCCAACAACCTCTCTGCTATCGGGCGACGTTCTGACGAGGAGCGCGGATGAAGATTCCTGACTTTGTAAGCAAACGCCTCGGGACTTTCTCAGGTAAGCCAAAACGCTCTGATGACGCAGCTACTTACTACACAACACCCATCGCGTGGCGTGACGATGAAGGGCTGTATATCGGGCATAACGGTGAAGCATGGCTGTACCGCGAATTCCCTCTGCACCCGATCACCTGGGAAGACCCTCAGAAGCGTTTGACGGTTGAAAAACCGATCGCAGACGTACTATATGAACTTTCGCAGACCAGCCGCGACACGGCAGGGTTACGGATGCTCTCAAAATCACGCGAGATTCACATGCTCACTGTGACTTGGGAGATCGGTACAAAAGCACCGGCTGGCACGGTGAAGCGCTTACGCGATTTCATTAACCAGATCTTGTACTTCACAGTCCCAAGCCGCATGGTTGTTGTTGGTGTCAAACTCTGGCAACACATGCACACGAATGAGAAACTCATTGAACAACTGAAATCACGCGTCACACAGTCACTCGGTGAGGACGGTCCAGGCACCGATGTCTATGAAGAAGACCGCTACGTAGTAGGCGAGATACTTGAACGACACGGAGGACTCGTCCCGTCTGCGAATGCGAGAGCCCAGATGGAGTCCTGGTACAACAACGGTAGAGGCACTGACGTCACAGTGTACGAGACTGAGGACAACATCAGAGTCGGTGAGGAACGCATCGAGATGGCAGCTGTCATGCGTTTTGATGCGCCAGTGATGTTCGCGCCTCACGCCCAGTGGGGACTCAGTGCCCAAACACACCCAGCGCCAGTTGTAGTCGCGTCTGTACGTGGCGTGCTTGAAACCTCTGGTGTGTCGCGTAATCGGGTACGTAAATCACAACGTAAAGTCCTAGACCAGATCGCAGAAGAAGAGGCCTCAGGTGACATCGGACGTCTTGAACAATCCGAAGTCCTTGACCTAGCAAGGCGCGTGGAGCAGTTCATCGTCGCAGGACGAGAACCACTATTGTCGCAGTGCTCTATCGTGCTGGGTAGGCGCGTAGGCATGGATGTCTTAGAGACATACGCTGACGAGCTTCGCAACCTACATGCGATCGAAGTTGTTCCATTAGTGCACCGCCAGATGGCAGCCGTCGAAGAGACCCTTCCTACGTCATCGCGCAGAGTGAACCCGTTCTTACAAGACGTCAGTGTTTCAATGCTTGCTTATGCTGGATTCCAAGGCTTTTCAAACGTTGGTGACGACAAAGGCGCATTTCTTGGCCTCGTCGATCCTGACTATGTGCCTTTCTATCTTGACTTTCTCGGAGCACCAGCTGCCAACAGACCACCGGGACTATTGATTGCAGGAGACCCGGGTTCAGGTAAAACATTCCTTTGTTCAATTCTCGCTATCCAGTCAACCATGGCTGGCATGACAACGATCTTTGTGAACCCTAAACCATCTGACAGTCTCGCCGGTGTAGCTGAGTATGTAGGTGGACGTGTAGTAAAACTCACTGAGATTGAGAAAGAAGGTGGGTTTTTTGATCCGTTCCGTTTCTGTGCGCCAACACCAGAAGGCGCACAAGTAGCAGCCGACATCGCAGCTCAACACATCCTTGCAGTACTCGGTAGCCGTGGTGTGGCAGGCCAGGGCTTTACTCAAGAACAAGAGA
>Ga0208226_1000107_pt1 | contig 26551 bp, 22 predicted proteins | sample LakMenE18May11ns_FD_150713 | JGI IMG/M metagenome (GOLD analysis project Ga0208226, IMG submission 150713) | Freshwater microbial communities from Lake Mendota, WI - 18MAY2011 deep hole epilimnion ns (SPAdes) | ecosystem: Environmental > Aquatic > Freshwater > Lake > Epilimnion/Euphotic zone ... | reverse complement strand
TTTTTGCACTGTTACCCAGGGCGTTGCCCTGGGCTATCTTATTTTGCCCCTTCAGGGCAAATGCAATCGCAAAGCAAGAATTTAATTTCGCCTGTGCCCTGGTCAACCTTGTGTAGACGGGGTTCCATTCTTATCTTTCTTTATTTCTTTGGATTCCCGCCTTCGCGAGAATGACGGGGAAGGCGTTCCGACATTGCCTTTAAGCCCATCCCACTGCGCTGGGTGGGTCTGCCTTTTTTGTGCCCTGAAGGGGCAACCTATACCAGCCTAGGGCACCGCCCTAGGAAACGGTGCAATGGGAAGATAAACATGCAAGGCCTTTGTGCCCTGAAGGGGCAACCTATACCAGCCTAGGGCATCGCCCTAGGAAACGTTGTTAAACGTTTGCGTGGGTGCCCTGAAGGGGCAACCTATACCAAGCCTAGGGCATCGCCCTAGGAAACTTGAACGGGCATTTATTTGTAATGTCCTTTTCCTTATTGGGTAGAAAGGTTAAAGTGGAGTGGTGCAAGGATGCAAAGTCGAAGATTTTTTGGAGGATGAAATGGAAGTTCAGCAAGATAAGAGAAGTTATTTCACACCTGAGCCAACAAAAGCTGTTGTCGGAGACATGGAAACAAAAAGCAGAGCAGAAATTGAGGCTAGGGTAACCAGGCTTGAGAACGCCCTTGCGAATCTGCAAGATCAAGGGCTTTTGGAAGAGCGCATTGTAACTCGGCTTAGAAGCCGGGCGCAAAAAAATGATGCTGTTTCGCAATTTACGCCGATGAAAACAAATGATTCAGAAATCATTACGCCTGGGTATTTAGAAGATGTGGTTGAGGTACCTGGGTTGAATCCTTTCACCGCGGGGAAGTGGTTCTTTAATGAAATCGTGCCTGAGTTGCGAGCGATGTCGTGCATGTTTTTTGATCCCCGGTATCGGTTAGGGGCATGGAACAAGGCGTTGCCTGCTGGGCTTTTTTTGCTGATTATTCTTTCTGGATATTGGGTGCCTTTTTCTAGCCTGCCTGTTGTGGGCAGCTTGATTGACTCTATAATCATGTTGGGCCTAGGGTATTTTTTAATCAAAATACTAAGTGCAGAGGCGAGAAGGTATCGGCAACTTGCGCCAGGCTTGCCTAAAAGCCTTAGGTTGGGGCCTGATTAGAAAGAGGGTTGGATGATGAATGATACACGCATAGTTCGGCTGGGTGTGAATATCGATCATGTTGCAACGATCAGGCAGGCCCGGCTTGGGCACGAGCCCGATCCGGTTGCAGCTGCAATCATGGCAGAGCTTGCTGGCGCGGATGGTATCACGATTCATTTGCGCGAAGATCGCAGACATATTCAGGATCGCGATTTAAAGATGCTTCGCCCGGTGGTGCGCTGGCTAAATCTAGAGATGGCTGCAAGTGATGCGATTGCAGACTTAGCATTGGAATACAAACCCGATGAGGTAACTTTGGTGCCCGAGAAAAGGGCGGAGCTAACCACAGAGGGGGGCTTGGATTTGATTGCCAACCGTAATCAGGTTGAGAAAATCATGAAAAAGCTTTCGGGTTCGGGGATAGTTATTTCGCTATTTATTGATCCTGATTGCGAGCAGATAGAAACCGCACGGGCCTTGGGCGCCCACGCTATCGAAATTCAAACAGCAAGGTATTCCGAAGCCAAGACCAAGGTGAACCTTGATCGCGAGCTAGACGAACTGCGCGAATCCACCCGTTTTGCCCAAGAACTAGGCTTGCATGTGCATATGGGCCATGGCCTTAATTATCATAATGTGCAAGAAGTTGCTGCAATTCATGGCGTCGAAGAGCTAAATATCGGCCATAGCATTATATCAAGGGCTGTTTTATTGGGCTTTGATCGTGCTGTAAAAGATATGAAATCTGCAATTGCCGATGGTGTAGCCTCAAGAGCCAAACGCTAGGCCAAGCGCTGGGCTAAGAATTTTGTGATTTCCCTATCGCAAAAAAAAACACTTTTTGATTAGAATTCAAGAATATGGGCGATTTGGATCTGCATACCCCAATCCTAAGGGGTTTTAGTTCTTGAAGGAGTTTTCGCATGGCAAGGAAGCTATCGTTTGTTTTATTTCTTTTTGTAGCAAGCCTAAGCATGGCCCAAGCCCCTGCGGTAAAAGCCCCGCCAGGCACCGCTGCGCTTGTTAATGGCCAAGCTATTATGGAAAGTGCGGTTCAACGCAGCCTAGAGAGAATTCCCCCCGAACGCAGAGCTGCTGCCCGCCCTGAACTTATCAATCACCTAATCGATAACATGCTGGTTGATCAGTACCTTATTCAACAAAAAATCGTTGCAGATGTTGCTGAAGTTGATAAACGCCATGCTTTGATGAAAGCCGAAATCGTCAAGCAAGGTAAAGATTACGCTAAGATGCTGGAAGAGTTGAAACTGAACGATGTAGAATTAAAAGAACACATCGCAGCAGAAGTGCGCTGGGAAAAATACACCGATTCCCAAGCTACCGACAAAGCCCTCCAAGATATCTTCGAGCAAAACAAAGATGTCTTTAATGGCGCATCGGTACGGGCCCGCCATATTCTTCTTACCGTTCCCCCAACGGATGAAGTAGAATTAGAAAAAGCCCGCCTTCTTATCCTTGCCTACAAAAAACAAGTTGAAGATACGGTAAAAACCGAAATGGCCAAGCTTCCGCCCACTGCAGATAACCTTGCCAAAGAAAAAGCCCGCATCGCATTGCTTGACGAAACCTTTGCCATCATTGCCAAGGATAAATCCACCTGCCCATCCAAAGACCAGGGAGGCGATGTAGGCTGGTTCACCCGAGATGGCGTTATGGTCGAAAACTTCTCGAAAACAGCATTCGGCCTTCCTCCATATCTGCTAAGCGACCCCGTCAAAACACAGTTCGGCTACCACCTCATCCTCACCACCGAAAAGAAACCAGGCAAAGAAGTTAAATTCGAAGAACTTAAAGGCGAAGCCAAGGAATACTTCGCAGAAAAACTTCGCGAACGTATGTCCGAACACGTGCGCAAATTCTCGAAAATCACAATCTTCCCCGCCCCACTAGGTACTTAACTCACACCTAATTAATTACTAAAACCCATGGCTCACCCCCAGCCATGGGTTTTTTTATGTACATACCCATACTTTGAATCCATGCTTTTTCTTTCACTTTTCCTTTTCCTTTTTTTTTTCTCCATCACCCAACCCTCTTCCGCTGGAAGAGGGCACTTCGCTTCGCTAGCCCGCCTTCCAATCTCTTCCACTGTTGTTGAATGTTCTTAAGCCCATCCCACTGCGCTGGGTGGGTCATTAAACTTCGATCTGGGCTTGTTTAAAGAATGTTCTCAAGCCCATCCCACTGCGCTGGGTGGGTCATTAAACTTCGATCTGGGTTTGTTCGAAGAATGTTCTCAAGCCCATCCCACTGCGCTGGGTGGGTATGTTTTTTTTGTGCCCTGAAGGGCAACCTATACCAGCCTAGGGCACCGCCCTAGGTACGCAAGGCGCCGCCCTAGGTACACAATCCACCGCCCTAGCCAGCCTTAATTAGCCCCTTCAGGGCTTCGCTTTTTTTTGCCCTGTTACCCAGGGCGTTGCCCTGGGCTATCTTATTTTGCCCCTTCAGGGCAAATGCAATCGCAAAGCAAGAATTTAATTTCGCCAGTGCCCTGAAGGGGAAACCTATACCAGCCTAGGGCACCGCCCTAGGAAACGGTGAAGAACAAAAACATTTTCACCGCCAAGACGCAAAGACCGCAAAAAAGCAAGGCTTTTCTGCCCTGAAGGGGCAACCTATACCAGCCTAGGGCACCGCCCTAGGAAACTTTTACAGGAAAGCCTTTAAGGAAGATTTTGGAAACATGGAGGTGTTGATCAAGGAGGAGGAGGTTTGCGATTTTTCCGGGGGTGATGCTGCCTAGGGTTTTATCGAATCCTGCGATTTTTGCTGGGGTGAGGGAAGCCATGCGGATGATTTCGGGGAGGGGGGCTTTGGTTGCGTGGTGCATGGTGCGAACGCAGTGGTCCATTCCTGCAACGCTGGATGCGAGGGCTTTGCCATCGGGCATTAGGCCAACGCCATCGTGTTTAAGAATAGTGCAGCCTTCATCTTTATTGCCAAAGATGTATTCGCCATCGGGCATATCGAGCGCACGGTTGGCATCGGTGACAAGGGAGAGGGCATCGGGGCCTTTGATTTTGAAAGCGAGCCTTAAAAGGTCATCTGCGAGGTGTTTTCCATCTGCGATGATTTCCGTCGTGAGTTCGTTAAAGAAAAGCGTGGCTTCGAATAAGCCGCCCCGCATGGGGTAGGTTTGCGTAAGCCTTAGCTTGGCTCGGTCAGACATAGCGCAGAACAGATGATCAACATGGCGAACGCCCCATTGAACAGCGGCTTCGACTTGCGAAAAAGTCGCGTGAGAATGGCCTGCATTGCAGCGGATGTTTTTATCGAGGCAGGCTTTGACAAATGCTTCTGCGCCTGGCAATTCTGGGGCAACACTTGCGGTGATGATTGTATCTGCGTACTCAAGGAAAGAATTGAAATGGTCGGGGGTTGGGGCAACTATTGGCTCTGCAGGATGGCAACCGCGTGCATCTGGGAAGAAGTAGGGGCCATAGAAATGTGCGCCCAAAACCTGTGCTGCATCGGTCCAGTTTGCTTTTTTGCTGGCCCTGCAGGTGTCAAGAAATTTAAGAATCGTGGGCATGGTTGCAGCGGTGGAGGTCGCAAGCAGGCTGGTGGTTCCATGTTTTAGGTGGGCTTTGCAGACGGTATGAAAGGCTTCGGGGGTGCCATCCATGAAGTCGCAATTCAATCCGCCATGCACATGAAGATCGATGAATCCGGGGCAGAGGGTTAAACCATCGAAGTGCTGGTGATTTTGTATGGGGCCTTGGTAGAGGCCTTTTGAAACTTGGGAAATCAAGCCGTCGCTAATGATTACATGGCCTGGTTCGAGTGTGGAATTTTCTAGTACCACACTCGAAGCGGAGATGACGGATTGCATGATAATCCTAGTGGCGGAAAAGGAATTCCTTGGAGTTAATAAGGGCCCATTGAAGGTCTTCCCAAGCTTGGCGCTTTTCCTTGGATTTTGCTAAGTGATCGTTCGCGACTTTATAGTCTTCAGCGGTAGGCATTCTGCTGAGGGTTGCGAGGTAAAGATCATCGAGGATGAGCTTATCGCTTTTGGCTTCTTTCATAAGCCTAGCTATGCGGTTGGAGGTGTTACGAATTTTTTCGTTAATCGTGGGGCCATTGATGAGCTGCAACGCTTGGGCGAGGTTGCTATCGGATTCGCGTTCGCATTCGCAAGCGAGTTCGCGGGCGGGTTGACCAAAAGTTTTAAGGAAGAGGTTGTTGATTTCGGTATCGGGCAACTGGGTTGCACGGGTGCCTAGAGGCAGGCCTGCAAACTTTTCAGGAACTTCAGTAATTGCGCAGATTGAATCGAGAAGTTGTTCTGCGGTTAGAAGCCTGGTGCTTGCGTGGGAGAAGTACTTACCATCTTCTTGGTTATCTTTGGTTGGTTGGGCGCTTAGCTGATAGGTTTTGGAATTCATGATTGTACGAACAAGATGGCGAAAATCGTAGCCACTCTTGGCGAAATCTTGAGCTAGCGCAACTAAAAGCTCATCGTTGGCGCTGGGGTTGGATTCGCGGAAGTCATCGACTGGGTCGACAATTCCTTTGCCCATGAGATGGAACCAGATTCGGTTGACGACGGACTTAGCAAAGAAGGGGTTTTCTGGTTTAGTGAGCCAATCTGCAAGGGCTTCTCTGCGGGTTTTGCCGTTTTCGGAAGGGGCTAGGGCGCCACCAGGGAACTTTGGAGCCATGACTTTGCCACTGCGTGGTTGGGTGACTTCGCCTGCGCGGTCTTCGTACACCACTTCGCCTGCAGCAACTTTTGGATCTGGGCCAACATCGGTGTTATCTTTTTTAACTTTCACTCGGGCGAAGAAAGCAGCGAAGGAATAGTAATCATCTTGGGTCCATCGTTCGAATGGATGGTTATGGCACTTGGCGCATTGCATGCGGAAGCCTAGGAATAGTTGAGCGGTGGTTTCTGCGAGTGTTAGGGGATCGCGGGAGATGCGATAGTAATTTGCAGCGGGGTTGTTGGAAGCGCTGCCAGTGCTGGTGATCAGATCACGGATCATGCGATCGATACCCACATTTTGTTCGATGTTTTCTTTGACCCAATGTTGGAACGAATGAACGCCCTTTACTTGGATGGTTTTACGATTGCTACGAAGAATGTCGGACCATTTGAGTGTCCAGAAATCAGAAAACTCGGGTCGAAGGGTAAGTGCTTCTACAAGCTTAGAGCGCTTTTGTGGGTCTTTGCTTTCGAGGAAATCAAGGGTTTCCTTGGCGTTTGGAAGTATGCCACAAGAGTCGAGGAAGGCCCTGCGTAGGAATTCTTGATCCGAGCAATTTTCGGAGGGTGGGATACCTAGAAGTTCAAGTTTAGCGAAAATGTTATTATCGATGAAGTTGTTGGGGACAAGGCTTTTCCAAGCGTATTGAACCCGGTTGTCGAGGTAGGTAAAGCGCACACTAACGAGTTCTTCGAGGTAGCGAACGAGGATTGCGATTTCGCCTGGTTGTTTGAATTCGACCAAGCCACGATTGTTAACATCTGCAATGGAAGTATCGCTGCTGGTGAAAACGGTAAGCGGGGTGACATCGCGGGAAGAGCCATCAGCGAAGTTGGCCTTCACGCTAAGTTGCTGCCAAGCAGCGGGGGCACGAAAAATGCGAGCGCCTGGAAATACATCGATTGATTTAAGCACGCCCAAAGTAGGGGCATCATCTTTCAAGCCTTCTGCGAGCCAAGTGCGAATAACGCGGGTGGTTTCGGCTTGGGGGTGAAAGCGTTGGCCGCCTTCGTGGGGGACTCGGCCTAATCCTTTTTGCAGCATCAACGAGGCATCAGCATCTTCGGAAGAAGTTCGACGGCCTAAAACATCGCGGGTCAGTTGCAGATAATCTGCAGCGGGATCAAAGCCTCTGAGGCTTAGCTTGAAACCGTTCTTGCCTGAGGGGGTACCATGGCAGGCCCCAGCGTTACAGCCGCCCACATTCATAGCAGCAATAACATCCCTGCGAAAACTAACAGGGTCGGGTTTTTCAGTTGTGGTGATATTAATCGGTACAAAAGTGGTCGTTGCGCCTGTTGTCACTTTAAGTTTGGTTGAACCATTTTTGAGAGCCATGACGATACTGGCACCATCGATTTTAGCGATATCTGGTTGCTCGATGGAAAGGAATGAAAAGGGTGTCAGGTCGCGGATTAGGCCGCCTGCATATTTGCCTGTTACAACAACTTGCGTAAAGCCACGCTTGCTGCTTAGGTTGATCGTTGCAGGATGAACTTCGACTGTTTCTGGTTTGCCTAGAATTTCGCTTCGCTTGGCAACATCAACAGGTGGTTCTGCAAATGCATTTTGTGTTAAAGTTGAACCAATGCATGTTGCAGTTATGGAATAGGCAATTAAATTGCGGAGGATTGATTGAAATCTTGTCATGGCGTGTATCCTAAAGGTTATTGAACCAAAAGTTACTTGGCGGGATTTATAAACCAGCTAGCAATATAATAATACCCTTTCCATCGGCTTATGCTAATAGTAATTTTAATGTTTGTGGTATTTCGGCAGACTTTAATTCAGGTGGTCCGGGGTCATTCCTGGTGCAATGGAACAATAGATATGATCGAAACATCGTTGAATTTCCTTAAAACTCTTCTCCAAACCCCAAGTCCATCAGGTTATGAGGCTAAAATTCAAAAAGTGGTGAGGGAATGGGCAGGTAAATTTGCAGATGAAGTTCGAACCGATCGGCATGGAAATGTTCACTGTGTGAAAAAGGGATTGAGGTCGGGGCAGGGCGAAACCCAGAAACTGATGCTTGCGGGCCATTGTGATCAGATCGCCCTTATGATCCAGCATATCGATGAAAACGGATTTCTTTATGTTCAGCCGATTGGGGGCTGGGATATGCAGATTCTTTTGGGTCAGCACCTTACGGTTTGGGCTAAGGACGGGCCCATTAATGGTGTTCTTTCACGCAAGGCACCTCACCTTCTAACCACTGATGAACGCAATAAGGTGCCCCAATTCTCTGATGTTTGGGTTGATATAGGCGCCAAGGATAAAAAAGAAGCTGAAAGCTTGGTAATGAATGGGGATGCGATAACTGTTCGCCTTGGGTATAGCGATTTGTTGAATGGTTTGGCTTGTTCACCAGGGATGGACGATAAGGTCGGGGTTTGGACGGTGATGGAGGCGCTGAGGTTGGTGAGTGAAAAAAATCCTAACATCGATATCCATTTTGTTTCTACAGTGCAGGAAGAAATAGGCCTGCGTGGGGCAACTACAAGTGCGCAAGGGATTTTACCGCAGGTAGGGTTGGCGGTGGATGTTACCCATGCGACAGATACGCCCGGTACCGATCGCAAGAATTTGGGCGAAGTTAAACTCGGGGCTGGCCCTGTGATTCATCGTGGCCCTAATTTTAATCCTAAAGTCATCGAGCGCATGATGGATGTTGCCCGAGATTTTAGTATTCCCAATCAGATTCGAGGGATTCCGAAGGGGAGTGGCACCGATGCCAACGCAATGCAAATGGTTGGCGAAGGCGTTGCAATGGGTTTAATCGGGATTCCTAATCGTTATATGCATAGCCCGGTTGAAGTTATTAGTTTGAAAGATCTTGAGTACTCAGCCGTTCTGCTCGCAGAATTTTGTTTGAGCATCAAGCCCGAGGATTCTTGGATCCCTGAGTGATTGTTTTTGAATCAACCTTTTCTTTTGTTCTTTATGTCGTTTCTGGTGCAATTGCACAGCTATATTCACTTTTGATGAACTTTCTCCTTTCTAATTCGTACTGATAATAAACAGTGATTTAGATGCATGAAAGGAGATCATCATGCAAGAAAAGTTCCTCAAGATTTATTCAATGCACCGCAGTGCAGTCTGGTTGGCAGCATACTCGCGGTGTTTTAATTTTGAAGTTGCAAACGACCTTACTCAGGAAGCCTTTCTACGCTACTGGCGTGAATTAACTCTTGGTAATACCGTTACCTATGAAAGATCTTGGTTATGCAAAGTCGTACGCAACCTTGCTGAAGATTATTGCAAAAGTTCCTTCTATAAATACGGTACAATGGCGCCTGAGATTTTTGAAAAACTCGACTCCCATACGATACCGCCTGAATTGCTTTTTGAGCAGGCGGAATTGTTTTGCAAATTCAATCTAACTCTTGGGGAATTGAATTTGAATGACAGGCAGATTCTTGAGATGAGATACACTCAGAATTGCAGGATTCCCGAAATCGCAAAGCAGCTTGGTTTGAAAAGCGCAGCAGTGAAAATGAGACTGTTCAGGGCCCGCACCCGGCTTGCACATTTCTTAAAACCTTTAGGGTTTGGGTTGAACTGAACTGCGAAGTCGTGAGTTTGAAATTTAGCATATCAATTACGGCTCTTAGTCTTTTCAAGAAACTTAAGCTTGGTTGCACCCGCTTGAATAGTATCATCCGATTGCAGGAGTGTTTCTTCCCGAACTCTTTTTTTATTCAGATAAGTGCCATCGGGGCTATCGAGATCTGCAAGATAAAAACCGTTTTCTCTTCGGCGAATGCAAGCATGTTCGGGTGCGAGATTGCGGTCGCCAAACAAGGCGATTTCGCAACCTTCTTTACGCCCGATTACTGAAACAGATTTTGCAAGGATCAATTCCTTACCCTGCCAGCGCCCGTTTTCAACACGAACCCATGCTTCTTTAATCAACACTTGGGCCAACCCGATGAACAGGCCAATACAAATTCCTAGAACAGAAAAACCAATGGCTGCGGGAGTCCAGAATATTCCGGGGCCAAACCGTGCCACCCAGAATAATAACACTGAATAAAAAATTCCCCCGCCCAACAAACCACCCATTGCACCCCCAGCCATGCACTTCAACGCTTTGGATATAGCAAAGATTTTTGCTTGATTGTTATTCAAGGAAATTAGTATTTCGAATGTTGAAATAGCGATACCAATAAGTAGACCCGTGAATAACCATCCTGCAATAATGAGGGAGCTATGGATGTTGAAAAGAAATTCTCCTATGATGCCCCCAATGATCCCCCCCACGCCAGCAAGAATCGCAGCAACCAAGGTATGGCAAAATGTGAAAGTTAGTCTTCTGCCATTCCAAATGGAATCGAGCAGGCTTAATCCAGCACCAATAAGGGTACCTGCAAACATGCCTTTGTAAGCTGCTCGTAAAAACCCTTCTGAAGTGATGGATAGGCCCGCAGCCCAGCCCACATAGGAGCAAAGACCACCAATCAATGCACAGTAAATTACAAATAATCCAAGAGACAAAGTTGCAAATCCTTAAGTTAGCCGAACACACCACCAAGAATGGCTTTACGGATTCTTATCTCAATTTCTTCTTTGAAGTTTTTTGATGACTGAATCTTGAAGGGGAAATCGCCTTCGGATGAGGGAGCTTTTAGTTTCCATGAAATCGCATATTTGGATTGGGAATCGCGAAGCGAGGTTTTAACGGAGCCTTCGATCAATTTAAACCCCTCGGGGATGGTGAGGTCGAGGGTATCTTTTGATGTATGGCCTGAAACATATGCAGTGAGAGTGAATTCGCCACTGGGCGCAAAAGAGCCGCCGGCAGTAAGGGCTAGTTGGCCTTGGCCCTGACTACCCGCAAAAGTACCTAACCCGTATGAGTAACCGACTTCTCTGGTTTTGAATGGGAGTATAAGGGTGGGTTCCCAATACATGGTCACAGCAGAATCTGCAGGATTAAGGGTGTTAATTTTAGCAACAGGCACATCCCAAAGAGTAAAGCCTTCCTTGCATTTGTCGCCATCGTTTAGGATTTTCTCGAGGCGATAATCAGGCCAACATCCCAAAGTAAGCTTGGAGGGCTTTTCTAATCCGGGATTTAAAAGGCTTAGGTTTGCAACGGTTCCAGGGTTATTGAGATCATTGTTTTCTAGCGCCTGAAGAAAATCTGGAACACCTGCACCGTTCATGATTTTGCTGGAGCTGCAAAGTTCGGAATCACCGGGTATTAAAAAAGGAACCCCATCGTTGCTGCCAATGAAGGTATCTAAAAGGGTTCTGAATCCGATGGTGAGGTTTTTGTTGCCCCTGTTTTCGATTCTATAGCGGACAAGGACTGTATCTAACTTGTTGGTTTGAGCCCCAGGGATAATTCGTAGGCTTTGTGTTATTTCAACAGAAGGGTTGGTCATTGCCCATACGGAGGTGTAGCCTTTGCCTAGGAAGGGTGTTTCGCTTTCTGCTATAAGTTGCTTCATTTTGAGCCAACGGCCGTTGTAGTGCTTGTTTGCCTCAAGGATGAATTCTTGTGATGCTTTTTCGCGGAATTTAAGCGGGCCCTGTCCGAAAAACCAATCGTTTCCATTAATGCGAGTGACGGAATTGTTAGTGAAACCATCAGAGTCGCGCATCAGCCTTTTAGCCTTACTGTTTTTGTCGGTTGGTTTGGTGTGAATGCAAAAAGACATATGTGCTTCTTGGGTTCCAACATTTGTGGTTCTTGCTTTGCCGGCAGTTGGTTTGGCAGTAAGCCCCGCACCAAAAGATACTTGTGTGTCGGTTTCGTTGAAGGTAAGAAATACCAAGGGGTTCATATCCGGTTTTTCAGCTTTGAGCACTCTGGAAATGGCATCGTTGTTTTCCATGGGCTTTGAAAATGAAAGCACATCACGAACAATGGCTGCAAATATGCCTAGTATTAAGAGTGAGCCTAGCAGAATCGCAGGCATCCCTTGGAATTTATAAGGTTCTGATTCGTTGAATTCAGGGACTCCGCCTAGGTTTGACGAGTTGCTTGATTCTGAGCTGGAACTTTTTATTTCTGGGAGTGGAGGGGGCAATATCTTTGTAGATCCAAGTATGGATAAATAAATTCTGGGCCTAAATACCTTCCCACCATTTGAGAAAATATTGATTCTGCCTTCAACTTGGCTGGATGGAGAATCAGGTATGATAACTTCGACTGAAATTATAGCCCGATTTTTTTCTGATTCTGTTGGCTTACAAATAATCCAAGGTGCATCGGGGGTATTTGTTGCGTGTGCATAAACATGTCTTTTTTCGCTACTAAAGACGGTGAAGACGAGGTTGATTTTTTCGCCCGGATATCCTGAACATTCATGCGATCTAGGTTCAATTAAAACTTGTGGCGCTTCGACTAATCCAAGAGCTTCAAAAAATTGTTGCACGGCTGCGACCCCTGAAGCTGCGGGTCCAGGCACTGGGTAAGTCCAACCGTTGCTTTTGTACCAGTCCTGCACGGAATTATCTTCGAATAATTTGCCCGCCTCTTTTGGGTTTACCTTGGCTAAGGATGCAAGTTTTCTTGGTGAAATTGCGCCTGCAAGGCACCCTTTGGAAAATGGTAAGACGGGGACTTCTGCGGTGATTAATACTTCCCGGGATCCACCATTGGTCTCGATCGTAATTTTTGCGTTAAGTGCTTTATCGGAAGCCCGGAGCCTTTTGCCCTGGATTCTTAGATGGAGTTTAAATTCATTGATGAAATGGAGGGATTTCTGGTTGGTGCCCGAACCATCGCCAAGGGTGATCCAAAAATCTGGGCATTCAACAACAGCAGAGCCTTTAATCATTCCCAACCCGGTGTTTTTTAGCTGAATATATAAATCTCTATCAGTGCCTGATTTTGAAATACCAAGATTAATTCTTTCTATTTCTGTTTGAAGTTCTGGTTTTAAATCGATTGAGACGGGAAGACAATTGATCAGTTCGTCAACGCCCAAGTCTGCATCTGGGAAAACCCTGCATTTTTCAGCACGGACCGAAAGATCGGGCCTGCCGATCTTTTGGAAAAACCTTGCAAAAGATCCATCCTTGAGGAGTTTCTTTGATTCTTCCCATTCATCGAGGATGGTTAAAACGAGCTCATCAAAGCTGATACATTTTCTGCCATCTGGAAAAACAAATGGGATCGCAAGTTCGGGATTTTTAGTGGGAGACGGGTTGATTGCGTTTTGGAGCAACTGGCCATCAAAAAAGCAAAAAGATGCTTCTAATGGATTTGCGTTCCCACATCGCTTGCAAGTTAAAATCATCAATGAGGCCCGGGCGTTAAAATTGATTTATAATGCTTAGAACCAATGATTATCTCGATTTATCTTATCCTGTAATTTGTTGTGAAGCGACGGTTATAATTAAGAAATATTGAGTTGTAATGGTAGAAGATCGCCAGCATTGTTTAAAATTTAGAAGGGGATGCGATAATAAAAGAAAAAGCCAAGGCGAGTTGCCCTGGCTTTTTTTAATTAAGTAGCGATCACAATTATTTGGATTCCAAAACCCAGATATTGCGGAAATAAACAGGGTTGCCATGGTTTTGAAGCTGGAAGGACCCAGCATCTTTGGTTTCGGGTTTACCACCACCTGTAGAACCTTTGAATTGAATCTTGTCATGGATTTTGATGCCATTGTGGAAAATCGTCGCTTCAGCGGGAGCAATTTTTTTACCAGCTTCATCAAACTTGGCAGCTACATAATTAATATCGTAAGTCTGCCAAACAAGTGGAGGAAAACAGGCGTTAACGCTAGGTTCGAACTGAGTGTAGATGCCACCACACTCGTTGTTTTTGCCTTCAAGACCAAAACTGTCAAGGATTTGCACTTCGTAGCGGTCTTGCAGATAAAGGCCAGAATTGCCACGGCCTTGGCCTGAAGCCTTTGGCATGTATGGAAGTCTGAATTCCATATGCATGGTAAAATTGGTGAACTTTTTCTTGCTCGAAATTCCATTGTTAAGAAGGTTGCCTTCGACAAGTTTGCCGTTATTCCACTCGTCTGCATTTTTGCCATCAAAGAGGACAACAGCGCCCTCCGGTGCGGCTTTCCCAATGCTAGGGCTAGAGCGTTCGACTTTGGCCATTGCGAGATCGAGTTTCATGTTGTCTTTGATGCTTAGTTTGCCATTTTGAATGGTGCCTGAAATATCTTTTCCTGTAATTTCAACTTTGCCATCTTTGGTTGCAGCGGTGAGAAGCATGGGCTTTACAGAAGGATCGAATCCTGCTTGCCCGGGTAAGCCACCGGTATGAACTTTTATCATGAATTTGCCATCACCTTTGGCAACGACTTGTGCACCAAACTTTTTGGAACCGGAATTCAGGGCAGCGGATCCTTCGTATTCGCCTTGAAGGGCAAAGTCTGCGCCTGCTTTGGTGGCATCAGTCTGGCTTAGGTCTTGGGCAAAGCCGAAAGAGAAAACAGCAAAAGAAGAAGCGAGAGTGAAAGCAAAAAGGCGTGACAAGTTCATCTAAAAACTCCGTAGGTTAAAATCGTAGGCAAGAATTAATGTTTTATCACAGATTGCAGGGTCTGCCAGCAAAAAGGCTTCAGGAATGTAATGTTTTGCTAAATTAGTCGGAAGAATGGATAGAGCAGTCAATCTTGGGATTCGGGCGGAATGCTGCGGAGGATTTCCCTGCGCCAATCGAGTTGGTGAACCGGCCAGCCCGCAACTTGCCAACCCTGATCATTTACTTTTTTGGGCCTGCTGTTCTCGTGAACATAATTCAAAACCATGGCTTCGGTATCAGAAAGAGTTTTAGGTGGATTGCAGCAATTACTTTTGCGCTTAAAGATGTGGCCATTATCCACAATGGTAATGATGCATGGGTTATCAAGGTCGAGCATTCGCAATGCGATAATTTCGTAGGCGGCGGTTTTGAAAATACGTTTAAGTTCAATTAAGTCGTAATCCAACGATAAAGCAATGCTTTTTAGCCAATGCGTAGGCACGAGAATGCGTTGTGCAATAAGGTTGATAAAAGAAATACCAAAAGCAGTCTGGTTGCCGTTGAGCTTTTCCCAACGAATCTTGGCCTCTTTTTGTAAAGAGCTAGCAAGAGTTTGGGCGGCGAGCCATTGTTTTTTAACATCCGAACTTCCAGCTTCTTTCGGATCGAAAACTTGTACAGCTTTTTTTGAAGGGATGGATGGGGCCTCGAGTTCAAGTAATTGCCAAGCTTTGCCATTGAGGAGAGCATCAGCGTCGATGGGAGGTTGATGCAAAGAAGCTTTTGCCATAAATTCTTGGACTAAGTTGTCCAGTAAGACATGGAGGTCGTAGAGTGGGTTGTCATTCAAGGTTGTACTCCTTCCAATGGCGTATATATACATAAGTACAGTTGTTTGTGTTAAGAGGCAAGAGGAAATGTTTTATAATGAGGTTAGAAAATGCTTGACCTTTGAATTGAGTAGGTTAGTATTGATGTGAGACGCAATCTCAACAAGGTTTGGAACTGCTGATAGTATGAATGATATTCCTTTAGCAATGCTTGAATCTGGCGAATGGGCCGAAGTTACGGATGTTTCGGGTAACCCGAACATTGTATCGCGCCTTTCCGAGTTAGGTGTGATGAATGGCTGTAAACTTTGCATGTTACAGCAAGGGCAAACTTGTTTGCTCAAAGTTGGTGAATCAAGGCTGAGTTTGGGATGCCTGTATTCTGATTGCACGATCATGGTTCGTCCGGTTGTTTAATTTCTTCCCACCAAAATTTATCTACCTTTTCTGCAGAGATCTTTTTCATGCCAACGCTTGATCAAGTCCCTTTAGGGTGCAAGGGCATTATTTCTTCCATTAAGGGGGAAGATGCAACAGCCCAAAGATTGATGGAAATGGGAGTCATTGAGGGTGAGCCTTTTGAATTAGTTGCTTCCGCACCCATGGGCGATCCCCTAGAAATTAAAGTGCAGGGTTACCGTTTGAGTATTCGCAAGTCTGAAGCGGCTCGAGTTTTTGTTCAAGTTTCCTAGATGGTTTTTCTACCCATGAATGAAATCACCGCACCTGTAAAATCTTTTAGAATCGCACTGTTGGGAAATCCCAATACGGGTAAAACCACTTTGTTTAATGTGCTTACCGGGCTTAATCATCGAGTGGGAAATTACCCGGGCGTTACGGTTGAAATAAAAAAAGGCAGCTTTGTTCATCAATCCAATGCAATTGAAATTCTAGACATACCAGGAACCTATAGCCTTGCGCCTCGAAGTCCTGATGAACTTCTTTCAGTCGAATTAGTTCTAGGATTAAATCCGCTTGAAAAGGTACCAGATGCCTTGCTGGTAATTGCTGATGCTTCGAATCTGGAAAGAAACTTGTATCTTGCAACCCAGGCTTTTGAAACTGGATTGCCAGTAATTTTGGCACTAAGCATGGTGGATCTTGCCACTGCTTCTGGGGTTAAGATTGATTTCAAGAAGCTTTCAGAAAAATTAGGAATACCTGTTATTGCGATCCATGCTTCAAAGCGCAAAGGCTTGGATGAGCTGAAAAATGCCATTGTTTCATTACAAACTGAAAAGCGAATGCCCCCAGTGCCTGTGTTTTCGCAAGACGTGATCAGTAACAGAGCCAAAATCCTTAGCATTCTGGGTGATAAGGGTTCACTATTTCTTGCAGGGAGATTGCTCTTTGAAACTGATGGGTTCCTGGCCCAGCAACTTGAACAAAAATTATCTCTCAGCCTCACTCCTGCAATTTTGGAAAGTAGAGAGGCCCTTAAATCGCTTGGAATTAATTTAGTTAGCATCGAAGCTAAAAGCCGCTATGCCTGGATTCGCGAAATGGTGCAACCTTGCATAACTAAACCCGAAAGCAAGTTGACTGGGTTTACAGATCGGGTGGATAGGATTCTTACGCACAAAGTCTTTGGTATGTTCTTTTTCTTTTTGATCATGTTTTCAATGTTTACAGCTTTATTCGTTCTGGCAAAACCATTGATGGAATGGATAGGCGAAGGGAAAAGCCTTGTAGGGCAGGGGTTGGAAAGTGTTCTTCCTGATGGGATGTTGCGAAGTTTGTTAGTGGATGGTTTGCTGGAGGGCGTTGGGGGCGTCGTGGTTTTTTTGCCCCAGATTGTAATCTTGTTTGGTTTTCTTTCTGTTCTTGAAGATTGCGGCTATATGGCGCGTGCTGCATTTTTAATGGATCGAGTGATGGCGAAATGCGGGCTTAGCGGGAAGTCTTTCATCCCGCTTCTTTCTTCCGTGGCATGTGCTGTTCCCGGGGTGCTTGCAACTAGAGTCATTGAAGATAAAAGAGACAGGCTTGCAACTATTTTGGTTGCACCCCTGATGAGTTGCTCTGCAAGATTGCCCGTATATGTGCTTTTCATTGGTGCATTTTTGACCGAGGGTTATGGTTGGTGGTTTCCTGGACTTGTGCTTTTTTTGATGTACGGGATTGGCTTTGTTACTGCACCACTTGCAGCGATGCTATTTAAAAGCACGATACTAAAAGGGAAGGGGGCGCCATTTTTAATGGAGCTTCCTGTTTATAAGACGCCTTCTTTTTCAGTTGTTTTTGCGCGAATATATGAGGCTTCGTTGTCGTTTTTGAAAAGAGCGGGTACCTTAATCGCTGCAACCATGGTGCTCATCTGGGCTGTTTTATATTTTCCTTATGTTTCTTCGACAGGTGAGAATTATCCCGAACGCATTGCTGCGACCGAAATTAAGGCGGAGCAAGATGCTCTTTTATTGGAATGGAAAAAGAATAGTTTTCTAGGCAGGGCAGGCCGATCCATAGAGCCAGTGGTCAAACCCTTAGGCTGGGATTGGCGAATTGGAGTTGCCACGCTTGCCAGTTTCCCCGCAAGGGAAGTTGTGGTAGGAACAATGAGTATTGTTTTTGGCCTTGGTAAAGATGCGGAAGACGAACAACAACTTTTGGAAATTCTCCAGAAGGCGCGCTGGAATGATGATCCAGATCAACCTTTGCTATTCAATGTACCTTCTGCGCTTTCTTTGATGGTCTTTTTTGCACTTTGCTGCCAATGTGGTTCTACCCTGATGGTCATTAGGCAAGAAACAGGTACGTGGTTCTGGCCTGCTTTTACTTTTATCTACATGACGGGTCTGGCTTATATAGCTGCATTGTTAACTTTTCAGGTTGGTATGCTATTCTTATAGAAGTTATTAAATTCAGAGGCTTTCAAATCATGGACTGGCAATCTGTCGCAGTAATGATCATCGTGGTTTTTTCTGCCTGTTATCTTGGTAGAAAGATGACGAGCAAATCCGGATGTACAGGCGGTTGCTGTGGCGCCAAGCCTGTGGAAAAACTTCGCTCGGAAGAATACTGGGTGGGAGAACTTAAACTTCGCTCAGGAATCAAAAGATAGAGAAGTTGGTTTAACTTGGGTTATTCACACCTTATAAGTTGTTAGCGTTGAATGACATTTAAATTCAAAGTCTTCAAATCTCTGCATTGCGCCTTTGCTGAAATCTTGATAGCCTCCCGTGGGAAATTCTGGCACGATGCCGGAAAATAGGTCGAATAATTACTATGGGGAAGGACTCCCATGCGTTGCTTGGTCACCGGTGCTGCTGGTTTTATTGGATCGAATCTTTGCGAACAACTTTTAGACTTAGGTCATGAAGTTATTGGTTTAGATGCTTTTATTCCTTACTACCCGCGCGAAATTAAACAAAACAACTTGATTGCTCTCAAAACAAGAAGCAAATTCACTTTCCATGAACTGGATTTGCGCGAAGACAATCTGGCTGATGCTACCAATAATGTTTCCGTCGTTTTTCACCTCGCAGCCATGGCCGGACTGGTGCTTAGCTGGAAAAATTTCAACCTCTATTCTTCTTGCAACTTGCTAGCAACCCAAAGGCTCCTTGATTCCGTACGAAACTCTGAGTCATTGAAAAAATTTATTTATGTCTCTACTTCATCCGTGTATGGCAAATTTAGCTCGGGCGATGAATCTATGCCCACCAAGCCGAGTTCTCCTTATGGTGTTACCAAGTTGGCTTCGGAAAATCTTTGTCATGCCTTTAGAGAAGAGTTCAATCTGCCTTTGTCGGTGCTAAGGTATTTTTCTGTGTATGGTCCAAGGCAGAGGCCAGACATGGGCTATAATATTTTCATTAAGGCAATGCTTAATGGCGAAACCATAACTGTTTATGGTGATGGCCAGCAATCGCGTGGCAATACTTATGTTTCTGATTGCGTTAATGCAACGATAGCTGCAATCAATTCGCCTGATGGCGAAACCTATAACATAGGTGGTGGCGAAATAGCCTCTGTATGGGAAATCATTGAAAGGCTCGAAAAAATCACAGGCTGTAAAGCCAAAGTTAAACTAGAGCAGGCTCGTGCTGGTGATCAGAGATCTACAGGCGCTGATATTTCCAAAGCGATCCGAGATTTTGGCTGGCAGCCTCAAGTATCTTTGGATGAGGGATTGACCAGGCAGGTAGCTTGGCAAAAGTCTTTGTTAATTCGAAAAGCTGCTTAAATTAAGATTCATATCCAATCCCTTTCAGTAGATCTTTTGTTAACACAAAAGGTTTGGTTGGGATTTTGTTCAAATCGAAAAGCGGCATTAAATCACGCAGGGTAACTGGCGTTGGTTTGTCCACCCAGCCACAAGAATATGCAATAAGCCCCAGTAAACTTTCGGGCTTCACGCCTTGATTCCGTAGGGCTGAAAGCCTTGTATCGCCATGCCTTTTTGCAAGCCGCTTACCATCTTCCCCTACAACAAGAGGCAGATGGATGAACGCTGGCGGGGTAAGATTCAAGCTTTGATAAAGCAGAATTTGTTTGGGGGTTGAAGAGATCAAATCATCGCCACGAACAACTTGATTGACTTTTTGAAATGCATCATCAACGACGACTGCAAGTTGGTATGCGGGCCAAGATTGAGATAATAAATGTTCTGCTGCCATTCGCCAAACTACAAAATCATTTGCAAACTGTTTCGAAGGGCCGATTATTATGCCCTTAAATTGATCAATGAAATCTGGTTCTTTTGCAGGGCAGCGAAAGCGCCAGCAATAGTTTTTATCTAAAAGGCCAGTAGCATCGCAAGCAAAACGGTGTGCACAAGTCCTTGGGTAAAGAACATCCTGTCCATCTTCATGTGGGGCGCTAGCGGCCCGCAAGACATCATTGCGAGTGCAGGTGCAGGGGTAGATTAATTCTTTGAGAGCTAGCTCATTGAGTGCAAGTTGGTAGGCATTCATTCTTGTGGATTGCACCAGAATTTCTTCATCCCAATCGAGGCCAAGCCAGCGTAAATCCGCAACGGCTTCGATGTCTGCACCTTTTTTAACCCGGGGTGAATCGATGTCTTCCATGCGTAAAAGTACTTGCCCGTTTTTAGTTCGGGATGCCAGCCAGGCTAAAATATAAGTTCTTGCGTTGCCCACATGCTGTGCACCTGTTGGGGATGGCGCAAGTCTTCCAATAGTAGTATGGTTTAACGAATTCATGGCGAGGGGGGTTGTTTGAGGACTTGCTTTGTGAATTGCAAAATGAGGTTTGCAACTTGTTTCTCTGGCTTGCTTGCATCAAAAATCATTTTCATGTGGTTACTTGGTGAGATTTCCTCAAACTTGACCGGATTACCATTTTCCTCGAGGGCCTTTTGAAATTTCTTGCAATCGGCAGAGGTGCACAAAGGTAATTCCTTGTCTGCGCACAAGATTAAGAATGGGGGCAAATCTTTTCGGACATGGGTTATAGGCGAAGCTTTCACTTTATTTTCGGGATCATTCCCAAAGACATTTCCAAGTATGATTTTTGGTATTTCATAAACACCGCTTATTGAAATAACTCCTTTTATTGAGCTTGGATTTACATTTTCAGTTTTAAAATAAGTCGGGTCACAGGAAACCAAGCTGACTAAATGGCCTCCTGCAGAATGGCCGCACAATACGATCCTTTCGGGGTCGCCTCCATATTTCTTGATATTTTTTGTAGTCCAAGAAATTGCACGAGCCACATCTTCCGCATGGGATGGATGTTTAACCTTCGGTGTAAGCCTGTAGCTGATCACGACTCCGATCATTCCATTTTGGGCAACAAACCTGCCGATGGCCGAATAAATGCCAAAGAAATTTTTATCGCCTTGCACCCAAGCACCCCCATGGACGAAAAAAAAGACTGGGGCGTTCTCTGGGTTGGGTGGCAGAAAGAGATCTAGCTTATGCTTGGCCGGATCTTTACCCGTTCCTTCATAGTACCCAATATTCGTCACTTCTCTAATTGCTTTTGGGGCAGGGTTTTTTTCGCTAGCTTGGGTAATCTGGACCATGTTCATAATGCAGCTAAGTACAACTATGAATCTATAAGTGAGGTTTTTGATCATGGTACCTTCTTCTTTTGTTTGTTGATCTTGCCCGCCAGATTCATTTTAATCAATTCAAACTCGACTTCCCATTTATCTTCTTTTTATCTATGTAACCACCATCTGGAGGATTGTATGTTTAGGTGGCTGGTCTTAATAATAATTGTAGGCATGGTAGGTTGCAACCAGACCAATCAGGAATTGGTCAAGGACTACCACAATGATGGTATGCAGCTTTTTAAGATGGGCCGTTACAGTGATGCGCAGGAAAGTTTTCAAGCCGCACAACAATTGCAACCTGCAGACCCAGGGATTTATTACAACCTTGGCCAGACTTACGATTACCTTAAGCGACCTTACGACGCTGAAAAATGTTACAAGGAATGCATTGTCCGTAGCCCAAATCATGCCGGTGCAAGGCATGCTTTAACTGTATTGTTGATGAATCAAAATCGTCAGGATGAAGCGGTTAAAGGAATTGAAGATTGGCTGGCGAAAAACCCGAACTGCGCTGCAGCCTATGCGGAAGATGGTTGGATTTGGAAAACCGCGGGTGATATGCCAAGGGCACAATCCCGCTATCAGCAGGCACTTTCTCTTGATCCTTCCGATACCAGAACTCTTGTAGAGCTTGCCTTTGTTTATGAAAAACTAAATAGGCCTGATCGCTCTTTGGTTTTATACCAACGGGCATTGGAAATTAATCCACATCAGTTGGCAGTGAAAAAGGACCTCGAACGATTGCGCTCTTCCGGTACCTCTCTGCCTCATCCAGATTAAAGAAAGAGCATCCAATAATGCCCAATGCGTTTTTACTGATCGAACCCAGTATTTGGAAATCTTTTAAAGCCGAACTTTATTACCCACCTAATTACGATTCCGAAGGCTTTATTCATCTCTCTTACAACCATCAACTAGAATGGGCTGCAAATAAGTTCTATGCGAAAGCATCGGGCGTGTTGGCTCTGGAAATTAATTTGAATTCGCTTAGTTCATTTGTTCAAGAAGAACCATCTGCCAATTTGGGATTGTTCCCCCACCTTCATTGCGGATTGCCTGTGAAAGCTGTTGTTGCAATTCATGAGGGGGTAAGGACTGTTGATGGGAAATGGGTTTTCGAATCAGTCTGATTCTTTTGGTTTCTGCCCGATGAAGATGTAGTAAGGCGCCTTAAGGCCAAGCATATAAGGAACAAACCCTTTTTTTTCCAGCAGGCTTAGTGTGTTGAATTTGCTTTGTAGGTAGGGCAGGTGGTCTTGAGATAAAAACACATTATCGTAAGCGAACCAGTTAGGCCAGAAAGCCCTAGTAAGGCCGGAGTGCTTAATATTGTTTTGGGCTGCCCATTTTCGCGAGACATAAAAATCTACAACCCCGATGAACCCGCCTGGCTTTAGAAGTTTGTAGGCGTGGTTGATAGCATCAAACCAATTGGGGATCATGGTAAGCGAATAAGAAAAAGTGATTGCATCTGCCTGGCCAAAGTCTGGCTTATATTGCGTTGCATCTGCGTGAGCAGTAAAAACATTCTTCCAGCGTTTCTGCTCAATTCTTTTCTTTGCAACATTCAGAAGCGATCCGCAAAGATCCACAATCGTGACGGAATTGATGTTACTTAATCTAGGTGCAAGGGCTTCAATGTTGTTGCCTGTCCCGCCCCCCATGTCGATCAAGTTGGCTCCAGTTTCAAGAGGCAATACCCCCATCATTTGTTCTCTACCATGAAGCAGCCTGCGCCTGAAATCGTCGTAATGTTCCATCTGGCTGGAATAGAAATTCTCAAGCCTTTGTTCGTGGTTTGCACCTGTATTCTTGGCACAGACCATGTGATACATGATTTTTAAATCTGAAATAAAACCCATGCGACTCTTTCCTAGCTGGGTAGTGCTGCGATGTAAAAACTGGCATAGGTATGCACACGATCAGTGGGGTGTAATCGTGCTGCAAGTTCTTCATCGTATTTTAATAGGGATCCAAGTTCGACTTTTTCACCTTTGTAATCGACTTTCAGGTGGTCAAGGTAAGTCACCTTGATGCCCGCACTACGAAAGATTGCTTTTGAATTAGGGGCGGATTTTGCAAGGATCGCGCTCCATTCTTCTGCAAGTGCCTCAGGGTTATGGCTACTCATCCAATCCATATGATCCAGCAAAATGAATTTTGAAAACTTTTTATCGCTTGATTGCATGTAACCGGTCAAGGTGTTGGTGTTGATGTAAAGATTCTTGACCTTTTCGCGAAGGATTTCGAAATTACATTCCCTCAGGTATTCTGGACAGCATTCTTTAGTGTACTTTCCTTGAATGTAAACCCTGTAAAAGTAGTTGTTTTGAAAAGGGAGTTTTGTGATCACTGCTTCGATGGAATCTTGAATATACTTTGCAACGCCCCCCGGGTATTGGTGAGTGATTTGCTCTTTTTGTGGGCCAGGAACACCCATCAGGTTCAGCGTCATGTTCCGACTCAGAAACCATTTCATCCAAGGAGTCCAGATTCTTGCTTTGATTTTACTTTCGTAAACCTGGCACTGTTGCTCGATGGTTTTAGCTTCAAGCAATTCTTCGATTGGTTTTTTTAATCTCTGAAAAACATTCGCATGGGTTAGCACTAGCTTTGCAAGAAGGCCCGAAGTCCCCCGGTAATAAAACGATTTGCGCCAACCTTTTCCATAAAACAGTGAGATGTTCTTATCCCAATATTGTTTTGCAACATCAGAAAGATGGGGCTTCAGTGATTTCTCATAAATCACCTTTGCTGCACTGTTTTTTCCTTCGCCAAACAACGAGAAAAAGTCTGCATAGTTTAAATGCAGTATGGCTGTTTTTTTGAGCTCTAAAAGTGCGTTTTGTATCGGATTGACATCTACAGTATGTACCTCGCCTGCCCCTGCAAGAAGATAATCCAAGGCATTGCACCCAGCACTTGTGATCATTAAAACCTTGTCTTCAGCATTAAACTTAAGGGCCTCACGATCAAGCGCAGGGTCTTCCCAGCATGTGTTGTAGACAATGTTGTTGCCATGCACCGCACTGAAGATGCGATTATTGAATTTTTCAAGCAAAGTACGGGCACGCAACATGCTGTTTAATCTCCTTGGGCGGACTTAGTGAAATCCTGTCTTATTCTTGACATAGCGAAAACTTGATCTGTAAACCATGAAAAACAACTTGGGTACCATTTTCTTCATCGAATCTATACATTTGCCACGGTACCTAGGCAATTCATTTACAAGCCTTTCGCAAGCTCGATTGTAAATTGACAACCTCGCCAAAAAGCATCGGTATCGATGAACTCGTCTACCGTGTGAATATTATTTTGCCCCGCACCATAAGTAACTGTTGGTATGCCATGCTTAACTAACCAATTGGCATCCAATCCCCCATTTCCTGTTTTAAGTATTGAATCATAACCTAAGGCCGTGGAAGCTTTAAGCGTTTTCGCAATAACTTCTTCGTTTTCCTTAAGCTTGAAGGGGAAGTAATCCTGTGCGTAATGGAACTTGATCTTGGCTTTTTTCTTTTGATCATCCAATACTTGGTTAGCTGCAAATTCAAAAGCTTGCTGATAATGCTGACGAATAACTTTAATGAATTTGGAATCGTGGCTGCGTGCTTCACCTTTTAAATTGACATAATCGGTAACTACATTAGTTGCATCGCCTGCACTGGTTAAATCTTTACCCGAGAAAATCCCAATGTTAGAGGTTCCTTCCCCCTCCTTTTTTTGTATTTTTCCAAACCACCCATCGCTTTGAATTTTTGCCAGAGCAATACTTGCAACCATGATCGAGGAGATACCTTTTTCAGGATAAACGCCTGCATGAGAAGCCTTGCCGAATATTTCCACTTCAAATCTTTCCGCGCCTACTGCTCCGATGGTGATGCCTTCGGGGCCTCTGCCATCTACATTAAATCCCATTGTTGGATTACTCAAATCTGCTGGTTTTAAATACCTCGCACCAAATAACCCGCTTTCCTCGCGTACGGTAAAAAGCATCGTTATCGGAGGGTGCGGAATATTCTCTTTCATTAGTTTTGCAGCAAGATAAATCAGGCATGCCACTCCGGTTCGGTTGTCTCCCCCAAGGGCGGTTTTGCCCGCTGCTGTTATTTTTTTTCCTTTTAAAACGGGAACTGCACCCGCACATAAAGGCACGGTATCTAAGTGCGTGGAAAAAAGAAGTCGCGGCCCTTTTATATTGCCAGGCAAAGTTACTATGACATTGCCACATTCCGTGGGGAGTGGAATTTCTTCGTGCGCCTTATCGTATTTGATGAGGTTTTTTGAAACGCCTGCATTAATCAAAGTTGCAATTACATGCTTGGCAATCGCAGCTTCTTTGCCCGTTACACCATTGATTTTTAAACAGCTCAGCAATAGGTCTAAGGCCCATTTTTGGTTTAAAGAAGCGAAGCTGGCCATTAATATCACTCCGTAAAAAAGAATGTAAGCTCTTGTTATGAATGGCTTTATACCAACAAAAATAGTTGGGTTCAAGGAAATTGGAATATCTTTTATTGGAATGACCTCAAAACGAATAAAATAAAACTTTATGTAGAGCCATCATTGGCTCTTTTTCAATTTTGGGGTTTAAGGATGAGCGATCCCAGTCAATCGCAGCATGGCAAAAGTCATCAGACTTTTTGGTTGTGGGCGATGTGTCTTACCGGGGTGGATTACTTCAGCACACTTGGTTACCAACCTTCAATTGCTTACGAAGCGGCAGGTAAACTGTCACCGTTTGCAACTCTTGTTGTCGTTCTCGTAACTCTTTTTGGCGCATTTCCAGTCTATTCCTATGTCGCCAGCCAATCATTCCGGGGCTTGGGTTCTATCGGGATGCTTGAAAAATTGCTTCATGGTTGGGTGGGCAAGGCTTTGGTTATGACCCTCCTTGGCTTTGCAGCTACCGACTTCGTTATCACTAAAACACTTTCTGCTGCTGATGCCGCAGAGCATGTTATTTCTAACTCGTTCTGGCCTTTTGACTCTGTATCTTTAAGCCACGACAAACAGCGCTTATTGTTGACCATGGGCTTGCTTGTATTACTTGGTGGTATGTTTTTACGGGGTTTTGCTGAAGTGATTGGCGTGGCGGTGGTCATCGTGATTGTTTACATGATTTTGAACCTGATTATTATTGGCACTTGCTTGATTCATCTAATCCAACACCCAGAGTATTTTACTCTTTGGTTAAAGGATGTGGAGTTGGGGGGTGAGCATTGGCATTTGGTGGATGCTCCGCATTTGCCCTTTTCGGGTATCGCAGGAATCATTGTACTTTCACTTTTATTATTCCCAAAACTTGCCCTTGGGCTTAGCGGATTTGAAACAGGCGTTGCCATTATGGGAATCATTAAAGGTGATGATTCTGATACTCCTGAGAACCC
>Ga0208226_1000100_pt1 | contig 28052 bp, 4 predicted proteins | sample LakMenE18May11ns_FD_150713 | JGI IMG/M metagenome (GOLD analysis project Ga0208226, IMG submission 150713) | Freshwater microbial communities from Lake Mendota, WI - 18MAY2011 deep hole epilimnion ns (SPAdes) | ecosystem: Environmental > Aquatic > Freshwater > Lake > Epilimnion/Euphotic zone ... | reverse complement strand
ATTTGTACAACAGAATAGTGAAAACTTTAAAAATGCTTTTGGAGATAACTATGTTACAGGATATCATGGTTCTAATAAAGGTAATATTCAAGAATTTAGAAAAGGTAAAGTAGGTGATTTAGAAGATGGGGTTTATTTAGCTAATTCTCCTAAAGATGCTGATTCATACAGACTAAAATTAAATCCTTTTTCTAAAAGATATGAGTTAGCTGCTAAAACAAAAAACCCATTAATTTTTGATGCTAAAAATAAACTATGGACAAAACTTGATCATGATGAGTTAATTAATAGAATTGGTCAGGAAAATTTTAATGTTTTGGGAATAAAGCCAAAGAAAAAATATGATACAGCTGAAGTTACGGATATTGCTAAAAAATTAGGATATGATGCAGTTAATTTTAAAAATATCAAAGATGCTGGTATGTATGCTGGATTTAATGGAGATGTACTAAGAGGTTTGCGTGCACCAATTAATAAAAATAACTATTCTATAATTAATCCAAAAAATATTAAATCTTTGTTAAGAAATAATGGTAAATTTGACATGACTAATCCTAATATATATAAAGCTGCTATACCTTTAACAATAGGTACTGGTGCAGCATTAGATCAATGGCATTTACAACCAGCAACTATTGAAGGAGGATTTAAAAATGGAGGTATATTAGATAAAGCACAAGGTGGTAAAACAGTATATAAAAAACCATTAGAGCAACCTGCACCTCAGTTTAATTTACTTATGCAAGATCATAAGCAACAATATATAAAGAAAAATTCAGACTCACCAGAATTAAATAAGCAAGATCTTGTAAAAAAATATCAACAAGAACTTAATAAAGAAAAAGCTATAAAACTTGCAAAAGAAAAACTTGCAAAACAAAAAGCAATAAATGATGCAATTCCTAGAGGACCTGTAAGTGATAATACACGTACAGTAATACCTAAACAAGTTGTAAGTGATATTAATAATGCAGCATTTTATAATTCTCCACAAGAAACTGCAAAACGTGAAGCAAGAAAAAAAGAACAGGCAGCATTTGAAAAAGAACAGTGGAATAAATATAATAAAATGTCTTTTGCTGAAAAAGCTTTAGATGTAACTCAAGCTGCTATTGCTCACCCAATTCTTATGGCAGGTAATGCATTAACAGGTAATCAAGCATATATACCTGGAATGGGAAGAGGTTTAATGAATACTGAAAGTCCTGAGTATGATAAATATTTAAAAGCTACAGGACAAACTAAAGGCCAATTTGAAATTTCTGATCTTGCTAATATAGTTAATCCAGGATATTGGGGTGGTCATGCTGGTAATGAATTACATAAAGGTAATTATGCAACAGGTCTTTTAGAAACAGGTTTAGCATTTGCAGGTGTACCAGGATCTGGTAGAACTGCTATACAAGGTGTTAAATCTCTTGCTCAAGATATAAATCAAGGTGCTAAATATTTAAATCAAGGTACTAAAGCAATTGGTAAAACATTACCAGGTTCTCCTAATGCTGTTAACATGATTAAAGGAATTGGTAAATTACCTGGTAGATTTTATGATGTTATAACTAAAACACCAGAGAGACTTAAAACATTAAGAGAAGCTGAAAATTGGATGCAAGGATGGGTGAGTCATCCTGCAACTCAAGAAAAAATTATTAATAGTTATAAAGAAAGTTTAAAATCACCTAACTATCATTCAGTATTTGGTACAGTTGAAAATTCACCAATTGCAAAACATAATTTAGAAGAAGTAATTAAATTTACTAGTGGATATAAACCTGCAGGAAGATTGCAAGAATATCCTATAATAGAGCAATTAACTGAATTTCCTAATATTCATAAAGATAATGCAGGAATTAATTATACTCATGAAGATATTCCAGGAGAAATTTTAAATATGCCTGAAAATACTTATATTCCACTTTCAAAAAATAAATTAGAATCTGAAATTCCTAAAGTTGATAAATTAATTAAAACTAAGCCTAATGCTTTAGATACTAAACCACAATTTATAAGACATGGTAATTGGGTTTCAAGATGGTTAGATCCTAAAAATAGATTAAGTACAGGAATACATGAATTAACACATGATTGGACAAAAGCACAATCTTTAGAATTAACTGATCAAAAAAAAATTATTGAAGATGCAATTGATTATCCTTATCTTAAAGAAAGAAAAAAAATAAATAATAGTAAAGAAGTTGATAAACTTATAGATTATTTATCAGACCCAACAGAAGTACAGGCAAGAATAATGGAACTTAGAAAATATTTTGATTTATCTCCTGATGATATAATAACTCCTGAACAAGCAGATAAAATGTTTAAAGAAGTTGCTTTAGGAAATACTCCAGTAGATACTCAGTTTGTTAAAATAATAAAAAAAGATAATGGAAAATCAGCTGCTAAGTTATTTAATAAAGTTTGGGCAGTTGCTCCAATTGCAGGAACATTAGGTGTAGGTGCATTACAACAAGAAAAAAATGGTGGTGATATTGAATCATGGGAAGATGACTTAGATGATGATGAAATTAAAGCACTAGAAAAAGCAGGATATATCATAGAAAGAATCAAATAAACTTTTAATGTTTATCCAGTAAACTAAAAATTATTATATTTAATATATATTACATGTTATATGAAAAAGAGAGTAAGAATATATAAAGCAGGTGGTCAGTCAAATGAACCTACTCAAGAGCAATTAATAAGAAATTTTATTGCTGAAAAAATGAATGTAGATGATTATGATATTGATGCAATTAAAGAAGAGTTAATACAAGCTGGTATTGATGAAACTACTGCAGATAAATATATTGAAGAAGCTGATGATTTATATGGTGAAAGTGATATTTCAAAAAAACAAAAAATTGCTTTAGCAGAAGCACAAGTATTAGAACAACAAAAAATACTTGATGAACAAAATGCTGCAGAAGAAGAATCAAGAAGACAAATGTATGTTACTGGTAATCAAGATATAATCAATAGTGTAGTTGATGATGGAACAGCAGGAGCAGAAGAAGAAGAAGAAGTTGCAAGATATGGTGGTTCTAAACCAAGTAAAAGAAGTTTTATAAATCAATATACTAAGTTTGCAAAAATGGCTCAAGGTGGAAATACACCTTCTCCAGGAGCAGATGATGTACTTGGTGGTAGAGAACAACATGTAAGTAATTTCTTTAAAGGTATTAGTGAATCAGTTAATTCAGCACAACAAAAACAAGCAGCTGAAGAACAATATAATGCTATATATGGTAATCCACAAGTTGGTGCATATGCACAAGATGGTGGTATAAATCAAGAACAAATAGATACTGAAAGTCCATATGATCATTTAGCTAAAAATACTGCAGCTAGAAGACATATCTTTTCTGATAACATGTATACTCAAAATGATATTGCAGCATTAGAACAATATGGAGGTAATACAGGTCAAGGTTTATATAAATTTATAGGAGGAGGTGATAATGAATCAATGGATGAACAGTATCAAGATTCTGATTTAGATTATCAAAGATATGCTAAACGTGGTGGATCATTATATAAATATCAAGGTACTGGTAATAGTATTGTAGATGTAAATAAAAATGGTATATCAGATTTTGTTGAAAGACCTGAAGATCAAAAAGTTGCAGATACTGAAGACTATAAAAAGAAATATGATGAGTTAGTTACTCAAAATACTACTACTGCCCAAAAACAGCAACAAATGATGCAACAATATATGATGCAACAGTACATGCAACAAAGAGGTAATCAAGGTGGATATGGACAAGGTATATTTAGATCTCCTATTATTAGTAGAGGTGAACAATATAATAAAGCTGTTGGTTCTCCATACTATACTCAATCAGGTGAAAGATATACAGGACCAGATCTTGCAGGTAGATTACCATCAAGTGTTAATGTAGATAAATATGGAATATTTGGTAGACCTAAAAAGATGACATATAACTATGGAGCTACACCAAAAATTGCTTCATTTAAAGTACCTACTTATAATCCAGGTCAAGGTAATGTAAATAATGCATCAATGGGTGATCCAAGTGATGAACAATATAGAGGTAAAACTTTTGGTGAAAGATTAGGTAGAGGAATGGTAAATACAAAAATACCAGGAATACAACAACTTGGAGCTAAACTAATACCATGGGGAGTTGGATATGAAGGACCTAATAACCTTGTTGAATCTTCAGAAAATAGTCCATTAGTTACTAGTAATGAACCTTATTATCCACCTATAAGTCCAAGAGCTCAAAGAAAAGAAAATAGAGATGATAGACAGTTAAATAGATTTCTTGGTAATAATAATTTTACAAATTCAAATCCTGAATCTGAATTTATTAATACACCAGAAAATCAAAAACAAATTGATCAAGCAAAAAAAATTGAAGCATTAGCAGCTGGTAGTACAAATTCTAATTTATCAGATGATCAAAATTCATATCAAGATTTTTTAATTAGACATCAAGGACCTGCATATAAAGCATATGGTGGGCCAATTGATTATACTCAATATGCTTATGGAGGAGATGTATCTATACCAGAATTGTATAAAGCTGCAGAAGGTTTTGAAACTGGTATAAATGATTGTCCAATGGGTTCAACAAAAGATTATAAAGGTGATTGTGTTGACTTTGAAGGTAATATAACTAAAAAAAGAAATACAAATTTTAAAATGTCTGAACCTGGAGATTTATTAGAAAATCCATTTTCACAACCTAAAAAAAATCCATTAACAGGTGAAACTCCAGCAGTAAGAATGGGTTCAGATGGTAACTATGTTAATGAAGGTATTAAATATGAAGATCAAGAAGGTGTTTCTCAAAAATTTAGAAATAAACAAGCTTGGGATATTGATAAAGCAGGACTTGGAGATTTAAGTTTATTAGCAGGTAATGCTTTTGCAAATATTACTGATCAAGTTAGAGCTAATAAACAAGAAAATCAAATGTTAGCAAATGCAACATCTGCTGAAAGTAATTATGGTATAAATAATGCTTATGATCAAGGAGACTATGATCCTAACTCAGGATTATTTAGACCAAATAAAATGGGATTCAATGGTGTTTCAAAATATGGTGGAGGAGTTTATGCTACTGGTGGAAATATTGAAGATGATGATGAGGATACTCAATACATGACTCAAGAAGAAATAGATGACTTCATTGCTAATGGAGGTGAATTAGAATACTTATAATTTTATATTATGTACTTTAAAGTAAAAATAACTAAAGGATTACCACAAGCAAAATCAGGAGGTTTTACAGGTAACAATTTAAATAAGCAAGTAATTAGTTTTGGTGGAGCTGATATGAATGCTGCATCAAGACATCTTGAAAATACTAGGTATCTAAAACAAGTACCAAGAGATGAAGCTAATCTAGAAGCTGAAAAAGGTGAGTCTGCATTTGGTGATATCAATGGAGATGGGTTTCCTGAACACATGCTTATTGGTGGAAAAAGACATAGTAATGGAGGAACTCCTTTAAATTTGCCTGATGGTACATTTATATTCAGTGATACTGCATCTATGAAAATTAAAGATCCAAAAATACTTGCTAAATTTGGTAAAAAAACTGGGTCATTTACTCCTGCTGAACTAGCTAAACCATATGATATTAATAAGTATAGAAAAATATTAGAAGATCCTAACTCAGATAAAGTAGATAAAAAGTCTGCTGAGTTAATGATTAAAAATATTAATATGAAACTTGGTGCATTAGCAATTGCACAAGAAAGTAAAAAAGGATTCCCACAAGGTATACCTGAAGTAGCTAGACCATATATGGAACAAATGGGCATTAAAGATGAAGACTTGATACCACAAAAAGCTAAACCAGAAGCACAGGTTAATAGTCAAGCAATGCAAAATCCATATGAGAATCAAGGTATGGGTGTACAATCTCCTGAAGAAGAATCTGTAGAGCAAGTTCAAGGTATGCAAAATCCTCAAGAAGAGTCTATGGAATCTCCAATGGGAAGATATGGCTTTCAAATGGGTAGAAGATTAAGAGTAGCTCAACAAGGAATGGAACAAGGTCAACCTTCTCCTGAAGAAATGGCAATGATGCAACAACAGCAACAACAAGGTGCACCACAACAACAAGGTGGTGCTGATCCTCTTGCACAAATGGTTCAACAAGTTCAACAAATGTTACAACAAGGTGCACAACCTGAAGATGTAATAATGCAATTACTACAAAATCAAGTTCCTCCTCAAGCAATAATGCAAATACTTGTACAAGTTGGTATGCCTCAAGAAGAAGCACAGGCTGCTATTCAAGAAGTAATGCAACAAGGACAACAAAATCCTCAAGAAGAAATGGCTGAAGGTCCTCAAGGACAGAATCCACAAGAGGAAATGATGGAAACACCTATGGCTCAATATGGAACTACTATGGGTGGCTTTAATCCTATGGAACAATTTGGTTCAGAAAATAATTCAGAAAATAATCAATCTACAAGTGGTGGTGGATTCTTTAGTAATTTATTTGGTGGTAATAATAAACGTAGAATTAAAAATAAAAAAAATGTAATTAATAATTATTATGGTTATCCTCAATCTGGTGCAGCATCTAATCAAAATAATGATAACACACAAGTAAGACCACAAAGTCAAAATAATTATTATAATACTTATGGATCTTCAACACCTTCAACACCTGAAGTACCTGAAGTATCTTCAACACCTGAAGTGCCAACTAATCAAGGTGAAAATAATTTTGTAAATGCAAGTTTAAAAACTAATCAAAGTGCTCCTTTTACACCTAGTTTTAAAGGTGAAACTCCAAGATTTTCACAAGGTAGTATTGGAACTGATGGTTATACTCCTCCTTCAGGATATAGAAATGGTGGTTCATTAACTAGATACCAAAGTAAAGGTGAAGTTAAATATAATATTCCTGAAGGGGCTGTTGTAATTAATAGAGGTGAATATAAAACTGATGAAGAATATGCTAAAGCAAGAGATTTAGAATTTGCTAAAGCAGGTACTAAACCAGTTTATATACTTATGCCAGATGGTAAATATAAAAAAGTATCTCAAAGAACAGTAGGATCAGATCCATACACTGGTCAAGATTTAGGAACTACTTGGAATAATGCAAAAGAATATGCTGCAACATTTAGAGAAATGGAAAAATCCATTAATACTCCTGAATTTACAAAAGTTCTTGCAGATTATACACGTGCAGCACTTAAAGATGAAACTAAATATAGAAGTAGTACTGGTAAAACTAGTAAAGCATATACAGCATATAAAGATAAACAGTTTAGTAATGAAGAAATAAGAGATGCTTTTCTTAAACATCAAAAAAGAAATACTGCATTACAAGCACATGGTATTCAAGCAAGATATTTTGAAAATGCATCCACTGGTAAATTATTGACACCTCAACAAATGGTTGCTAAAAAAATTATAACAGATGCTGGAAAACCAATAACTCTTACTGAAGCACAAAATCAATATAAAATATATAAGGATAAAGACATTACTGATTTAGGAAAAGCATTTGATAGAGTTGGAATTAAATTAGGGGATACAGCATTAGAACAAGCTACTTTTCAAGGATTTACTGATGCAATAAATAATAAAGTAAAAACACCAGAAGAAAAAAAAGCATTAGAAAATTGGGGAGCATATGAAAGTGGTGCGGCTGATGAAAAAGGACAAAAAAATCCTAGAATTTCTCCTATTGATTGGGTATATACTGATACTACTGGAGAACAAAAAGGAGCATATGTTCCAACAAAAAAAGAATTATATGAAACTGATGTAGAAGGTATACCAACTGAAGAAGAAATTGTTCAAGATGAATACCAACAAGAACCAAATGTTGAAATTCCTCCAGCACCATGGGCACAAGATAAATTAAATAGACTTAATGCTGGATTAGATTATTTTAGTGCTGAAAAATATTTACCATGGGCAGCTAGTTATCATCCTGAAATGTTAGATCCTACTTTCTATGATCCTACTAGAGAGTTAGCAGCACAATCTGAACAAGCAAATATAACTAATCAAGCATTAGGGCAATTTATGGGGGCACAAGATTTATCTGCAAGAGCAGCATCTATTCAAGGACAAGGAGCTAAACAAGCAGCAGATACATTAGGAAGATATAATAATCTTAATGTTGGTTTAGCTAATCAATTTGCTGGTAGTAATGCACAAATAAGAAATGAAGCTCAAAGATATAATCAAGCACAAAATAAACAGTTATATGATCAAAATGTAATTGCTAATCAACAATTTGATAATACTAAACGTGCACTAAGACATAACTTAGTTGACTCAGAAAATACATTACTTACTAATATGTGGCAAACTGATGCAATGAATCAAATGTATCCAAATTATGCAGTTGATCCTAGATCAGGTGGTAGAATGTATTACCGTGATACTAATAGAGGTTTTTCTCCTGAGCAACAAAAAGATTATTTTGCATATGCTAATAAAATAAATGCTGCAGGATTACCAGAAAAATCACAAGGACTATTGTTAAATAATTATATGAATCAACAAGGTATAAGTAATGAAATACCTGATATGTATAATAATATGTCACAAGGTAAAAAAGGTGGTTCTGTTCAAATGGCATATGTAATGGGATCTAATGTTTTTCCTTTTATGTTTACATAAACTTTATAGGTTTAGTAAACTTATAAAATTTTAATATATTTACAATATAGATTAATAATAATATTATGGCAACATATCTTCAAGGAGTTACTGATTTTATACCTCAATTTCAACCCTTTCAACCTGATTTAAATTTTTATGCAAAAACATTACAGACAAAGCAAAATCAGTATGATACAAACTATAAAGCATTAAATAATGTTTATGGTCAATATTTCTATGCAGATTTAACTCATGGAGATAATCTTAAAAAGAAAGATGAATTACTTAAAGCAATTGACTTTAATTTAAAACGTGTTTCTGGTTTAGATTTATCATTACAACAAAATGTTGATCAAGCTACTCAAGTATTTAAACCTTTCTATCAAGATAAACATCTTATGAAAGATATGGCTTGGACTAAAAATAAAAATAGTGAGAGAGAATATGGTCTTGGTTTAAAAAATAATAAAGATGAAAAGCAAGCAGCAAAATATTGGGATGATGGGTTAAGAGAAATTGATTATAGAACTGAAGAATTTAAAAATTCTACTCTTGAGGAAACAATGAATCTTGGTAATGTATCTTACACTCCTTATCTTAATATAATTGAAAAAGCTCAAAAAATTGCTAAAGATAATGGGTTTGATAAAATTGAAGCACCAATTGAATTTGATGGTAAATTTATTGTTAAGACTACTGGAGGAAGAGAAGCTATTGTTGAACCATTAATGAAATTACTTCAAGCTCAATTTAGTTCAGATCCTGCTGTTGCAGATGTTTATAAAACTCAGGCTTATTTAAATAGAAAAGATTACATGTATCAAAATGCTGCTGTTCATGGAGGGGATGTTAATCTTGCTGAAAGAGAGTATTTGACAAAACAGTATAATAATATAAGTCAATATTCTAAACAAAGATATGAAAATTCAAAAAATGAACAAACTGTAAATAGTAATAGAGAACAAGAAGTAACTAAATCTATAGAAAGTGGTGACGCAAATATTAATACTAATGCATATCTTGAACAACTTAAAAAAAATATTGCAGTAACTGATGCTGTATTAGCAAATGATGAAACTGTTAATAATATAGTAAATACCCCTAATTCAAGAACTTTATCAACTACAACAGGAGATAATAATCCTTTTTCAGATATTGCATCATTAAGACAAAAAGTAGATGTAGGTACTGCAAGTTTATTATTAAGTCAAGATATACAAGAATCTGCACTTATTTTTGCTGATAGCCATGTTAAAGTAGATTATCAAGCTAATCCATTTGCATTACAAGCAGAAGCTCATATGTATAGAGTAGATGAAGCACAAAGAACAAGACAAGCACAAAGAGAAGATGATGATCTTAAATTTCAAAGAGATATACTTTTAAAAGGTGTAGATACTGGTAGCAAAGTAATTAATGCACAAGGTCAAATAGTTGATAATGAAAATGTTTTTCAAACTTTTACATTACCAGGAGCAAATAGTGGTGCTGGTGCTGCTGATCCAAATTCAGGTGTACTTGAAAACAGAGAACAAAAAGGTGATTGGGCAAAAGAAAATGTAACACCGTGGTTATCAACTACTATGAATATGTTAAGTAATGAATTAAGTTCAACAAACGTTGCACTTCCAGTAGTATCAGCAATGTTAAAAGGTACTACTGTAAGAGATGAATTAATTGGAGGAACAATGAAAATGATGACTCCTGCTAAATTTTTAGAAGAGTATAATAAAAATCCAACAGCTTTTTTAAATACTTATGGTACTGCAAAATTAATAAAATTAAAACAAGCAATTGATGCATATGCAAAAAGTCAAAATGCAAGAGAATCTGTAGCAACTTATATTAATAATATGAATTATTCACCTGATGGAGAATTAAGTGCTGGATTAAAAATGTCTACATATACTTCAGCATTAAAAGGTATATACCAAACTGATATTGCAAATCGTAAAACAATAGTAACTTCATTAAAAGGAGTATTAAAATCACAAGGAATTGATGATATAACTGCAGAAAAAATTGCAAATTCATCAGTATCTGGTTTAGATTTAATTGATAAAACTAAATTTTTAAAAAATACAGCAGCATTAGCAAAAAATTTACCTAAAAAAGGTGAAGATAAATATCTTATGCTTAATAATATGGATAATGTATATAGTATTAGTGATATTACTAATAAACCAAATAATTTAACAACTGCACAACAAAATGAATTGAAAAAAAGAATTGCTGCAGGTAAAGCACAACCAAAAGAATCTGCATGGTATAAACCAAATGATACAGGTGCTAAAATAGTAAATGATTACATTAATGAGTTAAATAGTGCATCTGATATTGAATCGGTATATAATTCATTAAATACTGCATATACTAATATTGTAAAAAGTAATGAAATTAAAAGATATGATGTAGTTGGTAGAACATCAGCAGGTGGTAAAACAGCTAAATATTCAATGGATTTACAAGCAGTTGAAGTTCTTCCAAAAGTACCTGGTGCTGTTGGAAATGCTATTTTTAATGAAACAATAAGAGATATACAAAATTTTAATCAATCTGATTCAAAAAATTATACTGCTACATTTAGTGGTATTAGTAAAGGAACATTAGATGCTTCTAAAGCAATGGGAAATGCCCACACTCAAAAAATTATAAATTTAATACAAGTATTATCTCAAAGAGAAACTCCTGGAAGATCTTATGTACAACATGCAATTATTGCAGGTGAAGACAGTAATAAATCTGCAATGATATTTAAATTTAGTCCTGAAACATATAAAGATTTAATTATTACTAAAACTAATCCAACAGGATTAATAACAGAAGATGAAGCAAATTCAGCAATGACATATGGTATTTCATTTGTAGCACCAAATAATCATTGGTCAAATACATTAGCAAAAAAATCAAGAATGGGTCCAGTTGAAGGTGTAATTAATGCACAAGGTGAAAAAGGTTTTAAATATGTAAGTCCAATAGATCCAAATAATAGTTATGTAATAACAGCAAATGCAAATATGCCAGGTGGTTATAGTGTACAACATAAAATAAGAGTTCTTTTATCTGATGGAACATGGGATGTAAGAACAGATTATACACCATCTCAAAATTATGGTGGAAACATTGAATTAGTACCAGCTGTATTAAATAATCAAATTATAGATTTAGAAAGTGCAAATAATATAACATTAAATCAAATAAACCAATCAAAAAAATAAGTCAATGGCAGATACTCCAACAAATTCAGAAAATCTTAATCCTGATTTATTTAAACAAGGTAAAGCAGACCTTCAGGACTTTCTTCCATTTAATGGTGAAAAAATTAACATGCATAAAGACATGTTTCTTTATAAACCTGTTGTTCCAAGTTTAATTGTTAATCAATTGCCAATACAAGAAAGAGTTGTAGGTTATCCAGGACAAGTAAATAAAAAAAGTACTCCTGCTACTGCTCAAGATTGGTCAAATTATATGACTAACAGTCTTCAAAAATTACAGAGCAATGAATCTTTTATAAGACCACATAGTTATGATGCTTCTGCTCAAGGAGCACATAAAGCAAAATATAAAGCATTTGGTCAAAAGACTTATGATAGAGTAGGTTTTAATCCTGAAATGAATAATGAGTTAATGTATAACTCACAAACTACTGGAATAGATCGTGCTATAAGAATGTTCCAACATTCTGCTGTACCATTATTTATAAAAGGTGCAATCTCTGGTCCTAAAAGTTATGCTCAAATGGCTCAAGGTAATTTTGGTGGAGACATTGATGAAGCATTAGATTATGAAGAAGCAGCTGCTATTGGTTATTCTAGTGTAGGTGGATTAGGAGGTTTTGTTAATAATATATTTAATAGTTTTTCTTATACACTTGGTATATTTGGAGAAGGAATGGTTGAAGGTGCCGTTATTGGTGGTGCAATTGGTACATTAGCAGGACCTGAAGGAACAGCAGTTGGAGTTGTTGGAGGTGGACTTAGAGGAGGTATTGCTTCATTATTAAAAGCTCCAAAAGCATTATGGAATATTGCTGAAACAGGTTCAAAATTATTAAAAAAAGTTAATAGTTTAAAAGATGTTGGAGCTGCAAGAACTTTTTTTAATGCTACAGTAAATGCAGGTGCTAAATTTATAAATCCTATAGAAAATAGTTGGGCATATGGTAAAGCAGCATTTACAGGTGCAGATGAATTTAAAAATTTAAGTAATTTAGCTAAAGTTAGTAAAGGTTTTGGTGCATTTTATTTTGATGTAAGAAATATTAACATGGCACTTTCTGAAGGTAGACTAGAAGGTGGAATGAAAGAAAATGAGACATACAGAGAAATGTATGAAAAATACTATAATGAAAATGGTGAAGCTCCATCTGATGATTTACAAGCACAATATAGAAAAGTAGCAAATCAAGTTGGTAATGAAGTAACTTTAAAAAATGCTGTACTTATTAATTATAGTAATAAACTTACTGTACCTAATATTATGCAAGGTTCAGCAAGAAGATTATTAGGTACTTCTGAAAAAATTATGTCATTAAAAGGTGCTGATTTAATACTAGATCCTAAAGCAGGTTTTAAAATTGCAGAAAAAGGATTTAAACAATCTTTAGCAGCATTAAAAAAACCAGCAACATATGGTAAAGTTGGATTAAGTTATTTTAAAAGAAACTTGGTAGAAGGTTTACAAGAAGTTTCTCAAGATGTTATAGGTGAAGCTACTAAGAATTATTATATGGATTCTTATTATGATCCAGCTAAAGCTACTTTTGATTATTCAATGGGTACTGTTAGAAATGCTACCAAAAAACAATTTAGTGCTCAAGGTTGGGAAACATTTGCATCAGGTTTTGCAATGGGTTCATTACAAGGAGGTATAGAACATATTGGTAAAGCTGCTTCTATTGGATACAATAAAATTTTTAATAAAGAAAAATATGCAGAAAATATAAGACAAACTGCAGAAAGTAAAATAAGAGCACAAGAAGTAGTAGACTCATTAAATGAAATCTATAAAGATCCTATTGAGTTTTTTAACTCAGCATATTTTAATTATGGTACTCAATCTAGAGTAGCAAGAATACATGATGATGAAGAAGCAGATACTAAAGCAGTAAAAGATGCAAAAAATGCTGCTTTTGTATCTAGTGTATATCACATGCTTGAAACTGGTACTAGTAAACAGTTTATAGAAAATTTTAAAGATCTTCAAAAATTAGAACCTGAACAACTTGAAGAAGCAATGAAATTAAAACCTGGAGAAGGAGTTGCTGCTTCACAAAAAATTGATAAAGTAATTGAGAAAGTTAAAAGAATGCAAAAAACACATACATTCTGGACTGAGAAAATGAAATCTCCTGTTAAACTTAGCAATTATAAAAAAGATACACCACAGTATGAAATGGCTGCTGTATTTCAAAAAGCATGGCAAAAAGGTCAATTCAATGCAATATTTTTAGATGAATCTTTTAAAGATAATTTAGAAAGACTAAATAATATAAACACTTCTTTAGATAAACTATCTGGTAGTCAAATTATTAATGTTAATGATATACAACTTATTACTGATCCTGAAAGATTTTTAACTGAAATAGACTTATTAACAGAAGAAATTAATGTATTAAAAACTCTTAAAGATGATAAATCTAAAAAACAAGTAACTCAAAAAACTAATAAATTAGAGGCAATGCAAGACATGATGGAGGATTATACAAATTATCATTCTCATTTTGTTTCAAAAACAGCAGTAAAAGAAAGAATAGAAGCAATAAAACAAAAAGAAGGTTTAACTGGTGAAGATGCTGATATCATAGCAATGCAACAAGTTGAAAAAGATTTAAAAGATGCTGGAGTTGATTATAAACAAAAATATAAAGATTCATTTACTAATTATTTAAAAAGCTTAGTTAAAGGAGGTGAAGATTTATTACAAGTAGAAAATGGATTAAAGACTGATACAGGTATTCAAAATTTAGAAGATGCCTTTAATCATATTCTTGATTATCATGGTTTAAAAAATGAAAATAAAGTACTTGCTAAATATGTAAATTTATTTTTAACACCAGAAGGATTTGCAGAACATGTTAAAAGAAATTTTGACTGGATGAAAAATCTATATCAAAATAGAAAAGACTATGTAAAAGATACTGTAAATAAATCTATTACTAATCTTGAGTATAATGATTTATTAGCTGCATTAGCTGATGAAGATATTTATGTTGACTTAGATGAATTTGCTGACTGGATTGAAGATCATAATAATAAACCTTCACATTTTATACAAGAATCTAATAAAAGAATAATTCCTGAAGGAAGTGAGTTATATAATGAGTATTATGAAACTTTTATCACTATTGCTGAAAGACATATTAATAAACCATCTGGACCAGATCTTACTGTTAATGAAAAATTAAAAGATACAATAGATGAAAAGCAAAAACAAAAAGATAAAGAACTTGAAGATGCTAAAATTGCATTTAATACTCAGTTAAAAAGAGATACAGGATATAATGAAGAAGAAATTAACAAGTTAAAACAAGAAGCTAATAATGAAAATTCACAAGAACTAGAGGATGCTAAAGCTAAACTTGAAAATCTTAAAGGAATAATAGAACAACTTGAAAAAATAGATGTTGATGTTGAAGAATTACAAGCTGTAGTTGATGGAGCAATAGACAATGAAATAGCTACTGAAGGAGAAATAAATTTATTTGTTGAAGAGTATTTTAAAAATCCTAAAAAAGTTGAAGAGGCAACACCATTTGTTCAAGATTTAATTACTGAAGCTGTTTTAAATGGTTTATCACAAGAAGAAGCTACTACTCAAGCATTTGTAGTTGCATCATATAAATTTGCATTTCCTGAACTTATTAAAGAAAAAATTAACACTTTAAAAGATACTATAGAAGAATTATCAAAACCAGAAGTTGATGTAATTGATATTGAAACAACTGATGCATGGAAAGATTACCAAGCACTTATTAAAAAAATTAATGAAGACTATGAAGAAGTATTCAATGGTATCATTAAAGATTTTAAAAAAGCTGGTGCAACTCCAAGTACAGTAGAAGAAGTTAATGCAATTCCTGAAAGAGTTACAGTTACAACTCCTTGGAGTAATATACCAGATGATCTTAAAGTAATTCTACAAAAAGAATTTGATACATTTGCTAATAGTACATATCCTAATGAAGATGCAACAGCACTTGCAATAATAAGACAAAACTGGTTAGGATCTCAAAGTTTATTAATTGATCAATATAACAATGCTCAAATAGGTACTGAAAATGTTGAACCAGAATTAATAGCTAGAATACCTAAGTTTAAATCTATAGCAAATACATTTGATAGTAAAACTTTAGATCAATTATCAGTAGAAGATTTAAAAGGTATTTTAAATATATTAAAAACTAAGTTACCAAAAACAAAAGTAAAATCTAAAGAAGCTAATAATATTAAATCTGATATTAATGCACTTCAAAGTTATATTAGATTTATAAGAACTACAAGAAAAGCTACAACTAATCTTGAAAGTATAGTTAACTTACTTAATACTAATTTACTTGAAAGACAAGATGAAATTGATGTATTATTTACTGATGGTACAACTGGAAAAGATGTTAAATCACTTGAAGATCTTGCAACTAAAACTAAAAAAGGTTACATATTTGATAATGGTAAAGAACCACAAAGAGTAACTAAACTAGTAGTAGATATAGAAAAAGAAGAAACTGGTAAAGACCCATATATAAATCAAGCAACAACAACTGCTGTTGGTTATTATATGCAAATTGAAGCTGATACTACTATTAAAGAAAGTGGAAAATTAAAAGCATTTTTAGATAGACTTGATTCAGAAATAAAAAATAATAAAACTTTTAAACAATTTAATGAAATAAAATTTGCAAAAATAAAAACTGCATTAGAAAAAGAATTTACTGAAAAATCAGTTTTTAGTATTATTAATGATTTATCATATAGTGCAGCTGCAGATTCTGGTACATTAATAGATGGTTTAATAAGAGATTTCTTTAATGATGTTAAATTAATTAAACCATCTAATATGAGTCAAGGTGCATTTGATAGTTTATTTGGACAAGAAAATGGTACAGGACAAAAAGATGGTATATTAACTCTTATTAAAGATGATGTAATTGATGGTAAGTATACTGTATATGCAAATAACTTAAATGTATTTGATAAAGATTTAGGAGATACTGGACTTGCAGGTGAAATGGATTTATTAGTAGTAGATAATAAAGGTAACATATCTATAATTGATATTAAAACTGCACAAAAAGCTACTTGGGATAATTTTAATAAAGAAGGTACAAATAATTTTAGTAAAAAATATGCATACCGTACACAACAAACTATTTATAAAAACTTGTTGTATAATATGACAGGTAAAAAAGCTACTATAAAATTATTACCAATTGAACTTAATTATGATGTAAATGGTTATATTAAATCAGCTAAACTTGCAACAGAAATTGTAGATAAAGGTAAAAGTACTGTAGAATTAGTACCAGTAGATGCAGTAGATAAATATGTACCATTAAAAAATATTGAGGATATCAATATTGAAACAGAGGAACAAGATAGATCTGAAATACAAAAACTTATAAATTCATTAGAAAATGAGTTAGTTATTGAAAGAGATGTAATGGGTGATTTAGAAAAAGCTGCTCAAATTACTCAACAAATTACTGAACTTCAAGCACAATTAAATGTTGTGCAAGAAACACCTACTACAGATACTAAAGCTGAATTAGAAATTGAATTAAAAAGATTAAAAAAAGAAAGTGCAGAAGTAATGGATGTTTTAGATTTTGAAAACGGTGCTATTATAAGAGATAAAATAGAAGCAATAGAAAATAAACTAGCTGCTTTAAGTACTACAGATACTACAGCTGATGAAACATCAATAGAAGATGCTAAAAAAATTATTAAATCATCTAGTGCATTAGGTGATTTTGTAATTGATGTAAATGAAGAAGGTGAGATTGTTATTCCTAAATTTGATGACTTGCTTCAACCAATGCAAAGTGCAAGAAAAATTAGTGACTTAATGATAGCTTATGCAAATGCTATGATTGCTGTTACTGAAGGAAATATACCTGGTGATAGTAATGCATTAATTAATGCAATAGAATTAAAATTTAATGAAAAACAAGTTGCATTAGGATCTAAAGTAAGTGATAAAAATTTATCTAAAGATGATTATATCATTGCTAAAAAAGCTATCTTTGACAGTGTAAGAGGAGATATATTTATAGTAAGTGAAGTTAATGATAAAAAAGTAAAAATTAAATTATTAACTACAAATAAAATATATACTGCTACAAATGAAGAATTAATAGATAATTTTAAAAAGCATAATAAGATGGCATATGAAATTACTAATGAACCAGTAGCAATAACTGAAGAAGATACTGCTGCAGTAGTTGAGACTAAAAACAATCTTGATGATATTAAAAAAGATTTAAGTATTTTTGATGATATAAAAATTAAAACTCAATTACAAACTAAATTACAAAGATTTAGTAAATTAAAAAATAACTCACCAATTTGTTAAGACATGGCTTGTGCATTAAATAAAGAACAGATAATTGATTTATATGAAGTAATATATGGTGAAATTCATGATAGAATAGTTGATGATAAACTTCCTGTATTTAATATAAAAACTTTAATTAAAGAAGTATATGAAGGTGTTGATGAAAGCAAAGCACTAATATATGCCCAAGCTGTACCAGATATACTGACATTGGTTAGTATGGATGACCGTGTTAAAAAATATCTTAAAGAATTAAGAGATAAAAAATTATTTTCACTTGATGATTTAGCTGATTTAGGAGATGAGTTTTCTAAATCTTTAGATAATGTATTAAAATATGTTACACCTGAAGAAAAGTCTTTTGAAGAAGTACAAGAAATAATAATGGACCATAATACTAATCAATACAATTTTGATATAATTGATGGTACTGAGGAAAATTTAATATGGACTGAGAAACAATTTGAAGGTCAAAAAGCAGTATCAGCATATATGACTGTTCCACAACAAGCAGTAGCTATAAATCCTGAATTTATTACAGATGAAAATAGAAATTTTGAAGACCCAGAAAAAGCATTAATATATAGTGTAATTCAAAACATTACATATATAACAAGACAAAGATTATTAAATACTGATGATGTTGTTTATAATGGTGAAAAATTAAAATTAAGAGTAGTACAATCACAATCTGTAAAAGAAAAATTAACTCCAACTGATAAAGCATGGTTAGATGCTAATCCTCTTTATAGAGGTGTAATAGCACTTATATCTGATGAAGAAGGTAATATATTATATTTTGATAATGAAGGTAAAATAACTACTGAAGATACCGGTATAATGGTATATCAAAATATTAGAGATATAACTAAAGTTGATGGTAAATTAAGTTTAACTTCAAAATCTGGAAGACACCAAACACTTGCTTCTCCAAAAGATATAGTTGCTACAATACGTACACAACAAGAAGATGCAGGATTAGTATTTGATGAAAAATATTACTTTGATTTAATTGCTCAAAAGAAACAACAACAAGAAGATGAGATTAACAACTTATACAAGTTAAGACAAAAAGTACTTAATAACCCAGAAGAAGTAATTACATTACCAATTGTAAGTGGAAGTTTTGGTATTACTGATACTAAATATGTTCCTTTATCTCAAACAGATTTAACTGAAGATGATTTACAAGACATAACAATTAATACAGTAAAAGGTAGTAAAAAGTCTGGTTTTGCAACTGTAACAATATCACGTGATAGAGCAGGTGTTTCAATGGATATTCCTGTTACATTACAAAGAGGTGATATGCCAGAATCTTTAGCAGATAAAATTGCTACAGTACTTACTACACAAGCTAAATTAAATGGTCAACCATTAGATGCTAATAGAAGAAAAGCATATACTGATCACTTTTTAAGTAATGCAATTGATTCTAATAAAATTAATATTCAAGTAAAAGAAGATCAAGAAGGTATAGAATATCTTGAAGTAAAACTTATTCCTAATTATGATGATTTACAATCAGATGACACTCCATCAAGCTATCGTAAAATTGATTTATCAAAACCTGAGGCATACACAATAATTAAAAATCATTTATTAAAAGCTAAACATATTACAAATAAGATTACAAATAAAAATACTTTTTATGCAGCTAATATTAGTTATTCTAATGAAGGTTTAAAAAATGGATCTTTTACTGATTATATTATTACCGGGGATAAGATTACTGAAAAAGAAGAAAACTATTTTGATTTTGTAAAACCATATATTAAAATTGAATATAGTAAAGACTCAATGAGTTTAAAATCAGGTTTTAATTCATATTTAAGATTTGATATACCTGAAGATGTATTATCTAATCTTCCAGTTACAGAATTTACTGAAGGAGAAACAACAGAAGATGATTTAGAAACAGTAATTAATGAAGGAGGTGTAAAATTTAATCCAACTAATAAGGATTATAAAGAGTTAAACGGATCTAATATTGACTCAACAGATGCTACAATAAATATTGGAAGAGACTTTACTAAAGGTACTGCTGCTGCAACTAAAAAACAAGCGGGTCAAAAAAATGTACCCGTAACTTTACCTAAAGTAATTATTAAACCTTCACAAGCAATGGTAGATAAAACTGCCACTCAATTAAATAAACTTAAGGCTACAGAAGTACATATTACAGGTGATAATCTTGCAGATTTAAAATCTCAAGAAAAAATAAATGGATATGTACTTGACTTATTAGAAAAATTAAATGAAGCACTTGATAAACCTATAACTAAAGTTGTAACTGGTGGTCAATCTGGTGTTGCTGAAGCTGCAACTATTGCTGCTAAAAAATTAGGTTTAACTGTTGAAGTTAATGCACCTAAGCAATGGATGTTTAGAACTAAAGATAATAAAGATAGCAAAACTAAAAAAGCATTTTTATCTAGATTTGGTGTAACTACAGCTGAAACTACTAAAGCAAAAACTAAAGCAGAAGATTTAAGTGATGAAGAGGAGTTTAAAATAATAACAAACAATGACATTGGTGGTTTATTAAGAGGTAAAACTTTTGCAAGACTGTTTGGTAAATTCTTTGAGAAAAAAGATATTGCAAATGTAGAAAAATGGTGGTCAGAGTCTCCATTAAAAGATCATATTTCACTTGAAAGAATTACAACTATTGTTAACTCAAATGCATTTGCCTCTTGGTCAGGATTTGGTATTACATTATATGAAGCAGATGGTGGTACTTCAGTAGATTTATACCATGAAGCTTGGCATGCATTTTCTCAATTATTTTTAACTCTTGAAGAAAAACAAGAGTTATATGATACAATGAAGAAACAGGACAAGTGGAAAAATTCATCATATTTAGATATTGAAGAAGTACTTGCAGAAGACTTTAGATCATATGCTAAAGGACAAGGTAAATTTACTGGGCCAATTGGTAGAATATTTAAAAAGATGCTTGATTTCTTAAGAAAGATGTTTGGTAAAATTACTAGACGTGATATGTTAAGACCACGTGATATTGCATCTGTTAAAGAATATTATGATAAGTTATATAAAGGTGAGTTTATTGACTTACAACCTTCTCTTAAAAATATATGGACAAGTTTTGATGTATTAAATAGATCTAAAACTATTAATACATTTGATCAATCAGTATTTACCATTGATGAAGCAAGTTTAGTAAGTAAATCTATAGATAGTATTATAGCTTCTATAATTAAAACATATAACACTTCTAAAAATGTTACTAATGGTGCTGAAAGAATTTTTCATAATCCACAAAATAGAACTGAATTATATAAAATTGCTAAAGTTAAAATTCAACAAAGAGTAGATGCATATACTTCTCAGTTAGAAAAAACTACATTAGATAATGCTACAGCTGAAGAACCTGATTACTTTAAAGAAGAAGCATTACTAGGTAAAGTAATTCTATTAAATAAAGTAATTGACAATTTTGGTGATATACAAAAATCATTAGATGGTGAAACTAAAAAAGGTGTAGTTGCATTTAATATTGAAAATACAAGATTCAATGTATTAAAAGATACATTTACTGAACTAGAAGATGATGCTTCAGAAATTGGCCAAACTAGAGTTGTAAAAGAATCTACTAATGGTAATATTATGTCATCTAAATCATTAGCAAGTGAGCAAACAATGATGTTACTTGCAGGTATATTTAAGATGACTAAATCTTCAACTGGAGAATTGGTACCAGTAGAAAATGCATTAGGTTTTGATGAATTAGAAAATGTAGATAAAATATGGAATAAACTTGCAAGAGTATTACAGGGTCAATTAGATCCTGTTGATATGTATAATGTTATTTCTAAATATAGAGAAAACTATGTTGAATTTGCTCAACTATTAGATGTATTATCTAATCCATTTTCATTTAATCCTGGTAATGTAGGTACAGTAAGTGAGTTTGATACAGAGACTAATTTTTGGCAAGACTTTAAAAAACCAAGAATACCATATGTAAAATTAAATATTAATAAAACTATTATTCAAAAAAAGCAATTTGATAGAGCAACAAATACTTTAATACCTGAGATAGCAACATATGAATCAAGATTAGCTAATGCTAGTTTTGATGTATATAAAGTTATTAATGAATGGACAAATAATTTAATTAATTCAGATTTAGAATCTAATGAGTTTATAAAAACTAATGACCTATTAGTAAATTCTATTGACATACCTAAAATATTAAAAAGATTTGGTAATGAGGAAGGAGTATTTAAAGCTAAATATGCTCAAGAGTTTTTAAAAGCAATTGGTATTGAAATGGATCAAGAGAGTATGGAGATTGAAAAAATTATGGCAACTCCAAGATTCTCTTCTAATTATGGTATTGACCGTATATTTAATATATTACAAATAGTAAATAAATTTGCAGTATCAGGTACTGAAGAAGAAAAACTTGCAGCACAAAATTTTGCAGAAAAACCTATACAATATTTATTAAATGGTTTAGATGATGTATTAATAAAAGATAAAAAATCTATATCAGGTAATGAAGAAGTAAGAGCACGTTTAAGAGCACTTGCTGAGATTCAAAATATGTTCTCAAATAGTTTCTCTAACTTTAGTGTATTAACTCCAGAAGGCAACCGTGTATTTGAACACTTTATGGATAGTACATTAACACGTAGAATGGCTGCTATGAATAAAGTTGATAATTTTACTGAATTAACAAGTGATACTGTAGATATTAATAAAAGATACCGTCACATGAGATGGTTAAATGATAATAATAATCCACATGCTAAATACTCTGTATTATTAAATTCTTTATTTATTTTAGATCCTCTATCTCCTGACTATGGAAAAAAGAGACCAAATGCTGAAATAGATATTAAAAATGTATCAGGTACAGAATTATTAACAACTGGTTCAAATAAATCAAATGGTGTAACAACTAGTTCATCTGATAGAACAACAAAGTATTTACAAGAAATGAATACAATGTTGTTAAGAGGTGTACAAGAATTTATGAGACATGCCTCTAAGCAAATGTCACAAAGTGTATCTATTGATAAAATTAAAACATATGATGGTAAAAAAGCTGATTACCTATATGTTGATATCAGTGCATTTAAACCTAATTCTTTAAACAAAGGTGCAAATGAAGGATTTAATATAATGCTTAAATATCTTGCAGGAGAACATGAAAGAATAAATAGATTTAATGCAAACATTAATAATAAGTCTCTTACTGGTGCAAAAAACATGTCTAACTGGGCAGGTTATAATAGAAAAGTAAAAACTAAAAATGGTGAAGAAAAATTAGCAGGATCAGTATTTACAGCTTTTGATGATGTATTAACACAAAGTACTAAAGATGAATTATATGCAATTAAATCTGATTTAATTAAATATCTAGATACTGATGATGCTTTACTTGAGAAAATAAGAAAAGATGTAAATACATATTTTGAAAAACAAACTCAAGCAAATTACAATAGATTACAAAAAACAAGATATATTGATTCATCTCTTGTTGAAATAGTTGATTCTCCTGAATTATCAAGACAACAAGTTGATGAAGTATTAGTAAAAGCATATACTTATAACTCATGGATACATAATTATGAAACAGTTATTCTTACATATGGTGATTTAGCACAATTTAATCATGATAAAGAAGAGTTTCATAAACGTAATGCAGGTTTAACATCTCCAGGTAGAGGTTTTAGAACTGATTTAAGAGCTCAAAGTTTTATTAATGGCCCATTATTTAAAAACTTATATTCTGAAAAAAGAGGATTTAAACAACGTGTATATAATGGTACTTTAAATACTGCTATTATAGAAGAAAAAGTAGTTGATAAATCTGTATACTATGATGAATATAGAGAAGCATTACATGAAGACTGGACTGAAAGATTAAAAAATAATGATACTTTAAGTGAAAAAGAAAAAGTAGACTATGCTAATAAAATGGCTGATACTGAAATAAAAGAATATACAGGAATGAAAGAAGGTGATGGTCAAGGACATATTGCTTTTGATACATACCGTATGCTTAAAAAACTTGAAGGTAACTGGTCAGATGATCAAGAAGAATTATATAGAAAAATTGTTAATGAAGAAGAAGTTAATGCTAGAGATATAGTTGAGTTTTTTCCACCATATAAATTACAGTATTTTGGTAATATAGAATCTACAGGATTAACAGTAACATCATTTCATAAGTTCTCTCTTGCTCCACTTATTCCATCTGTTATTAAAGGTGCTAAGTTAAATGCATTACATGAATTAATGTTAAAAAATGAAACTGATTATGTTATATTTGGAACAGGTTCAAAAATTGCACACATTTCATCTAATGAATCAGGAGGTGATATAATTACTGATAAAAATGGTTCAATTGATTTAAATGCTAAACTTACTAATAATGTTGCATTTGTAGAATATTTAAAAAATCAAACTGAGATTAATAAAGTATATAAAGAAAAAACAATATTCTCTACTCAGTTAAGAAAACTTATTCTTGAAGGTTTATATGAAAAAGGTATCATAGCATCTACTGATGAAACTCAAATTACAAATAATAAAGTACTTAACTATATTAATCATGTATCTGAGTTATCATCATTGTTAAAACTTGAGTTACTTGATGAAATTGGATTTGAGCAAACAACAGATACTAATGGTAATAGTAAATATACACCTGTAGATAAAGAAAGTACTGAAAAACTAGCACGTTTTATTAGAGCTAATCTTGAAAAAGAAGATGTATTAGGTGATCACTTAATTGAATTTATTACTACTACAGAAGATGGTGAATTAAAATTTGACTTATCATTACATCCAGAGGCTTCTAAAATTGAAAAATTAATCTTATCTGTAATAAACAAAAGATTAATTAAACAAAAAGTACACGGTGAAGCACTTGTACAAGTATCTGCAGCAATGTATGAAGGAGTATTTGATGGTGGTAAACTTAAGAATGCTACTGATGCTGATATTAAAAAATATGTTGGGTCTAACTTCTTACCTACATATCATAAAAATGCTGATGGTTTTACTGCTGGTATGAAAGTTATGGTTTCACTTCAAGGTGATTTCATTAATTTATTAAATCTTAAAGATAAAGCAGGTAATACTATTGGTACTATTGATAAACTTAATGATCTTATTAAAGATGATGAATGGTTAGAAATGGCTGATAACCGGGATGCAGTTACAATGGTAGGTGTAAGGATTCCAGTACAGGGTCTTAACTCTATGGAGTTTATGGAAGTGTATCATTTCTTACCGGCTGAAGCAGGAAATATAATAGTAGCACCAACTGAAATAGTAGCTAAGTCTGGAGGAGATTTTGATATTGATAAGATGACAATCTTTATGCCTAATGTATCTGAGTCAGGTGAATATACAAAAAGAACTTATGCAAGTCATACTGAATTAGAGGCTGCTGTAAATGAAGCTAAAGCAAATGGTGAACCATTAGCAAAAATATTTAAATTACAAAAAGCTGCATTAGAAAATGAATTAATACAAGATATTAAAAACATACTTGCATTACCTGAAAACTATGCATCTTTAATTAGACCAAATGGTACTTATTTACTAAAAGGAATTGCAGATAGTTTAGCACAATATGTAATGGATTATGATCCAAAAGCTAATATGATGAGTGACCAACCTAATCAAAGCATTAAGCAAGATAAGGAAACAGGAAAATATGCATCAGTTATAAGTCCTACAAGAGTATTAGAATCATTATATAATATTTATAAACATGAATCTAATGTAGTAGGTAAGAAAACATTAGGACTTGGAGCAATTGAAAATACATTTCATACATTATTTAATTCACTTGGTGCATCAATGCCATCTACTTATATACATGGTAAAGAAAAAATACCAAGAGATGTAAGGTTATTTTTAAAACACAATACTCTTATTAATAATGAAAAAGACTCTATTGATTATGGTAAAGAAGTAGTATCATTATCTAATAGATATGATGCTGATAATATAAATAAAATAGCAGATTTATTTGCTCAAGCAATAAATGGATGGGTAGATGTTGAGAAAGATGCATGGATATTCTTTATTCAAGGTAACTCTGAAGTAGCACCAATTTTACTTTATTTACTTAAGGCAGGTGTACCTGTTAAAGAAGCAATTTATTTTGTATCTCAACCATTAGTAAAAGAATATGTAGAAGAACAACGTGTTGCTAAAAGTACATTTGCTGAACCATTAGGTAAAGCAGCTGACTCAGTTAATTATATTCCATCTAATGCATCAAGAAATGTAATTGCTAAACACTTTAATCAAAAAATAAAAAGTGATGCAAGATATTCAGTTACAACAAAATTAGCTGATGAATATTTTGATGATAAAGCAATTCCTGAATTTACAGAAAATGAAATGCTTAACTTAATTAAAGATAGCAGAACTGATCCAGAAGCAGCTAATTCAGAATTATCTAAATTAATGTTTTTACATTATTTAGAAATTGAACAACAAATGAATGGTGTTAAAAAATTAAAATTAAATGCAAATGCAGATACTAGTTTAAAGACATCATTTAGTCAAATAGAAGATACTGAGTCATCATTAGAAAATTTAAAAGATGAGACAAAACTTGATCAGACATTATTATGGAAAATGATTAATGACTCTGTTACTAGTTCATTCTTTAATGGCCCAATGGCTTTACAAATTGGTAGACCTTTATTTAAAATGAGATATCACCCATTAATTACTAAATGGATGGTAATTAATAACCAAGATATAAGAAATTCATTAGAAAAAACATTTGGGGTAAATAAAAAAGATTTATATGTTGATACATTCAGAAATGATATGATATCATTAATACTACAAAATACATTAAGGAAGTACAACATAGATAAATTTTATAAGTCATATAATGTTGAAGAAACAATACCAGTAGAATTTGCTAATTTACCAAAATTTGGTGCATTTGTAAAAAAGAATAAATCTGGTATACCAACTATGTATATTGATAAAGTTACACTTGAAAAAGAATTTGAAAATAAATCATGGTCAAAATCAGCAACTGATGAATTAAGTTATAACAGTAAAGGTTTATATGCACTTCCTATTTCTACTTTCATGAATAATGGAAACTCTAATAAAGAAGAGTATTTTAGATTTGTAGCTGAAAGAGAATATTTAAGAAGCATATCACCTTTTTCTGAAATAAGTAAAACAAATGAGTTTGTAGGTGAATTAAAAAAAATTAAAGAATCCAAAAAAGATTTACCATATGAAAAACAAGTTAGATTAGCATATGAAAAAATACTTGCAGATAAAGCATTATCAAATACTTTTAATCCAAGTCATTTATTTAAAAATACTGAGTCAGCATTTGCAATTAGACTAAGTAATATTTTAACTAAAAATCCTAAGTTAAGACTTGATTATGATGTACTTGATGTTATGAAATCAGATTCTGATAAGGATAATAAAATGTTTAATATTTATGTTAATCAAAAAGATTATACTAATTCACTTTCAAATATATATCATAAAAATTTACTTGACTTAGCTAATCCTAAGATTAAAAAATCAGCAAATGAAAAAGAAAATCAATACATTTCAGACTTTTTTGCACAATTACCTTTATATGCATTTTTACAATCTGGCATAAATAAAACCAAGTTTAATTTTGTTAATATAGTAGACTATACACCTTTTATTAATGTTATTGAGCAAGAAAAAAATAAACTTATGAGTTTACTTGATAATGAAGAAAAAGGACTTGCATTTTTAGATGAATACTATAAAGTATTTAATAAACAAAATAGTATAAGTAATTTTGAAAAAAGCAGATTTAAAGATTATTTCATGGATTTTAACCAAGAAAAAAAGGTAACTAAATCTG
>Ga0208226_1000099_pt1 | contig 28137 bp, 17 predicted proteins | sample LakMenE18May11ns_FD_150713 | JGI IMG/M metagenome (GOLD analysis project Ga0208226, IMG submission 150713) | Freshwater microbial communities from Lake Mendota, WI - 18MAY2011 deep hole epilimnion ns (SPAdes) | ecosystem: Environmental > Aquatic > Freshwater > Lake > Epilimnion/Euphotic zone ... | reverse complement strand
GGTATTGTTATTACCTGCGCTATCAGTGAAAGTGCTTGCAGCGACATTAATAGTAGCAGTTGCAGTGGTGCTAGGAGATGGAGTGAAGGTAGCGGTGTAAGATGTGCCAGACCCAGTGAAGTTAGAGAGTGTCCCACTAGTAATGGATATATCCGCTTCGATAAATGTCGAAGAAGCTTCGCTGAGGGTGAAGGTAATGGTAGCAGTCTCGCCTGACTTCAAAGCAGTTTTATCAGAGGTAATGGCAATCGTAGGTGCAGTGGCATCAACGGTATAAGTTTGGCCGGCGAAGTTGGAAGGGTTGTTGGTGGTGTTTAGGAAAACGCTGATGTTGTCGCTGCCTTCGTTGGCGGTCGCAATGTCTGGTTTGGAGTCGCCATTGATGTCTGCAATGGTGACGCAATAGGGCCTCGTGCCTGTGGTAAAGTTAACTGCGGTTTTAAAAGTTCCATCCCCATTGCCTGCAAGAAGGCTGATGGAGTTGATGGGGCTGACAATGTTGTTATAGCTGTTTGCAACAGCAAGGTCTATTTTGCCATCGCCATCAAGATCTGCAGCGGCAACAGAAACTGGCCTGGTACCTGTAGAAGCAGAAGTTGCAGATTGGAATGTTCCGTTGCCATTGCCTAGAAGAATACTGACATTTGCGGAATTATAGTTGGCAGAGATGAGGTCTTTTTTGCCATCGCCATTGATATCGGCCATGATTAAAGAGAAAGGCTTTGTGCCTGAAGTAAGGTAGGTAGGCGCTTTAAAAGAGCCATCGCCATTGCCAAGAAGAAGGCTTAAGCGGTCTGAAGCGCTAACGGCAGAAAAATTGGCGGTAGCGAGGTCAAGGAATCCGTCGCCATTGACATCGCCCATGGCGACGGATTTTGGGCCGCTCCCCGTGGCAAAGTTGGTGGCTGCTATAAAAGTTCCATTGCCATTCCCTAGGAAGATGGAAACAGAATTGCTGCCGTAGTTAGCTGTAGCGATATCGATGTTGTTGCCGGCATTAAAATTACCAAGTATTACAGAAACAGGTCCATTTTGGGTTGCGACAACAGGTTTAGTTATAAAAGAATTATTTCCATTGCCTAGAAACACGGATACATTGCCGGGAATATCGTTGTTGCTAAAATTGTTGGCGGTGACTAGATCGAGTTTGCTATCGCCATTGATGTCGCCGGTGGTAATACTTTGGGGTGTGTTGCCTGTATTAAAACTGGTCTGCGTGCTGAAAGTTCCATCGCCAACGCCAAGAAGGACGCTTATTTTGCTATTGAAGCGGTTGGCGGTAATGATATCGGTGAATCCATCAGCGTTGATAAGGCCTGTGGTGATTGCGTGTGGGCCAGAGGATGCGCCAGTTGAATAATCAGTTTTTGCAGAGAAGGAAATACCGGCGAGGTTTGTGCCGCCCAAGGGTTGGGAGGTGGAATTTCTAATAGTGTCGTTATCGATAAGGTTTAGGCTGATGGAGCCAGTGCCTGTGATGCCTGAAATTGTGACAGTGTAGGTGGCACCCGAACCGGTAACTGAAATCGAAGTGGAGGCAACTCCTCCGGATGTGGATGTTGTGAAGTCTGCGGAATCGACGCCAGTGACTGATTCGCTGAAGGAAACGGCATACGATGCAGAGGTTGAGGCGGTAGTTCCTGCATTCCTAAGAATCGAAATAACAGATGGGTTTACTGGGGTAATGCGTTCTTCGAGGCCTTCCAGGAAAGGTCGCTTTTTCTTGTTTGTGTATAACTTTTTATGGTTGAATACATGAAAGATTGGCTGCGAGAACAGCCTGAGCCATTGGTTCCACGAGATCATTGGACGCATTCCATGGGGGCAATATGGAAATTAATCTGGTAATAGCACTTTTAAAATTGTAGCTGTATTAAATGCAATGTAAACAATTAAAAGGATTGTTTTAGTAAATAATTAAACAATGGTGTCTATTTTAGAAAAGAAGGCGAATGCGTTAGCTAGGATTTGATAGCAAGAAAGGGTTCGCCTTCGTTGAGGGTGGGGCGTTCGGGCCGACCCTTGTATTTGTAAACAAGGCCCATGTTATCGAGGCCCATAAGGTGAAGAATGGTTGCGTGAAGGTCGTGGACATGGAGTTTGTTTTCGATGGCTCGAAGGCCGAGTTCATCGGTTGCGCCAATGGTTTGGCCACCTTTGACCCCGCCACCCGCCATCCACATGGTGAAGCCTGTGGGGTTGTGGTCTCTGCCATCGCCTTTTTCGCTCATGGGGGTTCGGCCGAATTCGCCACCCCATACAACTAAGGTGCTATCAAGCAGCCCGCGGCGTTTTAGATCGATAAGCAAAGCGGCCACGGGTTGATCCATGCCTTTGCAAAGCGATTTATGGTTTTCCTCGAGCTTGCCATGTGCATCCCATTTGCTACCTGCGCCATGGTAAATTTGAACAAAGCGAACGCCTCGTTCGACTAGCCTTCTGGAAAGCAGGCAAAGCTTGGCCATGTTAGCGGTTTCTTTTTGATCGAAGCCGTAGAGGGTTTTTGTTGCTGCGGATTCAAGGGAAATATCAACAGCCTCAGGGGCCTTGGCTTGCATGCGGAAAGCGAGTTCGTAGCTGTTTAGGCGGGCATCCAATTCGGATTGTTCGGGGTGGTTGGCTGCGTACTTTTGGTTGATCAATTTGAGCAGGTCTAACTTGCCACGTTGTTGGTTTTCAGAAACGCCCTCAGGGGTGTTGAGGTTGGGGATGGATTCAATACCCCCTTGGATGCGAATGCCTTGATATACTGCGGGCATGAAGCCAGCGCTCCAATTTCTGGGGCCGTTCACTACCTGGCCTTGGTTGTCTTGAAGCACAACAAAAGCAGGCAGGTTTTGGTTTTCAGTTCCTAATCCATAAGTGGCCCATGAACCAAGCGATGGCCTGCCACCAATGATCGAGCCAGTATTCATTTGGCAAACACCTGCAGAGTGGTTGATACCATCTGCGACGCAAGAACGAATAACAGCGATATCATCAAGCATATTTGCGGTATGTGGGATAAGTTCGGAAGCCCAAGTGCCCGCTTTGCCATGCTGTTTCCAAGTTCTGGGGCAGCCTAAAAGTGGCGACCTACTTTCGCCCATGGAAGTGATGACATTACCAAAGCTATCGGGGAGGGGTTTACCTGCAAGTTTGTTGAGCAAGGGTTTGGGATCGAATAAATCGATCTGGCTGGGGCCACCTTCCATGAAAAGGAAGATAACAGATTTAGCTTTGGCGAAATGCTGGGGTATTTTGGAGGAGAGTGGGTTTGCGATGATCGTATCATTAGCAGTAGAATTTTCAGCCAAGAGGGAGTTTAGGGCAAGGGCCCCAAACCCAGAACCTGCTTGGGCGAGCCATTGCCTTCGTGAGGAAGGCGAGTTTCGTAGGGTTGAGAAGTTGTGTTTATGTGACATGTTAATTTGGCCTTCTAAGTTGATTCGTTGTCTGTTGGATTATTCCACATACAGAAATTCGCTTGAGTTCAAAAGCACCTGGCAAAGATCGATCCAAGCGTTGTTTTGGGCATCGGATTTATTCGTAGAGGTTTTACCCGAAATCTGAATATTCAAGTGGTTCTCAGAAGCATCTCTAAAAACATCAGGTTTCGATTCAAACTGCCAATAGCCAACGGTTTGTTTTCCCAAGCCTTCGCGGGTGAATAAAAGTTGGTCTACCCCCAGAGCGATGTTTGAAAGTCTGATATCATCGATCAGGCCATCGAAATTGCCATTGTTGTTTCCGTAAACCGAGCCAATGGTCATAGGGAGATTGTTGTTGAATTCGCCTAGGATTGAATGTTCAACTTTGGAAACGAGCAAAGGTTCATCATCGTTGGAAAGGTCTTTAAGGAAAAAGGTGGCAAGACCCTTGGCAGTTTTTGTTGCAGGGGTAAATGCGCATCCGATGTAATAAGGTTTATTGAGAGTGATATGTTGGTCAGAGAAAATTACTTCCTCTCCTATTTCGCCATTCATCTTTTTTCCAACGACTTGAAGAACTAGGGTTTGAGGTTTTCTTCGAGATTGCTTGCCAGTAATACCCAGCGACCAGCCAGTCTTTTTGATGTCCGGGGTACGGTTGGCAACCAAAGTCCGAACAGCGCCTGTTTCCGCAACGGATTTTGGGAGAGCGAATGTTTCGATAGTGAAACTAGAGTTTGGGAAAAGATCGGAATAAGGCACGCTAAGAGATAGAGAAGAAGTTAAAGCTATTTCAGCAGCCTGCCCATCGCGGAAGGGGATTTTACCTGAGGTGAAAGTGGCTGAAGGCGATGCTGCTTTTTTAGGATCAATTCGTTTGGCTTGCAATTCGAGAAACGAGCTAGAGATGTTAGCTTCCTCAGGGTTAGGCACTCTTCCAAAAGCTAGCTTGTAAGCCAGATCGATTCGTTTTTTTGGGTCGGGTTCTTCTTTGTTAAGCCTTTCCGCAAATGCCCGTGCGCGAGCCAGCATAAGGGGGCTATTGATGAGTAATAAAGATTGGACGGGGGTAGTGGTGATCTGTCTGCTGGATGCGCTGCTAAACCAATAAGGGGCATCGAAAACATCGAGCAAAGGGTCGCGGTTGTTGCGGATAATTTTGGTGTAGATGGATCTACGGGCATCAGCACTGGAAGCACCGGGGCCTCCCGACTGCAACTTGATTTCGCCCGTGGTTGCATAAATTGCATCGCGAATTTGCTCTGCATCCAGCCTTTTAATCGTGCCGTGCCAAAGATACTTGTTTTCTGGGTCGATCACCCTGTTAGCTTCTAACTCAGGATGATTCGAGCTTTGACGATAAGTTGCAGAAGTAACCATCAGGCGATGAAGCTTCTTCAGGCTAAAATTGTTTTCTGTGAAGTAGGAAGCAAGCCAATCAAGTAATTCTGAGTGCGAAGGAGTATCACCGAGCTTACCAAAATCACTGGCATTGGAAGCAAGGCCTTTGCCGAAATGTTGCTGCCAAATCCTGTTCACCATGACTCTTGAGGTAAGCGGGTTGTTTTTGTCTGCAATCCAGTTAGCAAGGGCGGATCTTCTGCCAGAGCTTTTCAAACCATTAGCGGGAGGATTGATCAGGGCGGGTTTATCATCAAGGATGGTCAGGAACCCCGGTTCGATATTTGTGTTCCCCTTTTTAGGAATAGTTGTTTCTGCAGCAATAGGACCGACATCCTTCACTACCAATGGCCTTGGAAGGGGCGTTGGTTTGAGATTGTCGAATGCAGATAGCTGTTTCTTTAGTGCGAGATATTTTTCTTTCTCGTCTTTCTTAATGTGGGTTTCGATGCGTTGGAATTCGTATAGTGCCTGCCTGTAAGAGAGTTCAGCCAGTTGATGCTCGAAAGTGGTTCGCTCAGAGGGTTTCTTGCGCATCATGGCTTGGATATCTAGGGGGAATCTGTTGATCGCACCTTCCTCAGCCTTTTTGATAGAAGGCTTTTCGATAGCTTCGATTTCTTTGCGCAGCGCCGAGGTTTTATCTTCCCAAGCCTTTAATTTAGTTTGATAAGCTGCTTTTTCTTCTTTCGTGCCTGCATCAATGTTTTCTAAGGGCAATACGCCACTAAAGAACGCACGCAATCTAAAATAATCCTTCTGTAAAATAGGATCAAATTTGTGATCATGGCATCTTGCACATTGCAAACCCATACCCATGAATACATCGCTTGTGGTATCTGTCAGATCATCAAGAATGATGTTCCACTGGGTGCGCACATCGCGCTGATTGTATTCGTAAATCCAATGGCGGAGGTAGCCGGTTGCAATAAGGGCATCGGGGTTATCCGGGAAAAGTTCATCGCCCGCAATTTGTTCTTTGATGAAAAGATCGTAAGGTTTATCTGCGTTGAAACTATTCACAACATAGTCGCGGTATAGCCAGGCTTGAGGTCGATATTCGTCAAGTCGATAGCCATCGCTTTCGGCATAGCGGACAAGATCAAGCCAGAACCTTGCTGATCTTTCACCGTACTGTTGCGAATTCAAAAGATGGTCAACCATGGAGTCGTAGGCGTTTGGAGATTGGTCATTGATGAAACGATCGACCTCAGCAGGGGTGGGGGGTAAACCGGTGAGATCGAAATAAAGCCTTCGAACAAGAATGCGTTTTTCTGCTTCGGGTGCAGGGGTTAGTTTGTTTTGGGAATGTTTTTCGGAGATGAAATGATCGATGCCGTTTTTAGCCCAAATGCCACCCGTGGTTGGAACAGCTTTTTTAATCACGGGTTGGAAGGCCCACCACTTGCGGTCTTCTTCTGTTATTTTACCTGGGGTTCGTTTAGCAGAAGAATCCGGGCTAGCAGGCCAGATTGCGCCTTTTTTAATCCATGTCGATATGTCGCTGATTTCCTGATCCGATAACTTGCCCTTGGGAGGCATTTTGAATTCTTGATTGGTGTGAGATATAGCTTCAACTAATTTGCTTTTTTCAGGCTTCCCCACAATGATTGAAGAACCGGAGTCGCCACCCTCCAGCATTCCCGCAAGGGAATCAAGAACCAAGCCGCCTTTGTTCTTTTTGGATTCATGGCTGTGGCAGGAGAAACATTTTTGCTGAAGAATGGGTTTGATCTTAGTGTTGAACAGTTCCGCATCGCTGGCAAAAACGCCTGGGTTGTAAGTGGCCAAAATAAACCAAACCAAAGAGAACTTGGCCAAGATCGAAAGCAAATTATTTGATGTACTTAGCATACTTAGGTAAACCTAAAAAGTTAATTATTCCATATTCTATGATAGCCTAAGCAAACGATTAAATTAATAGGAAAGGCGTAAGTATTTAAGGAAAAATAGCCGGCCGGGCTTCATACAAGTAGTATTTGATGCAAAAGTCAACATTAGGATTGTGGAACTTCCAATTTGGAACGAATTCGAATGGTTTTCAAGCTGGTTTTATTCCTTAACTTTTACTTTTTAGATAACGAATTTTTTACGATGAAGTCGACGATGGGGGCAGGGTCGTCCAAGCCATGGGGATGATGCCCAATACCTTTCTTGCGGATAAGGGTGATATCGCCCCCCATTTTTTTATATCGTTCCTCTATTAACCCTGTGTTTTCTTCCCATGGAACGACATCGTCTGCATCACCAAATACATGAAGAAGCGGAACCTTGGCATCTGCAAGGGGTTTTAGGTTATCGATGGGGTTGAATTTGTAATCGAGTGCTTCCATTTCGTTTTTAAAGCCATAGACATCAAGAACAAGTTTCCAATCACGGGGGCTACCCTTACCTTTGCCTTTGCCGCCCGGCCAGCTTTTAAAATCGCAAACAGGTGCATCCGCATAAATGCATGAAACTTTAGTGGGATTAGCCGCTGCCCAGTTGTAGCAATAAAGCCCGCCTCTGCTTAATCCAACCAGGGCAGCTTTGGGCGCAAAACCATATTTGGTGGTAAGTTCGTTGTAAAAAGAATCCCAGTGCTTAACAGCGCGTGGTGCACCCAGCATATCTTGCACACGCATATTAACGATGTGGAATCCTTTATCCAAAAGTGCGATATCAGGCGCTGGTTTGTGACCGAAAAATTCACCATGCCAGACCCAGGGTCTTCCCATTGCTTCTTTTTTGGGAGTAACCACCAAAACTTGTTTTCCATCAACTTCAAAGTCGTATTTTTTGAATCCGTTCCAAGTGGACTCTTTACCCGGGAACTTGAGTTCTTCAGCTTGCACAAACGAAGCTGTAAGTAGCAATAAAGCTGCAAAAAGTGGAGAGATTATGCGCATCATGGATGGAAGTTCCTTGAAAATGAAACTCGTAAAAAGAGAAGGTCGCATCTTGGATATTACATAAGATGCGACCTGTAAATTGATAGCAACAAAAATATTACTTGTTTTCAGAAGCATCCAGATCTTTAAGCTTGATGTTTTTCCATCGCACTTCCATGGTTTCAGTTTTTTTACCTACGCCATGAACTTGTAAAGCTATAAGGCCTTTAGGAGTAACATCGTCTTTAATATCTGCAGCAGGGACGCCATTGATGAAAGTCTTGATCGAGTCACCCTTGCATTCGACCCTAAACTTATTCCATTCATTGGGTTTGAAGGCTTTGCGAGCAGCTTCATTTTCCTTGAGATCCTTAAGCCAGCCCCTGCGGCCTTCATCATAAATGCCAGCAGAATATGCTCTGGCAGAAGGATCGATTTCGACTTGGTATCCATGAACCCTTCCTGCCGCAAATTTGAAGGTTTTGCCTTTGATTTCAGCAGTCTTTGCTTCTTCGAATACTTGGCTACGAATCTGCACCCCTGAGTTTAAATCGGGGTGTACTTTGAATTCCACTTCAAGGATGAAGTTGCCGTAGTCCTTGGTGGTGCAAAGGAAAGAGTTTGCTGTGTTTGGAACTGAGGATCCAACAATCTCGTCGTTTTCAATACGATATTTGGCCATGCCACCTTTTTGAATCCAACCGGTAAGATCTTTGCCATTGAACAGGTTGATCCAGCCTTTTTCGTCAGCAGCATAGGATAAAGATCCTGATGTAACGATTGCCATTAATCCAAGAAAAACTGAGCGTAAAGACCAAGTTCGAATCATCGTTGGTTTCCTTTAAAAAACGAGTAATAGATACACATCCAACTTATCAGATTAGCGAAATGCTTCCAATGATATTAACTCAAATACTGTTCAATTAATTGTTGATAAGAATGCCTGCAATTGCAGCGTTTAAGAGAGTTGCAACAAACCCAACGAAAAGCGCCCTCGCCCCAAGTTTTGCCAGATCGCCTCTGCGTTCGGGGGCCATTGCGCCTATGCCGCCTAATTGAATTCCTATCGAGGAAAAGTTGGCGAAACCCGTTAGGGCAAATGCTGTGAGTTGGTACGATCTTTCGGTCATGTATTCGGGCACAGCTTTCCATTCTTTCATTTGCAGATATGCGTAATGCTCGTTGATCGCAAGCTTTGAACCCAGTAGACTGCCCACCTTTTGGATGTCAGCCATTTCGATACCCATAAGGAACGCTGCTGGTGCAAAACACCATCCAAAAACTTTCCTTAGAGATAAATCATCAGGCCAATTTAATAGCGCTTCCGGGGATAAACCCATGCTAATTAGTATTGGTTTAATACCCGCAAGCAAAGCATCGAACATAGCTACAAAGGCGATAAAAACAATTAGCATTGCGCCAACATTTAAAGCCAGCTTTAGACCATCGGTGGTTCCTGAAGCAATGGCATCGATTGCATTGACATAAGGTGATTTTTCGGAGTGGGTGTTTACCGTTCCCAGTGTTTCAGGTGTGGAAGTTTCTGGCAAAAAAAGCTTTGCGAGGTAAAGGCTGCAAGGGCAAGCCATCACGCAGGTTGTAAGCACTGCAACTGGGTCTGCACCATAGTTGATGTAAACAACCATCATGCCGCCCGAGATGTGCGCCATGCCGCTAACCATGAGAGTAAAAAGTTCGGAGTTCGTCATGCGGGGTACATAGGGTTTGACAATGAGAGGTGCTTCGGTTTGGCCCATGAAAACATTGGCGGAAACGGAAAGAGTCTCGGCCCCGCTGGTGCCCATCAGGTTAACCATAATCCTTGCCAATAGCCTGACACACTTCTGCAAGATTCCGAAGTGATAAAGCAATGTAAAAAAAGCAGAGACGAACAAAATTGGGGGAAGAGCAACGAATGCGAATTGGAACATGTAGTTGGATTCAAATAATTTAGACCATGTGCCCCCGATTGCTGGAGGTCGTGCATCTGCAAGATTGCCAAATACAAACTGAGCCCCAGCATCAGAAAACCCAATGAACTTTTTGACCACGCCACCCACAGCGGAAATAATGGTGTAAACCAATTCAACTTTAAGCACCAAAACAGCAAGAATCATTTGCAGTGAAAATCCCCAGATGATGGTTTGCCAATTGACAGTCCGGAGGTTTTGAGAAAATACAGCGACAAGACCAAAGAAAAAAATCACCCCCGCAACTGATTGCCCTCTTAATCCGATCGCTGATCGTAAAAAGTAGGCAGATAACGCAATAAGCGTGATAGCAAGAGCAATCCCAATGCGCCATTGCATCGGTGTTCCTAAGGTTTGGTTTTTTTCAAAAGCGCTTGTTTCAACAGATTGCATGAAAGCTCCGATTCACAAAGACGGGTATGATTCCAATAGCAGTTTGTTGAATGGATTAGTAATAAGCAAGCCATAAAAACAAAAAGGCAAGATCATGATGCAGAATTCTTGGATTCGCATATACCTGTTTGTATGGATAGGGAGAAATGTTTTCTGCAAAGGCTGACATAGCGTTCGTTGCCCCCGATTTCGACTTGCTTGCCTTGTTGTTCTACTGAGCCATCAGGTGAAATGCGGACCACCATGATGGCTTTTCTACCACAATAGCAAATAGTTTTAAGTTCATGAAGGGTGTCGGCCCAAGCAAGAAGGGCTGCGCTGCCCGGAAAAAGTTCACCCCGAAAATCAGTGCGAATTCCATAGCACATCACGGGAATGTTTGATTCGTCTACAAGCCTAGCAAGTTGTTTTACCTGCTCTTTGGTAAGGAATTGGGCCTCGTCGATTAGAATGCAGCTAGGGTTTACAGGTGTGCATTCGTTCCAGAAATCGGTTGCTGGTGTGAACCTTCCTGCATCAGCTTTGATGCCAATACGCGAGGCAATCTGCCCTTGAGCCCTGGTATCTAATAAAGCAGTGAAGAGCATGGTTTTCATGCCCCGCTCAGAGTAATTATAAGCTGCTTGAAGAAGCGAGGTGGATTTTCCCGCATTCATGGTGGAGTAATAAAAGTAAAGTTTTGCCATCCTGAGACAATCCGTTTTTCTGAAAAAATAAAGCTAATAATCAGCGCCACTTTGTTTATATGCTTTTTGCAAATACTTTGGAATCATGCAGTCAGTATTTTTTTCATTCCTTCGGTCATCTGCGCATCAATAGTATCTGCACAGTTTGCAACGCTAACTTCGTAACCGCCCTGAGGGTAAGCTTCTTTGACTGGGATATACCAAGGCCCGCCATCGCCGTAAGCTGCGGTTGCGACAAAGCGATCAGGTTGAAGTTTTTGAGCTTTTAATTGGTATTCCAAAAACGACTCAGCAGGAAGATGAAGCAGCGATGTTTTGTTGATATGCAAGGCACTGAGGATGATCGGGGTTTTAGCTTTGACGCGATCCATCCAAGCAAGTCTCATCGCGGGCCTGATGCGGTTCGCAGGCTGATTCTTCTTGTTTTCTAAAAGTGTTGTTTCACTTTCTATCGTAAACAAAGGGTTAACTGATGCTAAAAGTTCGTGAGTCTTCCACGAAATGCCAGTGATAGGTTCAGGCTTCAAGTTTTTTTCAGAAGCTGTAATGCCCTCGTAAATTCGCTGAGTAAGTTCCACCCTGGCTTCAGGGGAACCATTGTTGTACTTGCCAGCAGAAATGTTGCCCGATGCGCCTGTAAAGTAAATATGGGTACAGTCTGGGTCTTCTTTTTGTCTTTGCTTTCTGGCCAACCCTACGAAGTCGCTGCTTACATTTCCCTGCCCATAATGGCTCATGGGATGGGTGGCATAATAATGGCACGCTAAAATTCTTTTCTCGCCATCATAGAACGCAACGGTTTTTAACATTGGGTCGATCAAGCCTTCAGGCAATGCGATCAATTCCGGATCTTTGCTTGCGCTGCCTCGCATCTTGGTTATTTTTCCATTAGGGCCAATCGCAACCCTTCTGTTTGATGCTACTTTTTGAACTTTACTCTCGCCTTGCGCAATATGAGTAAGGGGCCTCGCCCGGGGTATAGCTTCTTTAATAGCCTGAGTCGCTTTGTTAAGGCAGGCATTGAAAAAATCCATCTGAACGATAATAAGAGCATCGTTTTGTTTTGCGACTAATTTTTCTGCATCGATGCAAACAAAAGGTGCATCATGCTGGTGCACACACTGTACAGCAACCCGATCGGGGGTCGTTCCCGCGGCCTGCGCCAATGCAGTTCGCCATGCAACATGGGCGCTGTTAAGAATTCCTGTCCAATCCACAGCGCAAATTACCACGGGTTTATCGAAGCCTAAGATTACATAGCCAATTGCTTCAAGATTATCGCTTACAGATTTAACAGGAGTAATCCATCCGCCACATAAAGGGTGCCCAGTTGGCGGGGTAACATCAAATTGGAAAGTTGCGATTTTTAAAGTAGGTTGGTTCGGTGCTTGATTAGATGCGAATGATTGTTGCGCCAAAGTTGAGCCCGCATATGCAGTTGCAATTGCAGATTTTTTAATAAATGATCTTCGTGTGTTGGTGTGATTACTCATGTCTTTACCTTAGAAAAAGAAGAAAATACTTGGTTCAAAGACACTCTTTAAAAAAGAAGGCATCCAAAAACGCTGGGGAATTTGAATGCCTTTATTGGTTGAACACTTCCTCTAATTATTAAGGAAGTTGCTTGATATGCATGTTGCGGAAATGGATTTCAGATCCTTCCGATTGAAATCCAATTGGTCCGCTGGTTAAAACTGTCTCACCTTCGCTGATAAGCTTACCGTTGACTTTAACAACGATTTTCCCATCGCCTGAGCAAGTTATTTCGGTTTTGCTCCACTGTCCCATGGGCTTGAGAACCGACTTCAAAGTCGCTTCATCGAATTTGTTGTTTTTGACATCGTCTTTGCCAAGGCCCATCATGAACAATTTTCCATGGTCGTAATAACGGCCTTGGGGTTCGATGCATTTAGGCCAGATTTTAAGAGGTTCTTGAATATGAACCAAGCAGCCCGAGTTACTTTTTTCGGCACTACCTTCAGGATAACGCCATTCGTAGGTGATGACATAATTTTTGTAAGACTTTTCGGTATAGAAAAAGGCCTGAGGTTTTCCAGTGCAGATGATGGCTGCATCTTTGACTATCCAAGTCTTAGCGGGGTCAGAATCTTTAGGGGCTTTGGGGTCGAAGAAAAACTTGAAGCCTTCCATGTTCTTGCCGTTGAACAAAGGTGTAAAGCCATCTGTGTCTGCTGCAGCAAGTGAACTTACAAGCACAAGGCCCAGAGCAAGCGCAAAGAAGCGCATTGCGATCGATTTTTGAAACATGATAAAAATGTTCCTTTCATAAAGGTGGGAGGATGAACCAAGACGAATTGTAATGGTTGTTAAAAGTCATGCAAACAATATTTAGGTGAATATCTTCAAAGAATCAATGAGGATGGAGTTGGAACGCACATAGGCCGGTTTGTTGATAATGGAAAATAGAGTAATGCTACTTCCTTTTGGATCCGAACGATATCGTCAAGAGTAATTCTTGCAGTTGTTGTTGCATATTTTTAGTGCAACATGCTGCTATAAGTGAGATCATTTATTTGTGCCTCTTTTAGTTGTGATTTCATGCCATTAAATCAGATGCAGAGAAACTTCCTCATGTTTAGTAAGTCCTTTTTATTGTTGGCAGTCATCATGGCCTTACCGTTTAATGGTTTTGCTGCTGATCCTAAAACTCCGACTCAGGTGATTCGCCCATTCGATCAGAAAGACCTTAATGGCTTTTCCACATGGCTCAAGAAAACAAAAGGAGCAGATCCTCAGAATGTTTTTACTCTTAAAGATGGCGTGCTAAGGTGTGGCGACGAAGATATGGGTTATCTTGCCACCAAGGATGTTTATAAAGATTATCACATTAAGATTGAATATCGTTGGGGAAGGAAAAACCCAAACGATAAAAATGTTCGAAATTCGGGTGTGCTTCTCCATGGTACAGGTCCAGATGGATCGCAAAATGGCGTTTGGAAAACATCAATTGAATGCCAATTGGCGCAAGGGTGCGAGGGCGATCTGATTCTAATCAAAGGGAAAAAAGTTGATGGTGAAAGTTATCCGGGTTCCATCTCTAGTAACACTGTGGTTGGCGAAGATGGCAAAACCCGCTGGCATGCTGATGGTAAAAAGATTATTTATTCGGGTAAGCAATTCTGGTGGTCCAAGCATCAAGCGTTCTTTAAAGAATTAATCGATACTCGAGGAACCAATGATGTTGCCAGTCCTTTGGGCGAATGGACTAAGGTTGAATGCGTTTGCAAAGGCGCAAAAATTACGATCAAGATTAATGGTGTGACGGTAAATGAATGCTTTGATGCCAACCCAGCAGCGGGGCAGATACTTTTGCAATCGGAAGGGCACGAGGTGTTTTTTAGAAACATGGAAATTTGCCCTCTTAAGTAGTGCGCCAACCGATGGCGAATCAAAGTAAATCGTGTTTGGTTTTATCTCTCATTCTTTTTGTAAACCATCAACGAGGTGAATTGCCATGAGTTTTAAGGTTTTACAATTTGACCTCAATCGTCGCAGTTTTCTTGCGTCTTCCCTTGCAGGATTTACAGCGACTGCATTGGGTACCACCCCTTCATACGGTTTCGATGCAAAGGCATTCGAACGCAAACCCACCGAATTTCAACACGCTTGCATGACACTGCCTTACAGTGGTTTTCCTTTAGATCGAGCTTTGCAGGGAATAAAGATTGCGGGGTTTAAATATGTTGCATGGGGGGTAAAGCATCTTGAGGGAAATGGGAAACAGGTTCCGGTGATTGCGGAAGATGCCCCAGCAGAAACAGCAAAAGCATTAGCAAAGCGATGTCGTGATATGGGGTTGGATCCCATCATGATGTTTTCGAACATTTATCCAGAAAATCCCCGCGGGTTGGAAGTATTGACTCAGCGAATTAAGCAGGCATCTGCTGCGGGGATTGGCCAAGTTTTAACTTTTGGTCACACTGCGGGTGGGAATAAAAAAATATGGATTGAGCGCCTGAAAATTCTTGGGCCCATTGCGCGAGACCATGGCGTGATGATTGTTGTCAAACAGCATGGCGGGACTACTGGGACGGGTGAAGCTTGTGCTGAAATTATTCGTGAGGTAAATGACGCAGGTGTGTTTGTGAATTATGATGCGGGGAATGTGATGGATTATCTGAATCTTGACCCAATCCCTGATATTAAGAAGTGCGCCAGTACGGTGAGAAGTTTTTGCATCAAGGATCATAGGAACTGGCCCAAGGATCAAGATTGTGGGCCGGGTTTTGGGGAGATAGATCACTATAAGCTTTTGGAGCCTGTTGCCTTTACCGGGCTGAAGATGCCGCTCGCCTACGAAAACATATTTGCACCTTTGGTACCAAGGCCAACAAAGGTGGAAGAGATTGATGCATTGGCCAAACGGGCCCGCGAATTTATGGAAACTGTCATCGCCGGTTTACAACAAGGCCCTGTAATTATGAAAAAATAAGCTGGGATGTTTTTATGAACTGTTGTGCATTAGGGGATTCTCATGTTGAGTTTAAAAGTTACAATCAAAAAAATCATGATTACATGCCTGTGCTGTTCTATTTCAGTGGTTTTACTGCTTGCTTTTGAATCGAAGAGCGATGGCGGTGATAAAACCGTTCCCGCGGTTCTTCTGGGGGCATGGCCCTTGCAAGATAATGCTCGAGATTCGATCGGTACTAACCATGGCGTCATGGAAAATATTCAGTTTTTAAATATCCCCGCCGGTTCGCCTGATCATTCTGCTTTTTTCAATGGGCGTAACAGCCGCATAAAAATAGAGCATTCTGAAACCCTTGATGTTGGCACACAAGATTTTTCGATGGCATTATGGGTTCGCTGTGCAACCCCTTTAAGTTCTACTTTGGGGGATTTGATTAGTAAGTTTGATGCCCGTTCAAGGCGTGGAATAAATCTTCATGTTTCGGGAAGCTCGCCTGCGTATAGTGCGATGTCTGATACCAGGCATGTGCATTTTGGAATTGACGATGCTTATACAAGTTCTTGGGAGGATCATGGCAAACCATGGCCTTCCAATTCCTTGATTTCAAATCTTGTTGCATTTGAAGGCGAGTTATATTGCGGGATAGCTGATGCTGATAAGCCGGAAGATCGGGCCCATGTTTTCCGATTAACCCGGGATAAAAAGTGGATTGATTGCGGTCGCTTGGGCCATGATTCTAATCATCATTCAGTCATGTCGATGATTGTTCATAAGGGGAAGCTTTACGCAGGCACGGGGATTTGGGATTGGGTGCAGGCCTTGGGTGGACTTAAAGGCGCTCCCCTTCCTGCACCAACTAAGGTTTTTGTTTATGAAGGTGGTACAAAGTGGAAGGATCTTGGTCAAGTTGGTAATGGGTCTCGTGTTTTATGTATGGCAAGTTTTAAGGGTGAGCTTTTTGCAGGCCTGGATAGCGTGGGTGAAGGTAAAGCCTTTAAATTTGATGGAAGTAAATGGATTGATTGTGGCGCACCTGATGGAAAGAACTTCGAATGTATGTTGCCTTGGGGCGGGGTGCTTTATGCTTCAACTCATGGGAATATTTATGAGTATCAAGATGGCAAGGATTGGAAAAGAATCGGCACTGCACCGTTTGATATTAATCAGATTCACTCGATGCAGGTGTTTGATGGGAAGATTCACTTGGGAACCTGGCCTCAGGGCTATGTGCTGAGGCATGGGGGTGGCGAAAAATGGGACAAAATAGGTCGGTTGGGACTTCCTGAAGGTCGAAAACTTATCAATGAAGTGATGGATCTTACTGTTTACAATGGAAAACTTTATGCAGGTATGATTCCAAATGCGGAAGTGTTCAGGTTTGAAAAAGATAATGATTGGAAGCAATTAGGTTCACTTGCAAAAAGATCTGATTGGGATGAAGATAAGGTTGCAACATGGGCAAGGATAACTTGTTTGAGTTGTTTTCAGGGGCGGTTGTTCGCTGGAACAGGCTCATGCCAGGGTAGGGCTCTTGATGCGCCAGTTGATTCATCTTTGGGCCGTGTTTTTTCAATGCAAGCGGGCCAGGTCGTTAGTCATGAACACGATATTGGTGGTGAGTGGACGCATGTTGCTGCAATCAGGCGGGGTAGAAAATGCGAGCTACATATAAATGGCAAATTGACAAGCTCAAGCGATCTTGGCGCGGGGGCTTTGTTTAATTTGAATAATGATTCTCCCATGTGGTTGGGTTTTGGTGCCCAAAACTTTTTTCATGGTGCAATCAAAGATGTTCAATTTTATAAGGGTGCCCTAGGTACTGAGGAGCTTGCAAAATTGATGTTGCGTAAAAAGTAAATCTGCAGCCACAGCATAATAATTGCATCATTTATTACAAGTCTGTTTCACATTTTTTGTTCGTATTTAATCCACATTTGTGGCTAATGATGTTACTATTCAGCTCTTCTATATATGTGCCCGCCTTTTTAGGTTTTTTTTTAGGAGCTTTGGAATGGCTAATGAAAAGATTAAAGCTGCCTCTAGAAGAATTTTCATCAAAACAGCAGCAGTTTCATCTGTCAGTGCTGCTGCTGTTAATTCCTTAGGCTTTGCGCCATCTGTTTTTGCTGCAGGCGATGACACCATCCGGGTTGGATTAATAGGATGCGGCGGTAGGGGTACAGGCGCAGCCTCGCAAGCTCTGGCTTCTGAAAGCAGAGTTAAGCTTGTTTCTATGGGTGATGTGTTCGAAGATCGACTGCAATCAAGTTTGAAAAGTCTTAAGTCGATTGAGGGTATGGAACATAAGGTTGATGTGCCGATAGACAAGCAATATGTTGGTTTTGATGCATATAAGAAAGTGTTGGCAAGTGGGGTTGATGTTGTGTTGCTGACAACGCCTCCGCATTTTCGCCCTATGCATATGCAAGCCGCAGTTGAAGCGGGCAAGCATGTGTTTGCAGAAAAACCTTGTGCGGTGGATGCTCCAGGGGTGCATTCTGTGCTTCGAAGTTGCGAAGAGGCAAAGAAGAAAGGCCTTGCAGTCGTTTCAGGGCTTTGCCTGCGTTATCATGCGCCTTACCGTGAAGCCGTCCGGAAAATTCATGATGGTGCCATTGGCGGAGTTCGCACTCTTTTGGCGAATGATTATCGTGGCCCCATTTGGATAAAGCCCCGCCAGCCCGATTGGACCGATATGCATTGGCAGATGCAAAACTGGTATTACTTCACATGGCTTTCGGGGGATTTTAATGTCGAGCAGCATGTGCATAATTTAGATGTTTGTGCCTGGGCCATGAAGGATAAGTATCCTGTTAAAGCAATTGGCATGGGCGGTCGTGAAGTTAGGAAAGGCCCTGAATACGGAAATATCTTTGATCATCATTCAGTCGTTTATGAGTATGAAAATGGTGCCCGCCTTGTTAGCAATACCCGTCAGATGAAAGGTTGCAAAAGTGATATTAGTGTTAATGTTTTGGGCGACAAAGGTTCTGCAATATTAACCGAGCGGAAGAACGGGGTTCGTATCTCTGGTGCAAATGAATGGTCGTTCGCAGGCGAGGCGAAAAACCTTTATCAAGTAGAGCACGACGAACTTTTCGCAAGCATTAGGGCCGGTAAACCAATTAACAATGGCGAGTATATGGCTAAAAGCACTTTGCTTGCCATCATGGGTCGCATGGCCACTTATACGGGCCAAGAAATTACCTGGGATATGGCTTGGAATTCCAAAGAGAAACTAGGCCCTGCGAAATATGAATGGGGTCCTATCCCAGTTCCACAAATTGCGGTTCCCGGCTTGACTAAGTTCGTTTGATTTAAACTTTGGATGTCGCTTGATGATAACCGTAGTAATGAAAGTGGCCTAATGGTTGATATTGATCTTGGAAAAAGTACACTGAAAAAAGTTGCATGGAGGCTTATACCTTTCATATGTCTGCTTTACCTCATGAATATTATAGATCGTGCAAATGTCGGATTTGCACGATTGCAAATGCAGAACGATTTACATTTGAGCGATTATACATTTAATGTGGGCTATGGCATGTTCTATGTCGGGTACCTATTGTTTGAGGTGCCTAGTAATCTGTTGATGAAAAGAGTTGGCGCAAGGTTGTGGATCGCACGCATCATGATTAGTTGGGGCCTGATTTCTTCCTTAAGTATGTTCGCTTGGGATCAGTGGAGCTTTTATGGCTTGCGCATTTGCCTCGGTATCGCGGAAGCTGGATTCTTTCCGGGCATCATTCTTTACCTTAGTTATTGGTTCCCCGAACGCCAGCGGGCCAAGATGACTGCGTTTTTCATGATGGCTATCGGTCTGGCTTTTGTGTTTGGAAATCCACTCTCCGGCTTCATCATGCAATACCTTGATTCCTATGCAGGCTTGCATGGCTGGCAATGGTTATTTCTTCTTGAAGGTATCCCTTCAGTTATTCTTGGCGTTGCTGTTTTTTATTATTTGACTGATTACCCCCGTGATGCCTCTTGGCTTTCTTCTGAACAAAAATATTGGCTTGTTTCGGAGATGGAAAAAGAAGAGCAACAGCGGAAGCAGCGCTTTAATGCCGATCGTTTGTCTGCTGTTTTGCAATGGCGTGTCTGGTTGCTTATCGCAATATATTCCACTTTGGCAGTAGGCACTAATGCGAGTGGCGCCTATTTTCCAAAGCTTATCAAACAGCAATTTGATTACCTCGATACCTTTCAGATCGGATTGCTTAGCGCATTGCCCCACATCTGTGCGATTGTTGGAATGATTGTTTTTAGTATTAGTTCAGATCGCATGAACGAAAGGCGCGGACATTTAATTGTAGCAGCACTGCTAGCTGTTATAGGATGGAGCTTGGCAGCAGCCAATTTTTCTCCAGTGATTGCTTTGGTAGGTTTGTGTATCGCTCAAACAGGAATGATGAGCATGATTCCTGTGTTCTGGACTTTACCAACTGCCTTTTTAACTGGTGCAGCTCTTGCAGGCGGAATAGCCATGATTAATTCTGTGGCAAACATTGGCGGGATTTATGCTGCTACCATTTTGGGTACTTATGGTTTATGGTCTATGGCACTGATACATTTAGCGGGTGCAGCTTTATTAATTATTGTTCAAGAGAATTCTGCTAAAGAGAGAACTTCATGACGATGGATAATCCTACTTTCTCTGGAAACCTGTTTGATTTAACCGGGAAAGTTGCGGTTATTTCCGGTGCAGCTCAAGGCTTGGGTAAAGCTGCCTCACTCGCAGTTGCTCAGGCAGGAGCCAATGTTGTTTTGGTCGATCGCAATATTTCCGGGCTAGAAACTACTGCAGATTTGATTAGAAAAACGGGGCGTAAAGCTCTCGTTAGTGTTACCAATGTTTCAGATCCCGATGCTATAGCCGAGCTTTTTAAACAGATTGATTTGGAGTTTGGAAGGATAGACTTTTTAGGAAACATTGCAGGCGATGGCCATCTTGCAAAGCCAGAAGAATTGACGATTGCAGATTTGCATGCTGTTTTGCAGAACTTGGTAGTGGGGCGCTTTGCTATGTGTCAGCAGGCTGGGATCCGGATGCTTGCCCAAGGTCGTGGTTCGATCATGAATATAGGCTCGCTTGCAAGTTCCACTGCGCTTGGCCGTGGGCATATTGCTTACAGTATGGCAATGGGCGCGGTTGTGCAAATGACGAGAGAACTTAGTACCGAATGGAGCCACCGTGGAGTTCGTGTGAATTGTGTAACCCCAGCCCAGATAGTCAACCCTGGCCTTACCGCTCGCATGAGCGAAGATCCAACCTTGGAAGATCGATTTCTACATGGGATTCCCGCTCATCGGCTTGGCCAACCCAATGATATTATGGGCCTTGCTGTTCTTCTTGCTTCGGATTCTTCTAGTTGGATAACAGGGGCAATCATTCCTTTGGATGGTGGGAACATGGCGATGAACGCTGGGGGTACTCCGGGCCATGAGCAGAGAAGTATCCAAAATTTTCAAGCTAAAACAAAATGATAAAGGATCAGAATCTAATGGTTCATAAAGAACTGCTTTCGTTGTTTCGTACCATGCTAATCATCCGACATACGGAAGAGGAGCTTGCCCGTTGTCATCAGCGCGGCCTTATCTTTGGCGCCTGCCATACTTATGTTGGTCAAGAAGCAATATCTACAGGCGTTTGTGCTCATTTAACCAAGGATGATTCTGTTTTTAGTACGCATCGTGGGCATGGGCATGCGCTCTCTAAAGGGATGCATCCTCGAGAATTGATGGCAGAATTGTTTGGGCGGGCGACGGGTTGTTCGCGTGGCCGAGGAGGATCGATGCATCTTTTCTCGCCTGAAATCGGCATGATGGGAACAAGCGGTATCGTGGGCGCTTGTATTCTGCAGGCTTGCGGCGGTGGGTATAGTTCCAAGTTGATGAAGTCTGGAAACGTTGCTGTTGCATTCTTTGGCGATGGCGCTGTAAACAACGGGGCATTTCATGAAGGCCTTAACATGGCCAGCATTTGGAAGCTTCCTGTACTCTTCATTTGCGAAAACAACCAGTTTGCAACTGAAGTTCCTTTTTCTTATTCGAGTGGGATTCCAGATGTTGGCCGTCGTGCTGCTAGCTACGGGCTTCCTGGTTTCGAAGTTGATGGCAATGATGTGCTTGCAGTAACAGAAGTTGCGCGTGAGGCAATTGCTCGTGCGCGATCAGGTGAGGGCGCAACACTTATTGAATGTAAAACTTATCGTACTCGCCCTCATGCAGAGGGCATGGGTGATTTCATGTATCGCACCCGTGAACAAGTTGAAGAGTGGAAGCGCAAGTGTCCTATTGCTTCCTTAAGGGGAAGGTTGTTAAACGAGTTTGGAGTCGATGAACCAACTCTTCAGGGTATTGAATCTGAAATTCAGTCTCTTGTTGCGGAATCTAGGGCTTTTGCTGAAAGTAGCCCTTTGCCTGATTCTTCTACTGCTGCGATGAATGTTTATGCACCGGTTAGAAAAGTTGCCCCTTGTACGAGATTGATCGAAGGGAAAGATCCATCCCGAAACATCACTTTCACTCAGGCAACACACGAAGCACTTGCAGAAGAAATGGCTGTTAATCCCAGTATTTTTGTTATGGGTGAAGGGATTGGGGTTCGTGGGGGCAACTTCAAGACTACCGCAGGCCTTTACGATTTATATGGCCCGGTAAGACTTTGCGACACTCCTATTTCCGAACGCGGTTTTGTTGGGCTTGCGGGTGGTGCAGCGATGACTGGCACTCGCCCTGTTGTCGATTTTATGTTCGCTGATTTTATCCTTGATTCGATTGGTGAGATTATCAATCAGATCGCCAAGATGCAGTATATGTCGAGCGGGCGCTTGAAAATGCCGGTGCTATTGCGTGGGTGTATAGGCATTGGTCATTCCGCTGCAACGCATCACTCCGGCAGTTATTATGCAATGTATGCTCAGGTTCCTGGGTTGAGAGTAGTAGTGCCTTCAAACGCTTATGATGCTAAAGGATTGATGAAGCATGCGCTTCGTTGCGATGATCCTGTTATGTTTCTTGAGCATCGGGAAATTCTAACTATCAAGTGTCATGTTCCTACCGAAGATTATGAAATCGAATTTGGTCATGCTGCGATTGTCAGAGAGGGAAAGACTGTTACGGTTGTGGCGTTAGCTCGAATGGTTCATCTTACCATGTCGGTTTGCGAACAACTTGAGCAAGAGGGGATTTCAGTTGAAGTAATAGATCCACGAACTGTATCGCCCCTTGATACAGAAACGATATTGCAATCGGTTGCCAAGACTGGTCGCCTATTGATTGTTGATGAACCACCTGCACCTTGTGGGTTTGCGGCTGAAATTGCAGCGCAGATTGCAGATGCGGGTTTCAACGATCTTGATGCGCCCATTCGCCGTTTGACTGGTGTTTTTACACCTACCCCTTATAGTCCGCCTTTAGAAGCTGTTGTTGTGCCAACAGCGTTGGAAATCGCAAATGCAATTCGAGCGTTGGTGAAGGAGTAATCATGGCACAAGAAATTATTATACCGCGCTTGGGTTGGTCGATGGAGGAAGGGACATTTGTCGCCTGGTTGAAAAGCGAGGGTGATTTCGTTAAGCGTGGCGATGCACTGTTTGAATTGGAAGGCGAAAAAGCTACGCAGGAAATCGAAGCAGTTGATGAAGGCGTATTGCGGATTCCCATTACAGGGCCAAAACCAGGAAGCGTGCATAAAGTTGGAGCTGTCATCGGATATCTTGTTGCGGCAAACGACTCCATCCCTGGGCTTGCTAATCCTTTACAGCAAGTTAATGTTGAAGCTATTAATGAAGCAGATTCGATTGTTGCTTCACCATCGGTCAGACAGTTGGCAAGAAAGGTTGGAGTTCAATTATCTCAAGTCAAGGCGACCGGGCCAAGGGGCCGAATTCTCCAAGGAGATGTTCACCAAGCGAAATCAATCCTTTCAGAAAATGCTCAAGAGCCTGTAATTTCTGATGTTTCTAAAATGTTAAGCCAACAGGTTGCTAGTCCTAGGGCTAGACGGCTTGCTTCCAGCTTAGGAATCGATTGGAAGCTTTTGATTGGCTCGGGTGCTGGTGGCCGAATTCGGGAATGCGATGTAAAAGCTGCTTCCACTAACTTGACTTCACCTATCACCACCGCTGGGAAAGCGCAGCGAATCCCGATCTCAAAAAAACGAAAGCTTATTGCTCAGCGATTGGTTGCCAGTCGGCAGTTAACAGTCCCGGTTACTCTCACCACCAAGGCTGATGCCACGAATCTGGTCAATCTTCGCAATCAGTTTAAATCAACCAATGGCACACATCCCATTCCAAGTTTTCAAGACATCATTACTAAACTGGTTGCAGAAGTTCTAAAGGAGCATGTGTTTCTTGCAGGCAGATGGGATGAAGATGCCATTGTTTTGCCTGCGCATCATGAACTGCATATTGGTATGGCTGTTGATACTGAAGATGGTTTATTGGTGCCTGTGATTCGAAATGTGGCTGGATTAAATCTTCGTGATGTAGCAGTGCAATCAAAAAGCTTGGTGCAGCAGGCGCGTGAAGGAAAGATCACCGCAGCACAAATGCAGGGAGGCGTTTTTACAATCACCAATCTCGGAGCGTTTGGAATCGATTCTTTTACCCCCGTAATTAATTATCCCGAGGCTGCAATTCTTGGCTTGGGTGCGATTCGCAAGGAGCCTGTTTTTCTTGATGATGGTAAAGTAGTTGCTCAGTTGCAGTTGGCACTGAGCCTTACTTTTGATCACCGTATCGTTGACGGGGCACCTGCAGCCCGGTTCTTACAAGCTCTGGTGTCTGCAATTGTTAATCCATCGGCATTTTTACTCGGCGCTTAATATACAAGGTACGTGGTATGACTAGTTTGATTGTTGATTCTAGACGCATAAAGATGCGCTCTATTTTAATCGGTTTAGTTTGGCAAAGCCGATCCCGAGCCAGATCCATTAAAAGGTATGGTAAGTTTGAGGATTAAAGTTAATGCCAGTAGTGTGCATAAAGTTAAACCTTGGGAAATAGGCAGAATAATCAAAACGATAATCAAAATTTAGTAGCAATCGATTTGAGGTTATTTCTCTTTTGGTTCTTTGAAATGAAATTCTCCAAAGTCATTCGGGTCATCAAGAATTTTGGTGCTGGAATTAAAAGACCATTGGGAAGTCTCTAATTGGTCTTTGTTTTCAATTCGGATCCTACTAATATTCCCACGCCAAAGCGATGCCTGGCCGGAGTTTTCAATACCAAGGGTTTTGAAAGGGATCGTAAGGAAACCCACCCATCTTGAGTTGTTAACATCAAGTTTTGTCGAATAAGTCCAATCGCCATTCCAATCCGGATCAAAACGGCCAAACCGTGGATCAAGAGGATCTTTTACAAAGCCTTTTGCAGCATCCTGTTTTGACTTTTGGTTAGGATTAACAGTGAAACGGTAAACGATATCATTCCCGGTTTTGGGTTCGAATACGAGGTTGATTTTATCCTGCTTTGCGAGGTCTTCGATCGGGGCTTTTAATAGTTCTTGGGGAAGTTGGTTTTCAATTAAAACATAAAGATTAGATTGATCTGCTAGTATTTTGAATGATGATTTGTTTTTTGATTCTGTTTGATTTTGTATTAAGTTCAAAGAGTGTTTTTCTGCAAGATTCCATTCTTGAGAGTCCACCGCAATTGCTGAGGTTGTTTTTGCACTTCCAATGAAAAGTTTTTTAGCTCCAGGCAATGCTGCATTTCTCATTGCTTTGGTGTCCCAGTTCATTGGTGAGTTTGCGTAGGGTTCCTGATAACCATCGTAGGCAAGTTTTAGGTGCTTTGCATCATGTCCAACAGGTGGAAACATCACATAGGCCCATTCACCCGTGTTTTTTGGGTTTTTGCCATTGGCGGTGAAGAATGAATCGATGAGTGCGTTTCTTTCATCGATTGAATCGAGTAAACGGTTTCTAGAATTTATATCAGGGCGGATTTGGAAAGAATGAGTGAGGTGTACAACCTGGACAAAAGCTTTGAGGTGATTAAATTCTTTGCGGACCACTGCAAGTCTGGTTTTTGCTTTTTCCGAGTCTGCAGTTTTTTCGGCGGTGGAAAGTTGGTTTTCCATCGATGCAAGAAGAGTAGGGGGGTAAAGGAACCCCATGAGTTGGAAAGGATCCGTTAAATGTTTTCTGCGTTGCCCGTAAATATTGTGATAAACCCAGGCCGGGGCTCTGGTTCCTAGGTAATCTGAATACAATTCAATCGCATGATAAAGCTGATCGTAAAATTGAATCATAGGGGGAGAAGCTTTGCCAAAAGAAGCGCTGCAGAATTCCTTCACGAGAAGGTTGGCGTTAAGATTGATCGGATCATCAAACATTTTTCCCATGGTGTAATAAACAGGCCCTTCAAGCCCATACAGATCACCGGGGCCATCGCGATAAACCGAAGCAATACGATTGCGAACTAATCTTCGAACTTGAGATTCTACAAAAAGTGGTGTACGCATTGGGGTGTAGCGGGTACCAAGGTTTGGGCACCAGTTGTAAATATACGAAGAGAAACCTGCAGGAACCTCATGGTTTAACCACGGTGCGATATCCTCTTCGTTGGTACCGGTTAAAAGTATCCGAGTGTTTTTTGGAAATGATTTAAATGATTTTGGTGGGTTTTCGGTTTGAATATACGACATGATGGTGACACGATTGCCCGGTTTTTCGATCTCAACTTTTTCAGCAAGTGATCGATGAAAGAGCCAAAGCTTTTCACCCCAATCTTTACCAGTGCTGTAAAGCTTTTCGCATTTTTCGCATTGGCACGCACGAAAGCCATCGGGTTGTCCAATATCAACAGCTTTAAAACCTGTGTTAATAGAATTGATCATGTCTTCGTAAATAAGTTTTTGGACATCAGGGTTTGAAATACAATATTGTGCATTTCCCGGTGCATTTGCAGTTCGTTGGCCATTGATGAGTGCGAAATACTCAGGATGAGTTTCGCCATATTTTTCTCTGGGTACTGCCCTTTCGTAAGTGTGGCCTCCAAAGAGTGTGTCAACCATGGGAAAGCGGTTGTGAGCGATGTCGTAAAAACTGCCCCTTGCTGGATGGGCGGTATTGAATTCAATCGAGGGTGTTTTAATAATGTCGAGGTTTGTAGGAATAGTGATGGAAGAAATTTTTAGATATTCAATTGCTGGAGATTTTAGCAGATCAATTTTTGTTGAAGAAGATATCGGCTGCGCAGGGCCAAGGTCGGGATAAAGAAATCGTGTACCAACATATTTTTGTAGAAAATCTACAACGCCTTTCGCTGTACCAAACCGATCCCAATAAGGGCGTCGTGGTTCGATGGATTTTGCAGGCGCAGTTTCATCTCGCCCCGCTATGATAAGATTGTTATCAACAACTTTATGTATATATCCCCACCCATTAAGCTTTGAAACATCAACTTTTTTATCTTTTGCGTAGTTGGTGTTCCCAAGATAAATTGCAGGTTTTGAGGCATCATGTGCCCCTTCTAAGATGATGGGAAGATTGAAACCATTAGCCTGAAAAGCTGCCTGCATTAGTTTTGCGGTTTGCTTTAAACCATCACCTATGGAGTCCGAGGCATTTACTTTCGGGATTACAATCTGATAATCGGTTTTGTTTGATGAGGCCAGAATGAGTTCTGCACCAAAGCCCCGTGCCGCTGTAATAAATATTATTAGTATTACGCAACATATAAATTTTACTGGGTGAATCGGGGTTATTGACGTATTCATTTTATTATCCTGTTTAGATGTCTTTTAACATTGTCGGAAATTGTTATTTGGAAGAGGCGGTTTGCTTAAGCAGAGATTGAATGGAAAGTACCGCCTCTGAAATCATTTTTTCACCAGCATCGGCTGCCAAAAAACTACATTCGGTTGCCCCATATCCACCTTCTTTTACAGCTTGCACCGTTGGGATGTATACAACAAACGGGGACCCTTTCCCATGGTATGCCAATCCCAATATCAAAGTGTTCTTTATGGGTGATTTTGAAGTTAATTCGATTTGATGGCTGATAAAGGGTTCTCCGGGAATTGCAACCAATGCCAAGTCATTATTGATAACAACGGAAAGAATTCCAACATTGCTTTTATTTGTACCATTGCGGTGTGTAAGTGTTAGTAGGCTTTCTTTAATTTGAATGGGGGTGGATTCTGTTTTTGTTGTTTCCTTAAAGGTGGAGGCGATTTTTAAGGCACCCTTGGCCAAAGATATTCCAGCCATGCGAACAATGTTGAATCTGTTTTCGCCTTTTAGATTATGAAGGTCGTAGGGATCAAGATCGCCTTGGGCCCCTTGAAGAAACATGCCCATGCAATTATCACCCAGTTCCTGTTCAATATGATCAACCATTGCGCCGGGGAAATCTCGTGAAACCATGCCTGCGCTCATGGTAGCTACAGGATGGCATGCATATTGAACCATTAGTGCTCTGGGTTTACCTGTCAGGTCGTCGATGCGAATGACGCCTACTGTCGGGTCAATAGGTTTGGTGGGCCGTCTATCGGGGTTTTCCCACATTGCTAAAACAGGGCCTCCTTCGCGAACCAACCTTCTATTATGCGCCATGTATGCGCTTTCAAATGGGCCTTTACCTGAAACAAGTTTAGCTGCGAACAGATTGTTCATCGCCTTGCCGATCGCTGCTATTATTTTGTCTTCCGTTTCCGCATACCAAGGGTCAGAAGATAAAGCAGGCCAATCGATTGTGGTGCCTGGGTCTTTCCCATTTCTGGTCCAATCGGGAGAGAAGGGCGGTTTGATTAAAAGCCCACGAGGCGCCATTGCTGCATGGGTATGTGTTGCGCAAAGGATTACATGATCAACACCCCATTTTTTTCTAGCTTCTGTAATCACCTTTAAGGAAGAGAAAACAATTAAATCAACAGACACTATCGCTAGCGATACTTTTTGATCCTTAAGCACTACCACTCGTGCATAAAGTGAATCTCTTTTTCGAAGTGGTTGCC
>Ga0208226_1000096_pt1 | contig 28831 bp, 18 predicted proteins | sample LakMenE18May11ns_FD_150713 | JGI IMG/M metagenome (GOLD analysis project Ga0208226, IMG submission 150713) | Freshwater microbial communities from Lake Mendota, WI - 18MAY2011 deep hole epilimnion ns (SPAdes) | ecosystem: Environmental > Aquatic > Freshwater > Lake > Epilimnion/Euphotic zone ... | reverse complement strand
CAAACACCCTAAACTACCTAAAGTAAAGATAATGTTATAAAAATTTGGGTTAACAGTCAAAAAAATTCGCTCCTTTCACCCCAAAACTCCCAATCTTCACAAACGACAAAATCTGATTAAGCTCCTAAATTTAACAAAAGTGAATGATTATGCTTTAGGAAAAGAGCACAGTCAGCTATGTATTCATTGGAAAATAAGCATTTTCAAAAGGGTATAGCGATCTATCCCACAGCGTTCTATTGCTAAAACGAGTTATTATACCGCCAAAAGAACTTATTACCTTGAACAAACCTGCCCTTCATATCAAAATGAGTAATTCTACTTGAAAGGAAATTGCCATGCTTTTGCTTTTACTTTCCACGCTCTTAGCGCTGACACCCGCTTTTAACGAAGTTCAATCCAAACCAAACATTATATTTATCATTGCAGATGATCTAGGTTATGGCGACCTAGGATGCTACGGCCAAAAAATTATCCGCACTCCCAACCTCGATCGCTTAGCTGCAGAGGGCATGCGCCTTACCCGCCATTATTCGGGCAATGCAGTCTGCGCCCCATCCCGCTGCGTATTAATGACAGGCAAACATCCAGGCCATGCCTTCATCCGCGATAACAAACAGTTCAAACCCATGGAGGAAGGGCAGTACCCAATCCCCCTTGAAACAACCACGCTCGCAAAATTATTTCTACAGCAAGGTTACGCCACAGGCGGGTTTGGCAAATGGGGCCTAGGCGGGCCAGGCACCACAGGCGAACCCCTTAAACAAGGATTCACCCGATGGTTTGGCTACAACTGCCAAGCAGTTGCCCATAACTTCTACCCCACCTACCTCTGGGATAACGATCGCAAAGTATCCATCAACAACCCCGCATTCAGTGCCCAAGGGAAACTCAAATCCGATGAAGACCCCAACGATCCAAAATCCTACGCCCGATTCAAAGGCAACGATTACTCCGCAGATCTCATCAACGATCAAGCACTTGCCTTCATCAAACAAAATAAAGACAAACCCTTTTTCTGCTATGTGCCTACCACCGTCCCACATGTGGCGTTGCAAGTTCCTGATGAGGCACTAAAAGAATACGAAGGGAAATTTGAAGACCCACCCTACGTGGGCGGCAAAGGCTACACTCCACATTTCAAACCCAAAGCGGCCTACGCAGCAATGATCACCCGCATGGATCGCGACATTGGCAAAATGATGACCTTGGTTAAGGAGTTAGGCCTCGAGGAAAAAACCATTTTTGTGTTCACCTCAGATAATGGCCCACTAAGTGGCACCCATCAAGGGCTTGCAGGCACCGATGCCCGATTCTTTAATTCTTCTGCAGGACTTCGCGATGGAAAAGGCACACTTTATGAAGGTGGGTTTCGAGTACCTGGCATAGTGAGATGGAAAGGAAAAATCGCCCCCGCCCAAACTAGCGACCGAGTCACAGGCTTCGAAGACTGGATGCCCACCCTGATGGAACTTTCAAATTCTTCCAACCTTATTCCCAATGATGCAGATGGTATTAGCTTCGCGCCCACTCTTTTGGGAGTTAAACAACCGGATCGGCCCTTCCTTTATCGGGAATTCCCCGGGTATGGCGGGCAGATTGCTGTTATCATGAACCGATGGAAGGGAATCAAGCAAAAGATGAACCAAGGGAAAAACCAACTCGAACTTTATGATCTTTCTACAGATCCCAAGGAAACTACCGATGTTGCAGCAAAAAACCCTGAAATTGTTGCTAAAATTCAAGAAATCATGAAAGGCCAGCATATACCCAGCAAGGAATTTCCTCTTCCTTCAGTCGATTTTGACCCCAAAAAGAATCCCATGAATAAAAAGAAATCATAAGACTTTTCAAGGAGCACTAACATGAACAAGATATTCAAGCCTCTTTTGACCCTAGCACTGATCGCATACAACTTCCTTCCAGGTGAAGTTTGCTTCGCCCAACCCAAGGAAATCACTCCTCAAGAAATTGTCTCTTATGATGGCCATACCGATGCAGTCAAATGTGTTGCATTCAGCCCCGATGGAAAATTAATCGCTTCGGGTGCTGCGGATAACCTGTTGCGGGTTTGGGAACCTCGAACAGGCAAAAATGTATTCGTAGGCGTAAGCCATAAGGCCCCAATCTGGGGCGTTGCATTCAGCCCCGATGGAAAAATAATCGCCACCGCAAGCGATGATAAGACAGTTCAAATCTGGGATGCTAGCAATGGCAAACCCCTGAAGGTATTAAAGGGACACCAACGTTCTGTGGGCGATGTCAACTTTAGCCCCGATGGCAAATTACTAGTCAGCGCTTCCAACGATTACACCATCAAGGTTTGGAACACCACAACCTGGGATGAAGTTCGCGAGATGCCTGAACATCGTAACTGGGTTTCCACTGCGATGTTCAGCCCTAATGGAAAAAACATCCTCACTGCAAGTTATGATTTCTGGATTCGTATCATTGATGTGAAAGATGGAACAGTTTTAAATACTTGGAAGGCACATACCGATTGGGTAACTTCTGCAGCCTACAGCCCCGATGGAAAGAAAATCGCAAGCTCTGGAGGCGATCGATTAGTGAAGTTATGGGATGCCAGCACGGGCAAGGAACTTTTCACCCTCGAAGGCCATTCTGATATTGTGCGATATGTAGCTTATTCACCCGATGGTAAAAGCATTGCATCTGGTGCGGGTGGTGATAATACGGTCCGCATTTGGAACCCCGAGACAGGCAAAGAAATCGTTTATCTAAAAGGGCATTCGCAAGAAATCATTCAAGTGGTATACAGCCCCGATAGCAAACTTGTTGCAAGTGCTGGTTCTGATAACATTGTAAAAATCTGGAACATTGAGCCCCTGTTCAAAAAGCCCTAATATTTTCGGAGAGATATCATCGTGGAAGATTTGTTTGGTGCCTTAGATAAAGAAATTGATGCTGCAAAGATTCTGGGCTACCTCAATCTTTCCGATGGCCGGGCCGACCCCCGCTGGCAGAAACAGCTAAGCGATGCCTACGCATTCCTTGCAGAGAATGGCGACAAACAACCTTGGATCAGCCTATTGGATTGGCTCGAACAAAGGCTGGATGCGTTGAAGGCAAGTGGTTCTGCTGCATTTAAAAATGACAAACAAGCCCGAAAAATACTTGAACTGATCCCCTTGTTTCTCGAAAACTACAGGGCTTATCACTCTGATATCCTAGGCCATCTGCCCGATGCGGATTTGTTCCTGCCCTTCTTTCTTGCAAAGGTTTTTGAAACCCTGCTGAAGTTGGCCCTTGAAAAAGGTTTCCCCAGACAACCCGAATCATTCCTCAAGAATGCCATTCTTCAGTTCAACGATTTCGTTGGCTACAGACCGGTTGCACTTTTAGAAACTCGGCCCTCGGGCGAACCCTACCCCCACGAAAAATTCCGCTGCGTTCCCCTTTACCTCCGCAATGCGGGCACATCCTACAGCCCTTACAGCACTTTGATCCAACAGGCGCTTGATATCCTGGGCGATGTCGATCCCTCTTTACTTTCCGAGGCGAATTTCGATTTCGACAACCTCGATGAACTTTCCATGGATGTTCGTGGCTATGATCATTCCCACCCCGCAAACCTTCGCCCGAATTATTTCTTCGGCGAATGGGACCCTCAATACATCGATGAGCAAGGCAGATTCCGCAGATTCGTAGTACGTAAAGCACTGCTTGATGTTCTTAAAGACCGAGTCGATAACGCTGCAGACAAATTCGAAGAAAATTCTTTCGAAGCAGCAGCAGTTCTTGCAGGCACCATCCTGATGGCAGCAAGCGTAAGCGGCAGAGTGGCAGGCACCCATGAAGCTTCCGCATCGTTGGCGAAATTGATTCCAGGAATCGCACGGGTACGCGATACTTTTTATGAATACCTTTTGAAGAAAGCCTCGCCCGAACATCAGAAAACACTTTTAGAAGAGAAGGGCCAATTAAGGCAAGCGTTTGGCGGAGCCAGGCAGCACTTGAATAATCTTTTAGGCAGAAAACGAGCCTCGCATGTTCAACATCGGTTTCTTGGATTGCTGCTTGCCAACATGGGATATCTAGATGCATCGAGGGCGCAAGCCCGGAAGATTGAGCCCGCCTCAGGCAGGATGCTCGCAGAAATACTCGGCCTCATCAGGCTCGGGCACCTCGAGGTCGAGCGATCACTTTGGGCACAAGCCGCCCAACGACCCAATCAAGCTTTTGCCATCCTGCAACGCGCAATTGAATGTGGCGCAAGCGCAGACCCTTGGAATGTGCTAGGTTTTCAAGGGCTATTCCCGCTTTCCCCAGCACGAGAAGATAGCACCCGCGACCCAAGAATCGAAGAACTCCTGGCTGTGATGGAACATATTTTCCTGCTTACCACCAGGCTGATGTGCGAAGCCGCTGCCAATGGCGATGAAGCTTTGGTGCAAACACTCGAAAAAGAAATGGAATCAAAAGCGAAGTGGTGGGATCGGTTCGCAACTTATCAAGTGAGCGGGGTAAGGGCGGTGCGCGGTGGCGATGCTCTGGGCTCTGCAAGAATGGTTTCCCGGGCCTTGCTGAAATGGCATCACCGGGGCGAAACCCCCGCAGACCTGGCATTCTGGCGCGAACAACTTTCCGCACTACGAACCCCACGGGCCTTCGCCATGGTGGTCGATCTTCTTTTAAGACAAGGCGACCAGATAGCCGCTCTAGGTTTACTCATGAGCTGGCTTAGCCAAGCCGATAAGGTTCCACTCGAAGAAGGCAATCAATCCTTCCATGCACTGGCATTCCGCTGGCTGCTCGCAACCGCAGTACACCGCGAAAAGATTCCCGCAAAGCAGTTAGAACAGCGCCATTTTGCAGTACGCAAATTCTTCGCCCAACTTGAAGCCAACGCAGAAGATTACTGGCAAGTGCCCGTGCTGGAAAAACAATCCAAGCCCGAAGATGAAGAAAAAGAAGAAGATGTTTTTGATGCTGCCTACGACGATGTGAGCTATCTGGATACCACAGGCAATGATGATGAAGGTGCGGTTTCTGATGGGCCTAGATACGCCCCCTTCGAACTCGAAGAAGAAGCTTCTAATCTAGAAGACCGGCTTCATTTTCTTAATGCCTCATCAAAACTATGGCAGGTTGCAGCCTATTATCTTGGGTCACGGACCGAACTCAACCCCGAAGATAAAATCGCCCTTGGTCAATGGGTTGATTCCGCAACGCAGCGATTACAAAAACTAGGCCAATTGGTAGATGCCCTGCATCAGTCAAAAATCCCCGACCCAGGCGCAGAGCCCGATGCCATCATCGAGTACGACAGGCAACGCAACTTAAAAGAAAGCCTCATGATGGAGGCGATTACGGCCTGCGTGGAAACAGCAAGTGCGGTAAATTCGATGCGCGGGGCTTTAGGCGTTGCAACAGAAAAAGAAGCGAAACTATGGGAAAACTCTTATCAAGATCTCGAAAGATCTCTTCTTAGAGGCAACCCCACTGCAGCTAAAGAAGCGCTCAAGCTGTTTCGTAAAGGCTTTGCCAAGGAGCCTTTGGTTTATACCACTCTTTCAAACGGGGGCGACCCGCACCTTATTGTTCGTGTAAGGTTGGCGCAAAGCTCACTCGATTTTACCCTCGTCAATCTACCTAGAGTTGGGTTGATCAGTGAGAGCTTAAAACTTCTGGTTCTCGCCAAGGATATGGAGAAAAAAAGGCACACCAAGGGAAGAGGTGTTTCTGAATATAACAGGCATTTCACGGTAGGTTTTCGCTCGGTGATCGAAACCATCATCGAAACTGCAGTAGATGAAACCGATGCCAAGGTGCTCGAGCTTTTAGAAAAAGCATGCGTGCCGTTTGAAAAGCTATGGGTGGAGCACAGTTGGACAGGGCAGCTATCTTCCTCAGAAGGTTTTTTACATCAGAAAGCATTTGATGAAGTACGAGAGTTCATCATCAATTATGGCAAAGATATTTTTCATGCTCGATTCATGACCCTTGCCAACCTAAGAGGGGTTATTCACCTTGGCGCTGCCAACTTCTTGACGGAGCTTGTGCAAAATCCCGATCCGCTTCATCCCGTTAAACTCGCAGATGATCTGGGCGATAAAATCACCCTCAACGATGCTTCAAGAATCCTCGGGGGTATTATTCTTACCCTTGTCGAAAACTATCAGGAATTCAAGGATTATAACACTTCCTGCACCTTGTCCGATTATGGCAACATGCTTCATGTGCTACTTTCCTTCCTTCGGGTCAAAGCTATTTTCGAGCGCAAAGTCTGGTTGCTGCGCCCCCGCATGATGGTACATGAACTCCTCGCACGAATGAAAAGAACCAAGGCGGCAAAGCGTTGGCAAGAATCGCTGCACGATATCACCAAGATCGAAGCAGCCGCAATATTAGACCTTCTAAACACCACCGAAAAGGAAACAGGGGTGCGCATTATTTCAGTTCGAGATCGGATTGAAAACGGGTTTACCGCCAGCCTTGCAGTAGATAGGTTGTGTGCGTTAGTGGAACCCGCAATGGGCGAGGCACGAAAAAAGAGCGTACCTCGAGCGTTCCGCACCTTCCTCGAAGAATTGGAAACCCAGGCAGCAAAACCCTCGGGCGTGGGTCGCGATATTCCAGAATGGCTCGTAAGGCTTGAAGCCGAAGTCCAACGGGTTCAAATGTCTCAAACCGCTATCGTTCAACTTGCCGAAGGCTTGTATAAAATTAATAAGTTCCCACTGGATATGGAGCATGTCACTGCTCAAATAGACGAGATAAACCTCGAAGCCTTTAAAGGTACCGAGTAATCATCCTGTAATACTATTGCGGTAAGGCTTGATAAAAGCATAGTAAACCGCAACGCCCACCGCTAGGAATGTAATGCCTGAATAAACCTCTGCATGGTGAGGGTAGATTACGATTCCAAGTTCATTGGTATGGTTTGCAAAGAACATGTTTCCCAAAACACAGGCAGGGATCACCGCATAAAGCAAGGGGGTGAAGGGGTATCCCCAGCATTTATATGGGCGCGGGAAATCGGGCATGATGCGCCTGAAAACAAAGATCGAAAGCACACCCATGGTTTCAAATATCACCGCACCAAACATCGAAAAATTAGTTAACAAATCAAAAAGCGACAACCCCATTCCCATCGAGGTTCCAACCCCGCCAAGTATCACAAGCACCGAAGACCAAACACCCAAAACCATGATTGCAACATAAGGCGTTTGATAAACCGGATGAACTTCCTGCAACATGATTGGTGCCATTTTCTCTTTCCCCATCGCATACAACAATCGTGGCCCCGCAAGGATGTTTCCATTCAACGAACCAAACACCGAGATCATGATTGCAGCAGAGGCGAATAATACGCCCGCTTGGCCAAACCCAGCTTTCATCGCTTCGGTTGCAACTGTGGAACCGCCAGGCAAATGCCGGATCATTTCCATGGGCAACACCAAGTGATACGCAATGTTCACACCAACATAAAGCAAGGTGACCAAGCCCACGCCACCAAGAAGTGCAAGCGGGATATTCCGCTGGGGATCCTTGATTTCTTCTGCAACGGGTGCGATGTTTCCCCAACCATGATAAGCCCACAAGATCGCAAGGAAAGCACTGAAGAGATGGCTAAAACCAAAACCATTCTCCCCCGCCCACCAAGGCTCCAGATTCTTGAAATCCGCTTTGGCCTCTGCAGCGCCCAGAGTGAAAAAGTAAATGGGCACAAGGGCAATAAGCGCCAAGGAAACAACTTTGATAATAGTCAAAACAACCTGAAGAGACCCGCTTAGCCTGGCACCGCGAATGTTCACGCAGGAAAGACTTATAAGCACACTAATAGTAATTGCCAACTTGCCCCAGAAAGGAATTGAAACATTGATTAGATCGCAAAAAGAGTCTGTAAAGATGCTTGCCAAGGCAGCCAAAGAGGCGGATCTAATCATGACAAAATCAACCCACCCCCAAAGAAACCCCCACATCGGGCCATAGGCTTCTTTAAGGAAAGTGTAATTACCGCCTGCCCTAGGAAAGAGTGTTACAACTTCTGCATAAGCGAGCGCACCAAGAAAAGTAAAAATGCCCCCGCCAACCCAAAGCAAAAGAATGACACCAAAATAAGGTGTGTCTTGAGTGATTGCGTAAGCTTTTTTAAATACCCCTGATCCAATGATCGTACCAACCACCACCGCACTTGCCATCACCGGGCCCAACACCCTAGGCAAGGATCTGAGGTTAGCTGTTGATTTTTGGTTAGCCATCAAAATATCTCCACAAATTTTTAAGTTAAGCAGAGATTCTAACCCAGATCGAAGCCAATCTCCAAACTAACAAAAAAAGGAACAGCCTTAAAGACTGTTCCTTTTACTGTTTAAAAACTGGTAAGGTCAATAATCAAGGGTCTAAATCATTATCCAAAGGAGTAGCAGAGGGGAATACGCCCTTTTCAGGAATGATCTGGGGAACACTTACAGGATCTTTGACCATGGGTTTAGCGTCCGGTGTTTTTGCTCCATCCATGGGGGTATAATCAGGATTGTCTTCTTCAGGGCCCTGATAAGTCTGATAGTAACTTGGAAAAGAACTGGAAGAGTCGTAAGTCACTTCGCTAGGGTAGACCGAATAATAAGGCGTGGAATAATACCCGCCGCCGCCCAAGCCGGAACCCAGCAAGCCCAACCCCAAGCCTAGGCCAAGACCGCCCAAGCCCCAACCCCAACCGCCGTAACCAAAACCACCATAGCCATAACGGCCATAACCACCGTAGCCACCATAACCATAATGTCCATAACCGCCATAGCCACCCCGCCCGTAGCCACCATGAAAATTGTTGTAGCTATAGTGGTTGCCGTTGTTGTGATTGCCGTTGAAATTATTGTGATTATGATTTCCGTTTGCGTTAGCAGAATGGTTACCATCAGCGCCGCGGTTAGCTCTACCGTTGGCGCCAGTATGGTTATTTTGGCCATGATCGGAATGGTTTGCAGCATTTGGAGAATGGGCACCGCCATTACGATTTTCAGAATGCCCAGGATGCGAGGCATTGGTATGAGCACCAGCACCAGATCCTGCACCAGCAGGATGAGCACCTGCGCCAGCACCACCAGGATGTGCGCCAGCACCTGCGCCACCACCAGGACGAGCACCTGCACCTGCTCCACCACCACCTGAAGGATGATAGCCGCCACCGCCTGCAGATGAAGGATGAGCACCACCACCACCACCCGAATAGTGGGCACCGCCACCGCCACCCGAAGAATGGCCACCGCCGCCGCCACCGCCGCCACCCTTGGCAAACACGCAAAGGTTAAAGGAAGAAAGCATTGCAAGCGAAAGAGCTGATTTAAAAAGTAAAGTCGAAGTTTTCATAGTATGATCTCCTAAATAATATTAATTATTGTCAGGTTTTGGAAGGGAGTCGAGGGCCATCTTTGCAGCCTGACTAATCCCAAGATCATCACTCTTGGTAGCTTCTTTAAGAGCATTAAGAACGGTGGGCCCTGCAAACCCAATTGAACCAAGCGCATGGGCGCATTCTTCGCGAACACCAATATAAGTATCTGATTTAAGTGCTTCAACAATGGTGATAACAGCAGGCCTTGCCCCAGCGCCGATTTCATTAAGCGCATAAGCTGCTGCAAGCCGGATATGATCGTTCTTGTCGTTGCTTAAAATTTCACCAAGCGCAGTGGAAAGGCCTGCTGCTGCAGGACCCATAACACTTACCGCATCGATTGCATCCTTACGAATATCAGCAGAAGGGTGCTTGAAGAATTTTGCCAATTCAGGAAGCGCATCTTTGGCATCGGGCCCGATTTCTCCCAATGCATAAATGCATTCGCGAACGACTTCTTGATCAGGATCACTCAATGCGGCAGTAAGTGCAGAAACTGCAGCCCGGGCATCACGGCCGATTTCAGCCAGCGCATAAGCCGCTGCATATCGCATCTCAGGATTTTCTTCTTTCAAAGCCTTTGCAATCGCAGGAACAGCACTGCGTGAAGATGAACCAAGCTTGCCCAACGATGCAATCGCTGCCTGCCTGACCATTTCTTCTTTATCATCCAAGGCCTTAGTCAAGGCACCAATCGCAGAACGCGAAGCCAACCCAAGCATGCCCAATGCAGTTGCAGTTTGCGCTCGAAGGGTAGAATCTGTATCTGACAATAAAGCCGACATATCAATAATAGCTGGGCCTGCATTTGCCCCGAGCCTGCCTAACCCCTGCACTGCAGTCTGCCTGACGATAAGATCTTCATCCTTAAGCATGGCTTGCAAAGTGGGAACGGTTTCTTTTGCGGAAGCCCCAATTGCTGCAAGTGCTGCAGCTACGGAAACGCGCAGGCCTGTATCTTTATCAGCAACAGCTTCAGCAAGTGCGGAAGCCGACTGCCTAGCCAATGGCCCCATCGTACTTAAAGCAAAAGCAGCAGCACGCTTCACGCGTACATCACTGGTTTTGAAAGCTTCGGTAAGCGCTGGAATAGCAGCCCTTGCTGCAGGGCCCATATTTCCCAAGGCGATGGCAACTGATCTACGAACCGTCTGGTCTGAATCCTTTAAAGCGGTAATAAGTTCAGGTACTGCAGCTCGGGCAGTAGGCCCCATGCGCCCTAGAGAATAAGCTGCGCCTTTGCGGGTTGCAGCATCGGGGCTTTTCAACTTTGAGGTAAAATCTTCAACCTGAGCAAAGCCCATGCTGGAAAAAATAAGCGTTGCAAATAACGCCATCAATGCAGACTTCGATTGCGCAAACATGAGTAATTCCTTTAGATGTCACAAAGTTCCCAATACTGAATACCATTATATCCATTGCACGATACTAGACGGTAAAAAATTATTCACTTAGTTCGAAACTTCATAAAACCGCATAGATTCGCCTCAATGCGTTATCTTTTCAAGGGCATACATTGATTTGCACATTTATTTTCAAGTTCATCCTTGCATCCATCCCCTTCCTCTTCTACTTTGTTTCCAACAACATGACTTGGAGCATTTATGAACAAAATTGATCTGGTTGGAAGAACAGCAGTAGTAACCGGTGGCGTTCGAGGAATCGGGCTGGCCATTGCAGAAAGATTACTTGCAAGCGGCGCCAATGTCTGCGTCTGGGATCGCGACCTCGCAGCCCTGGATCAGGTAGTGCCAGAATTGCTGAAACTAGGCAAGGCCCATGGCGCCCAAGTAGATATCACCCGCGCAGAATCTGTAGAACATGGCGTAAAATCTGCGATCAACAGCTTCGGGAAAATCGATATTCTCGTCAACAACGCTGGCATTGCAGGCTCGACCAGAAAACTGTGGGAACTCCCGCCCGATGAATGGCGTCAAGTTATCGAAATCGATCTTATTGGTGTCTACCTATGCTGCAGAGCGGTGGTTCCCCACATGATCGAAAACAAATATGGCAGAATAGTTAATATTGCAAGCATCGCAGGTAAGGAAGGAAACCCCAACGCAAGCCATTACAGTGCAGCCAAAGCAGGAGTAATCGCCCTGACAAAATCATTGGGCAAAGAACTGGCACAACTAGGGATACTTGTAAATTGCATCACCCCCGCAGTGATCGAAACCGATATTTTGAAGCAAGTAACGCAACAGCATATCGACTATATGCTTTCAAAAATCCCGATGGGAAGATTCGGGAAAAAAGAAGAAGCAGCAGCGATGGCAGCCTGGCTATGCTCGGAAGATTGCTCGTTTACCACTGGATCAACATTCGATCTTTCAGGCGGCCGTGCAACCTATTAACCCCACTCGCCCAAGTACCAGCGCTTCTTGTACACCTTACCATAGCTAACGCCAAAGCGTTTGATTGCGGTATCACGAATAATTTGTGCAGCCTCTTCAGGGGAATCCGTGACAATAAGTTTGTCTAGATCTTCCGGATCAATCGTTTGTTCTTTCAGCAAGGTGTTTTTGATGAAATCCAACAGCGGATTCCAATAGTCCTTGCCCATGAAAATCATAGGAAAATCTTTGATCTTCCCAGTTTGAATAAGTGTCAGACATTCAAACACTTCATCCATGGTTCCAAACCCGCCAGGCATCGCAACAAAAGCATATGAGTATTTAACCAGCATCAACTTGCGAATAAAAAAGTATCTGAAGGTAACAAACTTATCAAGGTAGGGGTTGTGTTTTTGCTCCATGGGCAAGGCGATATTACAGCCGATGGAAGGGCCCCCGAATTCCTTGGCGCCCCGATTGGCGGCCTCCATAATGCCCGGCCCGCCACCGGTCATTACAGTAAAGCCAACTTTGGAAAGTTCCTTGCCTGTTTCGCGTGCAAGCTTGTAATAAGGATGATCTTCAGGAAAGCGCGCAGAACCAAAAACCGTTACACAAGGCCCCACGAAGTGGAGGGTTCGAAAACCACTCATCAACTCCATAAACATTTTAATGGCACGCCAAAGCTCATAACCACGCCTCTGAGGCCCTTGAAGAAATTTCGAGGTTTCAGGCGCAGCAGATTCAGCATCTTTACCCCAGCGAAAAGGATTTAGCTGCATGATACTAGAACGTGTTTTTTTAGTGCTATCAATTGTCATGATGAAAAATCCCTGAATAACAAGAAACCCTACTGTAATAATACGCTGTAGGCAAAAGAGCGGGATGCTAATTAGAGTAGAAATACGGCTTTAAAGAAGAAAAACAGAAGGATTCTAAAGCACAACCGGCATTTAAAGAGGGAAAAAAGTTAACTCTTGCCCGACTTGGGTAAATTCTGCCTGCCTTTTTTCTTCTCGGGAATGGGAGCACTGATTTGGCCTAAAGAAAATCGTTTGGGCGAAAAATCACATAAGGGGATACTGCCCCCGGTTTCTGAAAGTATTTCTGCCAAGGTTGTAGAACCAAAGGCCTTCTCAACAGATGCAAGCGCATTATCAAGGCGCCTATGCAATGGACACAAATTTACCCCATGCGAAGCAAGATCCATAGGGCAGGTTTTAATTCGCTTCACAGGATCAACAGCGTTGATAACTTCCAGAAGGGTCAGTTTATCAGGCTCAATGTTAAGGGTAATGCCGCCACCCAAGCCTCGCTGAGAATTTAAAATCTTAGCTTTAACCAAACCTTGAAGCACCTTTGCCATGTAAGGCCTGGGCACTTTGGTTCCTAAAGCAATGTCTTCGCATATACCAGGATTTGGTGCCCTATGAGCAAGAAATACAACTGCTCTAAGAGCGTATTCAACCGTTTGCGAAAACATTAAACTATGTCCTCAATAATCAATAATATCTATTATTGGATAAGATAGTCTTATTCTAATCTGAATACAACCTTAAGATTGCCTTATTTACCAGAATAGTTAGATTTGCCGAGGACAACTAAGTTTAGGTTAAGTCAAAATATCTTTAAGCACATTACCATGCACATCGGTGAGTCTGAAATCACGGCCCTGAAACTTAAACGCCAATTTCTTATGATCGATGCCCATCAAATGCAACATCGTCGCATGAATGTCATGAACAGCCACAGGTTTTTCAACCGCACTGTAACCAAACTCATCGGTGTTGCCATATGTCATACCGCCCTTGATTCCACCACCTGCCATCCACATCGAAAAACCCTTGATATGGTGATCTCTGCCATTGCCCTGCGCCATGGGGGTGCGACCGAATTCCGTACCAAAAACAATAAGTGTTTCATCAAGCATACCACGCTGTTTCAAATCCTCGATAAGGGCAGCGGCACCACGATCAACTTCTTTTGCAGTACCAAGGGAATGATCTTTGACAGATCCGTGATGATCCCAATCGCGATGATAAAGCTGAATGAACCTAACGCCCCGCTCTGCCAACCTTCGAGCCAAAAGGCAGTTGCTTGCAAACGAGCCATCGCCTGGATTTGCGCCATAAGACTCCAACACTTTTTTAGGCTCCTTCGAAACATCCATAAGTTCAGGAACACTAGCCTGCATACGAAACGCAAGTTCGTACTGGGCAATGCGGGCTTCGATTTCAGGATCTGCAACCACTTCGTTTTCAAGTTTATCAAGCGCCTGAACCGACTTGATCAATTCCGATTGCCTTACATCATCAACGCCCTTGGGGTTGCGAATATAAAGTACAGGTTCGCCTGTACCACGAAATTGCACGCCCTGAAACTTGCTAGGTAAAAACCCAGAATGCCATTGCCTGGCTGCGATGGGCTGACTCTGCCCAAACTTGCCCGTCGAAACCATGACCACAAAACCGGGTAGGTTTTCCGTATCACTTCCCAACCCATACCAAAGCCACGATCCCATCGAAGGCTTCCCAGGAATCATCGTGCCCGTATTCATGAATGCATGCGCTGGATCATGATTAATCGCTTCAGTATACATTGATCGAATAATGCACATCTGATCCGCAGCACGGGCCCCTAGCTCCGGAAAAATCGAACTGAACTCGATACCACTTTTCCCATACTTCACAAACGGATGCTGCGGCCCGAAACAATTTAGCTTAGCGCCCTGCAATTGAGCAATCTGCTGACCCTTGGTAACCGATTCAGGCATAGGCTGGCCATGCATTTTCGCAAGCGTGGGTTTTGGGTCCCAAGTTTCCAAATGCGTCATACCCCCCGCCATATATAGGTAAATCACCCGCTTTACTTTAGGGTGGTGATGCAGAGGATTGACCACGCCTTTATACCCGCCCGAGGCTGCGCCATGCGCTTGGTTTCCCTGCAAAAGGGAAGCCAGCGCCATTGCACCAAGGCCCCCGGTGGACTGCTTTAAAAAGGCCCTGCGTTGAAAAAAGTTGTTATTCATGGGAAGTATTCCTAATTGCGTGTAATGGTTTCATGGAGGTTGAAAAGTGCACGGGCAACACCGCCCCAAGCAGCGAGTTCTTCTTCAGGAAACTCCTTGCTTGCGGGCTTATCCCCAACACTCAGAAATTCTTTTGCAGATTTAGGATCTTTCGCAAGCGACTTGCGATACTCAACCACCAAGTTAAGAAGCACTTCTTTTTCTTTGGGCTTGGGCGATCTGGAAAGAGTTCTGGTGAATGCAAAGTCAATTTTCTCTGCATCGGTTTTCCCACCATCTTTCAATATCTTTTCTGCAAACACCCGGGCAGCCTCTACCTCGCAAGGATCGTTCAACAAAGCAAGCGCCTGCAATGGAGTATTCGATCTAACGCGATCTGCAGAACATTCCTCTCTGCAAGAAGCATCAAATGCAAGCATCGCGGGGTGCAGATACTGCCTCTGCCAATGCGTGTATAACCCCCTGCGATAAACCGACTCTCCATTATCTTTTTGCCATTCTCTGGTGGGGAAGTTTAAATAAGACCAGTAACCAGGGGGCTGGAATGGCTTGACACTGGGCCCGCCTTGCTTATCAACGGCCAAGCCGCTGATGCTTAGATAGTTATCACGGATGAATTCCGCATCAATCCTGAAGCGCGACTGCCTCGCCAACCAGCGATTATACGGATCCTTCTCCTGAATCTCTGCAGATGGAACCGAAGCTTGGCGATATGCCCCGCTCATCACCATCAGCTTAATCGTTTTCTTGATATCCCAGTTATTATCCTTAAGGTAGGAAGTCATGAAATCCAAAAGTTCGGGATGGCTAGGCCATTCGCCCTGCGAGCCGATATCTTCCAGCTTTTTCGAAAGGCCCTGCCCATAGAAAAGCTTCCACAAACGATTTGCCAAAACCCGCGAAGTCAAAGGGTTGTCATTGCTGACCAGCCATTGAGCCAGATCTAAGCGGTTCAATCTCGCCTTGCCATCATTCTTGATTGCAGGAAGAAAAGCAGGAACACCGGGAGTTACCACCTCGCCCGAATTGTCCATCCAATTGCCCCGTGCCAACACCTTAATAGTGCGGGGTTCGCGTGCAATGGTAACCAAAGTAGTCGGGAAGGATTTTTCAAGATCGGTGCGCTTGGTTTGAGTTACTGTAAGCTCTTTGCGTGTTGCTTCTAACATCGGTGCAATGGTTCTATAATGCGTTGCAATCTTTAATTTTTGCTGTTCGTTGCGCTTTGCAGGCTCAATAGTAAGCGATGCCAGCACATCCGCAGGAAGCGAAACTCCACCACCTGCTTTAACGGGCCTCATCGCATCCGTAATCGAAACCCGAAAACTTCCGAGCGTATGGCTACCTTTGCCATGGTTTTGCTCCATGGTAATAACCACCGAAGATTGACCCACAAGGTTTTCCTTCATTTGAAACACTGCATGCTGGGGTTTTGCAACTTCGGGCAAGATCGCCCAACCCCATTCTTCTCCCTTGGCATTACCATCAATCGCAGATGCTGCGGTCCACTTTTTATAAGGGTTGCCCTCCCCTGCAATTAACTGTTCAAAAGTAGCACTAGCTTCCATGAAAGGAATGGCTTTTTTATCTGAAGTAATAGCGCTGAATTCTGAAAGTACAAAGTTGCCATTGCCTGCCCTGCCCGATCCGCCCGCAGGCATCGAAGCATGAGGCAGTGCCTCAATTTTCATTGCAGTATATGACCCCTTGGGCAGTTTGATGTCTAAGGTGTAGGTATCCTTATCCGCTTTTTTACCCGAAGCTAGAATGGATCCATCCTCTGCAATTGCTAGCTTTGCACCGCCCTTAGATACAGCCTTCTCTGGCTTTAGAACCGTCCACTTAACCGAATTGGTAACCGAGGCTTCCCACTCAACCTGCTGTTTGACAAGTTCAGGAGTCGAAGCTTCCAGCACCTTTTTCAATTCAAGTATCTTTGCATCCAACGAATCTAACTGGGCCTTTTGTTCTGCTGAAGGCAATGCCATGCGTGTGCCAAAATCGTTGCCACCATACAAACCCTTTTCGGTGATGTCTGCGAAGAATGCTTCCATGCTATAAAACTCTTTGGTGGTGAATGGATCAAACTTATGATCATGGCATTCCGCACATCCAAGCGTAGTACCCAGCCAAACACCACTAACATTTCGAACCCTTTCAGCGGCATACTTTGCAAGGTACTCGCGATCCTGAACTCCACCCTCTGCACTCATCATGCCCAAACGGTTGTAACCACTCGCAACTTTATTCTCGATGGTTGCATTGGGCAAAAGATCCCCAGCAAGTTGCTCGATCGTAAATTGCGTAAACGGAATGTTTTTGTTGAAGGATTGAATAACCCAATCGCGATAAGGCCACACGGTAACAACCTGATCACCATGATAGCCAACGCTATCTGCATAGCGCACCAGATCGAGCCAAAAAACAGCCATGCGCTCGCCATAATTAGGCGAAGCCAATAACTGATCCACTAGCGCTTCGTAAGCCTTAGAACTATTATCTGCGAGGAAATTCTTTAGTTGTTCAGGGGTCGGGGGCAAACCAGTAAGATCAAAGCAAAGCCTGCGAAGCAAGGTAACCTTGTCAGCTTCTGCAGAATGCTTCAGCCCGTTTTCCCGAAGTTTATCAAGGATGAAGTTGTCGATGGGGTTTTTAACAAACGAAGGATCATCAACTTTAGGGGCTTCTGGTTTCTTTACAGAAAGAAACGCCCAATGCCCTTCCCAACTTGCACCCTCTTCCAGCCAGCGTTTTAACAAAGCCTTCTGATTATCATCGAGCTTCTTGTTACTCTTTGGGGGTGGCATTAATTCATGCGCATCGGTTGCAATAACGCGCTTGTATAGTTCGCTTTCCATCGCATTGCCTGGAACAACTGCACTGTTACCCTTACCCTTTGATTTTGCACCAGCCTCGGTATCAAGCCTAAGACCCGCTTTTCTCGCACCAGAATCAGGCCCATGGCATGCATAGCAATTCTCCGAAAGTATCGGCCTGATATCCCGGTTGAACTCGATCTTCTTATCCGCAGCATGCGACTGCGTTCCAATAAGCATCATCACTGATATTAACATCGGGAGAATAAATTTTTTCATGATGGTTTTCATCTTAGCCAAGGTTTGTAGGCGGGTTCACTTTTTACTACCCTCGGATTGTACACGCTTTGGTGTTAATTGTGGAGTCTTTTTGCAGCTTCCTCTCTCAAAATTCAATATTATTAGCCATGTTGCTATTTCTGGTATCAGCCCTTAGGAACTCCGCTAATGAAAGCCATCCTTCTCGAACAACCCAAAAACTTCAAACTCATCGATACCCCCGAACCCGCAAAGCCTGGCCCAGGCGAAGTTCTTCTCAAAGTTCATCGGGTAGGAATTTGTGGTAGCGATTACAGTGGATACCTAGGCAAAATGCCCTTCTACAGCTACCCCCGCATCCCCGGACACGAACTAGGTGTCGAAATCGCAGAAGTGGGCGAAGGCGTTACCCACATCAAAGTAGGCGATCGCTGCTGCGTCGAGCCCTACATGAATTGCCAAAAATGCCATAGCTGCCTTCGTGGCCATACCAACGCTTGCGAATTCAACAAAACACTGGGCGTTCACGCCGATGGCGGGCTCAGGCCTTACTTCGTTCTTCCCGCAAGGAAACTTTTCCCCTCTTCCAAACTTACCTACGAACAACTCGCTCTAGTAGAAACCTTAGCAATCGGCTGCCATGCTGTTAACAGGGCTAAAACCCAACCTGGTGAAAACGCCTTGATCATTGGTGCAGGGCCCATCGGCTTATCCACTCTTGAATTTGTGAAAATCGCAGGCGCCCGACCCATCGTCATGGATACCAACGAACAACGGCTCGCATTCGTCCGTAATACCATGGGCGTTAAAGATACCATCCTTGTCAAAGGCGAAGGCAAGGAACTCGACACCCTCAAAGAAATGACCAATGGTAATCTCGCCCATGTCGTTGTCGATGCCACAGGCAGCAATGTTTCCATGAGCCAGGCTTATAATTTTGTCGCCTATGCTGGCAGACTTGTTTGGGTTGGTATCACCCTCAATGAAATCAGCTTCACCCAGACTCTGATGCACCGCCATGAAATGACTTTCCTCGCAAGCAGGAATGCCCTTCCAGGCGATTTTGTTCGCATCATCCAATTAATCGAAGATGGCAAGATCGATACCAAGCCTTGGATCACCCACCATTCCACCCTTGATGGTATGATCGATGCTTTTGGCGCTTGGCTTAAACCAGAAACTGGTGTCATCAAAGCGATGGTTCAAGTTTCTTAAGCTAATACAAAGGAGTCAGGTCTTTTTTTACAAATAGAAAAAGAGACCCGAACACTTATTTAACTTATTTGCTTATGGTCAAGGTTGTGGATTGCCCAGCGACCTTGATTGCGGGGATGGTGATCAAACCCTCAGCATCTGCTTTTCCCTCGCCTTTGGTTTCCCCGTAAGCCCATTTGAACGCTTCGCCTGGCTTAAAATTTAGGTTCTGCAACCTGCGTACCGAAACATCCGCAGTCGATACCTCAGGAATTTTAAAGCTGGTCTTCAACTCTTTTGCACTTACCAGAAAGAGCGACATCTCAAGTTTATCCTTGGTATCACTAATATTTTTCCAACGATAAAAAGCGTTGATCTGACCCGAAACCGCAGGTTTTTCGCTTTTCACATCTGGCCAAGGCATCTTGCTATTATTGTCACCATTAGCAAACACCGGATATGCCTCATTCTTTTTTACACTCAACCAATCAAAGGAGTTTATAAGATCGTTCACCTTCTCAATATTTGCGTGATTGTTCGCATGGCCAAATGGCCCCCAGTAAAAATAGAGGGCATATTTGCGATCATTCATCGCCTTGGCAAAACGATCATGGCCAACAGACCAAGAATCATTCTGACCAGAATAATCAATCACAATGGGTGGATCGGGAAGCTTCAGATTTTGTGGAACCGACAAAGGTGGGAAAAACATCCGCTGCGAAACATGCTCGATACCCGCAGGCACATTCGCCTTGATTGCTGCAAAAACATCACCATTGCGCATACCAATGCCCAAGGTTCCACTACCCCCCATGGAGTTGCCACCAAGGTAAACCCGGTTAGGGTCAATTTCATATTTTTTGATCACCCACTGAACCGTATCCATGACCCGTTTTTCTGCAGGCGTGGGCGAGCCACCTGAATTCTTTTTGGTAAGGTTTGCATCGTTGATATGCATGCCACCCCACCACCAATCACCTTGATTACGCCTACAGTCCACATACAGCGCATAAAAATTATCCGGAGTGTGGTAAATATCATGATTGCCCACCATGCGGGTGCATTTCACACAAGAAATAACATCATGCCCAGCAGAATGAAGGACGACATAGAGCGGTGCATTCTTACGATCTTTTTTTGGATGGATAACAACAAAGTTATCCTGCTGCGGGGCTTTGTAACCCCATTCTGGTTTCACATCATGTTCAAAGATTTCATAGGTTCTTTCCTTGATGGTTAGGTCTTCGACCTGTTTGCCCTTGATTGCAACAACCTTCGAAGGCACCCAATCCTTATCTGCTGCAATAAGAGGGCACACTGCAAAAAGAAGCATAAGAAAAGCTGCACGATTCATGGGGTTTCTCTGTAGTAAAGGTACTGGTATGCCAATACTGTTATAGCAAAGTGAATATTGAACGAAAGGGAAAACAATATGAGAATAAAACACACTTAACGGGTGTGTTTTATTTTCATATTTTAAAATCAACCGCAATTAGGGCCGGCTAGCTCCTACTTGATGCAATAAAGAAATTTATCCGAACGAATCAGCAGCTTGTTTTCGAAAGGAACTGGGCAACCATTAAAAATACTTCTGTCTGAAAGATCATTCACGGTGGGGGTCTCAAATTTAGGCTGGGCCGGAAGCACGAATGTCTTGCCATCACGGGAAAGATAATACAAATTCCCATTGGCCAGCAATGCTGAAGAATAAAACTGCCCCGCCCGTGGAAGTCGTTCCTCGTAAACAATCTTCCCTGTTTCTGCCTTGGCGCAGTAGGCAATACCTTGTTGTTCATGCGTCCAGTAAAGATAGCCCTTGAAAACTACAGGCGATGAAACATTGGAGCCCTTGTTGCTTGTCCAAAGGCGGTGTGTCGCAGTAACATCACCCGAACCACCAGCCTTCACGGCCAAACCTGCTATGCCAGACCTTCCGCCTAGGCAATACACAATCCCATCCTCATGGACCAAACTGGGGACCATGTACCAGGTGATGTCAGTTTTACAGGACCATAATTCCTTACCGGTATCAGGATCAAAAGCTAGAATTTTTCCTTGGATTGCAAGCACCAGTTCAGTACGGCCTCCGGGCAGTTGCAAAATAATCGGAGTGTTCCAAGATTCCTTGATACCCTGTACGGCCCATTTTTGTTTGCCGGTTTTACGATCGAGAACAATCAGAGAATCGCTTTCAACGCTAGCGTTAATAATCAGCAAATCTTTATAAAGGACCGGGGAAGCCGCACTTCCCCAACCATTTGTCCGTGATCCCACATCAGCCTGCCAAAGCTCTTTTCCTGAATGATCAAAAGCATAAACTCCGGATTTGCCAAAGAAAGTATAAACGGCATCGTTGTCCGCAGCGGGAGTGCTACCTGCAAACCCATGGTCACGAATCTTGTCCTGCTCGGGGAGTTTGGCAACCAGTTCCTTTTTCCAAAGAATACTGCCATCCTTTGTTTGGATGGCAATCAGATGCCTCCTAAGATCTTCCTGCGAACCGCCGGGTTGGCCAGGGATAAAAAATCCGGTATGGTAGGTCAGATAAATGCGGTCTTTCCAAACAATAGGACTGGATGCCCCGGGGCCGGGAAGTGGTATTTTCCATGCCAGATTCTCGGTCTGGCTCCATTGAGTTGGTGGTTTGCTTTCGGAATCAATCCCCTGGCCATTCGGGCCACGAAAAATAACGCCGGAGTCTTCCGCGATCGTACTTGGAACGAAAATAATTAAAACAAATAAAATAATTAACCTTATCATATTAATCCTTTTCTTAAAAACCCTGATACTCTTAAAAAGCTAAACTAAAGTCTTTCTGTTTGAAATAAAAAAAGCAGTACAGAGAAAAGATGTATAGAAATGCCAGCTTACTTGGTCTTTAATTCAAAAGGTTCAAGAGTGGTGGGTTGATTGGTGATAGTAACTTTGAAAGTGGAGGTTTCAGGTTTGGAGAATCTGCCCTTAAGCCTGTCAGGGCCATTAAATTGATTTTTGAATGTCCCGGATTTTTCGCGCCATTCAAATGCAACCAAAAAATCACCCGCAGGAACGCCATCCCCTGAGGTAAAAGTGTTAAGTTTAAAATCACCATTCTCATCGGTTTGAGCGTAGGGAATGAAAGATTGATCATTCTTTTTTGGGGTGGAATGAAAATAGACAAAAAGATCAGCAGCAGGTTTACCATTAACCAAAACTTTGCCCATAACAGGAAAAGTGGGAAGCCGCTTCTGAGAACCACAACCTACAACCAAGAAAACAATTAAAAGAATCATCACTGAGCGATAAAACAACATCATGAAGTTGGTTTCCGTGATACATAAAGTACAAGGATTATTCGGAAATGATCTCGCCTTTTCTAGCAGTGATCATGTAAACAAAATTCTTCGGATTCATGCTGCCGGTAAGAAATCGAACTGAACCATCCCCCATCACCACCGTTGCACCGTTCGTATGAAAGCCATAAATACCCTTACCAGTAACATTGGTGCAGTTAATCATGCAAGGGCCCTGAGCACCTGTTCCATCATACAGCGAACCACTGACCCAATTTTCACCGTTATAAGGATTGCCCCACCCTGCTCCAACGGTGTTTGCATTTCCACTGTTGGGAACAACAGGAAAACCATTGGTTGCAACACGAATATTTGCTTGCCAAGCTTCGGGCCTTCCTGCAAGCTCCACCAATAAAAGCGTGTTAGATACACCATCAGAAATACCCGAGATTCTCGAGGATTTCAAAGGCGGGGTTGCAAGCATGCCTTCACGGTCACCACCAGATGGCGCGCCAACAACCGAATCCCACCCTACCGAAGTTACCCCAGAAATTACAGAATAATCGCCCGCTGCGGTTGTGAAAGTTGCAGCAGGATAACCAGGGATGGCGTTTGGGGGCAGGCTTATGGTTTCAGAACGGTTTTGAGTTGGAGTCGAAGGGCACTGCATCACCTTCAATTGGGTCTGCAGCACCGCAATGTTTGAAGCGGTGTTAAACATTTGATTGAAATTGTACTGTTTGTAAAGGTTTTCCTGTTCGAGATAGGGAAGCATAAGTGGTGCCCAGCTATAGGCAAGATTCGCTGCGGGTGGAAACGCCATGAAATAGGCAGGTGGCAATGCTTGATAAGTATTTTCGTAATTGAAAAAGGCCAGCCCAAGCTGCTTAAGATTATTTGAACATTGTAAACGAGATGCCGCTTCGCGCACTTTCTGTACTGCGGGTAAAAGCAAGCCGATAAGGATCGCAATGATTGCTATCACCACCAAAAGTTCGATCAGGGTAAAGCCAAACTTGCTTTCTTTTCTGAGCCTTTTTAAAGCCATGAAATTAACCCCTTTATTTATTAATAATCAGTCCAATATTACTTTAGTAGTCATATATAGCTAAACTATTACAAAAAAAGTTTTAATTTTCTCACAATTCTTTGAAAGAGCAATCCTCATTAACGATTATATGATAATTGGCATATAGAAACCAAAATAAGGGCCAAAGCCGTTCGGCCTAACAGGTTATAATTCAACCACTATTTCAGGGAGAATTTTTTGCCCGTGGTCAATTTGCCGATGACTGCAGAAACTGCGCCCAGGCGACTATTTGCCTTCGATCTGGTGATAGTGCAACCAATAAAGGAGGCCTTGATCGATTTTCTGCGTGTGGCTTCGAGGAGATTCACAAAAAGATCCGGATGCGCATCCAGAAGATTACCAATGATGAAAATACGCTCTGGGTTAAAGAGATTAACAACCGTAGCAACACCCGTGGAAATATGATCAATCATGAGATTGATTTCATTCATGGCATCGACTGCGCCCCCACGAAAAAGATTAATCGCACCCTGAATATCAATCTTGGAATCAGCAAGCCTAGCTATAGTTTTACAAAAGAAATCATCCGTAGCGACTGCATCGAGGGTTGCGCCATTTTTGTCGACGGGAAGCTTTCCGAGATTTCCCGCAAGGCCCAAATGCCCTTGAAGTTGCTGACCATTAGAAACAATACCTAGACCAAAATCATGGGTGATATCGATAACAGCAAAGTTAGAAAGATTGCGTGATTCGCCAAATATGGATTCAGCCAAGCAGAGTGCATGCATTTCTTGAAGCAGAAAAGTTTCGAACCCGGTGTTGGCCTCAAGATCTTTTCCAAGCATTTGATTTTCGAGAAACGGAATGGATGGGCATGAAGATATTTTATGCTCTAGTTGATTGAAAAGGCCGGGCGTGCTAACCCCAAGCCCCATCAACTTGACGCCATTTTTAGGTTTTGCAAGTTTGAGCTTTTGGCTGACAAGACTGAGAAATTCAGAATAAGACCTTGGCATAGGGAACCGATCTAAATTGCCCTGCAACTTGCCATCAAGGCCGGATGCTGATATTTCGCAAGCATCCTGTCCAATAACAAGAGCCATGACCCCGGCCTTGGCAGTTGCAAGATGTATCATTTTACCCGGCCTGCCCAGCATCGCTTTGGAAGGTTCACCTTCTTCTACCAATTTGGCATCGAGAAGATCTTGAACGGTTCGGGTTATGGTCGGGCCGCTGATTCCGGTTAATCTTGTAAGGTCTGCACGCGAAAGCCCGCCATGCTTTAGGAGCATCGCTAATACCTCGCGAGTATTCAAATGCCTGAGCAAGCCAGCTCGGTTTTGGCTTTTGTGTTTCGGATTAGGGCTTTTTTGGGGCATTAGTCAATCGCATCAAGTAGTATCAAAATACCAAACCAACATATTAAAAGATTATGAAACACTGCTCCGATAAAAAGCTTAATCCATGTGAAGTTTTAATTAATATGGCTGTTTTTCAAGAAATAATAGAGGTTTCAAGTTTGTGAATTTTTGGTAAAATAATGGTATATAGTAGCTGTTTGCATACCTGCTTGGAGAACTTATGGCTCGTTTCTTACATAATTGTTTATTTCTGGCACCGCTAATCGCCTGCATCTTAAGTAACATTAGTCTCGCAGCAGAGCCTGCCAAACCTTCAGCAGATTTATTCGAAAAAGAAGTTCTGCCTATTCTTCAAGCACATTGCTTTTCATGCCATGGTGCAGAAAAAAAAGTCAAAGGCGGATTGGATATGTCCTCCCGCGAAGCCTTGCTTAAAGGCAGCGACAATGGCGCAGTTGTCTCCCTCGAAAAACCAGATACCAGCATGATGATTGATGCCATCCGCCATGGCGAACTGAAAATGCCCCCCAAGGGCAAGCTCCCCTTATCGCAAATCGAGATATTAGAAAAATGGATTAAATCCGGTGTACCATATTCCGGCGGCAAAGCTGTAGCCAAGCAGCATGGGCCGCCAAAAGTGGATGAGGAAGCCCGAAACTTCTGGTCCTACAAGGCTGTCAAAAATCCAACCATTCCCAAGGTGAAGAATCAAGCATGGGTCAAAAATCCCATCGATGCATTTATCCTTTCGAAGCTCGAACAAAATCAGTTAACACCAGCTTTGCCTGCAGAGAAGACCGCACTGTTGCGAAGGCTATATTTCAATTTGATAGGCCTGCCTCCTTCAATCGAAGAAACAGAATCGTTCCTTAAAGATACTTCACCAGATGCTTATGAAAAACGAGTAGATCTATTGCTCAACTCCAGGCATTACGGCGAAAACTGGGCTCGCCATTGGCTTGATCTTGTCCGCTATGCAGAAACCAACAGCTTCGAACGCGATGGCACCAAGCCCAATGCCTGGAAATATCGCGACTATGTAATCCAATCTTTCAACTCAGACAAACCCTACAACCAATTCATCAAGGAACAACTCGCAGGCGATGAAATTGAAAAAGTAAGCAGAGATAGTTTGGTCGCAACCGCATACTATCGATTGGGCATCTGGGATGATGAACCCGCTGATCGCGAGCTTGCATATTTTGATCAGCTCGATGATATTGTTTCTACCACTGGGCAAACTTTTCTTGGCACCACCATTGGTTGCGCCAGATGCCATGATCATAAAATTGATCCCTTCCCACAAAAAGATTACTACCGCTTCATGGCTTTCTTTCATGGCATCAATGGTTATGGCAATGGCCCCGCATCACAAAGAGTCGTTGATGGTGATATTCAAGATCTTAAAGGTGTTATTAGCACAGGCAGAAGACCCGATCTTAAGAAACTTCAAGAACTTGAAATCAAAGCCCAAGAACACGAACGCGCTTCCAATGATGTCAACAGGCAGATAGGCCGTATCGAAGATGACTTCAGGGCCAAGCTTCCAGGTGGGCAGAATGATGACTTCAAACAAGATGTTCACAAACCCATTCTGTTTGAAAAACATCTAGGCAAGCTTGTTACTGCTGAAGAATACAAACGATGGAAAGATCTCATCGCAAAAAGAGAAGAACTGAAAAAGACCCGACCTCTGATCCGTGAAACTTCTCTTGCGGTTATCGAACAAGGGCCCAAGGCGCGAGAAACCTTTATCCTAACCCGTGGCATGCCCGCTGCAAAAGGCGATAAAGTCGAACCCGGCTTTCCTACTGTCATGATCTCAAATAACTCTCCCGAACCCAAAATCCCAGATCCAGATGCCAAAGCTTTATCCTCGGGCAGAAGGGCCGTACTCGCTGATTGGATTGCTAGCAATGAAAACCCCCTAACCGCTCGAGTCATGGCCAACCGACTCTGGCAGTTTCAGTTCGGCAGAGGTATTGTTCGTTCCTCCAGCAACTTCGGCTATATGGGCACACCACCCACCCATCCCGAACTTCTGGATTACCTCGCATCTCAACTTGTTGCAAACGGCTGGAAAATCAAACCCCTTCAAAGAATGATCCTTACTTCCAATGCCTTCAAAATGGGCACTCAAGTTTCACCCCAAGCAATGATGAAAGATCCTGAAAACGATCTTCTCTCACACTTTGATTTACGCAGATTAACTGCAGAAGAACTGCGCGACTCCATCCTCGGCGTCAGTGGTAACTTGAATTTGAAAAAGGTCGATGGCCCTAGCGTCTACCCTGTAATTCCAAGAGAAGTGCTCGCAGGGCAATCCGTACCAGGCAGCGGTTGGGGTAAATCCACACCCGAAGAAGCCGCCTCTAGGAGTGTATTTGTATTTATTAAACGCTCGCTGGCTTTGCCCATTCTTCAAGTGTTTGATGCGCCAGACCCAGATTCGCCATGCCCTTCGCGCTTCACCACCACACAACCCGCACAAGCCCTCGCCCTCATCAACAGCGAGTTTGCAAGCGAACAAGCAAAGGTGCTTGCTGCAGATGTTGCCAAGAAATCTCCTTCTTCTCCTTCCGCTAAAGTTCACGAGGTCCTTCGTAGAACTCTGCAACGACAACCCAAACAAGATGAAATCGACCGAGGTACAACCTTTATCAAAGATTCCATGAACAAAGATTCTCTCAGCGAGGAAGACGCTTTCCGCAGATTCTGCCTCATTGCTTTCAGCCTCAATGAATTTATCTTCCTTAACTAACACAACGACAAACTTTATAGGTGATCCATGAAAAACTTCTGTGGCAATACCAGACGCGAATTCATCTGGCAGACAGGCGCTGGCTTTACTGGCGTCGCTCTCGCAGGCATGCTTGAAGATTCCTTCTTCAAAGCGCAAGCTGCACAACCCTTCAACCCTCTCGCTCCTAAAAAACCTCATCGCACCCCCAAGGCCACCAGCGTTATTTTCCTTTACATGTATGGCGGCCCAAGCCATATGGACACCTTCGACTACAAGCCCGCAATGAACGGTATGGATGGCAAAACTATCGAGGTTAAAACCTTCGGCAGAGGTGGTAAAAAAACCAGTGGCCGTATCGTCGAACCACGTTGGAAATTCAATCAGTACGGGCAATCTGGCAAATGGGTGTCCGACCTTTTTCCAAACCTTGCCAAGCATGTCGATGATATCTCTTTCATCCACTCCATGACTGCTGATTCACCTATTCACGGATCCGCAATGATCCAAATGAATACTGGAAAAGTGCAATCAGGCGCACCCTGCATGGGTTCATGGGTTAACTATGGCCTAGGCTCTGAAAACGCAAACATGCCTGGCTTTGTTGTAATGCTTGACCCACGCGGTGGCCCGATCAGTGGTGCAAAAAACTGGTCTAGCGGTTATATGCCCGCCCAATACGAGGGCACACTCTTTCGATCCCAAGGTTCGCCCATACTCGATCTTTCCAGACGTTCCGACATGACCGATCCACAACAACGCAGAATTCTTGATACCCTCTCGCAGTATAACTCCCAACATGCGCTGCAAAACAAAGATTACTCCGCCCTTAATGCTCGCATTGCAAGCTATGAACTCGCCTATCGCATGCAATCTTCCGCCCCCGAAGCGACCGATATTTCTAACGAACCTCAGAAAGTTCAATCTCTCTATGGCATGGATAATCCCAAAACCGCAGTCTTCGGCAGACAATGCCTACTCGCTCGCAGACTTGTAGAACGAGGCGTTCGCTTCATCCAACTTTATTCAGGCGGCGCGCATAACGATGACAACTGGGATGCCCATGGCGATCTCGAAAAAAATCACAACCTGCACGCAGGCGAAACCGATATGCCAATCGCTGGCCTGCTTGCCGATCTTAAACAACGCGGACTCCTCGATTCCACACTCATCATCTGGGGCGGAGAATTCGGCAGACAACCCACCGCAGAATATGCCAAGGGCAGCGGTAGAGATCACAACGCTTATGGCTTCACCATGTGGATGGCGGGCGGAGGCATAAAGGGCGGCACTACCGTGGGCACCACCGATGAACTAGGCAGCAAAGCTGTCGAAAAGCCTTTCCATGTAAAGAACCTTCATGCTACCGTACTTGATCGCATGGGACTCGACCCTGAAAGGCTTACCTACTTTTATGGCGGCCTCGATCAAAAACTAG
>Ga0208226_1000091_pt1 | contig 29562 bp, 29 predicted proteins | sample LakMenE18May11ns_FD_150713 | JGI IMG/M metagenome (GOLD analysis project Ga0208226, IMG submission 150713) | Freshwater microbial communities from Lake Mendota, WI - 18MAY2011 deep hole epilimnion ns (SPAdes) | ecosystem: Environmental > Aquatic > Freshwater > Lake > Epilimnion/Euphotic zone ... | reverse complement strand
CAAACCCGACCATCTTCCAGAAAGCGATCCAAGGTTCAGCGCTCTACGACGATCAATTTCACGACTCCATACAGCGCGGGCTCACAACTGAAGAAACGTATTGGGAGCTAGTTGTTTCCGACATCATCGGAGCCTTAGACATTTTCGGTTCGTTGTATGTTTCGTCGTCGGGTCTAGACGGGTTTGTCAGCGTTGAAGTATCCCCTGGTCTCGCCCAAGATATGGATGGAACGGTTGCAGCCGCCCAAGAACTACACGATCGCATTGCTCGACCCAACGTGATGATAAAAGTGCCTGCAACGAAAGCGTGTATTCCCGCGATCGAAGAGATCATCAGTCGTGGAATCAATGTGAACGTCACGCTCATCTTCGGGCTTGATCGATATCAAGAGGTCATGGATGCCTACATTCGTGGTTTACAGAGACTCAGCAAATCCGACCCAAGTAAAGTGCAAGATGTTGCATCTGTTGCAAGCTTCTTTATCTCCCGTGTGGATTCAGAAGTTGACAAGCGTTTGGATGCACACGGCGCGCCAGGTGCTCTTGATCTACGCGGTAAGGCAGCTATCGCTCAAGCGAAGCTTGCATATCACATGTTTGAAAAAACATTTAGTGATGATGCTTGGCTTTCGCTTGCAAAACTTGGCGCTCAGGTACAGCGACCGCTGTGGGCATCCACCAGCACGAAGAACCCGAGTTACCCAGACACCATGTATGTTGACGAACTCATTGGTCCGCATTCGGTGAATACACTCCCCGATGCGACGATGGAAGCATTCAGTGACCATGGATCAATAGCAGAGACAATTACGAACAACGTCGACGGAGCGCGCAAGGTATTGGATGAATTGAGTCGTCTCGGCATCGATATGTCGGCTGTTGCTCATCAACTAGAGAACGAAGGAGTGATTTCGTTCCAGCAGAGCTTTAACGATTTGCTTGCGGTTCTAGAAGCCAAGAGGAAGTAAACATCCTGTGGCAGGACAAGATCTAGAACACGCAGTTGCCGATCTCGTCAAGGAATACGGCGGCAAGCATGACTCCGATTATGTAACCCACATGATCGTCACTGCCCTTGGTTTAGGCACTGACAGCACATCAACGCTCGACCTCAAGATCGCTTCTTCGGCGCTGAAGGAAATGCGCGAAGCATTTGCGATGTTTGACCCGTACGCGAATCGCAAAAAGGTAACCATTTTCGGCTCAGCTCGAACCAAGAAAGACGATCCTCTTTATTTGCACACTCAGAACGTTGCTGCAGAACTAGCAGCGCAGGGATGGATGGTGGTCACGGGGGCAGGACCGGGAATCATGGAAGCGGGAATGGTCGGAGCTGGTCGCGATCAATCCATCGGCGTTTCTATTCGTTTACCTTTTGAGGCGAGCGCCAATCCAATCATCGCTGGCGACGGAAAGTTCGTTGAAATGCGGTACTTCTTTACCCGCAAGCTCATGCTCATGAAGGACTCGCAGGCTTTTATTTGCATGCCAGGTGGATTTGGAACTTTGGATGAAACCTTCGAACTGCTCACATTGATGCAAACCGGCCGTGGCGCAATAGCCCCAACGGTTTTGCTTGATCTTCCTGGTGACCACTTTTGGCGAACTATGGACGAATTCATTCGGGCCCAACTGTTGCCCCGTGGTCTGATCTCGGCGTCTGATCTATCGCTCTACCGAGTGTGTGAAACCACGCACGAAGCAGTGGAAGAGATCACCAATTTCTACAAGATCTTTCATTCCATTCGTTTCGTTGGCAAATACCTCATCATTCGAATGAATCATCAGATCAGTGGTGCCGATCTCGAGGCCCTGAACGCCGAATTTGGATATCTGTGCAAACAAGGTGGGTTTGAAGTGTGTGATGCAACATCACAAGAGATTCAGAGCAACGACAATCTGGATAAAGCCCGCTTGAGGTTTGAATTTGTTCGCAATGACCTAGGTGGTCTTCGCGATTTGATCAATCGAATCAATCAAGCCGGCTGAGCACACCAATGGCCTTCTCCACTGCCCTGCGGGCCTGTGTGAGTTGACGTTCAAGCTCAGGACGCTTTGCCTCTCCGGCACGATGAGCCTCTTTAAGGGCATCGAGTGCCTTGTCGGCGAGGTCTTCAGAGACACTTTGTAGGTTGCTTACGATTTCTTCAACGGATGCCACATACAAACTGTACTTCGTCTATCGTTATCGCTCGTGCCAAAGCCTAAAGACCTCCATGAATATGTCAGCTTCTCTGATCCGAATTCGGACCAGACCTGGATGATTGACGCCACATACCTAAAATCAAACTGGACCTGCATTTATGGTTCAGGGTGCAAGGGTGTACTTGATGATGATGCGACCAAGTTGCAGCACGGTTGCTGCAGTTACGGTGCACACTTCATCGACAAAAAAGACCTCGCCTCAGTAAAGAAGTCAGTTGCTCGGTTGAAGCCAGAGCACTGGCAAAACATGGAACGTGGCAAGAACGGTAAATGGTTGGGCAAAGAACGCGATGGAGCCGACGTAACGCGCAAAGTAAATGGCGTGTGTATCTTTCACAACGACGCAGATTTTGAAGGTGGACTGGGATGCGCCTTCCACATTGCTGCACTTGAAGCCGGTGAGCGCCCAATGGACTGGAAGCCAGATGTGTGCTGGCAGGTTCCGTTACGACTTGAAGAATTCACAGAAGATGATGGCCACGTGGTGTCATTTGTTCGCGAATGGAAACGTCGCGACTGGGGTGAGGGTGGACACGATTTCCATTGGTGGTGTACCGATGACTCAAAGGCGTTCGTCGGAAAGAATCCCGTGTTTGAATACCTTAAAGATGAGCTAACCGAACTCGTTGGACCAGCCATATACAAGATGATTGTGGAAACACTGTCGCGAGACAATTCGGTTGCAGTTGCGCACCCGAAGATGAAAAAAGCGAAGAGCTAGTTACCCGATTTTTTCGAGTACTTACGGCGATCTTCAAGCGTGAGATAACGCTTGCGGATACGAATGAAGCGTGGCGTAACTTCTACGAGCTCATCGTCGCCAATCCACTCAATAGCCGTTTCCAATGTATGAGTAACTGGTGTGGCCAGTTTCGGACCATCGTCGTGACTGTGTGTACGAATGTTGGTCTTCTCTTTGGCGCGAACTGCGTTTACGACCATCTCGTCTTCACGCGCATTTTCGCCAACAACCATTCCTTCATACGTGTCGTCGCCAGGTGATACAAAGAGCGTTCCACGAAGCTGCAAGTTGTCGAGCGCATATGCAGTTGTGGTGCCCATGCGGTCAGCGATCATCGCGCCACCCAAACGGTGAGGAAGCTCCCCACACCAAGGCATCCAGCCTGCGAGGCTTTGGTGTAACAGCGCTGTTCCTCGAGTGACAGTGAGCAACAATGAACGGAAGCCGATGAGGCCACGTGAAGGTGCTTCAAAACTCACAATGGTGCGACCAGGGTCTCCGGGACGAAGATCGGTGATGCGGCCTTTTCGCGGAGCAAGAGCCTGAGTGATGGCTCCAACGTATTCATCTGGAACGTCACATGTACCCGCTTCAAGTGGCTCTTGGCGCTTGCCGTCAACTTCTTTGGTGATTACTTCAGGACGGCTTACTTGCAACTCAAAACCTTCTCGGCGCATGTTCTCGATGAGCACTGCAAGCTGCAACTCTCCTCGACCGGCCACTTCCATCACTTCTGCAACTTCTGTGTTTGAAATTTTGATACTTACGTTTCCAAGAATCTCTTTGTTCAAGCGATCGCGTAGGTGGCGACTGGTGAGGTACTTGCCATCGCGTCCTGCATAGGGCGATGTGTTCACTCCGAAACTCATGCGTAGCACCGGCTCGTCAACTTCAAGTCGCGGAAGAGCAACAGGATTATCAACCGAGGCAATGGTGTCGCCTACTTCTACTTCTTCGATGCCAGACAGAATGAACAAGTCGCCAGCAACGATCTCTGTTGCATCTGAACGGTCAATACCCGAGAACTGAAAAAGGCTGCTGAGTTTGCGCTTCAAAACAGGAGCAGCGTTGCCTTCGGTTGGCTTCTGACACACAGCTACGTTTTCACCCTTGCGCAGCACTCCGGAGATAACGCGACCAATTGCCAGACGTCCGAGATAGTCGGAGGCATCCAAGTTGGTCACCATTGCTTGCAGCGGCGCACTTGCATCATTTGCTGGTGCAGGAATGTGTTCAACAATGGCATCGAGCAATGGACTCAAGTCGGTATCCATCGGCGGCATACCCAAGCCCTTCATTGCTCGACTCTCGCGTGCAACGGCTGAATAGACAGGGAATGAAAGGTGGTGATCGGAGTGCGCAAGATCGAGGAACAACTGCTCTACTTCGAGGAGCACTTCTTCTTTGCGTTCATCTTGACGGTCGACCTTGTTAATGACCAAGATGACCGGTAGATCCAATGCAAGGGCTTTCGACAACACGTAACGCGTCTGCGGAAGCGGACCTTCTGCAGCGTCTACCAACAGCAAGATGCCGTCTACCAATGCAAGTGCACGCTCAACTTCGCCTCCGAAGTCAGCGTGGCCCGGCGTGTCTACCAAGTTGATCTTGGTGCCCTTCCACTCAATTTGAGCAGCCTTAGCCAAAATGGTAATTCCGCGTTCGCGTTCTTGATCGTCATTGTCCATGACTCGATCGACTACGGCGGAGTGTGCGGCGAAAGTTCCCGTACTACGCAACAGCGCATCTACAAGAGTGGTTTTGCCATGGTCTACGTGCGCCACGAGGGCGATATTGCGCAAATTGCTTGATTGTTGTGTCATTTGTTGGGGGTGATGTGAAAAAGCCGGTATTGGCTGATCTAGATCTCTTCCTCTTCGCTTTCTTCTTCGTCCTCATCGAAACGCACTCCATAGCGTTCAGCTATGGCTGCGTACTCGTCCTCTTCGGTCTGCGGCGAACGTGAACGACCACCAAAACCTAAATCTTCGGCCGTAGGCCCTGATTGCTTCAATCTGCGCGCTTCTTCAAAGCGACGATGACGACCCTTCTTCACGGTAGGGGCTCCGAACTGTGCTCGGACGACTACCGCTTCGGTAGCCGCCTATTGAATAAACATCGCAGATGACTCTAGCCGTTGAAATGGCTCAAAATGGGCATTATTGCAAGGTTGTTGGTAAAAGACGCAGGCGTCCTCGCCCATCAAAACTCAGTCCTGCTTCGCCGGTGAGAATCTTTTCAATATCCCTGCCGACGATTTCTGATCGCCACCCTGTGGATAACCGTGAGTGTGCAGACTTACGCAACAGATCCATGATGTCCTGGCGAGTGCCGAGCAATGTTGCATCTACGTGATGCTCCCGGGCGAGCTCTCCAATCCACGCAGCGATGAGGCTCATTGCAGGTCGAAACTCTTTATCTACGTCGTCATGTTCTGAATGCGGAATCTTTGCTTCAACGTCGCGACCACATGCAACTGCGTCGACAATTTCTTGCCCGACCTGTCCACCGATCTGTCGACTTTCAAGTCCGCGAATGGATGATAGGTCCGCAACTGTTATCGGTATTGCATGAGCAATACCAAGCAATGCGATATCGGAAAGCACGCGTCGAGGAGGCATGTCGTGGTGCATGGCCTTTCGCTCTCTCCACTCAGCAACAGACTGAGCAACACCGCGCGACGCAGGCTTCAATGTGCGCACCTCTTTAATTCGTAACCAAGCATCGGATGGATCTAGAGGACCACTTGGACGGGAGCGCAATTCTTCACACGCTTCTGCTGCCCACGATGCCCTACCTAATTCATTCAAACGCGCCATGATGCTGTCGTGTAGTACGAACAAGTAGTCAACATCGCTGGCTGCGTACTTTTGTTGATCTGCAGTAAGCGGTCTGCGCAACCAATCAGTGAGTCGGTCGCCTTTCGGCAGCGAAATCTTCAACTCGTTCTGCACCAAAGAAGCTAAAGACGGCGTTGACATTCCGATAAAACCAGACGACAGTTGAGTGTCAAAAATGCGCTTTGGGACCGATCCAGATGCGTGCTGAAGAACTTCGAGATCTTGTTGTGCAGCGTGAATGATGCACAAAGAATCAGCCGCAAATAAACGTCCGAGCATCTGAGTATTGATAGCCAAAGGATCGACAAGCGCTGTAACTTCCCCAACTCGAATCTGTAGTAATGCAAGCTTTGGGTAGTACGTCTTCTCTCGATGAAACTCCGTGTCAAGGGCGTATCGATCCGATTCAACCGCCTGGTCAATGAGGGCGCTCAACGCCACATCATCATCGATCCACATCATGCAGGTATTGGCCTATTCGCCGGTGACAACGGAATTGCCAGAAGCGATCCACCCTGATGTTCCGCCTGCAATGTTCACAAGGTTGTCAATGTCGAAATCTGCCAGATACTGACATGCACGCATACTGCGCCCACCTGCTTGACAAATGATGTACACCGTTCCCTCATGCCGAAATTCATCAACACGATCTGGAAGGGTCGACAACGGAATGGAGATGGCATTGGGAACGTGACCAGCAACAAACTCATCGGTTTCTCGGACATCGATTACCAATGAGCCGGAGGCAACATGTGGTTCAAACTCTGCAATAGATATTTCAGCAATCATTGATTACATCCTATTGCGCGTCGCTCGGTGTATTGATATTCGTCAATTGAAGAACTGAAAAGTGCTTGTCAATAATTGGCAATCCTGTAACGGCCTTGTGGATTGCCCGTTCTCCTGCTTCGTAGGCTCTGACCATGTGGTCTCGTGTTGATGAAACATTCCAGCAACTCAACAGCCAGTGTCGTAGGTGCGGGCTATCGATATCGGCGGACACGACAACACTGTGTTCGCCTGAAGACTCAGTCAGACATCGAAACTGATCAACCAGAAAATACGGTGTATCGCACGGTGCAAACACCACAAAATCGGTGGTTGCTGTTTCCAGCACATCGCAAATCGCCCCTAGTGGTCCCTGTCCTTCGCGTCTTCCAATCACGCGCGGAGCAGGCGCAAAGTCCGGATGGTCAATCTCTGGCCCAACAAAAAACGTGTCAGCCTGAATCGCCGACTTGAGGTTGTCGTACACAACCAAACCCATTGGTTTTCCATCGATGAGATGAAACATTTTGTTTGCACCGAATCGAGAACTTTGACCGCCACTGAAAACAAAACCCGAAACTGACTGCTTCATCGAACTATTTATGGCTTGCCGTTCGGATCGCATTGCAAGAGAAACTGAGAACACCTTGTTGCTTCATCGGTCTCACCAATCAATGCAGCGGTACGCGCGAGTCCATCTAAACAGTTAAGAAAGCCATGGTTCGAAGAAGCAGACCAGCGAACGTACCCACTTCCCTTCCAACCGTTCTGCCGAAGAGCATCAAGTCCGCGGTGGTAGCCGACCCGATAAGCCATGTAACTTTCGACCGTATCCCTAGCCACATCACCCAGAGCCGCCCAAGCAGCAAGGTAACGCGGGTGCTGCGCAACAACTCGTGCAACGGCGTCTCGTCTGTCGCGCTCAGATGAACCAAGGGCTGCATCTAATGCGGCCTGCGTGCTGTTGTCTACTTCAGGAAGAACCACATTCGGAGGGCCAGTGCCTGAAACATTTACGGATGAACTCATGGGCTAACCGTATACGAGATGTGGTTCCGTCACGGGTTTTACTGGCAGAATGTATGCATGATTGCACTTTCATTCGATGCAGACAGTGTGAAGAATTACTCCCTCATGGCCATGGGTGGATCATTCATCGGATTGCTTCTTGTTCTGAAGTTTGCAAAATCTATTGTTTCCAAACTGCTTCTGCTCATCGTGTGTGTGGGAATTGGCGTACTGGCATTCACGCAGCGCGACGCAGTGAATGCATGTATCGCAACTGCTAACGAGCAAACACAAGCTGGTACACCGTTTGAAACCACCTGCACGTTCTTTGGTCAGAGTGTTTCACTTTCAGGAATTAGCCAGCAACCGTGATCAATACCTTTCTCGAGCACATTGATGCATGTCCAACCGCTCATCATGTGGTTGACAGAGCCTCTTCATTTTTGCGCCAAAGTGGAATAAACCAAGTCGCATTAGATTCAGGATTTACTACCGAACATCTGCGAAGTGGCTTCGTTTCATCTGGTGGAACGATCATTGCCTGGAAAAACGCGCATTCAATCGCTGGGAATGGAATTCGCATCGTTGGCGCGCATACAGACTCGCCTGGATTACACATCAAACCGAATCCCGATACACGAACTCTCAACTGGCACCAACTCCAGGTTGAGGTGTACGGCGGACCCCTTCTCAACTCCTGGCTGGATCGCGATCTTGGCATTGCCGGCAACGTAGTGCTTCGAGACGGCAGCACGTCGTTGTTCGCATCACAGCTACCAGTAGCTCGTCTTCCACAACTCGCCATTCATCTTGATCGTGAAGTGAACGATAAAGGCCTGATTCTCAATCGTCATCAGCATCTCTCGCCCATCTGGGCAACCACAGCCTCATCAGTTCCATTTGAGTCTTGGCTTGCTCAACAGGTTTCAGTCTCAGCTTCTCAAATTGCGTCTTGGTCTGCACAGCTGGTCGACACGCAGAGAGCGCAGATCATTGGCAGAGACTCGGAATTCCTCGCTTCGTCGCGTATTGACAACCAAATTTCATGTTGGGCTGCACTTTCTGCGTTGCTTGGTGTCGATTCCGATCAGCCGATGATGATCGCTTTGTTCGATCATGAAGAAGTTGGTTCGCAGAGTTCGCAAGGTGCTGGTGGACCGATGCTCGAGCATGTTCTCGAGCGGCTTTCTGTCGCAGCAGGATCGTCACGCTCGGACTACTTGGTTTCGCTCCAGAAAAGTCATTGTGTGTCGGCCGACAACGCGCATGCTGTACATCCAAATTATGTTGATCGCCATGAACTCAACAATGCACCTCTTATTAACGAAGGAGTGGTCGTCAAGACCAACGTGAGTCAGCGTTATGCAACTTCACCGCAGTCACTTGTTCCTATCGTTCACGCTGCGGCTACAGCGGGTGTCAATCTGCAAACATTTTCTTCACGCAACAACATTGCTTGCGGGTCAACCATTGGACCAATCACCGCCACTCGCATAGGCATTGAGACTGTTGATATCGGAGTGCCGCAGCTATCAATGCACTCCATTCGAGAAATGTGCGGCACAAAGGACCCAGTCGACCTCGTAGCACTACTCAGCGCGTACTTTTCGCGTTCGTAATCTTGTTTATCGAATCAACTGGTTCGCTTCGTTGAGAAGCTTTTGCATTTCAACCTGCAGAGTCACCGTGAGCTGGGCAATCTGTTCACGTGACGCTCTGCCACCACCGGGAACCTCTGCTGCAATGGGCTTTCCAATAACCATTCGACATTTCTTAAATCGAATGGCCTTCGAACCAGAGCGCATCACATCTTCTGTGCCCGAAATACCAGCTGGAACAATTGGAACACCAGTCTTCAGCGCTACGTATGCCGCGCCATCGAATAATGGTTGAACCTCTGGACCGTAATGACGAGTGCCTTCGGGAAACATCACCAAAGGTTCACCGCTTTGCAACACAGCAATACAACGCTTGAGCGCTTCAAGATCTGCTGAACCGCGGGTTACTGGAAATGCGCCAAGACCAGTCATCGCCTTCCCAATCAACTTGAACTTCCAAATTGAATCCTTGCCCATAAAACGCATTCTTCGACGTGTGGCTGCAGAAACAACAGGGATATCAATGGTTGAACGGTGAGTGGGTGCAAAAACGAATGCACCGGTCTTTGGCACATTTTCCAAACCGACGACACGCAAACGGAGCAAGGATCGACACAAGCCAACTACGAGTCCGCGAACAATCGCGTAGAAGATCTTGGTTGAACGCGATTGACCAACAATGCGAGAGTCAACAATGGCCACTACATGTTCCTCTCGATAAAGAGTTTCTCAATTTCATCAACAACGTCGTCAATTGCCCTATCGCTCGTGTCGACAATTACTGAATCACTTGAAGACGCAAGAGGGCTATCTGCGCGGGTGCTGTCGAGCAGATCTCTTTCGGCAATCGCAGCTGCGATTTCTGAAACATTCCCGCCATGTTGATCAACTCGGCGTTGCGCGCGAACTTCTGGCGATGCAGTGAGAAACACCTTCAGCACTGCATCTGGGAATACCACAGTTGCAATGTCCCGACCCTCGATGACTCCACCGCCATGTGCTGTTGCCCACTCCTGTTGACGAATTCGCATTTCGGTTCGGACACCTGAATTAGCAGCAACTTTGCTGACGTTTCCCGTGACTTCTGGCCCGCGAATTGCAGAGGTTGCATCGTGCCCATTGATGATCACTCGATCGATTCCAACGTGTAGGTCACATTCCTGCGCCATCAACGTGATGTTGTCTTGATCGTCCAAATCGAGATCACGCAACATGGCTTCGTAAGTTACGGCACGGTACATCGCACCAGTATCCAAATACTTCATGCTGAGGCGGGCAGAAAGTGCCTTAGCAATAGTCGACTTCCCCGCTCCAGCAGGGCCATCAATTGCGATGACGCGCCGATGTGCGTCACTTACCAACTTGTGTCCCTTGGTCGACCTTCTTCGTAACCAGAAGCGCTCTGAATTCCGATCACGGCGTTCTTGCGAAACTCAACAGTGTTGCTTGCGCCTGCATATGTACACGATGAGCGAACACCTGCAACGATTTGATCAAGAATGTCCTCAACACTCGGACGCTCTGGGTCGAGATACATACGCGACGTGGAAATACCTTCCTCAAAGAGTTCCTTGCGAGCCCTTTCAACAGCCGATTCATCTCGAGTTCGGTTGCGCACCGCACGGTTGGAAGCCATGCCGAAACTTTCTTTGTACAAACGACCATTGGTATCGCGAAGAGTGTCTGCTGCTGACTCATACGTTCCCGCCAGCCAAGAGCCAAACATGATGTTCGCGGCACCAGCAGCGAGTCCCAATGCGACGTCACGCGGATGGCGAACGCCACCGTCAGCCCACACATGCTTGCCGAGTTGAGCAGCCTGCTCGGAGCATTCAAGCACCGCTGAAAATTGTGGACGACCGACGCCGGTCATCATGCGTGTGGTACACATAGCACCAGGGCCCACGCCTACCTTGATGATGTCTGCGCCTGCGTTGATGAGGTCGCGAGTTCCTGAAGCTGTTACAACGTTTCCTGCAACAACTGGCAAAGACGCAACATTGGCTCGTACCTGCTCGATTGCTTTCAACATTCTTGTTTGATGTCCGTGAGCAGTGTCGACGACCAACACATCGACACCCATTTTCGAAAGGGCCAAGGCGCGAGCACCAGGGTCAGCATTGATACCAACTGCCACACCGATCATCAGTTGACCGTTTTTGTCGAGTGCTGGTTTGTAAATGGTGCTGCGCAATGCACCCTTCCGGGTGATGCACCCAACAAGTCTTCCATCGTGGTCAACAACGGGAGCAAACGAAATGCGACGCTCGGTCATTTCATCGAACATTGCTTCTGCGCTCATGGACGAATTCAGTGAAATGATCTCGCGACTCATCACATTCTGCAATTGTGCAAATCGGTCAAATCCAACTGAGTCATGTTCGGTAAAAATGCCAGAAGGTCGACCTTCCCCATCTACAACAACAACAGCACCGTGGGCCCGTTTGTAAATGAGGCTTAGTGCTTCACCAACAGTGCCATCGGCTGGCATAGTGATCGGTGTTTCATAAATGGTGTGACGCGATTTGACGAAGCGAACAACATTCTCCACAACATCGAGAGGAATGTCTTGTGGCAAAACAACTAAACCACCTCGACGCGAAACTGTTTCAGCCATTCGGCGACCAGCAATAGCAGTCATATTTGACACGACAACGGGGATGGTTGTTCCTAAACCGTCGGTGGTGCTGAGATCTACACCTTGTCGCGATTGCACATCCGACAAACTCGGAACCATGAATACGTCGTTATAGGTGAGGTCGTAGCTCGGCGTGCCATTCAAAAACTTCATTACGGTTCCCCTTGTGCGCGATTAGGCCTAGTGACTAAACCTTGCTTTACGACCGCTTTAGGCTACTCCGAATTTGTAGCCTCGTATTCACATGAGTTTGGTCATCTCAAGCCACAGTCCTGATGCAGTTAGTCGGGCGGTCAGCGTGTTGGATGCTGGCGGTCTCGTTGGCTTGCCAACAGAAACCGTTTATGGACTTGCAGCGCGCGCAGATCTAGACGATGCAGTGGCAAGTATTTTCCGCGCAAAGGGTCGACCGACCGGCCATCCTCTCATTTTGCATATCTCCGACATTTCAGAACTCGATCGTTACGTCGTCAATGTTCCCACTGCCGCTGTAACTCTCGCCCAACATTGTTGGCCAGGGCCCCTCACGCTGTTGCTTCACAAATCACATGCGGTTTCACATCTCGTTACCGGTGGTAGAGAAACGGTGGCAATTCGTGTTCCCGCAAATGAGATCGCGAGGAAGATCATCAAACAATGCGGACACGCTGTAGCAGCACCATCTGCAAATCTCTTTGGACATGTCAGCCCAACGACCGCACAACATGTTCAGAACGATCTTGGCGACAGTGTCGATCTGATTATCGATGACGGAGATTGCACCATTGGGGTTGAATCGACCATCGTCGACTTCACAACGCGATCCCCTCAATTGCTTCGCCCAGGCGGATTTCCCACAGAGGATTTGGAATCCATCATCGGAGAACAAATCCTCATGCCTACTGGAGAGTCGCGTGCCTCTGGCATGCTCGCCTCTCACTATGCCCCACATTGCAAAGTTCTATTAGTGGACAGTTTCGATGAGGCAAAAACTACGCTCTCCTCTCTTGTGAATGCCCGAATCCTTGACCATTGGGCGAATTCTCCCCTGTATGCAGCCTCGCTGTACACACAAATGCGCCAGGCCGATCTCGATGGAGTTTCGACAATCATCGCCGTACTCCCCAACAAATCCGGCCTCGGAATGGCTATCCGTGACCGCCTGAGCAAGGCCTCATCCCTCTAGGCTGAATAGTCCAAACCCAGGGTGGCACCCGTCACCCGACTCCTAGGGGGAGAAAAAATACATGAAGAAAACAACAAAGCGCCGTTTCGGTGCTCTCGTTGTCGGTCTCAGCCTTGTGGCTGCGGCTTGCGGCGGAAGCAGCGATAGCGATTCAACAGCCACAGCAGGTGGCGAGTTGGAAGGAATGAAGGGCACCATGCCACTCGTCAACCTTTCAGCTGAGTTCAAAGATGGTATGAACGCGTTCTGGGTTGCCGAAGGCAACACAGCGCTTGAAGACTATTCATATGCTGCAGAAGCATTTGACTCAGTAATGCTCGTTGCACTTGCAGCAGAAGCAGCAAAGACTGACGGCAGTGCACTTGCCGCACAGATCCAAGCAGTTTCAGCAGGCGGCGAAGCATGCAGCGATTTCGCAGCATGCGTAGCAATCATTGCAGCTGGCGGAGACGTCAACTATGAAGGTGCATCTGGTCCACAGGACATGAACGGAAACGGCGAACCAGTTAATGCTTCGTACGGCGTTCTTACCTTTGGTGCAGACAACCGCTTCAAGTACGAAGATGCTTCGTACGTTCTTGCAGACGCTCCAGAGTCGGACATCGTTCCTGCTTCTGAAGTAACTGTAGAGCGTAAGGGTGACGGCGTATTGAAGATCGGTTCGCTCTTGCCAGAAACCGGTTCACTCGCATTCCTCGGACCACCAGAATTCGCTGGTGTTGAGTATGCAATCAGCCTCATCAATGCGGCTGGTGGCGTTCTTGGCAATCCAGTTGAGTACGTTCAGGGTGACTCGGGTGACACCAGCACTGACACAGCAAGCACCACCGTTGACCGTCTCCTCGGAGAAAATGTTGACGCAATTATCGGTGCAGCTTCGTCTTCAGTGACATTGACCGTAATCGACAAGATCACAGCAGCTGGCGTAATTCAGTTCAGCCCTGCAAACACGTCGGACAAGCTCTCAACCTACGCTGACAATGGTCTGTACTTCCGTACCGCACCAGCTGACAAGCTTCAGGGTGCAGTGCTTGCAAACCTCATCGCAGGTGACGGCGCAGCAACTGTGTACATCATGGCGTTGGACGATGCTTACGGTACGGGTCTTGCAGACGCGATCGAAGCAAACCTCACCGCAGCAGGTGTAACTGTTGTTGGCAAGAAGATCTACGATCCAAAAGCAACGACATTCGATGCTGAAGTTGGCGAAATCAAGACTGCTAACCCAGATGCAATCATGCTCGTAACATTCGACGAAGGTTCACGTATCTTGCGCACCATGGTGGAGCAAGGAATCGGACCTAAGGATAAGAAGGTTTACGGCTGTGACGGCAACATGGGTAACGCACTCGGCGAAAACTTCGACTCGGGTAAGTAATCCCTGACTCTGTCAGATTAAGAAAGGCCCCCAGCCGAAAGGTTGGGGGCCTTTTTGTTTACCTAAAAGAAGCTCAGCCGCCGGTCATTTTGGCGAGCGTACCCAAGTACAACTTGATCACATTCGGGTCTTCAAGCAACTGGCGACCGGTACCCGTGTAAGCATTCTTGCCCTGGTCGAGAACGTAACCACGATCGGTCACTTGCAAACAACGACGAGCATTCTGTTCCACCATCAAAATCGCAATACCTTCTGCGTTGATTCGCTTGCACTGGATGAATACCTCGTCTTGGAGCGCTGGGGAAAGACCTGCACTTGGCTCATCGAGCAACAAAAGTTTTGGTTCCATCATGAGCGCTCGTCCCATTGCAACCATTTGACGCTCGCCACCTGATAGCGAACCGGCGCGTTGGTTCGCACGTTCACGAAGTTTTGGAAACAACGAAGTCACATACTCGAAGCGCTCTTCAAAAACGCTCGGCTTGATGAAGCAACCCATTTCCAAGTTTTCAGAGACGGTCAAACTTTGGAAAACATTTTGGGTCTGTGGAACATATCCAACACCCTGCTCAACAAGTTCGTGCGCCTTCATGCCGGTGATGTCGTTGTCGAGGAATCGAACTTGACCCGAACGCACGCCGCACTGTCCAAGGATTGCCTTCAACACCGTTGACTTGCCTGCCCCATTGGGACCAATTACGCCAACGAACTCACCTTTACGAACTTCAATATTGCAACCGTTCAGAATGTTCACTTCTGGGATATAACCAGCGACAAGCTCATCAACTACGAGAATGCGATCATCGGACATTATGCATTCTCCTCTTCGAGCAGCGACTTGCCTTGGTGCGTTCCGAGGTAAGCCTCAATTACTGCAGGGTTCGCTGAGATCTGCTCAGGCGTTCCCTCGGCGATAATTCGACCTTCAGCCATGACGACGACCCAGTCTGAGATGTCGTGCACCATGTCCATGTCGTGTTCTACGAACAACACCGTCATTCCGTCATCGCGTAAACCACGAATGTGTTCATTGAGACTTTGTTTCAGAGCAGGGTTCACGCCGGCCATAGGTTCGTCAAGCATCACAAGTCGAGGATTGGTCATGAGTGCGCGAGCCATCTCGAGCAACTTGCGTTGACCACCCGAAAGGGTTCCTGCGTATTGGTCACGCATGTGATCAAGCTTGAAACGCTTCAACAACTCGTCTGCACGACGCTCAATCATCGCCTCTTGTTTGCGGTAGCGGAAAGGCAACAAACCATTCCACCACTTCTCACCCATCTGATGAGTTGCGCCTAGTTTCATATTTTCAATGACAGAAAGTTTGGTAAGGCTCTTGGTCAACTGGAATGTGCGAACCATGCCAAGGCTTGCTGTCTTGTGGGCAACAACCTTCTTCAGGTTCTTGCTATCAAACATCCATTCGCCGTTGTCTGGTGTATCGAAACCCGTCAACAGATTGAACAGCGTTGTCTTGCCTGCACCGTTCGGACCAATCAGAGCTGTTATCGATCCACGCTGCACTTCAAGGTGTTGGACATCTACAGCTGTTACACCACCGAAGTTTCTGCGTACATTTTCAGCGAGCAATATGGGATCGGGTTTAGCGACACCTGGTGACGCATTAACCGAAGCCAATGCCGCGCGGGCGCGTTGCGCAAGTTCGGTGTAAGTCCGCTCAGCGTCCATCTAAAGCCATCTCTTCTTTGCTTCCGAATACGCCTTGTGGCCTGAACGTCATGAGCAACATGAGTCCCAAGCCAATCAACATGTAGTTAACCGGTCCCACTTGCGATTTCTGGATGATTCCAATACCAAAAATTTCAAATGGACGATCTTTGGTCAATTCGCGCAAGAAGTTGTCGCTGAACACATAGATCCCCCAAAACATCATTGGACCGATCACTGAACCGCTTACTCGTGCAACTCCACCGAGCACCAGCGCCGTGAGTACGTAGAACGTAACGTCGCGGCTGTAATTGTCGGGCTGTACAGAGCCACGGTCGAGAGCAAAAATCATTCCCGAGAACATTCCAACTACTCCACCAAGAATGAGTGACTGCATTTTGTAGCTGTATACGTTCTTACCAAGGCTGCGAACAGCATCTTCGTCTTCACGAATAGCTTTGACAACACGACCCCATGGGCTCTTCATCAACAGATATACCAAGAAGGAGAAGATGATGACGAGTGACCAACCCACGATCATGGTCCACAGCGAGTAACCGCTGTATTGGAATGGTCGGACTCCGTACTGAGCGCCTGGGTCGAATGGACTCAAATCTCTAAATGACGAACTGAAACTATTAATGCCGTCGCTTCCACCGAAATATTCCTTGAATCGAACTGAACGGACAACAAGCCGCACAATCTCTGCAGTAGCGATGGTCACGATCGCCAAATAGTCAGCTCGCAAACGCAAAGTTGGAATGCCAACAAGCAGGCCAAGGATGATGACAAGCGCAAGACCGATGAGTATTCCCCACCACATTCCCACTCCGAAGTACTGAGACGTCATTCCTAATCCGTACGCACCGCATGCCATGAACGCTGATTGGCCAAAGTTCAACAAACCCGTATATCCGAATTGAATGTTGAGTCCAATCGCAGCCAATGCGAAATACGCAGCATCAATACCAAAGAATGCCGAGATGGTGTTTTCGAGAATCTTGATGATGTCCATATCAGCCCACCCTCTGCTTTCGTCCGAGTATTCCTTGAGGACGAACCACGAGAACGATGATCAAAATCAACAGAGCAGGCGCATTCTTCAACTCGGCCGGTACGACGAGTGATGCCAGTTCAACGAGCAATCCAACGAAGAAGCCGCCGATGAGCGCGCCATATGCTGAGCCAAGACCACCAAGCGTGATTCCGGCGAACATCAAGAAGATCAACCCTGATCCCATTTCAAAGCCAACTTGCTCATCCAATCCACGAAATACTCCGCCCATCGCTGCAAGTGCGCCACCTGCGAACCACACAACCCGAATGATCTTTTGTGTATCAATACCTGTTGAGGATGCAAGCGACGGATTGTCTGACACTGCGCGAATTGCTTTACCTGTGCGTGATCGCTGCAAGAATGCAGCAACACCAAGCAACACGACCAATGAGATGATCGCGGTCGTGAGGTCTCTCATCGTGATACTTACAGGGCCAAAGCTTTTTGCAACTTGCAAACTGAAATCGTCCAAAGGACGTGTGCGTCCGCCGAACTGATAGAGGTACATGTTGCGAAGCATGATCGAAAGCCCTACTGAAACAACGAGTTGCGATATCAGGCCGATTCCGCGCTTACGCAATTTGGCGAAGATAATTCCATTCATCGCAAGACCCAGTACACCTCCAAGCGCAATAACCAATGGCGCCGCGATCAGAAGTGGAATGCCGAGCAAAACGTTGAACCAGAAGGCGATGAGACCACCGAAGGTGACCATTTCTCCGTGTGCGAAATTGGTGAGGCCCGTTGTGCCAAAGATCAGTGAAAGACCAACCGAGCAAATTGCGATAATGAGACCAAGGCGAATGCCGTCAACTAGTCGCTGAGCAACTCGGTCAAACAAACTTGCACCCGACTCCCCGACCGAACCGGCAAAGAATGTCACTCGCTTTGAATTCGTCGTGAAGGAGTCTTTAACGATATTGACAACAGTCTTTGTGCCTTCAACAAGTGTGACTCCACTTGGTAGCGATGCAACATCGAGAGTGACTACGTAATCATCCTTTGCTGGTACTGGAATAGTTGCCAGTCCGGCATTGTCGGTAACTCCTTCGCCAATTGCGAGTCCTGCCGAATTGGATACTGAAACTTTTACACCTGTAACTGGCTTCTTTTCAGAAACTCCGTTGTTATTCGCCTGGTCCTGCACCGAAACGATGATCGAATTCTCCGCATCGGCTGCGTTGGCCACGCCAGGCGCCGAGAACATGATGAGGGCGCCGACCACAACCGCGAAAGCCCGAGCAACTGCGAAGATGCGGGATTTCGAATTGTTCTTTTCAGTCACTTCATCCCCAAACTTTGCGTGCCTCTAGTCAAGCACAAGCAGGGTACTGGCGGGAAGAAACACCGCGAATACGCAAAGCCACACGACTACCGATAACGCGATATGGATGGCGACCAAAGGGGCTGGTACGCCACCGAAATACTGAACATAGCCAATGAAACCCTGGGCACTTATTGCCGCAAGTAGACGCAAGATTGCAGGTCCTTCAATCTCCCATCGAGCAGCTTTTCTTCGGGCCCGAACCGCCAGAACAACGGCCAGGAAAACCAATATCCAAACTGATGCTGAGTGCAACTGCGTGGCGAACCTGACCTCGATCCCCAATCGAGTGACCTGTTCGGCACCCGAATGCGGTCCTGCCCCAGTAACGACTGTGCCAAGGAACATCACCAGACATGCACTCGCAAACAGCATCTGTCGAAGACGCCTATCAGTGCATGCTCGATCGTCTGGCTTATGGATCAGGAGCTCAACACGCTTGATCAGCAAGAACGCTGAAGAAACTAGAAAAATTGACACGAGAAAATGCGCCATGTTTGACCAAGGATTAAGGCCCGTCCAGACAACATATGCCCCGAGAACCACTTGAACCAACACCCCAAATACCAAGATTCCGGCATTTGCGGTGATCCGCCTCACGCGTGGGTTGAGAAACAGCGATGCTGAAACGGCCAGAATCACTGAAGCCGCAACGAATCCCGTAAACAGACGATTTATTTGCTCAATTGCTGCGTGTCCAGATGAGACATCGACAAATTTGGTTTCGTTGCAATTGGGCCAATCCGAGCAGCCCAGGCCCGAGCCCGTAAGGCGGACCAATGAGCCTGAGACGATGATGGCGTAAAGGGATCCGAAGGCGATCCAAACAACCTTTCGGAATCTCATAACTGATATTTCGGGACGAGGCATCGTCGCGACGCTACCCCGTTCCCATCAATCAAGGGGTTCACCAACCCGGAAACACACCTTTCAGCACAATTCGTGGTCAATTGACCACCATTCTTCGCAAATTACCACTCACAGTGTTTACAGCAACATTTTCTGTGATTTTTTCCTCAAGTTCCTCTGAATCTGGCCGATCCCTTATGCGGGTCTCACACCAGCAAGTCAAGGGAGCAAATCATGAACGCAGGAATTATTCGCAAGGCAATCATTGCAGCAGCAGTATCGCTCAGTGTTGCCACAGTATCTACGTCGATTACAGCAACGCCAGTAGCTGCACAATCCGTATCCGCAAAGTCGGCATCGCTTCCAAAAATGGGCGAATCTGGTCCAGAAGTAACCCGCATGCAACAAGCAATCGTTGCGCGTGGTTTCACGATCAAGGGCGGCATTGACGGTTCATTTGGTTCAGCAACACAGGTTGCTCTGAAGTCATTGCAAAAAGTTGCAGGTTTCGCTCCTACTGGAAAACTTGATGCGAAGACTGCAAAGTTCCTGGGCCTCGTAGATGTTGCACCATTGTCGAAGTCGAACTTCCCAACTGTTGGTTCATCGGGAGACGCTGTGTGGTCACTTCAGCAGGCTCTCATCAACAGTGGCGTTCAGGTCAAGGGTGGCGCTGATGGCAAGTTTGGTTTGGCAACATCAATCGCTCTTGGAAAGTTCCAAGCAATGAAGGGTCTTTCCGTAACAAAGTCTGTTGATGAATCAACCGCAATCGCACTTGGACTACTCGCAGCGCCAGTTGCAAAGTCGACCGCAAAGAAAACGGTTGCAGCCGCGTCGGCTCCTGTTGCTGCCCCTGTAGTAGCTGCAGCACCAGTAACTGGTTCACCAATCACCATTGATTCGCTTCCAGTTCGTGGCCAAAAGAGTGAGAATGTACGCACGTTGCAAAATGCGCTGATCAACGCAGGTATCGAAGTAAAGGGTGGCGCTGACGGCGTATTTGGTGTTGCAACTTCAGTTTCAATCGGTAAGTTCCAATCTGCACAGGGATTGAACGTCACAACTGCTCTTGATGCTCCAACAGCTGCTGCTCTCGGACTCATTCCATCACTTGCAGAACTTGGTTTGCCAACATTGCAGGCCTTTCCAGTTCAGGGTCGTTGCGGCTTCACCGATTCATGGCATGCTCCACGTCCTGGTGGTCGTCTTCATGAAGGTGTTGACATCATTGGTGCACGTGGATTGGCAATTTACGCAGTAGCAGACGGTGTGATCACCAGAATGCTTACCGGTGGAACCTTGAGTGGAAATTCCATTCGTCTCACCATCGCAGATGGCACATACTTCTTCTACGCCCACTTGGACGGATTCGCAGCAGGCCTTGCAGCAGGACAGACAGTGCGTGCTGGTCAGATCATCGGTTACCTCGGTTCGACCGGTTCAACTTCGAACCACCTGCACTTTGAAGTTCACCCAAAGGGTGGCGCTGCAGTAAACCCTTACCCAATCGTTAAAGCAGTTGACGCTTGCAACGTTACGGAATTGCTCCCGCAGCCGTAATTGTTCAGCCGAACAAAAGTTGAGGGAATCGTTGGTGATGTGAGAATCATCAGCGATTCCCTCAACAACATTTATCGTGTGCGATCCTCTTCAGAAAGATGCTCAACATCGCTGAGCCGTTCGAGACTAAAGGCGTAGCCATCGCCTAACTTGATTGACTTAATCGTGGTAAGTGAAGCATGGTTGATAATGAACCTTTCCCACTCCCACGGTGTTGCTGAAATTCCGAGAAGATGGCAGATCAATACGCTGTTCGTGCCAGCGTGAGCAAAGAAAGCAAACCTTTCGCCCGGTTTATCAATATGCCAAACAGGCAATTCGGTGTTGAGACGGTGAACGCCATTGCGCTCGAGAAATTCGGCAGCTCCAGTGTGAATGCGCTGGACGAAGTCCTTAACCGACTCACCGCCTTTCAGGCCATTCCACCGTTCATGAGAAGCGTTCTTAACCTCATCTCGATAAGCCTTGATGGTTTGTTCGGCTGGTGCACCGTGCCACGCCGGTTCGCGAATCTCTTCAAGGAACGGCTCAATCTCCAACTTACGATTTTGGCGATCGAGTGTCGGCTGCGCCGTCAGATGTGTGCGTTGCAGCGGAGAAGCAAACACATGGTCAAACTTTTCGTCAGACAATCGCTGGCCTAGCAACTCTGCTTGACGGCTTCCTCTCTCTGTCAAAGGCGGATTGACAACGCTCTTACCGTCTTTTACCCACTCTGGCTCTGCATGACGGATAAGAACAATTTCCATAACCGTCAATCTAGTTGACAGCTATGCCGCACTCGCTGAATGCTGCTGTCAGTGTGGCTTCATACACATCATCACTCAGCGTTGGATTGTTTTCAGCGACGCTGATCATTCGCGTGCCCAGACACATAGCTTGTTCAGAAGTTATGGCTAATCCGCGTTGCTCCGCAATGAAGTAGGCATACGACCTAATCGCAGTCTCTTCGTTATCAAACCCGTGGTTGATGTCGGGCTGAGGGTCAACAACCAGAGAAGTAGAACTCACCGACTGATCGTCTCCAGGCGCAGCATTGATGCCTTGAGAAATCTCCACTTTGCACTCTTCTGCAATGAACGCTCTGAGTGCCTCGAGTGATTCCACGTTGTCATTGCGTACTAAATTCTCTATAGCGTTTTGGACATTGGCGTCGACCTCTGCGACCTTGCCGTCCCAATACACATTCTGTAAAGCCACCGACAGCTCTTCGTATGCGCGCTTGGTTTGCTCCACTTCAGGTTTTACTGCGGAGGGAGCTATGTCATTGATGATGGAAAGAGTTCCAGTTAGTACCGCAACTGTGCTTTGCAGTTGTCGTCGTGAGATTGTGGAGAAACTTTCAACCGCAACTTCAGTTGCTACGAGCGAAGATTCCAATTCAGCAGCATGCGAACAAACGGCGCGCGTTTCTTGCGACTCACTACAGGACGTGAGTACAAAAACAAGAAGTGAAACTGCAATCAGTCGATGCTTAATCATTACTTTCACCGCTTGTCGAGTTAATCCACGTTTCATAAAGTGATGCATACTTTCCACCAGCAGAAATTAATGCGAGATGGGAACCGTCTTCAACGATTCGACCATTTTCAAGCATGATCACACGATCTGCGCGCGAAGCCGTCGACAGCCTGTGGGCTATCGATATGGTGGTTCGTCCAACCGCTAAACGCTCTAGCGCATGAGATATTCGTACTTCAGTGAGCGAATCAACCGAAGATGTCGCTTCATCGAGCACAAGTACATCTGGCTTGACTATGGAAGCCCTGACGAGCGCCACCAACTGTCGCTCACCTGCTGAAAGCGACGATCCGCGCTGTCCAACCTGCGTCTGTAACCCAGCAGGCAAACTTTCGAGCCAGTCAGCCAGCCCAAGTTCCGTGAAGCTATCGACCATAATTTGCGCGGATGCTTCTGGGTTTGCGAACTGCAAGTTGTACTCGATGGTGTTGGCAAAGAGGAATGGCTCTTGCGGAACGACAATGAGTCTCCGTCGCAATTCGTCATTGGCAACCTCAGTCAGCGCTACTCCTCCAATTTGCACCCGCCCAATGGTCGGATCTGTTAGCCGCGCAACAAGTCGAGCGATGGTGGTCTTTCCCGAACCTGACGGCCCGACTAATGCGACATGTTGACCGGACGCAATATGCAACGAGATGTCATGGAGCACTGGTGTGTCATCGTCTGATTCATCAAGTCTGGAGCCATACGCAAAACTCACATCTTTCAGATCAACTGATAATCCGCCTTTAGGAAGTGGGCGCGGGTGTGGTGACTGTGGTGGACCAATAGGTGTATCCAAAACACCCAACACTCTTCGCAACCCAGCGACAGCGCTCTGCACTTGATCGATGATTTCTGTGAATTCGGCAATGGGTTCAAGAAAACGATAAGTAAGGAACACGAAGCCGACTAGCGCTCCGGACGTAAGCCCACCCGCTGGACCAATAAGTAAACCAGTACCGACAACCGCCATAACGGTGAATACTGCAAATACTTCTCCACTTGGAAAAAGGAAAGCGCCAATTACTCCAGCGCGTATGTTGCTCTTTTTGCGGTTGCGCATCGACACAGCAACAGTGTCAATCATTGATTGCTCAGCGTCATAGGCACGCAACGTTTCCGCACCAGCCATGAGCTCCGATACCGAACCGAGGAAATCAGCATTTCGTTCTCGCGAGAGATTGTGGGCATTAACTAATCGCGATTGAACATAACGCAGAACGAACACCAAGGGTGCGCTAGTGATGAAGGCAACGAGAGCAAGACGCCAGTCATAAGCAAGCATTACCGCAGCAACTGCAATCATCTGCGAGCCATCCAGCAATAAACCAAGACCACCCCACGAGAAGAATTGTGTGAGCGTCTCTATGTCGCTTGTTACACGTGATACCAATGCGCCGCGCTTTTCGTTGTTGTGTTCTTCAAGACTCAGTCGATGTATATGGTCGAAAAGTTGAGACCGTAACGCAAAGAGTCCGCTTTCCGCCCTCGTACCGAGGCGACGGGTAGCTTCACGTAAGCAAAACGACGACAGCACGACGCATAGCGCACCAATGAGGCACAGGCGCATGATGTAATCAATGTCGACCCGACCGGGCTGCAATCCATGATCTATCGACTGCTGGATAAGAATTGGAATCACCAGACGTGCGCCCGTGCCAAACATGGCCAGTACGAATGTCAATCCAATGCCACTCTTTAATGCAGGAGCAACCGTTACTCCTCTGCCGATGATTCGTGCAGACGGGAATCTCTGTTCGAGATCGGTGCTCATGACGCTTTCCGATCCATTTCAAAGGATTTCATCAAATTGGCGTATTCCTGATTACTGCTCATGAGAGTTTCATGTGTAGCCAATTCGTGCACCTTGCCTTGGTGTACAAACAGCACATGGTCAGCGATCTTGACCGTTGTCGGTCGCGATGCGACCACAATTGTCGTGGTCGTACTAGACAGTGACGAAAGGCGCTCGATTACCAATGATTCGGTTGCAGGATCAAGTGCACTTGTGGTGTCGTCGAGCAGCAGAACTTGGCGTCCACTTGCAATTGCACGGGCCAAAGCAATTCGCTGTCTTTGGCCACCACTCAAACTGATTCCGCGTTCGCCAACAATCGTGTCAATGCCATTTTCAAGATCGGAAACAAACTCTTCACTTACTGATGCCCACAACGCGCGAGCAATATCGGGAACATGAATCGACTTACCTAGGGTCAAGTTGAAATGAAGGGAACCCGAAAAAAGAAATGGCTCTTGGAAAACAATCGCCGATCCGCCTCGAGTTACGTGAACCGATCCATGTTGAGCACGAATCAAGCCTGCGATCATCTTTAGCAGTGTTGACTTCCCCGCACCCGTTTCACCTACAACTGCAACTGTTGAACCCACTGGAACTGAAAAATTGACATGAGAAAAGATCGGCTCGTTTGACTCTGAGTAGCAAAAAGATGCATCTACTACTTGAACTGCAATTTCAGAGTTTTGCGGAAGAAGGTTGATCTCTGGTTGCGTCTGTATCGGCTCATCGAGAATTTCGCGCACACGCTTGAAGCCACTTGATGAGTGTGGAATCTCACTCAGCAGGTAGCCAATGATTCGTAACGGAAAAACGAGCAAAGTAAATAAATAGATGAAACTTGATAATTCTCCAATTGTTAGAGCTCCGTTGCGAACTCGAATTGCTCCAAATGCAATCAACGCGACATTCACAAGTGATGGAGTTCCGTCAACGAGCGCTTCAAAGATCGCTCGTGCATTCACCGCTTTAATGCGAGCATCTTTCAGCTTTGATGAAATACGACCGAGGCGAACATGTTCCCTGTCTTCGGCTCCGAATGCCTTCACCACCATGACGCCGTCGAAACTCTCGTGGACAGCTTCCGACAGATCTCCCAAGGCCTTTTGGGCAGAGTCAAAATGTCGATCTATGCGTCTTTGATATCCAAGATTCAGAGCGAACAACAACGGAATGATGGTGACTGCCAACAGGCCAAGTGGAAGGTCAATCACGACTAGCCAAATACTCGTCAAACCCACAAGTAACACCACTGAAGTACTGAACGGAAGTGGGCCAAGTACGGAGGCGGCAGTATCTGAATCGACGCCAACCCGTGCAACCAAGTCTCCGGTCATGTGCTTCTGATGCCAAGTGGTTGGCTGTCGCATGGTGTGTCGAATGAGCTGCGTTGATAATGACTCAGATGTTGACCAATGAGAAATTCCCGCGTACGAACGACGAATGACGACCCCTACCGCCCTTAACAGACCAATACCAATGACGATGAATGATGCCGTGACAAATGTTTGCTGATTGATGATGTCGCTTTGAAAACGAGGGATGATCACTTCATCGACGACATAACCCAATCCGAAACTGGATGCGACAGTACAAATGGCATACACGGAGGCACCTGCAACGGCGATGAGAAACGGTCGCGGGTGCAACTTCAGCAGCTGTCGAAGTAGCGAAATCGCTAACCGAAACCGAGACTGTTCCATTGGCGCAACTCTACTTCAGTGTCAAAGATGGGAAGGAAAAAACAGAGATGAGTGAAGTACGATTCACGTCGTGACGAACCCAAATAACGCCAATCGAACTGCCTGGCAACGAATTTCTCGTATCACTGCTCGAACAGTTATCGGTATATCAATCACTGGTCTTATTGCGATGTGGATCTACGCCTTTGGATTCGCTTCAAAAGAATCTGTCAACAAAATTGACGACGAGGTGTGGACTCAACGAGCAGAAGGAATTTGCAAACAAGCAATGGAAGAGCGACTAGCGCTTGCCGACCTTCGTCAGATTTCCGATGCGGGTGTCAATGCGCTGAGCGAACGAGCCGACCTAGTGGACAAGGCAACTGACACACTTGAAGCAGCGATCACAGAAATTTCTGAAGTTTCACCTTCGGACGCAAAGGGCAAAGCAATAGTTCCGTTGTGGATCGCCGACTATATACAGCTCATTAAAGACCGCAGGGATTACACAGCATTGCTGCGAACCGGAGTCAACGAGCCATTCTCTGAGTCCATGTTTGAAGGACTACCCATCAGCGAGAAGATCTCAACTTTTGCTGCCGATAATCGCATGACCTCGTGCAAAATTCCTATGGATCTCTCTATCTAAATTCGTCTGCTGGTAACCATCCAGATTGCTCTGAGTACCGCTTCACCACCTTTGCAGGTGAACCAACTGCAACGCTGAAGTCAGGGATCTCTCCATTCACCACAGAGTTTGCACCGATTGCAACGTGCTTACCAATGCGTGCTCCCGGCAGGATCACGCTTCCCGCACCGATCCAGGATCCATCTCCAATGACGACAGGATTTTCAGGTTGCGTTTGCATTGAGATTGGAAGATCAACTCTTTCATAACCATGATTTTGATCGGTGATGTAGACGTGGTGACCTGTCCACACGTCATGGCCAATGTCAATTGCCAGGTGGCCAACGATTCCGCTACCCCGTCCGATCAAACACCGATCACCGATACGCACAACTGGATTGGTGAGACACTGCTGGCCAGGAATCATTCCAGCGGAAAGAGCAACATGGCTTCCGATCATGGTGTCGGATCCAATATGGATGTATTGCTCATTGAAAATTGTCGTCTGTGGAAAGCAAATGATGCTGTTCTGACCGAATACCCCGAAGCGCATTCCTCTCGCTGTGTCCGGTCCGATTGATCCATGTAGTTCAAGCCAGCGCCAAGCTGCGTGCGCCAATCGTTCCTTGAAACGATGGATTCGACCCGAAATCATGATCTGCAATCTAATCGGTAGCCTGAATTTGTGACTGAAGCGCTATCGCGACCACGCATCACCGTGCCAATGGTGATGGCTAATAAAGGCACGGGAAAGCCGCTGAGCATGATCACTGCCTATGACGCAACCTTTGCCCGGATTGTCGATGAATCTGGGGTCGACATGATTCTTGTGGGCGATTCCGTCGGCTCAGTCGTTCAGGGTGTCGCAAACACCATTCCTGTCACGCTCGAGGAAATGGAATACCACGTGAAGTTGGTGGCGCGAGCAAATCCTCGGGCGTTAATCATCGGCGATCTTCCATTCGGTTCGTATCAAGTCAATACAGAGCAAGCTGTTCGAAGTGCAATTCGACTCGTGAAGGCTGGTGCAGCTGCCGTGAAGTTGGAGGGCGGCGTCACGATGTTCGACACCATTGCCGCCATTTCGCGTGTTGACATTCCAGTGATGGGCCACATTGGTCTCACACCCCAGAGTTACCACCGTATGGGCGGCCATCGTGTGCAAGGCCGAACTGATGGGCGCGAAGCCGGTGGACGCGAACGGCTACTTGAAGATGCACACTCAGTAGAACAATCTGGAGCTTTTGCAGTTGTTATTGAAGGCGTGCCTCGTGGTCTTGCTAAAGAGATCACAAACAAGGTTTCCATTCCAACTATTGGTATTGGCGCAGGCCCTGATTGCGATGGACAAGTGCTCGTGCTTCACGACATTCTCGGTTTGACAACGAATACCTTGAAGTTCACGCGCAAGTATGCAGACATTCGTACAACCAGTGTTGATGCATGCAAACAATTCGTCGAAGAAGTTCGAAATGGATCGTGGCCCGACGATGACCACTCTTTTCACTAACCGCTCAAGTTTTCAAACCTGGCGGGACTCAATTCCGGAACACCAATCCGTTGGGTTCGTTCCAACGATGGGTGCACTCCATACGGGTCATCTCAGCCTCATCGAGCAGGCGAAGTCAGAGTGTGACGTCGTTGTCGTCAGCATCTATGTGAATGCATTGCAATTCAATTCGGATGATGATTACACGAGATACCCACGAACCGTGGAAACGGACTTCCAGTTATGCGCTGGTGCATTCGTAGACGCTGTGTTTGCCCCTCTGAAGGATGATGTATTCCCAGAAAGCAATGTTGAAATACGAACACCTTCGAGTGATGCATTGGGATTTGAGGGAGCAGATCGACCAGGACACTTTGCTGGGGTCGCCACCGTTGTCGATCGACTGTTCACGTTGGTTAAGCCGTCGGTCGCCTATTTCGGTTTGAAGGATTATCAACAAGTTGCCGTAATCAAGAACATGTCGGCACAACTACACCCGGTTATCGCGATTCGGGCATGCGACACGGTGCGGGAAGCGGACGGACTGGCAATGTCAAGCCGAAACAGGTTCCTCTCGCAATCTGGACGCAAAAGCGCAGCCTCATTGAACGTCGCTCTCAAAAAAGCAGTGTCATTGTGGAATGACGGCAAGTCTCAGGCACAAGAATTAATTGAGTCAGTGACCGACGATATTTCGACGGATTCTGCAATAGATGTGCAATACATTTCAATCGTTCGCAATGGAACCATGGACCAGGTTCAGGCCGTGAGCGAAAACGATGTAGTTATCGCGGCAATTATTGTCGACGGGGTCCGCCTTATTGACAACATGTCGTTTGCTAACGCTTGACCTCGACATCGGACTGTCTAACGCGATAGCGGACAGTGTAAATAGAGTCGCCACTCAAGATTCCTCCACGAGCAAACGTGCGCCCGTTTTGCCAGTTGGATAAACCCAGCTCTGGTTTGTTTAATGCATACTGTCCATCAACCCAACGAGTCATGCCATCGCCGAAGAATGGCGCGTTAGACCTACTCCAAGCCAGATCAATTTCCGATTCATCATCAGAGATAATTGATAAAACGAAACACGGTGATTGCGCATTAAACAAATCAATCGCAGCAATCACATTCTCGGAAACCACAATGGATAGCTCGGGCGTGTTTTCCCACTCCCACTCAGTTCCAAGATTTGAGTGATCAATTGCTTCGACTACAAACTCTTGCGGAACAGTGCAGTCTGCTAAAGCAGAAGCCACGTCACCATCGACATGCAAGACCGCATGAGTATTCCGCTTATGTGCGGCAAGCACTACTCCATCTATAACCGACTGTAACGAATTACCCAATGAACCTTCGGTAAGCACCACAGTGTTCAATGTGTTGCAGACTTTTCGGTCTAGTGAGTTCTGAACCACATTCTTCAGGCGATCAACGTCTACAACATCGGAAACAACCATCCACGCGCCACCGGTGCCGTGCAGACTTGCCGGGATGCCGTGTTGCTGAGCAATCTCGCCAAGTAGTGCAACAGAAGTTCCACTACCCCGCGCCACAGCAAGCGACAATCGTTTTTCAGAGAACAAGGCCCAAGCTGCAGCATGTGTTTTTGACGGCAGGAGCAATACAGATGCAGGCGGAAGCTCAGCCTCTTGCAGGCTC
>Ga0208226_1000090_pt1 | contig 29586 bp, 29 predicted proteins | sample LakMenE18May11ns_FD_150713 | JGI IMG/M metagenome (GOLD analysis project Ga0208226, IMG submission 150713) | Freshwater microbial communities from Lake Mendota, WI - 18MAY2011 deep hole epilimnion ns (SPAdes) | ecosystem: Environmental > Aquatic > Freshwater > Lake > Epilimnion/Euphotic zone ... | reverse complement strand
AGGCACAGGCGCGTTTAATGAACTTTGAGGAACACGTCAAAGAAGACAGAATTTCAGGCGTAGAAGAGCTTGCAGAGCTCCACGCTGAGGCTTATCTCTCTGACAACACCTAAACACTCTTAGCTTCTGCTCTTTTCTAGATAAAGGCAGCAGCTCTACTTGGTGCGGACCGTACTAAGAGTGAGCACTTTGAACACTTCTACCGCGCTGACAGACGTGTTTGCACGGGTCGCGCGACTTGGCTACGAGTTACCTGAGTGCGACCCGGGATTACTTGTTGATGTCTGGAGCAAGGACGGTGAGCTTCACTCACAGATCGGTTGTGTAGCAGGCTCCACGTTAAAGCAGATCACATTAGAAGACGCAATAACCACGACGTTCGCCTCCTGCCAACACTGCGGCGGACGAGAAGATTTAGGCGAACTAAAGGCCTTAACTTCCTTGATCCCGTTGCTTGAATTGTTAGAGACTGACTCGCCAAAATTCTCCGAACTTGTAAAGTGGGACGCTTTCATGTGGAGAGGTCGTAAATCGTCAGGCTCAGGGGACCTGCTACGAGACGCTTTCGCTGCACAGGCAGTACTGCTTCCTAAAGCACGCGAAGAAGGATCCCCACTTGAGATGTACGGAAGGTTCTGCGCGCCAGTTGCTTCCTATTTGGTGCGAGGGCGCCAGATACGTGAGCTAGTACAATGGATCGAACGGATCGGACATGAAGCTGACCTCACTGCGACTTGGACGGACTCACGGTATGGCTACCTAGCTGAACAACTAGAGCAAGCAATCACTCAGAGCCCTAAAACATGGGCGGTGTGGTCGTCACCTGCCTCGATTGAAGAGAGAGGCGCGTTACTCCGCTGCCTGGCAGACGAGACACGCGTCCTACCGGGAGGCGCAGAGACTGTCTCTTGCGGCTACGTACCCTTACTTTTTGTCGAAGGAGTCCAACACTCACGTAGAGACGTGTGCGCTGTCTCTAGCCACGAAATAGCGCTCACGTGCATGGCCTTGTACCGTATGGGGCCGGCATTAAAAACTCTCAGCGACGTAGCGCTGGCGGCTTCCTGTCTATCTTCTAGCAGATAGATATCTTTGATGGTTTCAGGGCGAGCTGTTTGAGACGTAGGTAGATCTCACAACGAGTCGCAAGCCTCGCAGGCGGCGCGTGCCCACTCAAAGTGCCTCAAAGCACGGATGTGCTCCTCGAGACGATTAGATCCCGGAGTCAGTTCCACAGCCTGATCTTTGTACCATGCGAGAGCATCCATGAACACCAAAGCTCCACCTTCACCTCTTCTTGCTGCAGTCGTCGCGTAACCCAACCTGGCTTCGTGTGAGTCAGTATCTAAATAGAGACGCGCGATGAGGCGGTAGATCTCGATACGTCCTACGTTCGTCAGCGGGCCTCCCAGCATCGACTCTAAAATGGCGTTTGCTAACATTGGTTCGTTTTGCAAACCCCACACTGCTTCATAATTTGGATTTCTTTTCAAGTTATCCTTCATACAAGTGACAATGAGAGCCGGTGATGGGCAGACCAGGGCGTGACGTGGCGCGTATTTATTACTCGTTACTTCTCCTCAGCTTCCTTTAAACCACGGAAGTACTCTGCTTTGTCAAAGAACGCGTTGCTGTTGACATCGTGGCGCAGCTGGTGCATCGCGCGTGACACGCTACCCCATGCTTTCTTCGCACCATCGCCGTCAGCTTCCCAAGCCTGTGTTGAACCAGACGAGTAACCAAGACGCTGAGCGTCACCGTAAGCGTCGATACCAGCACCAAGGAACACGAAGTTCCAACCAGCTTCAGAGGCGCCAGCAATCAAGCTACGTACGGACTCGAGGTTGTGGTGACGGCTTTGGTTTTCCTCGCCGTCTGTCACTGTCACGAACACAACTTCTTCTTGAGTGCGGCCTGACAACTTGCGTGAAGCTTCACGACCAAGAGCACGCTCGATCAAGGTGCCTGTTGCGTCAAGCAGTGGTGTGCCGCCGCGAGGCTCGAAATCTTTAGCTGTGAAAGCTGGGACGTTAGCGATGCGAACCGCGTTCAGACGGGTTTCTTGTGGATCTTGCGAATCGAACTGAACCAAGGTGACGCGAGCACGACCGGGAGCGTTTTTCTGCTGCTCAAGGAACTCGTTCAAACCGCCCACTACGTCGTGACGCATCGACTCCATTGAACCGGAACGGTCAAGAAGGATGTAGATGTGTACTGTCTTAGGAGGCAAGATCTGCTTTGCTTTTGAAGTAGTGCGGCCCTTCTTCTTCGCCTTTGCGGCTTTGGTCTTTGAAGAGGCGACTGGTGGTGTGCTCTTATCTGGGGTGTTTATAGTTGTCATGTTGATCTTTCTATGGTCAGGTGAAGAACGGGATGCTCTTCACTACATAGACGACGCCTTTTACAGATGTGACACTCAGATAAAAGTCGGCACTATAGAGGTGTGAAAGAACACCCGAACACCCGGCAGAGAGACGTAAGAACTGCCCTTCACGAGGCAGCAATGGCTTCTGTGTATGCCTATATCTCCTCTGACGAAGGCCAGTCCTATATACGTTCTTGTCTCACTAGGCGTCGTCTTGGGGTGTTCTTGGATACAGACATAGAAGAAGCTGTTCTGTCTGAAGCTCTCAGATTTCTCTCACGCGGTGAGGAGATCACTTCTGCTGCAGCCTGGTGCCGCCGGCGGATAAACGCGCGAACGATCGACCTTTCCAGAGGTGCTATCCGCAAAGAGCGCGTTACCGGGGTGCGAGTCGATTTAAACGACGCCAACGAAGGACAGGTTTTTGACGACGCTCTTGCATTGAGTGAAGGTTTGTCACTCGCAGACATACGACAGGCTGTCGCCAACGCAGACGACACAGATGCCAACATATCAGCAGCCTTAACCTACGTTACAAGAGTCGCTGACGATGCTTCCCTGCACACAAAATGCCCTCAACCACAGAGCGGCTCTACACGCAACGAGGCTGCCATGTGGGCCGGGCTTTGGTACTCAGGGGCTGACTCATGCTTTGGGCCTGGTAACGCCACGACGAAACGACGCAGCCGCGCTATGGAGAGAGTGCGCGTCCTTCTAGTTACCTGCGCTAAAGCGATCACCCCGAAAGGAGACTCCCATGAGTGAGTTCGTACTACACCAAGAAGAAGGGATCGTCGAAGCGGTCGCCCGCACATCTGGCCCTGCAGGAGTCGTTACTGCTTCGTTGTTTGACGGTTCCATCGAGATTGACCTTGACGGAGCTGACGTACGCAACATCTGCGGCGTACGAGCGTACTCCGATAATGATCTACGAGACGAACAATACGAATGGCTCTCCCGCCTTATTTCAGTTTCTAGGCGCGAACTAGAAGCAGGACTCTCAGGCCCGTCCCTTCGACGAGTAGGGAGTGCAAGATCACGAAACTTCTCTGCACGAGAGTTCGATGCTGATCTAGATACCTCCTTCTCCGTGTTCGCGCTCGACTGGTGCAGCCGAAACCCAAACAGCCCTAAAGGAACACTCGTAGAGTTACTTGGAGTTGTTTCTGCACGGCGCGCTGGACTTTGGACACCACAAGAGAGAGTGTTCTCATTTGAAGAGATACGTCCTATCCTGCTTTCCTACCAGATGGCTGGGATGGCAGGACGTGGGCGGTTCTTACTCACCCAGGCTCTGTCTGATGCTGTTCAGTACGGACTACTAGACGGAACTAATGACGTAGAACTCCACTCTCTACTCTCTATAGACACAGCCTCTTCAGTGCTTGACTCACCCATGCCAGACGCGCTTGAACTCTTTGATCTATCGCGCAGCAGTCTCTCACTGAGCTCAGAGCTTGTATCTATGTCCCGCATCAACGACGAAGTGTTCCTACCTAGAGCCGTCTCTGCTGCCGGCGTTTCGATCTGGGAAGGAAGCGCGTTCGCAGATCGTGTAATCACACGGTGGCTTGACTCTTCTAATCTTGGCGTGAGCATTACAGGCGCAATCTCCGAAGACGAACAATGGTGGGCGCGATGCTTTGACCAGAACAGCCACTTCCTCTTAGGTGCCGCACCCATCAAAACAGAGTCCGGTACGTCCATCATCCTCGTCAAAGAAGGACCGATCACCCTCGACATCGCACGGTCTGTCTCGGCACCCTTGTTGTCAAAAAGAGGGTCTGACACACAAGACGCCATCAACGCTGGACGCAGAGCAGGCGTTTCAGAGAGACTAGGCGACACAGACAGAGCTGAAGAGTACTGGCGTGAGTGTGCGACAAAGCACGAGCAGGCTGGTGACCCCCACAGAGCCAAGATGGCAGGGGCTCGTACAATGATGCGTCAAGAACTAAGTGAGCCACTTTTAGGCGACTACTTCCTTTAAAAAGAACCTAACTGTCTTTATCCTTAGATCAAGATATTCTTAGATCAAGACACCTGCAGGCCTTACCAGATGCCAGGCGCGAGCGCGACGCGGGCGGGTAAGCACGGTAAAAGACATGCCTGCGACGACGCTACACATCAGGGATTTAGGACTCACTTCGTACAACGACGCTCTGGTGCTGCAACGCGCTTTATGCTCGGGGACGAAGGACAACTACCTGCTCTTGTGTGAGCATGAAGAAGTCATCACACTCGGTCGTCACGCGAACGAGAAGTTCCTGCTAGACACTGGCGACACACCAGTCGTACGTGTCGAACGCGGCGGAGAAGCCACGTGGCACGGCAGAGGACAGCTAGTTGGTTACCCTGTTGTTAACTTAGAAGAAGCAGTAGGCGACAAGACCCGGTCTTCGCAATGGGTTTTCCAGATAGAAGAGCTGCTGATTACTTCACTCACTGCTCTTGGTCTCCTCGACTGCAGCCGGTCTGAACGCGGACGAGGTGTGTGGTGCAATGGGCGCAAAATAGCTTCCGTCGGGGTTCGCGTGACGTCTGGGCGCAGCATGCACGGCTTTTCCCTCAATGTATCTAACGACAGCTCTGGCTTTTCCAAGATCATCCCGTGCGGCATCACCGACGTAGAGATGACAAACCTGCACCTAGAAGGCATCGAAGCCTCCATGTCTCAAGTATCTGATGCAATATGCGCACACATTGGTCTTTTGTTTCCGGGTAAAAACATGGATGTACATCGTGCGTCATCTAGTTACCGAGTTCCGCGCACAAACTTAGAAGTAGTGCGTAGAAACAAAGGAGAGTTGAGCGCGACGGGACTCTCCATATCTACCCGGAAACCTGAGTGGCTGAAGAAAAACCTTCAAGAAGACGGCGCATACCTTGCCACGCGTTCATCTTTGTCTAAACGCGGACTCGTCACCGTGTGTGAGGAAGCAGGATGCCCGAACCTACGTGAATGCTGGAGCCAAGGCACAGCTACATTTATGATCAACGGCGCATCCTGCACACGTAACTGCGGTTTCTGCCTGGTTGACACGTCCCGACCCTTGGCACTAGATCCGATGGAACCAACAAAAGTAGCAGCAGCGGTCGCTGAGATGGGCTTAGAGTACGTTGTAGTAACTGCAGTAGCGCGCGACGACCTAGATGACGGTGGAGCTAGCGCGTTTTGCGAAGTGATCGAAGCCGTACGAGCTTCGACTCCTTCTTGTCTCATTGAGGTGCTCATTCCAGACTTTCAAGGAAACACCGATGCTCTCGAGCGCGTGTTTAACGCCAGGCCCGATGTTTTAAACCACAACGTTGAGACAGTGTTGCGCCTCACTGGGGCAGTGCGCTCGCGGGCTACTTACACCAGGTCTCTGAGTGTTCTTGCGATGGCTAAAAAAGCAGGCCTCGTAACAAAAAGCGGCGTGATGATGGGACTTGGCGAGACAGACGAAGAGATCGTCGAGTGTCTGCGCGACCTAGCGAACGTCGGAGTGGATGTTGTGACCCTTGGTCAGTATCTGCGTCCAAGCAGTGAGCATCTACCGGTTGCACGGTGGGTTCACCCTACGGTATTTTCACAGATGGCAGAAGACGGCGTGAATCTCGGAATCAGACACGTCGAAGCCGGACCGTTCGTACGTTCCTCGTACCACGCTAAAGACAGTCACTATGTTGCTGTTGAACTCAGAACTGCGCGGAGTGTCGCACTAGAACCAGCAAGTTTTTAAGCAAGTTCGCGAAGTACTTCCGAGATGAGATCCTCAACTTCTGGTGTTACGCCTGAAGTGGTACGCACCAAGATAACTACATCTAGAGCTGCGTAATAACGAGAAGTGATCTGCGCGCCGTTCGTACCGTACGCTGCTTTGAGGCCTGAAGACGTACAAGGACAGTACGCGAACGTTCCATACCCAAGATTCGATGTGTTCTCCGCGTAATTTGCAACATGTGAGTTGCCCAGTCCCAACACGACTCCGTCACGCCACACCGCACTCGTCCAGCGCATCACGTCTTGAAGAGAACCCTCTGCGTTACCCGTACCAGTTCCAGGAGAACCTGGGAACGGCTTTTTAAAAACAATAGACGAGAGGTTTAAAGGAGAAGTGAGTTCTCTCTCAAGCAGCACCTCGACTGGTGCGCCATACAGCTTCTCTGCGAGCAAGCCTGCCACTATGAAGTTCGTCGATGAGTACGCCACTGCCGCACCTGGTGCAAACTGAGGGCCGTCCTCTTGTGCAGCTTTTAAAGCAGACTCCCAGCTGTCTATTGACGCGGCGTTTTCTTTAAACGCTCGAGTCTCTGCATACGGAGCCAACCCTGAACGATGGCCGAGAAGCTGTGCAACGGTGACATCACGAGCTGCGTCAAACCAAGGAGCAACTTCTAGAACACCAACCTTGTCGTCTAACTCGATTTTACCTTGAGCTACAGCTCGCAGTATCAAAGCTGAAGTAAAAGATTTAGTAACACTGTGGAAAGGCACAGACGACGGAGGGTCTTGCAGCACACCTTCCTCGTTGGCTGATAGCAGAAGTTTAGAACGACCCGGCAGCAGCAACCCGAGCTGAGCGGACGAGAGTTTGTTCTTTGCTGCCCAACGAGTAAACAACAACTCGATAGCAGCACGTTTTCCCTCGTCCATGTCAGGGGCAGACTGATCCCACGAAGCGAGCGCGCGCAGGTCTGGTGCCCAGCTAACCAACGTCGGACGGCCAGCTGGCTTTGATGTTACTTTTTTCGGTTCTTTTGTAGTAGGTGACTTTGTAGGTGGGTTGTAACGATCTGCCGTTACTATCTCTCTTGTAGCTGTTGCTCTCGTAGTAGGGGTTGGTTCTTGATTGACAGAAGCGTTTGAACCCTCCAGCAAGAAAGTCTCATCGGCTTCCACTTCAAACACAGCAACGTCGGGAGCTTTCGATGGGGTCTGAGGCACGAACGCCCCCGGCGCAAAAGGATTAACGGTCGCAATAGTGGCGTACAGCACTACAGAGAGGGTTGCTGTCTTTACGACCAACTTGCGCAACGAGTTAGGCCTGTACATCGAAGCGTTGGCGATCGGCTTACGCTTTGACCACTGCTCAGCTGGACCAGCGAATTTCACTGCTGAGATGGTTAAGAAAGCCCCAAAAAGCACGGCTGCAAGAGTGAGCACAAGACCCTCTTTAAGGCCCCATTCGCCTAGTAGCAGGTAAGCCACACCGAGCATCGGTGCGTGGTACAGGTAGATAGTGAGACCGTTGTGCGAGACAGCTCGAGATGCGCGCGCGAGAAGACGCGATGACGCCATGGCTTCCAGATGCTTCCTTGCGGCCCACAAAAATGCCAGAGTACTAGACCCGACAAAGAGATGCAGAGTGTGCGAGTTGTTTACAACGCCATCTACTGGTGTCTGAACTGCGTATATGCCGGCTGAGATCAGCGCTAGCAACGCGCCCAGCTTAAAAGAATGGCGGCTGGCTACCAAAGACTGACGACCAGCGAGAATCATGCCCAACGTCCAGAAAAATCCGTACAACAAGAAATCCTGAAAAGCCCACGCGTTCGAACCAAACAACTGCTCACAAACAATCACAGCTATCGCAAACACAGCAAGAACCTCACCGGGTCCCTTCTTTACTGCTTTAACAAGTATAGGACTTGCTAGTAATAGCCAGAGGTAAGCGCGCAGATACCACAGTGGCTCAGTTATCCAGCCTTGCTGCCAGGACGACCCGACTGGGTTACGTAGAGGCAGAATCCAGGATAAGACATCAGGAAGCGAGAGTAACGCGAGACTGGAATCCTTTGCGGCCATCACTGAGATAGCCAGGAGAGCGAACAACCAGAATGGCACAAGCAGACGCCATAAGCGCGACTTTATGACTTCAACGACACTGGAACGGGAGAGGCTTTTTTCAAAAAGAAAACCGGCCGCTAACACCATCACTGGGATCGAAGCCACGTATGTTAGAGGCGCCCAAGAGGTGGCGTGCCACAAGAACACGCGCAACAGCGCTAAGACTTTGACAAAGTCTAGAAAGACATTGTGGCTTGTCTTTTCCGTGTTTTTCATACCTAAAAATGTGCTCCTGCTTCACCAGCAGGCACGGACTTTTAGGGTGTCAGATGTCGCACTCCACTAGGGTTATCTCCGCTTCCTTTGGAAGCGAGGCCCAGAACCTGGAGTACCACTCCCAGTAGGAAGTAGCCGAGGCTACGGTCGCTGTTGACGTCCCAAACCAGCCAACTTGGCCGGGTTCTCGCCACACGCCCTCACCAAGTACCGCGCGAGCTCCGAGATCTGGGATCTCTATACTTGAACCTGCTGGGTCTTGAAACAGGCTCTGGATGTCAGACGTTGGCCAGTAATCCCCGAGCGGAGAAGAGTCCATTGACTCTTCTTTATCCCATGCTCGCCACTTTGCCCAGGACGCCACATCAAGGTCCCCTTTGCACAAAGTAGATACCGGCGTGGCGTCAGGCCTGCAAGGGAGCGGCACCACAGACCAGCTCTCCCACCTAGCCTCAGGGTTGTACGTCGAGTTATGTCCCCATACTCCGTCTTTAAAAACCACAGGAGTTCCCAGCATCTTTGAGATTTTCCTCACCAAAGCAGGAGAATCGTGAGGGTCAGGGAGAGATTTAGACGCATGGTCTAAGACCCACTGTTCAACCGGGAGAAAGTACTCAGCGACTTGAACTTCCTCACTGAAGGGCTCTAAAGATGCGGCCAAGTGATGAGACGGACCCAAGACCAGCACTCTATAACGCGACACGTGACCGACGATCTACTTTATTACAAAGCCCCAGTGAAAGCACGTCTGGACTATACACAGACATTGTTCTCTTGCGTCTATTTCCCAAAGAAGTCAGTGCGCTTACTGTTACCTCTGTCTTTGAAAGGAGACTTAAAACATGAACCATGACAATTTTGATGAAATCATCAATGGACTTGGCATCAACACCCAGTTGGTGGAAAAGAAGGCACGTGCGGCTCACATGTCACAGATGTTGCGCTTGATGGCAGACGCCATTGAGAACGACGCTGCAGCATTAGAGCAGAACGAACAAGAACGTGACTGCCAGATTCTGCCCGAGCATTTTGCGCGTGTAGGAGACCGGATCACATTTTGTGCGCCAACAGCAGAGCGTCAGAAACTGTCTGCGATGCTGCCTGGTTTAACCCTCGCAATGTCAATGACCGCGATGGCGATGGCTAGTGCCGAAGAAGTACTCGACGACGAAGAGTACGCAGAAGCAATCCAAAAACTTGGTATGGCAGGCGTCATCGATATCGCAGGCATGCAGGTAGTCACAGACACCCTGTACGCAGACGAATTGACGTTGGAACAAGCACATATCTGGGAGAAACTATTCTTCACTCTGCAAAACAGTGAAGAAGTAGGATCTGAAGGTTTTGACCAGCTTTTCTCGCTGACCGAACGCCTCCGCGCGCTTCGCTCTTGAAAACCTCGACAAGGTGGGAATAAACCCCCCACCTTGTTTGTATAAAGCTCACCTCTTGTGTCTTCGCTGCTTTTTTGGCCCTAGATGATGGTTGACAAAGACGAGACCCTTGCGACAGTGATTCTTGTCGCCACATGGCGGCTATTAGCAGGTTAGAGAAATATCATGATTACAGGTACAGTAAAATTCTTCAATGATGAAAAAGGTTTCGGCTTCATTAGCCGTGAAGATGGTGACGACGTGTTCGTTCACTTTTCAAACATTGAAGGTCAAGGACGTCGCTCCCTTGAGACCGATCAGCGTGTCGAGTTCGAAATTGGCGAGGGCCGCAAAGGTCCAGAAGCTTTGAGCGTTCGCGTCATCTAAAGACCTGGTGCCTTGGTACTTTTGTACCTTCCACCATTAAACGTATCTAAGACGCGGGATTAGCCGCCGGTTGCTTTACACCGTCACTTACTGTGATTTACGATCAACAGTGGCGATGGTGTAAAAAAACGCGGTTGCGTGCGTGCGCAAGACCGTCCAAGAAGCGACCATCTCTCTTATCACAGGTTCTACTGCTGAGTGCTGCTTGCTCACTTGTCTTAGTCGCTTGCTCAGCTGCAACGTCTACCAGCGTAAGTGAGTTTGAGCCCAGTGCAGTGCTTCCTGCCCCAGCCGCGGTTATCGAGACAACAAGCACAACGTCTTCAATCCCAGTTACGACTACGACTACGACTACGACAGTGTCTGCTGCGCCTGTGACAACGATAGCTTCTGTCTCCGTTATGGACGTACCTGCTCGTCCTGGTGAAGCTTCTCTTTTAAGCTCCTACACGTTTGGGCAGCGCGGAAGCGCGGTTGTTGAGTTGCAGACCATACTCGGCTTAACCACAGACGGTTGGTACTGGACACAGACTAGAGATGCGCACCTAGCACGCCTCACATCGCTCCAGCTCTCAACTAGCGGCGTGCCTGATATGCCTGCTGCAACAAATAACCCTGTAGTTAATGGCGGCTCTACAACACCGAGCTCAAAAGAGACGTGTCGGACTCAGACCTTGTCGTTCGTAGACAACATCCTTTCGACATGGGGGATACCTGCGCCACAGATCGTTTTTGATGACACCATCAAAAACGAGTACTACCAGGTCGGGGCAGGTGCTGTCGTTGCTAAAAGCTGTAGCGACAAGACGTCGATAGCACACGAGCTTGGTCACTACGCCCTTGACTTAGCAAACGGCTACAACTGGTCTGCCCACGCTGGTGAGGCTGCAAGTCACTTCTCTGAAGGAGGCTGGATTAAAGGAGCTGAGTCTTCACCAGGTGTCGAGTATGCAGCTCACTGCATCGGCTTTGTTTTATACGGTGAGGGAACCTACACCCGCTGCCCGAACAACGACATGCGCGAACATGCTCGTTCAGTACTTGCTCGAGCCGGTGGAGTTGCTTAACTCTCTACAACACGGCCGAATTTGGCCATTTTATTCCAGGACTCAACGCGGACATACTGAACTTCTCCGCCAGTCGCGGGAGCTTGCAGAACTACTTTGTTGCCCATGTACAAAGCAACGTGACTCACTGGATTGCCAGTAAAAATGAGGTCGCCTGGTCTTAGATCTTTACGAGAGACCTTCTTAGTTACAGACATCTGGTAAGCACTGTTGTGTGGGAGCTCTATCCCGGCTTGTGCGTACGCCCAACGAATGATGCCAGAACAATCAAAACCCACACCAGGCTTCATGGAGTCAGCCTCGTACGGAACACCCACTTGCGTTCTTGCCATGTCTAAAGCGCGTCGCACCTCTGCTGGTACACCGTCTTCCTTGTACGACATTGCCTCCACTGCTTGCTCTGTAGAGAGCCTCACTACTTGAGACTGACTCGCGCTTCCTAAACCGGGTAGCTCCGCAGGGGGACTAGTGGTGGTGGTGGTGGTGATGGTCGTAGTAGTAGTAGTGGTAGTAGTGGTTGTAGTAGTTGAGGTGGTGGTTGTGCTCTCGAATACCCGAAAAGAGTCCTGCGATCCTTGCGAGAACGCAGAAACGGGCTCAGTACGGCTCTCATCAGACGCCGCGTGATGCTCTACTTTGTTAGTGCTGGCGTGATCTCTACCTTGAACTGGGGACGCGAAAGACAGAGCACTCGAATCCTCTTGAGGTTTTCCGTTTGCCGATGCTGAGGCGCTTACTGCAAGCGCAACAAAGATGGCGACTAACACAGCTCGCATCTATTTTACTGTGCCCATGTGGGCTGTTAAGGCACAGGGGAGAGCGTCTTGCCGGGTCCCAGCTACTGCCTGAAATACTCAAAAAACAGACGAAAAGCCGCTTATCGAGTCGAAAAAACCCCTGATGACTCGAAAATCCGCCTATTTCACCGTTGTTATGCTCTGAAAAAAGTACAAGTACCGTATTTTGTGGAAGTCGTCACACAACGCTCTACGCGGTCAGGAGAACAGCTCCTGACCGCGGAACGTGCGGATAGGGGACCGACGAGCATCATTGTAACATGACCAAAAGCACCCCTAACCACCATGACTGGACCCTCGTCCTACACGGCTTTACAGCGTCAGGGGCTCTGGCTGGTATGGCTGCTCTTGTAGCTGTACTTGACGGCAAGGCCTCTGTGGCGATCTTATGGCTTCTGGTAGCCCAACTCATCGACGGCGTAGACGGACCCATCGCCCGACGAATCATCAACGAGGACTCAAGCACCACCTTTGACGGGTACATCCTCGACCTAGTCGTGGATTTCTTTACATGCGTTGTTGTGCCAGGTGTGTTCTTGTGGCGATTTGGGATGATACCCCATGGATTTACCGGGACACTTACGCTCTCGATGCTCCTCGTCTTTTCTGCATTGTGGTTTTCAAAACGAGAACAACAAGACAACGACGGTTGGTTTATAGGGTTCCCAGCTGCATGGAACGTCGTCGTACCAACTCTCTGGATACTCGGAGCAGGTCAGACCGCTAACACAGTGTGCATTTTGGCGCTCTCCTTTTTGACGATGACATCTGTACGATTTGCGCACACGACGCAATCAAAACTCTGGCGGCCATGGAACATCACCGGGGTAGCTGTGTGGAGTCTCGGACTGCTCATTGGATCTTTTGACAGTGACCGTCTAGAAGCCTCGTTGCTCTGCTTCCTTGGAGCTTTGATGACTATCGGAGCTAGCTTTACGCACAGCGTTGCTGTCTCGCACGACGAGAGAGCTGCTGCGGCTCTACTTTAACCCATGACGTGCTTCCTGCCTGCTTATAGTCACAGTGTTCCCCAGTGACCACTCCAGAACATCTAGAAAATAACGCAAACTTTAATCCGATAGACGCGCGTATCGCCGAGCTTGAACAAGAGCTGCGCAGCCTGAAGTTGCAGAAGCTACAAATGTCCCCGCCGCCAGTGGTTCATTCTCAAACATTAGAGAGCGTATTTTCATCTGACACGCCCGGAACTCTCACACAAAGATCTAGTGAGCTACTAGATCTTTCAAAAATGCCGCCGCCTGTAGCGGGATCGCAGATGCACGCTAATAGAGCTCCTTTGAACAGTACTAGACCTTTGCCGAACAGTCTGAGTGGTGCCCAAGTAGTGCTTGCTCTTGGTGGTGTTGTACTGGCTGCAGCTACGATCTCTTTTGGCGCGTTCATGTGGCCGCGTTTGACAACCACCATGCGCGTCCTTGTTTTAAGTCTCGTAGTTGTCGCACTCGGTGCTGCGGCTGTTTTTGTTAAGCGAAAACTAAACTCTTTAGCTGAGTCGCTAGCTGTCGGCTCGGCAGCGAGTCTCATTGTATTAATGCTCTTGTGGTACAACGCTAGAGCTGGGTCACTAGAGAGTGCTGGCGGCGTTGGGCTTATTCTCTTGGTGTACGCTTTCATAACAGGTATAGCTAGTTTATTATCTAAACTTAAATCCTGGGAGTACATAGCGTCTGGCGTTGCCACTCTCGCTGTAGTAGTGCTGTGCAATTTTGACATAGACCCGTACCTCGTATCAGGAGTAGGTGCTCTCGTCCTAGGCGTTCTAGCCTGGCGCTTGCTTTGGTGGCATTTACTCTGCGGCAGCGGATTGCTTGGTGCGGCCAGTATTGTGTTGTTATCTAGCTACCTTGACGACCTCTCATTCGATGTACCTCGAGAGCTCCCATTTGCTTTACTACTCGTTGCCCTTGGACTGGCGTACAACCACTCAGGTCGCTCACCAGTTGAACTGCAGGAATCTGTGCGTTACATAGGAGCGGGCTTTGTCGCTGTAACTGGCATCGCTTCTCTCTTTTCTACGTTCGAAGTCATCAGTGGCTCTAGCACCGGTGTTGTCGAACGCATCGGGGCGGTTTTGATTCTCGCCAGCTCTGTCTTCTTTTCTAACAAGGTTCCTCGTTTGCGTGACGCTACAAAACCACTACTACTACTTGCTCTCGTAGTTGCAACTTCCGGCTTAGCACCCTTGTGGCTGTGCGTTGCTGTGGTCATTGCGTACCTGCTTTACCCAACAGACATCAGCGTCGTTGTTTTTGCTGTCGCCATGGCGTGTACAGCAGCCGTCAGTGGTGGCGATACAACTGGTTTAATCACAGGTGGATCTCCTACCTGGTTCATTCTCGCGGCGTCAGCTGTTCTCCCTTTTGCTTGGGCTTTAAAAACAAAAGTTGCTGAGCTTGTACTCCTTGGTGGAGTCCTTGTGTCAGGCTCAGTGCTGGTCGCTACAGAAAATGTGACGACAGAACTTCGTACTTTACCAGTCGCGTTAGTGCTGGCACTTTGCTGGGCCCTGGCTAAATGGATGCAGCCGGTCTTAGTTACTACCTGGTTTCTAGTGCCATCTGTTGCTCTGTCACTGTCAGCTTCTACTTACTACGCAATAGATGGCGTGGGTAGTGACATGCTGTGGAGAACCGCTGTCGTAGCTGGAATCTCCTCTGTCTTGGTTGCAGCTGGAGTGAAATGGAAACTCGCAGGACTACTAGTGCCAGGCTTTGCAGCTTTGTGTTTGGTCTCCCTCTCACGCGTCCTAGACGTTGCAGACGATGTCCCCGTGTGGATACCACTCATCGGAGCAGCTGTTCTGTTGCTAGTTGCTGGCGCTAGGTTTGAGTACCTTGAAGCACAAAGAAAACGCACACTCAACTGGGCGCGAGACCTTAGATAACTTTCACGCTAAAAAGCAGTGATCTAAGTCTATGCTTCACCACTAGGACGCACACCCAGAACCTCTCCCGTGGCAGCACGCCGCTCTCGTGAGATGAAGACCCGCGCTGAAGGTCATCCCTATGAGCTCTTGCACCACCAACTCCGTCTATGTAGGGGGAGAGAAGATCGCACTCGACAAATACTCAGTGTTGAGATTCGTGAATGGAGACTGGGTTTTAGTTGAACACTGGCGTGAGTTGCCTTTAGAGCGTGAGAGTGTTCTCGTAGTGCCAGCCGGCGTCGCCCATGACCCACTCGCCTTTCCCCAAGCGTCGTGGAGCGCCCAAGCGCTACAAACCGAAGCTAAAGGTAAGCGAGGACGAAATGCCGGTCGTGGCTGGCGCGATGAAGACCTCTACGCTGTGGCGCTCACAAGAGCACACGGGATAGGTGTTGGCGCACCAGGAGCTCGAAGTACGCGTGACGCAATCGTGACGCAGCTCACTAACGGAGGGGCGCACATTGATCTGGCTAGAGCTGGACTGACATCAAGTGACCCGCGCATTGCAGGTTTGTCACTGTCTATTGCTGTCTTATCCCAAGAACAGCTCCGAGCGTTCGCACAAAGCCCGAACATCACACTACGCGTACGCGCTGCACAGATGAGCGGCGACCCGAAGATGCTCTCGTCTCTCGCCAAGGACTTACACCCTGTGGTGCGTCAAGCTGCGGCACGTAACACTTCAACACCCACGCACGTCATAGATAGTCTCGCTAACGATAAAGAACTATTTTACGAGATCGCATCAAACCGTTCCACTAGCGCTGAAGTGATCTTGGACATGTTGGAGCTCGGTGGGATCGAAGCGAGAGCTGCCATCACGCACCCCCATGCCTTTGAGAGAGCAGACCGAGCACTACGCCTTGAGAGCCCACTAGCGGCCTACGCTGCGCGCAATCCGAACTTAGACTTAGATCTTGCTTTACAAAAAGCCGTTACATCAGCTGAGATCGCCGTATCACTCGCTACCAACAGGACTGCCGTCGAGCGCCTCGGCGAAGAACAAGCTATCTCGCTGATCAACACACTCAAAGAACACGGAGCTCTCTCTTCTATCAGTGCTGTCTGCCGGTACGCCAAATTCTCCCCAGACACTCAAGCCCAGCTCTTGACCACCCCATACAACGAGGCAGTCGCTATTGGGTTAGCAGGCAGCCCTCATCTTGGCAGAAGTGAGAGCGAGATGCTGCTGGACGGAACTTCCTTGTACCCAGACGAAGTAGCAGACCAGATACGACTACTTCTAGCTGACAACCCTCGTACTACCGTGCGAGCACTCTTGGCTATGGAGCTTTCCACACCAGCTGTTGCTAGATCTTTGTCCAATAACAGCAGCGTGTCGTCTGCTGTGCGCGACGAGGCCAGAAGCGTTGTGCGCAGTGCTGAAGAGAACGCAAGACAAGTGCTCAAAGAAGCACTTGATGGGAAGAGGCACACTTTAGAGCTTGAGACGAGACGCGTTGTTGACAACGCATCCTCAGGGCGAGGGGAGAGACCAGTTGGTAATCTCGCGCTCGGAGCTGACATCTGCGACACATCTTTACGAGTGCCGCCAGACTGGGGTCTTTCAGCCTGGGGAGGGCGACGCCTAGAGCTACAAAACCACACGTCAGGACGAGGAGAGTACGTCTCACTTGATACTCGAGTGCTGCTGCGCATGGACGAAAAAAAGGGCGAGTCTCTCACCGGAGCCAATGCCCACACTGACCCTCTCGGCGTGCTTGTTGAACAAGAAGGACGAAAATACTTTGAACTTCTGTTACCAGTAAAAGAGACAAGATATGAGACCCCAGCATTAGTTTCTGATGCCGCCTCGTCTGAGCAGATGCTCACTCGTGACCGTATGCAAGACCTCAAAGATGCTGTCGCGCGGATCGACAAAGAAGCTGCTGCTCTGTCTGCTGCTTCTTACATCCCTGTAGTCGGTCGCCACGCACGCAAAGTTAAACTACTAGCTCAAGCCGAGCGTCGCATGACCGGACTGGCGTCAGGTGTGGACCGTGTCGCGTACTTACCAGTCGACGTAGCAGCGGGCGGGGTGATGCGCATACTCGAGCCTGAGTACAAACGCGATGAGGCGTTCTCACAAGCGAGATCGTATGTTGCGGACCTTGTGACCAGAGGTGAGCTAACAGCGCAGGAAGGTGACGCCGTCACCATATCTTTAGAACAAGTAGGCACTTACGCCAAAGATGACAGTAAAGGACTCACTCTGTCGCGGAGGTACGCCGAGATGCTTCGATTTAAAACAGGACAAGCGGAGGTCGTAGAGCGACTTTTGCGAGAAGACGTAGAATGGTTGATGTAACATGAACGACTTAGAGATATCAGAACTTGCCCAGAGCGTCGAGCGAATGTCAATGAGCATGGAGTCCCACGACACGGTGCAAGCTCTAGTAGAGAAACACGGCGGATGGGTTGCTGTGTGGGACGCGTTTGAAGAAAGTACCGATCTGCGCGTACGTCGTCTAGGCTTCACGCTAAGAGCAGCTCGTGCGATATCTGACCAAGCTGAGACCATCGCCGACCGTCTACGTATGGACGAACAATACTTTATCGAGCTATCCGCTAGAGCATCCGTGTTTGCCAAACGCGGACGTCTAGACGAAGCCAGTGAGTATGTAGAGTCTGTTGCCTACATGTTGTGCGTACTTATGGAGCAGATACTGCGCGCAGATCCAGCAGACGAAGCAGCTGGTCGCCTACTTGCGCAGTGGAGCGAGATCGCCTCTGTCATGAAGACACGCTGAGGACTTCAACCCTATAAAAGGCCCTATGTGTTGCAGGGCTTAATTTCTACGGCAGAAGGTGAGCTTTTTAGCGTTACACCTACTAAACAAGTTCGTATATGAACTTGTTCATGCCCTAATGGAAACCAGTAACCGCGACAGTGTGCTTTTATGCACACTCGTCTAAGTCGCCTACACGCCTGAGGATTTCAGACGTTAGTTTCCTTCTCGTTAACCACAGGTAGGGAGCATGTCCTCCCCTTTGCCGATTGGCTCAGACCTGTTTTGTTTCTACACCACACTGTAAAGGCTCACGGAGAACCGCAACTACGACAACGTTCAGTTGCGTCTTTTAGCTATGGCTTATTGTTCCATAATTTAACCAGCCCAGCTAGGCCTGCCATCAATGCAAGAAATCCAGCAACACGCATCACTGCGGCGTCTAGTACTGAGATGAGTTTTATACCCCCTAGAGCCGAGAGTACACACGGTATAGACAGAAACCACCTGGTGGCTTGACTAGAGATTGCCTTTTTGCGCAATGCAGTGTATGTAGCTAGGCAGAAGGAAGCAAATACAACGGCGAGTATTATGGAAACTAGAAGAGCTAACGACTCCATTCTCTACACTGTGCTAGCGAACTGATGACCCGCCCGCCTCTCCTGGATGCTCAGTCGGACGGGGTCTGTTGAAAAAATCCAGATGGACACGTGTGGTACTGAACAACTTACGTGTGCGTACGTACAGGGATCGGCACACTAGGTACATGCGTCGAATACTGATTTTCACAATGCTCCTCTCTGCCTGTTCTGCTTCACCCGTGGCTCTAGAGAAAATCGACAACACGACCACTACTCGCATGGAATCTGTGCCAGCTGAAGTCACGACGCCTGAGATTACAGCCTTAGACGGATCACGTAGTACTGAAACTGTACCTATTGTACGAGGTACCCGCATTGTTGCGGTCGGCGACATTGCCTGCTCTGTTCCTAGTACATGCCGACACACGGAAGTAGCGTCACTTGTAGGGCGACTCAATCCAGCAGCATTCGTAGTGCTGGGCGACGCCCAGTATCCCTCTGGGAGCTTGCGAGACTTTCTCGCGTCCTACGACGCATCTTTTGGCGCATGGATGCCTATTGTTTACCCAACACCCGGGAACCACGAGATGGAATCAAACCGTGGCGGGTATGACGAGTACTTTCGTCCAGTTGAGGATCGCGTAACCGTACGCCGCTCGAAAGACGCGGTCTTCTACTCCTTCGAGATAGGCGGCTGGCATTTCGTATCTGCCGACTCCAACCATCCATACGACAAAGAACAACTGGCATGGCTAGAAGAGGACCTACGCACAACACAAGCTCGATGCTCAGCTGTGTTCTGGCACCATCCCCGATTCTCTTCAGGACAACACGGATCCTCTTCATCGATCAAACCCTTGTGGGAGGCCGCCGCGAATGGCGGCGCTGACATCGTTCTCTCAGGACACGACCATAACTACGAACGCTTCGCACCGGTTTCCGCCACTGGCGAGCGAGCAACAGATGGCGTTGTGCAGTTCGTTGTTGGCACTGGCGGGAAGAGTCTGCGAGGCGCTGGGAAACGCGCCGCGGAATCTGAGATCTTTCTCAGCTCAACTGACGGCGTGCTGGAGCTAACTCTCTACCCAGACAAGGCAGACTTTCGATTCGTCTCCACGTCCGACGAGACCCTAGATCCGGGTTCTGTGGTGTGCAGCTGAAGTAGCAACATAGGTTTTTAGGAGTAGAGCCAGGACCCGACGTAGATGCCGGTCCTGAAAAACCTATGCTACGCACAGTCCTGTACGTGCTGACAGGTTCAGATTTCTTATAGAACTACCTGAAAGTCTCATGACGATATCTATGTCTCTAGACACCATAGAGCCATGAAGAAAATCGCCATACCTACACTAACTACACTCGCACTCTTGCTCGCCTCTTGCGGAGGCAACCCCGAGGCTTCTAGCCCTCCAGTTCTACGCGTCGCGAGTTCTGGTAACTCTGTTGGTGCTGCTCTAGGAGCGCCGGAGAGCATTAGCAGCGACAGGATGATGTGGATGGGACGACAACATTTCACCGTCTCTGGCGATCTTCCATCTCTCGACAGTGCAGCGCCTTCGTACGTCATATCTGAGACCGACGTAACTAAGCGTGAGTTGAACTCTCTACGCGACGTGTTCTCAATCAAAGATGCATTCGTTGCCCAGGACGCGGACATGGGTAACGGTTATATAGCTGGGGACTACAACACAGGTGAAACGCCTGTCATGTACGTGAGTGCTGACGCTATGCATTACTGGAGCTACCAAGCTCCGTGGTCTAACATGCCTAGCCTCGGTTGCGCGATGCCTTCTGTTGAACCTGGAGACAGTGTCTCAGGCGTAGAACCTTGTGCTGCCCCGGCGCCGCCAGAGAACGTGCCTTCTGGAGAAGAGGCAGAGAGTATGTTTAAACAGATGCTGAAAGACCTCGGGCTTAAGTCCAAAGACTTCATTATTGAAATCTACGCAGACGAGTGGAGCGCGAGCGCGACGGGATACTTAAAGATCGACGGTGTCCGCTCACCTTTGATGTGGTCTGCCTCTTACGGCGCTGACTCGAAACTCGCCTTTGCTAGCGGTGTCTTGGCGAAGATCACACCAGGTGCGGACTATCCACGGATCGGAACTGCCCAAGGCATTGAACGCTTAAACGACCAGCAGTACGGCTGGGGTGGTTCTATGGTGCGCGGTGGAGTTGCCTACAACGACATGGCCGTTGCGTCATCTGATGCCCCTAGCGACTCAACAGCATCTGAGACAAATGTGGGCGAACCAGTTAGCACTGAACCTGAGATTCTCGAGGGTACGGTTGATAGCACGATTGAAGATCAAGAGATACCAATTACCGAGATAGAGATCGTCGCTGTCGAAGAAGAACTAGTAAGCCTGTACGGCGCGGACGGCTCCATCTACCTGGTACCAGGGTACTCTTTCTTGGCGGCAAAAGAAGCGGGCTACACACCGCGCTACTTGGTCTCAGCTTTACCTGACGAGTTCATCGAAGAAACAAACGTCGAATCGGTGTCTACAACTCCTGCAGACGTATCTGGAGTCCCCGCGCCTGCGCCAATCGACCCAAGTAACCCAGTCACTGACGAACCAAACATCACCCAAGAGGCTGCTGACACTTTGCTTAAGATGAGCGAACGCGCAGCCACGCAAATGGCAGTGAGTAACGGCTGGGAGGTGCGCGTAGGTCAGCGTGACGACGAGATGTTTATGCTGACAAAGGACTGGATAGCGACACGTGTGACCTTGACGATCGTTGCTGACGCAGTGACTCAAGTAGACGTAGGCTGACAACCAGAGAGCCTCCTTGATTCAGGGACAGCAAAACCAGACACTAGATGTCTTTATGGTTTTAGATGCAAACAAGACAAGCTGAGCGTGCCCCAGCAATTTCTACGGGCACCATGTTCGTGTGGAGCTTTACACGGACGGAAAGATGATGGCATCAGCCATTGAGTATCTCGGTAGAAAACAACGTGCCCTCAAACCACGCGGTGAGGTGCGTGGCTCTGGCTGGTGGCCAGGCCCTCAAGAAGTACAAACCTGCTGTGCAAAAACTCCGTACCCAGACGGCTACAACACATGGGTGAAGCTCAAACACTGCTGCACCGGACCTCACATCGCGCTTCTTTACAAGTGTGACGAGAAATCTCTCAAACAATGGAGCCGTCGCCTTGAGTCTGCTGGAGCCAAGCTGCGCAGAGAGCACTACACACTTTTGTGGCAGCTGCGCAAGCAGAGCGACTTGGTGAGCATGGACGACATTCTTGACGTTATACATCTGTGGGAGAAAGAATCGCAGCTCTCATCAATCATGGGTATGAAGTCACAGACTCGCAAACTTGCTGTAGAGCTAGTCAAATCAGGCATGGAACAAGCAGACGCCATCGCGAGCGCCCAAGCGCTGGCGAGATGATACGAGATTGGGACTGAGCTTGGCTGGCGTGCAGGATACTGACATTGATTCGGGGGCCGGGACAGTGCTAGACGTGCGCGACTCTCAGTACTTTCAACAACTGCACCCAAGTGCGGTGCCAGCAGAACTTTCACACTACGGGGTTACCGCTTTGGAACTTATGAGCTGTGTTGCGTCTTGTGGTTGCTGCGTCGAAGTTAGCAAATGGTCAGAAACTGGCGACCCGACAGTGTGGTTTGAAGTCTGGTGGCTGTGGTTTTCACACCACACAACGATCCGGCAACTCGCTGAACTCACAAACTCCGAGAAGTGAATTAAACTATTGTTGCCGTGCGCTAGGCTGTCTAGACAGCTAGAGCACTTAAGTGTAGTAGCGTGACAACTAAGACCTGTTGGGACGCTTTGTAGGGGCGCACACGCCTGCACAGTAGGAGACACACCAAACAAGCAAGCAAGCAAAGGAAGTGTCATGAGTTTTCGTGAAATCGTCGAGGCAATCTGTTTAGGACTTATCATTGGTTCTTTCTGGATTGTCCTGAACTAAAAAAGATCTACTGAACCGCGTGTTTGTGTTTACACAAGCGTGCGGTTCTTTTATTTCATACCGCCCACGGCCCGTGCCAAACTGGATACAAGAGCGTGCTGACCGACTGAGTTACCTGAGCTTGAGTATAGCAACGCCTGGGTTAACCGCCTACGACGTCTGCCAGGAGTACTAGGAGAGTAGAGAATACGACAATAGCCAGCATCCCCTGCCAGGCTGGGAGATTATTTACGTAATGACTAACTCTAGAGAGCCCTGTGCGGCGAGATGTATTCATACGTGAGATAGTGCGGTTACCTGACTTAAAAGCAGCACTTTATCTATACGACCTATCAGTATGATCTTGCAGCAAAACGAGAGATGCCTTTTCGCGCCTGAACCTTAGCTGTGACACACTCCAGTAACCATCCTGCTCTTTTGCGACCAAGCTGACTACTTCAACACGTCTAGGCGCCGGCGTAGATGATCTCTGTATGCAAGCACAGAGTTTTCTGGTGAGTACAAATTTGCGGCTTGAGTCCTGCCATCTTGCGAGACCGATTCGGCTGCTAGCGCAGCACAGACCGCATCGTTAAAAGCAACAACATCACCTGGAGGGACGAGCGTGACGTGCTCAGCTCGACCTGACTCTAAGACACCACCTTGGCCGAACGCCACCACACGACAACCAGACGCAGCTGCTTCTGCAACAACCATCCCGAACCCTTCATCCAGATACGGACACAACACAACACTCGTTTTAGAGAATAAGTCTGCCATCTCAACAACGCCGCGTCCTGCAGGTACTGACGGGAGAGACTTTGCCATCTCCGCGACGCTGTTGTCGCCGAAATACTCGTCGCCAGACCACTGCCACGCGAATGACCAGCTCTCACTGTTTTCTATCAACCAACTCAAACCTTTGTTTTTAGTGGTGCGGCCCACCCACAACACATCGTGTTGCGATTTTTGTCTTAAAACGGATCCAAAGAGCGGGTGAACTGGCGGGTGAACCACATCAAACTCTGAAGTTGTGAAGACTTGAGAGCTCTGTTCTGCTACATACGCAGAGCAGACTGCGACGCTCCCATGCCTTTGAACTTCTGTCAGAGTCTCTGACCAGTCGAGATCGAGCGGGCTTTCAAAGCCGCGCAACCTGCCGGGAAGACCATTTGCCATGTTCGGCGGACCATGCAACATCAGCGATGTTGGACCGGTCACTTCGATGAGCGCGCCAACTAAATTATGTACTGCTATAAACCAGCCCTGCTCTGACATTAAAGCGAGCGTACGGCGCAGAGAGTGCGGGTCTATTGTCTGGCGTGAGAACAACTCACCAGAGTTACGATAAACAGGACGATCCTTCCCCGGTCCTACAACGAGAACATCCGAGGAGGAGGCGAGACCGTGTGCGAGTGCAGTGACAAACGGTTCGAAACCACCAGGCCTACTCAGAGGGTCCCAGTCAGCGGTCTGCACGAGAACGAGACGCGCGGGTGTGTCCATGTTCTACACCGTTCGGATTGAGCTCCAGGAGTGCCCGGGTCGCCAATGAAGCTTCCTGCCTTAGACACAAACTAGTCGTAGCACCTTTCATGACCTGTTCCTGTATCTCTCATCTCGACGACAGCCTGCTGAGTGCTTCGGGCAGAGAGTCTTTAAAATAGGACCATCAACATTGTGCAGTCCCCACAAACAGCCCCCGCTCGCGATCCATTCATCGACTTTGTGCGCGCTACTAGCTTGGTAGTTGTTGTTATATGGCACTGGGCTTTCACAATCTTGCGTTGGGAAGCAGACGGACCTCATGCTACGAACCCGATTGGCTTTACTAAAGGCATGTGGGTTATCACCTGGGTAGCCCAGGTGATGCCGCTCTTCTTCTTCGTTGGAGGATGCGCGAATCTCTCGGCTTATGAGCGATACCGCTCTAAGGGGATGTCAATGTGGTCGTTCGTAACGTCCCGCCTCAAAGACCTCCTCGCTCCAGCTTTCATCCTTATAGCCGTCTGGTGGGGTTTGCTCATTGGAGTATCAGCCCTAGTGGACCTTTCCTGGTTACGAACATCTGTTGTACTCATCCTCTCACCTTTATGGTTTGCGTTCTCTTATGCACTCGTTGTTTTGTTCTTCCCGATGTTTCTCGCGCTACACCGACGATTCTCTTTCCTCGTACCAGTTTGGCTTGCTGGACTGGCAGCACTCATAGACATAGCCCGGTTTTCGCACGACGTACCGTACATAGCTTGGCTGAACATGCTGGTCGTGTGGGGACTTGCACACCAGATAGGATTTTTCTATCCAGCACTAAAATCCGCACCACGCAGAGTTCACCATGCCATGGCGTGGGCTGGTTTATTCTTCTTGCTCGCACTCGTCTGGAGCCGTATATACCCAGGATCCATGGTGGGTGTCCCGGGCGATAAATTCTCGAACATGGCACCGCCGAGCCTTGCGATCGTGGCGCTCGTCGTACTACAAATAGGACTACTGCTCTCTGTACGTGAATGGGTAGAGGCGCGGTTACCTACCCCAAAATGGTCGCGCTTTGTTTCACTGATGCGCACTTACTCGATGCCTTTGTATCTACTACACACCTCAGGTCTTGCCATCTTTCTTGTTGGTGGCTACTTCTTGAACGGGCGTGCACCGCTCTCTACTGAGATATCTTGGAGATGGTGGGCGTGGCGTCCTTTTGCGATAACACTCCCACTGCTCACTACACTCCCTTTACTTTGGGTAGTTGCAAAACTAGTGAAAGCATCACAAAAGACAGTGAAAGCAGCATCTTCGGCTGTTGCTGCAGCTGCTGACACCGTCTCTGACGTGGCGCGCAGTATCGCAGACCGGTTGGACTGAGCTGTGCTGAGAGAAGTACGTTGAACTTAACGTCGCTGTAGAGTTAACCCGCTAGGGAAGTGTCTAGTCGTTCGCGAGCTCGGCTGCGAGTTGAGCCTCGGCCTCGTCGGCGAAGCCACTGAGCTCGACGGAGCCAGTGAGCCCGTAGTCGTAACCGGAGAAGTTGGGGGCGGAGACGACCTTGCCTTCAGCGATTAAAGCTGTTCTGCCGGTTGGGCAAGAAGAAGACATCGCTGAGCAAGCCTTCGATATCTCGGACCACGCTGTGTCGTTAAGAATAGAAATGACGACAACCCAACTAGTGACACCATCTACCACTGTAGGGGATGCCATGGCGTCTTTACTGAAGATGCCGTCTTGCGTGTCGAACGACCCTACGAGATACGCATTTCCGTTGAGGTCCGTGAGTATGGCGGTACCTGGAGCGGTTGCCACTGACGAAGTAGTTGCATCAGGGTCTTCCATCTTCGCTACCTGCAACACTGGACGTACTACTAACGAGGACGCCGCAACAGTGGTAGCTGGCGAGTTCTCAGTGTCCGCAGGCTCAGTGGTCGTGGGTTCGGTGATCTGTGATGCAGAGTCCGAGGAAGAAGAGCAGCTAGCTAAAGCCAGAGCGCTAAGGAGTAGGCCACTTACAAAAGTGCGGGAGAGCTTCATTCTAAATACCGTGCAGGCGGGCCAGATGCTTTCAAGGAACACCACCGCCCTTACAGGCACGGATCTGGACTAAGGACTCTGTCACCGGACCCTGCACGGTGCTTAACACTCCAACGATTGGAGCTTTCCTTAAGGAGACGCTATGAGCAAAGAACCAAACACTGCGGACACCGCATCGATGCCGCCACCGAAAGTCCCGCGAAATTACGACCAGGAAGCAATGTCACTAGTGATCCCAGTCGGCCAGTCTAGATGGGCTATCGCTGCTGGTTACTTAGGTTTAGTTTCGCTTCTCTTTTGGCCACTTGGATTTGTTTCCATCTTTGCGTCAATTAAAGCAATATCTCGCCAACGCACAGGCGCCACATGGCTGCGCATCATCACTGGTTTCCTCGGCGGTGCAGTCGGCGTTGGAGTTTCGTTGATGTTTGTTTACTTTCACATGTTCCCAGAGTAGAAAAACTCTAGAGCCTTACAACAGCGCACGTACATGCGACTGGTGTTTAGGCGTGACGCCAAGAGCCGTTTCCGCGCGTGATGTGAATCTGAGGTGCTTTGAGCGTACCGACACGCGTCCATGACACAATGAAGTGTTCTGGATATACAAACACACATGGCATAGCTCCAGCTTTCACCATCTCTGGACATGCCCTACTTGCGATCTCGATGGCTTTCGTGTGACTCAACATACTTTTACCTCCACCCGCTCTTGCGCCCTGACGGACGGACTGCGGCGCAGTCGAAGCTAGATCGTCCTACCGGCTACTCTCTTTGCCCGAGTGCGGTCAGTCTCTGAATGCTCTGGCGTGCGTCTGGGCTTGCTGCTTGCAACGTCAACTTTATGACTTGGATTATCAACGGTGTAGAACATGAATCCAGAGAGAACCCTCTACCGATGCCACCTGTTTTTGAAAGCGTGGAAGAAGAACGCGAGCACCGCAAAGTGAAACTAGCTGGTGCGCTACGCATCTTTGGGCGGCTAGGTTTTGGCGAAGGTGTTGCAGGTCATATCACAGTGCGCGACCCAGAGCATCCTGAGCTCTTCTGGGTGAATCCATTCGGGATGAGCTTTCGCCACATCCGCTCATCTGATCTTATACTCGTAGATCACGCAGGACATGTCGTCGTTGGAGACCACCCCGTCAATCGAGCAGCATTCGTCATCCACTCAGCCATACATGAAGCACGACCAGACGTTGTATCCGCTGCCCACGCCCACTCTGTACATGGCAAGGCCTTCTCATCACTACACATCCCACTTGCCCCTCTTACACAAGACGCGTGCGTGTTCTTCCAAGACCATGACGTGATCTTTGAGAGAGGTGGTGAGGTTGTGTTTGACGCAGACGCAGGTCGAGCTCTCGCATCTTTACTGCACGGCAAAGCTGCAATCCACTCAAACCACGGACTATTTGCAGTTGGCGCTTCAGTAGATGAGGCGGCTTTCTGGTTCATCTCCCTTGAACGTTCATGCCAGGCCCAGCTTCTTGCGATGGCAGCTGGTGACCCAGTAGAGATTAGACCTGAGTGGGCTCGATCGACGAGAGAACAAACAGGGCATAGTTATGCCGGCTGGCTCTCGTTTCAACCACTGTGGCAGGAGATATGCCGGACTGACCCAGAGATCTGCCAGTGACTATCAGGATACAGTTCTAATATATGGTGTGGGGTATGTACCTAATTCCTACGCCATACCCAGACGCAAATTATAAGGTAGTGCGACACTTTCCTAAGCGAAATTCGACTATTTTTTAAGCGAACTCACCCCACGGATAGGGACGCCGTCGCGGACCTGTTCTGCCTCATGACCTCCCGGACCGTACTTCGTAAAGGCCCTCTCCGGCGTGATTACGCATTACACGTGATGGCTGCCGCGCTCGACCGGTCCGGCACAGTTGCTGCTATGGGACGCTTCGACGATTGGATTGACGGATACCTGGGAGCAACATACCCGGACGACGATGTGTACGAAGGACCTCGAGGCTCCGATGTGGTGGTGTACTCACCAGACACGGACACGTTGCTACTACTGGTCCGAGGTAAGAATCCGTTCCGCGGGTTTCTGGTTCCTCCTTCGGGTGGTGTGAAGCCAGGAGAGTCCTTCGCTGAAGCAGCCGTACGTGAACTACATGAAGAGACGGGTCTGGTGGCTTCGATAAACAGCCTCGAGGTAGTGCGCGACTACCGGTACGAGGACTTCGATCCGCGGGGACGCCTGTGGTCCCGCCGGTTCTTGCTACGCGTCATGGGACAGCCAGAAGTTATCGCGGGCGATGATGCCGCCGATCACCGCTGGATCCGCGTCGACGACCTCCCGTTTTGGCAACTGGCTATCGAGCAAGCGGTAGGGATACGTGACGCCTTGATTCTGGCTGGTCGCATCCCCTCAGAGCCCAAGCTGTAGCTCGAAGCCGCCACCCACGATCAGCGTTCGTCACACCTATCCGCAGGTGGCCGTTTTGTGTTCCCGGAACCCCTCGAGCGTCTTCCTGACCCCAGACACACCAAAAGCCGCAGCTCTCAAAGTGAAATCTGTAACTTAGGTGCTCGGTTTGTACTACTTATGTTCATACCCCCAAGTGGAACGGGCAGGACTTGAACCCGCGACCCAGGGATTATGAGTCCCCTGCTCTAACCAACTGAGCTACCGTTCCGTGTGTACTTTCGTACCAGTACAGAATGCGTCTTTTGGCATGAAGCGCACGCGTTTTAAACTAGACGTTTGCGACTGAGTTATACTTGTTCCTCTTGAAGCGCACGTTTCGTGATAAACACCCGACGCGCGTCAAAAGCAGAGCGCTCTTTGCGTGTCAGCTTGCTACGTAGACGCTGCGTTGCGCGAAGGTCGCCGTAAACTTCGAGTTCCACTGGAGACACATTGTACACAAAAGCAAGTTTTGGCAGATGGTGACGCACACGGACTATCTCGGCGTGACGCATGCGCTGCAGACGCCACCCAACCACAACGAACAGCGCAACCTGGCCGAACAAAAGAAGTGCGAAAACGGCGTGCAGCCCTGCTGCGTTCCATGAAGCGTGCAACGCCATCGACAACAGGAGTCCGCGAAGAGCTGCAGTCTTGCGAGAACTTCCTCTTTTAACTGCCTTCCCTATAGCGAGACCAGCCCAGAGCGTGAAGAACGGATGCGAGAAAGGCGATAACAGCCCTCGTACCACGAACATCGGACCGAGATCACCATCAGTGATGGCCTGCCCGAAATACATGACGTTCTCAACCGAAGCAAAACCGAGACCTACATAGCCGGCATAGACAACCCCGTCGAGTGGTGTGTCAATCTGGTTGCGTTTAGCAGCTCCCAGAATCCCCAGCGTCTTCATCGTCTCTTCCACCAACGGGGCACTAATAACAAGCGCTGCTGCAGTACCAAACGAGACTTCAGTGAGTCCGTTTGCGATGCCTGCTACTAATGCCGAGATACCACCACCCCATAAGAAGGCGTTCCAGCGCATAGCACGAGGTTCAGGCTCGAGACGATCGAGCCATATAAACGCTGGAACGGTGTAAGACAACGGAATCAGCGCGAACAAGAACGCAGTAGGCGCATCGAGCGTGTATGCTCCGACTACCAACAGCGACAGAATGAAGAAGAACACTAGGACGCGTCGTATTTTTATACTTGGACCTTCTAGCATTTCACTACCTCTCACCAGACTCATCTACTATTCATTACAGAAACCAGGTTCAACGAGTCGTCTTTGGGTGCTATCGTCCATCTCCCTGACTGTCCCTTCAAAACTGGTGATGTCCATGACCTACAGCATCCAAGGCTCTGACGACCCAGAGCACGCGCAAGACTCCACGAGAGATCTTGTTCTAAGTCCC
>Ga0208226_1000089_pt1 | contig 29869 bp, 22 predicted proteins | sample LakMenE18May11ns_FD_150713 | JGI IMG/M metagenome (GOLD analysis project Ga0208226, IMG submission 150713) | Freshwater microbial communities from Lake Mendota, WI - 18MAY2011 deep hole epilimnion ns (SPAdes) | ecosystem: Environmental > Aquatic > Freshwater > Lake > Epilimnion/Euphotic zone ... | reverse complement strand
TGAACAGTGGTAGAAGTTTTGTTGAATTCGGGAGCCATATGGCATTCGCAATTCCAGTTAACTGTTTGTAAGGCAGGGTTGGTGGTCCAACCTGCGCTAGCACCCGCCAAATTCACATAACCAAAACGAGTCCAATAAGAACTGGAATAAGTGGAAGTCCTAAGAGTAGGAATGGGGTCGAAGGCTGGCGTCAAAGCATAACTAGTAACAACGGGCGGGGTGCCATAAGCCCAAAGGCCTGCGCCTTCGCTGGGGAAAGTTCCAGCAGCACGGGAAGCAACGGCAAAGCGTTCGCCTAAAATAACTGTATGAGAAAGCCCATCCATAATTCCAGTAAACCTGGTTCCTCTATCGCCAAAGACTTGGAAATTTGCAGAGTAACTGGAAAGGCCCCACTTATTGGTGGAAGTAGCGTTGGCTTGATTAGCCCAGTTTGGCCATGGGTTGGTACGACCGCCTGCAATCCAAAGGGGAACCGAGGCAGGCAGGGTATAAACGCCATTATTGGCGGACCAAGTAGGATCTAGCGGGTTGTTCAACCCCTTGATCGCAGTACTGCGAGCTGCATCTTTACCCAATTTAAATAAAGATTCCTGTTCGATATAAGGCAAAAGATTAAAGAAGAAGGAAGCTTGGTTGCCACCCCCTGCACCACCACCACCGCCACCGCCACCGCCACCGCCACTGCCACTGCCAGCAACTTGAGTACCCACCACGCCATACATTGGTGGAGTGATTTGGAATACATCATGACAATTATGAACAGCAAGCGCCAATTGCTTAAGGTTGTTCTTGGATTGGGTTTTGGCTGCTGCTTCACGCACTTTCTGCACAGCAGGTAATAATAAGCCAATTAAGATTGCAATAATAGCGATAACAACTAACAACTCAATCAAGGTGAATGCTTTTCTAGAAGCAAGATGCTTGGTAAGCATGGGTAAAAACTCCATTTAAAAGGAAGTATCAAATACGATTAATGTTACAAAAAGATAGTTTTACAGGGGTTACGAACTGGGGGTTAAGGCATCCAATGCCTAGCCAGAACGAGTGGAACGGACACGCCGCCACGAAGAATTATTTGGTTCAGGTAAACCCTTGACCAAAAACGACAGGACTCGTTGCCAAAGAGATGGCAAAGAAAGGCTTCGAAGATAGTGCAGAAATACACATAAGCCAAAAACCCTGTTGAAGGAAACTCAAAGAATAGTTTAAGTGGGTGCATTGTAAATGTCAAGGATGAAACTAATAGGCTTGGGAGTTTGTTGTTAAAGAGGATTTCATGAAAATCAAAAGGCATCTTTTTAAAAGAACACTAGAGAACTCACCCAGATCTGCCGTTACAATCAACCCATATTCAACAACCTAAAGGGGTATTACCATGGATCGCAGGTCTTTTGTTGGCACGGTGACGGCAAGCTTGGCTGCAACTACAAACACCCTAAGTGCGCAGGACAAAAAGCCCCGCATCCTTATTATCGCAGGGCCATCTTCGCATCCCCCCGGCACCCATGAAGTTCCAGCGGGTGCAAGGTTGATGAAGCATTGCTTAGAGAATATCACGAACTCCGCGCCCATCAGCGCTGATGTAGTTTCGAAATGGCCGGAAGACCCTGCAATGCTTGCATCGTATTCAAGCCTAGTATTCATAGGGGATGTTTTCCCACCGATGAAAATGCCAGAGCCTTCGAAAATCCTGAAGGATATAGGCGCCATGATGGATCGAGGCTGTGGAATTGTCTGCGTGCATTACGCAACGGGGTTAACCGCAAAGGATGTCGCAGAAGATGGCGACCACCAGTTATTACAATGGATGGGGGGTTATTTTGCAACAGGCTGCAAGCATCATAAAAGCATCGCTCGCATTTTCCCAAAATCAACCATCACGCCCGCGGCGAAGGACCACCCGATCAACCGTGGTTGGAAAGAATACACCATCAATGATGAACCCTACATCAACAATTATTTTGGCAAGGATGGCAACAAGCTTGCTGCCAATGTAACTGCAATCGCAACTTCAATGCTGCCCCCAGAAAAACCAAGCGCAGAAGTGGTAGCCTGGGCAACGCAAAGAAAAGATGGCGGGCGAGGATTTGCAATCGTGATGCCACACTTCTTCCGCAATTGGAAAGAAGAAGACATGCGTAAGTGCATCCTTAATGGAATCGTCTGGAGTGCAGGCGCTGAAATCCCCAAGGATGGCATCATTACAAAGCTGGATGACTTGGGGCAATTCAAACCCGATGCGGTGGAACCCGAAGGGCGCAAACCAAAACCTACCGCAACGAAGTAGTGAATCTACTTTGATTTAATTACAGGGATGGGAGCCTTAGCACCTGGTAATACAGGTGCGCTTCCTGTTCCTGCCAATTCTCCGAATGCGATTTCCTTGACAAAATAATCCTTCTCATTGGAAACTGTCTCCCACATCATGCCATCTTTGCTGCGTTTCATTTTGCTAGGAGGCCAAGCCCAGCCATAAACCCAACCACCTGTTCGGATGAGGGTTTTGGGTGCAAGGGTTTCATGTTTCTTCCAAGAGATACCATCAGCGGAGGCAAGAGTCCCGCTCTTTTCTGTGGAGGCAAGGAAAACATTACCGGCCCAAACCACAGAGCTAATATTACCCCTCTCCAACTGGGTTTCGTTGTTTTTCCAAGAAAGGCCATCGGTGGTGGTAGCAAGCAAACCATCCTGTCCACCAACAACAAAAACTCCATTACCAAAAGCAACGCGCTTCCAACCTGCGTTTTTGTCTTTCTGCCCGGCCATCTGGGTGATGGTAATTTTTTCTGTTTTAGGATTGAAGACGAGCGCAGGGCCGTAATCGCCAGACCCCATGATAATTCCATTGCCCGAGACGGTGCTGCGAATCCAATGGGTTTTCGTAGGCATTTCAGCAGCAGCCACCATCGTCCATTTTTCTCCATCCGCAGTTTTGTAAACCTGCCCACGAAGGGTGACCGCATACAGAGTATCGTTTAAAACCTGAAGGCCGAATACAGGCGAGCCATTGGGAAGCACCCCATCGTTCCAAGTTTTTCCATCACGGGTTGCAGTCATGCGGGCGATGCTATAACCGCCACCCACATAAGCTGCGCCTTTGAAAAACGCGGCGGTGTTAAGATCGTTTTGATCATGCTTGGGCTCGCCCCATGCGATGTGGTTTTCCCAAGTGTTACCATCCTTGGAAAACATGCGCTGCCCACCCGGGCCTACTGCAAGATAAACTTCACCTGCGAAAGTATTACCAACGGCCATTGCAAAAATTAACAGCGTAGAAAGAAAAAGCTTCATGATGCGTATCCTTATTTCTTAGGGGATGTTAAAGGCCAGGAATGAATTCGCCCTGCGGAATCTCCTGCAACTACAATGGCTCCATCAAAGGTTAGAGCCACTCTGGTTGGGAATATCTTGATACCTTGCGTGCTGGTTTTACTTTGCTCTTCGAGGATGGAAAAAGTTTTAACAAGCTGGCCATCGGTAGCCCAGACTTTTACTGTTTGATCACGGCCACAAGTTACCAGTTCACCCTTAGGCCCGAATGCAACATCCAAAACCCCGTTAGGGATCTTGCCATAATATCCTGCGGGTCGAGTCGCGGGATGGGCATCAGGTTTGGAAATCGAAGGCCAACCTTTTGAAACATCCCACCAGACAACCAGACCATCATCGCCAGACGAAGCAAGCGCCTTGCTATCAGAGCGCCAAGCGAGCGAACGAACCGAGGCTTTGTGTTCAGAAAGGGGGAAAACAACCCCGCCACTAGTGGCATCCCAGATATGAATCAAGCCAGTGCGATCGCCTGTTGCCAAAAGTTTTCCATCAGGGCTAAATGCAATTGCGGTAACCCAATCGGTATGCTTGACAAGAGTATGAAGTAGTGTGCCATCCTTGGTGGAAAAGATTTTGACGATGCGGGAAGATCCACCGATAGCGATGCTTTTTTCATCTGCAGAAATATCAGCAGCGATGATTGCATCAGATTCATTGCCAATTTCAGCGAGCCTTTTGCCTGAAACCACATCAAAGAGAACAGCAACGCCATTCTGCACGGGTCGCCCGCCCGCAGCAAGAAGCACCCCGCCCGATTTACTAAAACGAAGTATCTGTGGCTCCCCTTCAGGAAAAGCAACAGAGCCCATGACCGTTCGATCTTTGGGATCGACAAAATCAATTGCGCCATAAGAAGCAGAAGCAATCAACGGGGCACGATTGCTGGATGCAAGTGCAAGAATGGGAAAGGGTCGGGTCGTTTTGACTTTCTCAACTGCACTTAATTTGGAAGGCATGGGGGCTGGGCCACTTATATTAATCATCGCAGCAGGTGTAAACCCAAGGATGCGAGTTGGAGCTGCTGCACTGCCTGCATTTTGTCGTAAGCCAGAATCAATCCAAGCTTTGATCAATGCAACTTGTTCTTTAGGCAGGGCATCGTTTTCGGGAGGCATGCGTTCCGCAGGGTCTTCAGCAGTGATTACCTTGAAGATCGAGCTGGAACCTGACTGCCCTGAAAGAACTACCGGGCCGCCGCCACCACCTTTCTTGGTCGAAAGATAACTCGAAAGATCCAGCCCAGCTTTTTGTTTAGTTTCGCCATGGCACTGCACACAATGGCGCTTGAATATCGGCGCAATATGATCATCAAAAGTAATAGGCTTGGCATCCTGCGCCCTTAGCCCATTTCCATAATGACAAAGCAAAATCACGATGAAGAACTTTAAGGTATCCTTAGGTCGCATAGCTATTTCCTGAATAATAATACTGGCAAAAATATTAGTGATTGAATGCAAATTCTGAACAGTTAAGTAAACTCCAAAAGATATCCTCGTAAGCTGAGGTATCTTTTACCGCATCACCAACGAGAGATCGCATTGCAACTTTCTCTTCTGCATTAGGCGGCCTGCAAAGTGAGCGAATATAAAGGTTTTCGATTATTTGATCAGGGGTGAATTTATCATCCACCATTTTCTTGATCACACCACCCGCATTAAGACGATCTCTTACGGTATCGCCCACCGCCATATGAAGAGTTTGGGAAAGGGTTGGCTCGCGCTTGGTTTCACAAGCGCAAACAGTGCCCCTGCTAGATCTTCCAAAGGTTGCAAAGAAAGCATCACCAAAGTTAGGCCCTTCGGTTCCGCCACTACGAGGGTAGTAATCGATAGCTCGGGTTCCTTCTGGAAATCCACTAAAACCCCTCTTAACACCAGTAACCACAATGACAGAATCCAGTAGAACATCTGCTCTTAGCTTGCGAAGATGAGCGTGCGAAAACTGCCTAGTATCTCGAAAATTAGAAGGGTTAGGCTTAGCGCTTAATTGATAAACCCGCGAGTTGCAAATGTCCCGCACCAAGGTTCGAAGATCAAACTTGGATTCCACCAATCGTTTTGAAAGCGCATCAAGCAACGGGCCATTCACCGGAGGATTACTTGCACGAACATCATCCACTGGTTCGATGATACCCCTACCTAAAAGCTGGGCCCAAATGCGATTGGCAAGGTTCCGACTGAACATTTCGTTTTCAGGCGAGGTAAGCCAGACCGCGAGTTCTTTGCGCGGATCACCCGTAGTCTTTACTGGATCAATGCTGCCTAAAACCTTAGCGGGCATCGGCCTGCCATCAACCAAATGCCTTGCAGGCGCAGCAGTAGGGTCGCAGAAAATCCTGCGCTCACGGGGCTCGACGCCGGGCTTTCTTTTCATCCCGGTGAAGAAGCTAACAAAACCATAGTAATCATCCATCGTCCAGCGATCGAACGGATGGTTATGGCATTCCGCACATTGAATCTGAACACCGAGAAAGACTTGCGAAAAATCCGCAGCGAAAGACTTCGGCTCGAACTGAGGTTTATGCACCAACATCGTGTAAAGGTTGACCGGGCCATTGCTAAGATTACTACCCGAAGATGCAACCATCTCTGCAACGAATTCATTAAGCGGCCTTCCTGCTCGCATTTGCTTGCGGATCCATTCGTAATAGGTATCAGCAGCTTTCACCAAGGTTCCAACAGGTGCGTAATCGCCACCCATGATGCGTAATTGTTCCCCCCATATTGCAGTCCAAAAATCTGCAAACGCATCATTGGCAAGCAACTCATCAATCTTTGCTGCTCGCTTGTTTGGCTTGGTATCAGCAATGAAGGAATCATATTCAGCAATGGTCGGTGTTCGAGCTGCAAGATCGAGAGTTACCCTGCGCAGGAAGGTGCTATCATCACAAAGTTCTGAAGGGGCAACCCGCAACTTGTTCAATCTTTCAAATACAAGCTTATCGATGAAATTAACTTCAGGTGGGTTAGGCCATTTGAATCCAGATTCAGGAGGAAGAACAATCACCTCAGCCCCGGTGGTGAAACGACTGAAACGAGCAAACACATTGGTATCGCCCGGCCCGGTGGAAGTCACCATGCCATTGGCATCTATCTTCGCAATACTTTCGTTATTAGAAAAGAAACGCGCAAGCTTTGTGACATCCCTTATGGATCCATCGCTTGCACGGGCAGTAACTTTCAAGGCTTTACCCGCCCCTGCTTTTTCGAACATCAGACGATCTTCAGAAAGAATCACTGCAACGGTTTCAGGTACTTTATCACTATCATCAGGCGCACCCTGAGTGATCCAACGCAGAAGGGTCTGGTAATGTTCAGAATCATTGGCAAACAACTTGCCCCCGGTATGCGCCACTGCCCCCGTTGCTTTCAAAAGCAAAAGGCTTTGCTCGGGAGCTGCGGTATTCACTCTGCGACCAACTATTTCATTTACGATTCGTTCGTAATCGCCCTTGGCATCGTAACCAAACAGCGAAAGCATGAACCCATCCTTGCCCCTGGCAGACCCATGGCATGTGCCCGAGTTACATCCCGCCCTAAACAATACAGGCATAACATCACGGCGAAAACCGACTTCGGATGCAACAGGTTCTGCAGCATAAACATTCCCAACAAGTTGCGACCAAGCCACAACGACTAAGCTAAACCATTTAACAATGCTCTTAAACATAAGTGATACAGCTCCGTATTATTATTTATTTTGGATCGATGCGAAGGGTTGCGCTGCCAGTACGCTGGCGAATTTCCTGAGATCCTGCCTGCACCATCACCTCGCATGAAACGCCCCGCACACTTCCCAGCAGGGCTTCATCAGTCGCCTCGATTTGAAAAGTTATTTCCTTGGATTCTCTAGTTAACACAGGCATGGGTTCCAATAAGTTCACACCTTTAGGTAACCCCAACAGCTTCACTTTCGCAGTTCCTTCGAACGGACTTTTATGCACCACCGTCCAGACATACTTACCCTTGGCGCCACGCCTGATGCTTTCGGGCTGGCTTGAGAGTTCTACAAAAGGCTCTGCAATGGTAATATTCACAACTTCAGAAGCCACGCGAATTCGACCCGTACCTAAATACGAATCAAGTTCCTCACGAATATTATTAGCCACCACGACAATCGGGCAGAGGCCCAAAGGCGCATTGGCATCCCCTGAAATTCGAAGTACTGCCTCGGTCTCACCCGCTGGAATCGTAGTTGCAGGCTGAATGCCCACACCAGATGGTATCCAATCACAGAGAAACTCTACCGGCCCAGCAAAGCCATTGTGCCTGGTAATCTTAACAGGGATAGACAACTCTCCACCCCGCACCAAGGGAACTTGGGGAGGCTTGATTTCGATTGAATAAGGAGCAGGGTCGGTCACCGCAAGTACAAACTTATCAAGTTGCACCGTGCGCCAAGCATCGCCTCCCGAATGATTCAAATAAGGAATACTCTGCTGAGAACTACTAATCAATTTTTGTGAGGCATCGACTGGTTTTGCTTCAATCGAAATAAGCGCAGCGCATTGCTTTGCAGAAGATTCTGCGATGAATTGCACAGGCCATACCCCACGACCAGCAGGCACCTTGGAAGAAACCATGCGAACGCCTTGCGGTAAGCCATGTGCTACTAGTTCAAGTTCACCCTTAAAGGTACTACCAAAGCCTTGGGGAAGATTAATGTTTACTGCAATGCGGTTTCCCTGAGCTACAGCAAGACCGCTGGTGCGAATGCATTCGGTCCAATCGAATGCGGTGCTTGCAAGCAAAGTGTACACAGCGTTCGGAGGGGTTTCGATTTCAATGCGATAAATTGCAGTAGGGCCACCGTTACCACTTCGATCTTCAATTTCAAACAGATAGTCGCCTGTGGTTTTTGCTTCCCATATTACAGAAGGATCAAGAATATCTTTCAGACCGCCTCTGCTTCGAAAAGATGTGCCAAAGACGTCTCGATCATTTACGGTGGAGTCATCAGATTCTAATTCTGGTGCCCCGACCTCGCCAGTTGCGCTTAAAGGGCGAATCCGAATAAAGGGATCAATAGGGGAGCCAAGCGATGCTGCATAAACCCGAATCCTAAACCTATCTCCCTTTTTCACAGCCATACGGTAGGTATCAGTATCATCTCGGGTTTCAATAATTCCATTCAAAGCGATAGGTAGTTGAGGGATCTTGGTCTCTGAGGCTACAGAATCTTCCAGCAGATTTGGATAAGCTGAAGAGCGCAATACCAAAGGGGAAGGGGCATCGCCAAAGTATTCAAAAGTTCCCGTTACTGAAGGAATAGCAATAGTTTCCTGAAAGGTACCCAAAGGATCGCCAATCAATTGCATCTTCTGATTTGTCCCTGCCTGCCCACCCGGAGGATAAGCTATCAACGGCCTTTTATTGTTACCGATATGCACGCAATAAGGGCAATCAGCAGACATAAACACCGACCTGCGTACTTCAACATAGGCAACGCCATCCCGTGGAAGCTTAGCCGAAACCACAGGGTCTTGAAGGTGCAAGGGGTTATCATCGTTGGAAGCAAGTTCTTTGCCGCTCTCATCTAGGATTCGAACTGCGAGATCGTATTCAGAACCACCATAATGCCGATCTGCGATGCGAACTGCATCTAATTCAACGGAAAGCCTAGTGCCAGCTTTTGCAGGTACACGATACATATCTACATCGCCACGACTTCCACCTTTGATCCACCCACGCACCGTAATATTAGGGGTTACAGCCATTGCGGTTTCAATCGTATCATTGGCATTAGAGCCCTTTTCGTTTTCATCGATCACAGGAAATACAGATACATGAAACAAGCCAAGAGATGAAATTTGCGTTGCAGTTCTCATGCGGAAGGGATGTTCGCCCGGAACACAATCCGGAGCAATTTCAAACTTGCAGCGAACCTGCTCTTCCATGCGCCCGCCATGCACCAACCCAATAGGCACAGGCAGCTTGGGCATCGATTCAATACTGATGGCTTTGATTCCCGGACGATAAAAAATAATCTCGCGCGGATCGTTGATGCATATTCCTTGGATAACCACTTCAACGATTGTGCCCCGCTGCGCCACCCTTGGAGTAGCCGAGCCAATATGTAAAAGCATGGCCCCTGCATGGATGTTATCCACCGCGAACAGAGTCAACGCCACAACCATCAACCAACGCACGATAGAATTCATCTTGGTCTACCTTGGAAGAAAAATCTAAAGCTGTATTGTTTAAGCCAGCAAGCCTTTAACTATTTTGCCATCTTTAATAATCTCGATGGGTCTGGTCCCAAATGCGACTAGTTCCTTACCTGCATCAATACCCATCTGATGGTAGATGGTGGCAAGAAGATCTTCGAGCGGAAGTGCATCGCGTGCGGGTTCTGCAGCAGTAGCATCGCTGGCGCCATAAATCAAACCCTTGGCAAAGCCACCACCTGCAAGCAGCATGGAATAAGTACGGGCCCAGTGATCACGACCACTGGTTACATTCACCTTCGGGGTGCGACCAAATTCAGTGGTCACCCAGAACAATGTGGAATCAAGCATGCCCCGTTGGGCTAAATCGGTGACCAAGCCTGCAATCGCAGCATCAAGTGCGGGCATCTGATCAAGACAGTTACTGCGAACATCCACATGGGAATCCCATGCGCCATAAGTTACGGTTACAAATCGTGTGCCTGCTTCTACAAGTCTGCGGGCAAGAATCAGACGTTCCGCCAAACCTTTGGGATGAAATTTGTTGTCAGGCCCACGCAACCCAACCACCTTCTGGCCATAAAGATCCATGGTCTCGGGTGTCTCGCCATCCAAGGTAAAAGCGGCCTGAGCCCTAGTTGAAGTAAGAAGCGTGTAAGCCCGTTTATAGAAATCATCCATGGTATCTAAAGTTGTAGGATCAGCTTCGAGCTTGCGAATCTGCTTTTCGATGATCTCACGAGCAGAGCGTCTGCGATCAAACCTAGAAGTGGATACTCCCTGAGGAATCGAGAAATCGCGCACCTTGAATCCAGCCTTGCCTGGGTCTGCATTCAAATCAAACGGGCCAAAGGTACTGCTTAAAAAACCCGTGCTCCCTGCAAAACTATGATTATTGGGGATCGCAATATAAGGAGGCAATTCACCCCGAACGCCAAGCTCATGCGAAACCACAGAACCCATCTGAGGGAAATCTATCACTGCTGTAGGAGTGTAGCCTGTGAAAAGATGATAGGTTGCTTGAGCATGATCAGGAATTCGCCCAACGACACTGCGGGCAATGGTGATTTTGTCTGCGATGGCTGCAGTCTTGGGAAAATTATCACTAAAGACCTCGCCACTTTTGGTTTTCGTTACGCCAAAGGAACCACGATATTCAACAGGGGCCTCAGGTTTGGGATCAAACGATTCCTGCTGGGGCATGCCACCACCAAGATGCAATTGAATCACACTAAGAGCTTTTGCAGGAAGCTTACCCTGGGCAGCCGTTGCAGAGAACGCCTGATTACCAGCTTGTGCGCCCCTCGCTTCCAACCTCAGCATATCGCCAAGCGAAAGGCCGAGTGCTCCAAACACCCCTGCCTGTAACACGCTGCGTCGCGAAACCATACCTCGAAACCCCGAACAACCCTTGCGATTAGGTACACTTTGGGATTTGGGTGATTGAAACATGCGAAAGACCCTCTGAAGGTTCATCTGACAATTAGTCGAATAATGCATTGTATTCAGAGGGTAAAAATTGCGCCATCTTAAACTGTTCTTTTCCTCTGTTTACCAGCTATATTCAAAGGTAATAGCAGCCAAAATCATTCCAGACCCACTTCCAACTTTGAATAATAGAGGATCTAAAGGAAAAACCATTGCCTGTACGCAATCTCAAGGCTATGATTTAAGCATGAAATCCCACCCTAAATACCTTCTTGGTATGATTACTCTTCTGACACTTGCACTGCCCCTCTGGTCACAAACAACCACACCAGAAGATCGTACTTTTTTTGAACAAAAGGTTCGCCCACTTTTAGTGGAGCATTGTTATTCATGCCATTCTCTAGATGCTAAAAAGTCCAAAGGTGGCCTAAAACTCGATAGCGCGGAATCGATTACCAAAGGTGGCGAGACAGGCGCTGTAATCATCCCGGGCAAACCTGAACAAAGTCTGCTTATCAAAGCAGTACACTATCTCAATAACGAAACACTGCTGATGCCACCCAAGGGAAAGTTGCAAGCAAGAGAAATCGCAACCCTCGAAGAATGGGTCAAACGTGGCGGGTACTTCCCAGCTTCAACCCAGAGCGCTGAAGCAAAAAACTCCAAAAACTTTGAAGACAGAAAGAAGTTCTGGTCGTTTCAACCCTTGGCGAAACAACCACTCCCCAAAGTAAAGCAACAAGATTGGCCCCGCACCAAAATCGATTCCTTCCTTCTTGCAGAACAAGAAAAACGCGGTTTAAAACCTTCGCCACAAACAACACCCGCACAGTTTATACGCAGAATCACCTTTGATCTTACAGGCCTACCACCCACACCCGCCGAAATCGATGCCTTCAAAAACCCGACAGAAGAAGATTACAAAAAACTGGTCGATAGATTACTTGCCTCGCCACACTATGGCGAACGCTGGGGCCGCACCTGGCTTGATCTTGCGCGCTACTGCGACATCCTTGAGCAATGGGCCGACACTAAAGGCCAATCCTACCTGTATCGCGACTGGGTCGTCAAAGCCATCAATGATGACTTAGGGTTCGATAAGTTCAGCACCTTGCAACTGGCTGCAGATCAACTTAATTCATCCTTAGCCGATCGGGCAGCTTTAGGCTTTATGGGCCTTAGCCCCTCTTATTGGAAAGAACTTCAGCTTCCGGTAGATATCATAAAAACCGTGGTTGCAGAAGAATGGGAAGAACGCGTTCATACATTATCCAGCACCTTTCTAGGTTTGAATGTAGCTTGCGCCCGATGCCATGATCACAAGTTTGACCCGATCACCGCAAAAGATTATTACTCACTAGCAGGCATAGTAGCCAGCACCCGGCCTGCAGATATATCCATGCTGGAAGCAGAGGCAACAAAAGTCATTCTTGATGCGAGAAAAAAAGTAACCACACTAGAAGCAGATTTAAAAAAGCTGCAGGCAAAAAAACCCGCAGAGCCACCCCAAGCTATCGCTGACCTGAAAAAACAAATAGAAGAACTTAAGAAGAACACGCCTAATTACAATGCGCCTTTTGCGGTGGGCATGGAAGATGCTAGCCTTTATGTCGTTGCAGATGGCCCTAATAAAACCAAGCTTGATTTCAAAATGAACCAGGCTCAAAACCTGGCCCTTCATGTGCGGGGCAATCCCAACAACACCGGTGCCATCATTCCTAGGCAATTTCTTTCCGTCTTCTCGGGTGATAACCCAAAAGCTTTCAACCAAGGCAGTGGCAGACTCGAACTCGCTAACGCTCTTTTCACTGAAGCACAATCTCTAACCGCAAGAGTCATTGTTAATCGCATTTGGAAACATCACTTTGGCAAAGGCTTGGTAGAAACACCCAGCGACTTCGGTTTCCAAGGCGACAAACCCTCTCACCCCGAACTTCTGGATGATCTTGCCCTTCGACTGATCGAAAATAATTGGTCAATGAAATGGCTGCATCGGGAAATCGTACTTTCCGCAACCTACAGGCAGCAATCAACTTCCCCCTCACCTCTTGATCAGGATAATCGACTGCTCGCTTCCATGCCCCGCAAACGATTAGATGTCGAAGGCTGGCGCGATGCTATGCTAGCTGTTTCAGGAAACCTTGATCCTAGCATCGGTGGCGCACCCATCGAACTTAACGATATCAACAACCGCAAGCGAACCATCTATGGCCTTGTACGCCGTCGAGAACTATCTGATATTCTGCGCCTACATGATTTCCCAGATCCAATAACCCACAGCCCGAACCGAGTTACAACCACCACGCCCCTGCAACAACTCTACACACTCAACAGCCCCTTCATTCAAAAACAAGCAAACCTTCTTTATGAAAGATTACAACGCGAATTTCCTTCAAGTGATGCCGATAAAATCACCGGGGCCTATCGCCTATTGTTTGGCCGAACCCCCACCAGCCATCAATTAGAAATCGGCCTGAGCTTTGTGAAATCAGGTGGCGTGGCTTGGAACCAATACACTCAGGCCCTCTTGGGTAGCAACGAATTTGTTTTCATCGACTAAGGCTTTAAACCTTTGTTTGGCAGCTTTCGGAGTATGTTAATGAACGCGCCTTTCTCTCGTAGACAAATGGTACAGGCCCTAGGTGGAGGCTTTGGCTCTCTCGCCCTTGCACAACTTCACGCCTCTGCTGCCATTGCAACTCCTACGAAACCACTACTTCCCCATTTCGCACCAAAAGCAAAGCACATCATTCATCTGTTCATGAATGGCGGGCCCTTCCAATGCGATCTTTTCGATCCCAAACCCGCACTCAATAAATTCGCAGGGCAAAAACCGCCAGGCGCAGACCTCCGCACCGAACGGCCCACAGGCGCGCTCATGGGTGTACCTTTTAAATTCTCGCAACATGGCCAATCAGGGCTTCCCATCAGCGAACTTCTGCCCAACCTTTCCCGCCATGCTGATGATCTCTGCGTTATTCGATCCATGCATACCGACAATCCAAACCATGGCCCTGCGTTGTTTCTAATGAACAACGGTTCCATCGTTCCCACGCGCCCGACTCTTGGTGCATGGCTTTCCTATGGGTTGGGAAGCGAAAACGCAAACCTGCCCAACTTCGTCGTCTTCTGCCCAGGCAGACCCGTCCGATTTTCAGAGCTTTGGTCCAACGGATTTCTTCCAGGCGAACATCAAGGCACCTACATCAACCACTCCAACCTCGATCCGCGAAAGATGATTCCCTTCCTCGAAAACGCAAAGCTCTCTCCAGCAAACCAAACAAAACAAATCGAACTCATGAGGCAACTCAACCAGGAACACAGCAACGAACGAAATGCCGACCCCGCACTCGAAGCCCGTATTCGCTCCATGGAAACAGCCTACCGCATGCAACTTGCAGCATCGGATGCCTTCGATATTTCCTTGGAACCAACCAAAACCCGTGAGATGTATGGCAAAGGCCACTTCGCCAACGGTTGCCTCCTCGCCCGCAGACTTGCAGAACGTGGCGTTCGCTTCACGCAACTTTACTACGGTAATGGCCAGCCTTGGGATACCCACAGTAACCACACCGCATCCACCCGTAACCTCTGCAAGGATATCGATCAACCCATTGCTGCATTATTAACCGATCTGAAAAACAGAGGGCTTCTCGACGAAACCCTTGTCGTCTGGGGAGGCGAGTTTGGCAGAACTCCCACCACCGAAAATGCTGATGGCCGTGATCACAACCCATGGGGATTCTCGATGTTCATGGCGGGTGGCGGGGTTAAAGGTGGGCAAGCCTACGGCGCAACCGATGACTTCGGTTTCAAATCTGTCGAAAACAAAGTCCATATCCATGACCTTCATGCCACCATCCTTCACCTGATGGGGCTTGATCACGAGAAACTGACTTACCGTTATGCGGGTCGCGATTTCCGACTTACTGATGTGAGTGGGCATGTTGTTTCAAAACTACTCCAGTCGCCTCAAACACAAGTATGATTCACTTTGATTGATAATGGGTGACAATCTATTTGCGTTCTTTAAGCAACTTGGTCACATGCTCCTTCATTGCAATAGAGCTCACCTTATGGTTGAGAACTTTTTGTGCTGCTACTTCAAGTTCAGAAATCGGAGTTTCTGATATGCCATAAAGTGCATCGAAGTAATCCAAGGTCATCATCGCTCCAAAAACACTGACTTCTGCAGGATCTAATACAGGGCGCAAAAGCTTGATCGCTTCTTTCCTTGCACCAATAGCTTCCATGGGCAATTTAAGAGCCTCGAAATCTGTTGCAATGCGATTCCAAAGCCTGCCCTTCTCATAAAACGCAGCCACTAAAATCTGATCTCTTGTTCGTTTAATTGCTGTGCGATAATCCATCTGCCTGCGTGCAAACTCTGATGCCATATCATAAACTTTGGCCCGATAACTCAATGCCGAATAAGGCAATCCAATCGCCTTCACGAACAATGCATCAACCTCTTCTGCTTCTGATTTAGGATCTTTAACCGTTGCCTCCATGTTTAATAGCATTGCATTTTCAAACTGATAAGTGCTGGCATTCCCATCAAGAAGAACTGATTGCGTAAGCACTTTGGCTTCAGGATATTTTCGCTGGGATATCGAAAGGGTGGCAAGAAGGTTTGCTGCTTCTAAACGATAAAGCACGGGAGATTGTTCAGTGCGATAACCATTCGCAAGCTGTTCCATTTCCTTGGGCTTGCTACGATAGGATTTAATAAACTCAGTTCGGAAGGTGTTGAAATGTGCGTTGCTTAAATCGTCACGGTTCATGCCAGCATCAATAGTGATAAAATTAGTACGCACCCATGCTTTAAGCAGCCCTGCTCCGTACGCTCGCGCCATATCCGAATCAAGTGCTGGCCGCACCTGCGTGTATGGCACCTCAAGAGTTGCTGCCATCTTGCAAGACCCCAAAGTCGCCATGTAGTGCGAATTGATTTTACGATTAACAGCACCTGGCTTGGTCGGGTCGACAAGAAAGTTTAAAGGCGCCATGACTTCTTGAGGGCGCTCTTCTTTGATCCAAGAAATCCATTCGTTGAGGTTGTCTTTAACATGAGGAACTCCAAGGCCGAGAAAATGCATTGCTTCATGTATATCCCCTCTTAACGCAGGGCAGTGAAAATCGATTGCAAAATGAATCTTGTATTTGTTGGCTATATCAGAGATAGCTTGGATTTCAGGATAAATTGGGTTATCGCCATAATCGCGGTTGTGATCATGGGGCATACGATTTTTACCCTGATCGCCTGCTTGAACACCATCTTTGTCCACAATAGGCACAGCAAATAAGACATGGCGTTTACGGAACTCTTTACCTGCTAGTGATTCAGAAAGTGCCTCTTGCAAGAAACCCTCAAGTACATAACTTGCTGTTGATTCACAGGCATGATGCCTAGCTGTAACTAAAATGGGGGAAACACCCGGGTCCGGTTTTCCTATTCTCAACAGATCAACTGAAGTTCCCTTACGGGTCTTAGTTAATTCACTCTTTACCAGAAAAGGGTTGGCTGCATTCTTGGTGATAAAAGCATCAAGGTCGTGCTGCAGATAAGGGATAGCAACACTAAAGCGTGCACGCTGGTTAACCTTGGTGAATTCATAGGTGAAGCGCTCTGCCTGGGGTGTAATTTCAACATTGTCAGTTCCGAGATAGTTCCATGATTTTCCCTCATCGATACTTACTGCTGGCCCACGCACGCCAATTTTCTGAGGTTTCCCCAGATCAAATAGAACCTTCCCCGGGTTCGAAACCGTGGCATCAAAACACCAATAGAACCAAGGTTGCCCGCCCCGCAGATCGGTATCCAGATGAATAGTTTTGCCATCAATTTTTTTCACAACAACATTTCCACCAGGAAACGATGTGCTGATCCTCACTTCTTCACCATGAACTTTTATTGATGCAAATAAAATAATCACTGGGGTAATAATGGGAAATAGTTTCATGTTCGACCGGCCTCAATATTGATCCTTCGTGCATTATCATTGAACGAATTCTAGGATTGAATTCATGGATGGACTAATTCATGCACTTTACCATGGGTCAAACCTTGAAACACCTCTTATGTGCTTTATCAATAGTTATGATTGGTTTTGTTTCAACGCATTTATACGCATTGAAAGAAAGACAGCAATCCAACTTGACCGCTATTCTCCTGATAATCTGTTAATGGTTCCCTATACTATCTTCTTTAGTAATCACCTAGCGGGATCCTATCATGGGCATGGAAATCGAAGTAAAAGTTGCAGGCATGAATTGGAGTAAAATATCAGGATCCATGGCAAAGTTTGAACCCAAAGGCACAATACGCATGGCTGATGGGCAATTGACTTTTCCTGACGAAGAACCAGCGGCAGACTGGAAAGAGTTGCGCATTGCATTGCCCGCAGGCATGGTTACCATTCGCAAAACACCTACAGGAGCAACGCTTGTTACCTGGGGTAATGTAAGCCAAGAATTGATCGAGCAAAGGGATTTATTCGCAAAGATGCTCGAAGAATAAAACGCTTAACCACTTCTTTATCTTTTATTGTTAATGGGCTTGTTGGTTTCAACAAATAGATAATTGAAGAGGAATGAAAAGTCTCTGCTACTTAAGGTAAAGACTCCGCCTTTGGTTTCATAACCATTGATGAAACCATCAGGGCCCATGGGCTTGAAATCATTTCCATGGGGGTTCCAAAGTGTGATCAAATCTTTTGCTTCATCGTAATTAAGTATGGCGTAGGCATGACCAACGACAATTGCTGGTGGTGGTTTTTTAAGGTCGAGGGAAACACCCGCACCCATTAAGCTTTTGTTTTTAACGCCTTTACCCAACAGATAACGAATATTGAAAAGATCTTCCGGAAGGCCTGATTTCCAAGCGGTGATATCAGTTTGATGGCCCGTAAGAAGAGATATGGTTTCACCTATATTCCCACCGCGTGAAATACGATCCAATCCAATTGCAGCAATATCCTCAGGCACATTTGTTTTGTAAACTTCACCATAAGCCTCTTCAAGTACATTAATCCATGTGCCTTGATTTGCTGTGCGTGAACCAAGCGCAATAACAGCCTCAGGAAGTTTATTGATGCGTACAGAACGCCCATCGGGAAATTCAACCTTATTGGAACCATCTTCATTGGTTTTGATCATGCTTTTAATGGCATCAGGGTTTTGAAACGCAAGGTTCCCCGCCATCGATACAAAGAAACAGTTCCCCATGTGCCCCTGCGAAATCCCCTCAATGCCTAATTTCTTGGAACCAAACATATCTCGTGAAGAAGTAAAGAGATGCACAAGATAGAATTCATATTCTTTCTCCATCTTAAAAACATTGGTGAGAGAACCATTTGCAAACACCATGGTTTCTTTAATATCGCTAGTAAGCTCGTCAAGGGTTGCAGATTTTTTATCGGGTGACTTTAAAAACCAGAAGTGAGAAGTTGCAAGGGCAGCGGCTTCGATGGAACGAATAGAACCATCACGAAGAAGAACAGCAGTCTCACTGCGATCAAGGCGATCATTTTTATTGGTATCCCACTTGGGTAGGAATTGTTCCAATGCTTTTTTATATGAAGGGGCTTGAACGGAAATCTTAGGTGCAGGAGGTTGTTGTTGTGCAAATGCGCATCCTACGAAAACAAAACTTAACAGGATCAACTGCAGTAACCGCATGAATCATCTCCAGAGCGCCAAAAAAAGTTCCACTGCGATAAGAACTATTATAATGATTTCAAGAATTTGAGCACGCAAAGCTGCAGCCTGATCTGCAACCACACGGTAAACATCTTCAATAACCTCTAGATTTCTACGGATACTGCCCTCCCAGGCAGGAAGATGAAATCTGGTTGCGAGCAATCTATAGGTGCGGGAAAGATACATGTCACCAAGAAGTTTGAATACATTGCCAGTGCGTTCGAACAAATTGGTGGCTTCGATATTAAGAGCGCCCAGCTCGCGCACCCTCTGGTTGGGCCCCTCCCCCAGCAATCGGGAAAACGGCGTGGGCCACCGTGCCCATTTCGCAGAATTTGCAAGCTCCGTATCGAGTAAATCATCAAGATAGCGATAACGCAATAATTGCAGGTTTGCAAACTGGATGGTCTGCAATGTTTCTTCGCAATCAGAATCGATGAGCACCGCAGCAGCCCAATCAACCACAAGAAGATCCGTGGGAGAATATTGCAGCTTTTGCTTGATAGATTCTTCAATCTCCTCTGCAGCAAGCGGGGAAGCTTCCAGCCTAAGAAGACTTGCTAACCAAGGCGAATGATTTTGAAGCAGATCAGATATTTCTGGGAAGGGATCACCAGGATTAAACTGAAAAACAAAATATTCCTCAGTGAGTTCGCTCCATTTGGGAAGTTTGATTGCAGGTGAAAGCCTTTTGAAAAGGGGTTCAAGGTGTTTTTTGCCAAAGCTGGGAAATTCGCCTGGGCGGGATAACTCCTGCGCCAACTCACTTAACTTCGAACCTTGAAGCGAAAACGGTATCCGTAGCGAAAGGCTGAGGGTTGCAAAATCAAAGAGAATCATTTCAACCTGAGCTTCCACCTCGCCCAGTACCGCAAATTTACAAATGGTATGTGGCAACTGAAATACCAATGGGGCAGGACGGTATTCAATCGACATCGGGGTACGCCTTCTTCGGGGCAACCCGGGGGAACTTGCAGAACCAAGTTCAGCCTCAAGCAATTTTGCAGCCTGCACTAAATCAACTTCTTCGCCCCAGTCAAATGCAACATAAGCATGTAACACACCAGAAACTATTTCATCATTCATCGTTACAGAAGTTTTTGTCACAAAAACACATCCCCCAGATAATCTAGGCACATATTATCATTCTACACGATAGCCATTACGGTTAGGCCAACGAAATAAGCTCATTCATAATTAAGCAGGCTATTTTAAGGTTGATCAAGCCATTGCAGAATAGCGCTGCGATCTTGATCAAGAGTGGGTGCGCCCCTATGTTCAACTTCATCGGGTACACCGGTCATCTTGATAGGGTTACCCCCGGTTCTAATATTACCAAATACAGGGTCTTTAATATCAACAATCATGTTTCTTGCATTTACCTGAGGATGAGTCGCAACCTTGCTGACATTCTGAATTGGGGCAGAAGGAACTCCTTTTTCATCAAAAAGCTTCACCCATTCTTCCGTAGTCTTTGCTGCTAGAGTTTTTTCTATCTCCACCTCGAGCACATCCACATGCTGACATCGAAGCTGATTACTTTTGAATCTTTCATCCTGCACAAGATCCATTCTTTGCAGCACTTCGCACGCCTGAACAAACAACCTGTCATTCCCCCCTGCAAGTATCATGTAAGAATCCTTCGTGCGATAAGCTTGAAAAGGAGCGATGCTGTAATGCCTAGAACCCAACGATTCCGTAATAACACCCGTGCTGAGATAATTAGTAAGAGAACCTTCAAGCATTGCAACCTGACAATCTAACATTGCGATATCAATACGCGATCCGCCATGCCCCTGCATCCTGCGAACAAGTGCAGCTTGAAGAGCGATGACAAAATAGAGACCCGAAGCAAGATCGCCAATGGAAACTCCAACGCGCACCGGAGGTTGGCCCGGATGCCCCGTCAAGCTCATCACACCACCAAGTGCCTGAACCACTAAATCGTAAGCGGGCATTGCAGCCATGGGCCCTGTCTGCCCAAAACCCGAAAGAGAACCATAGATCAACTGGGGATACTTTTGCTGCAAATCACCCCACGCATACCCGAGCCTTTCCATAGTTCCGGGGCGATAATTTTCCACTAAGAAGTCCGACTTTGCCAAGAGCTTCTCGAATATCTTCTTGTCTTCACTCTTTTTTAAATCGAGTGCAATACTGTATTTATCGTAATTCATGGAGCTATAAAACAAGGAGCTATCATCTTTGAAAGGCGGAAACGATCGGGAGTCATCGCCACCATGGGGCGTCTCGACCTTGATCACCTTCGCACCCAAATGAGCAAGATTAAGCGTTGCAAAAGGCCCCGCAAGTATTCTTGTAAGGTCTGCTACCACCAATCCTTCGAGTGGTCTGCTAAGCGTTTTATCTGTTTTGCTAGATTCGTTCATACCCTAATCCTATTGTTTTAAAGTTGGCATCGCATCTAAAAACAGAATCTTGCTTGCCATCCGACATCCCACCCATCATTATAGCTTCATGTTCTCTTAAACTTATAGCTTCAAGAGGTTGCTACTATGATTCTTCGTTTTATTTGCTTGGCAGGTGTTTTAATGACTTCAACTTTCAGTTCTGCAGCGGATGATGTTATCCGCACCCCATTCGGAAAAACTAAAGAAGGCGAAGCTGTTGATATTTTCACCCTGCAAAACAGCAAGGGCATGAAAGTTAGGCTCATCACCTTCGGCGCAACCATTCAATCCATCGAAGTTCCTGATAACAAAGGAAAAATGGCAGATGTCATCGTGGGCTTCGATACCCTCGAAGGCTTCCTTACCGAACATCCTTATTTCGGTGGCACCATAGGCAGAGTTTGCAACCGCATTGGTAATGCCAAATTCTCTCTCGATGGTAAAGAATATACCCTCGCTGCTAACAATGGCCCACACAGCCTTCATGGTGGCAAAAAAGGTTTTGATCGCAAAAACTGGACTGCTGAAAGCTTTATTACCACTATCGAAAGAGGCGTTCGCTTCACCCGCACCAGCCCCGATGGCGAAGAAGGCTACCCAGGCAATGTGCGCCTTGGGGTTACTTTTACCCTCACCAATGATAACGCCCTTCGCATCGAATATGATGCCATTACCGATAAGTCCACACCCATCAATCTGACCAACCATGCTTATTTCAACCTTGCAGGTTCAGGCAATGGCACCATTCTTGATCACCAGATCATGATTAATGCAACGCAACAAACTGCAACGGATGAAACCTTGATACCCACAGGAAAGCTAGCGCCTGTTGCAGGCACCCCTATCGACTTCACCAAATATGGAAAAATAGGCGCCCGCATCAAGGAAATCAAAGCAACGCCCGTAGGCTATGATCACAACTATGTGCTTGAGGCTTCCAGCAAAGATTTAAAAGCCCCCGCTGCAGTAGTAAGAGAACCAAACTCAGGCAGAGTGATGGAAGTTTATACCACCGAACCAGGGTTACAGTTTTACACGGGTAATTTCCTTGATGGCACCATCAAGGGCAAGAAGGGTGCTACCTACAATCAATACAACGGATTCTGCCTCGAATCCCAGCATTACCCCGATAGCGTCAATAAAAAAGAATTTCCTTCAACGATCTTGAAGCCTGGCGAGAAATTCAGCAGCACTACCACTTATAAATTTCTGGCCGTTGCTGAGTAAGAAATCAAGGCCCCAAGCGCTTGATACCCCATAAAGTTCCATTTCTTTCATACAGAATGCGATCGTGCATTCTGCTGGGCCTGCCTTGCCAAAACTCTATTGAATTTGGCCAAAGCCTATACCCGCCCCAAGTTTCAGGCAGAGGAACTACCGCATCTGCAAAGCGTTTTTCAATCTCATGCCAGCGAGCTTCAAGTTCTTCACGGCCCTGCATCACTGAAGATTGTTTGGAAGCCCAAGCACCAATGCGACTTCCCACGGGCCGTGAAAGAAAGTAATCCTCAGATTCCTTCTTACTAACTTTCTGCACATCACCTTCGATGCGAATCTGCCTTTCTAAATCAGGCCAGTAAAAAACTAGCGCTGCCCTAGGGTTTTCTCCAATCTCTCCCGCCTTGCGTCCTTCATAACTAGTGAAAAAAGTGAATCCACGCTCATCAAAGCTTTTTAGCAACACAATCCTAGCAGAAGGCGCTCCGTGCACCGTGGCAGTTGCTAAAGTCATGGCATTGGGTTCCGTAACCTTCGCATTCACCGCATCGCCAAACCATTTTGCAAATTGATCAAAAGGGCATTGCGCTAATTCATGTTCCAAAAGGCCATGAAGGGTGTAGTCTTTTCGTAGGTCTGCAAGTGATGCCATGATAAATTCTCCGTGAAAGTCTAGTTATCGATATCATAGTCTTTTTTCTGACACAAAGAAAAGCGTCCATTTACTTGCTTCCTCTTTTAACCCCGATTACAATTATTACTTAATACTTAATCCAAGAAAGGCAAACATGCACAAGTTATTCTCTCTGACGGTAGCAGCTTTATTTATCGCAACCAGCTTATCCTTTGCTCAAGAATCCAAATCCACGAAAAAGCTTTTAGTAATCACAGAATCGAAGGGCTTTGTACATGGCGTGGTAAAACGCCCCAAACCTGAAGAATTATGCCTGGTAGAAAAATCACTCATCGCATTGGGAAAATCGTCTGGCATGTTCGAAGCAGTGGTCACCCAGGATTCCCGCACTGCAATTACTGCAGAAAACTTGCAAAAATATGATGCAGTATTCTTTTACACCACAGGCGAGCTGCCACTATCTGATGTGCAAAAAGCCGACTTGCTCCAATACATAAAGTCTGGCAAAGGCTTTGCGGGCAGCCATTGTGCAACAGATACCTTTTACAAATGGCCCGAGTATGGCAACATGATCGGTGCTTACTTTGATGGCCATCCTTGGCATGAAAAAATCAAGGTAAAAGTCGAAGATAAGAGCCACCCAGCAACCAAACATCTGGGCGATTCATTTGAAATAACTGATGAAATTTATCAGTTCAAGGGGCCTTACGACCGGAAAAACCTGAATATCCTGCTTAGCATGGATACCACCGCAGTTAAAAAAGAAGGCAAACGCGCAGACAAGGACTATGCACTTGCCTGGACTAAAGAATATGGCAAAGGCCGGGTTTTTTACACAGCTTTTGGACACCGCGATGAAGTTTGGGCTGACGAACGGTTCCAAAAGTTAATGATTGGCGGGCTAGGCTATGTAATGGGGCTTAACGATGGTAGTGGCAAGATTGGTGAAAAAAAGCAATAAAATGCTTAAATCAGCTTCCATTACATTTATTAAACCTTTAGCCTATATGGAATGCAAAACAGGACTATGAACACTAATTATGGTCCTGTTTTGAATAAAATAAAGCAAATCACCCCAGGGGGTTTGAGTGATAACTAGGCTTATAACATCAAATGTTCATGGTTCCGATGATTGCAATTATCAATTTTTAACCAGCATGCTGGTTAATGAAAGTATTGCAATCGATGCCGGGGCTATCGGATTGTTTTCTTCTCCCAAAGAGCAGGAAAAAATCCGCCACGTTTTATTAACCCATTCTCATATCGATCATTTGGCAACACTGCCCATCTTTATTGAAAATGTATTTACGGGAAAGCCTGACCCAGTAATTGTCTACGGGTCAACGCCTGTATTAAACTGTTTGCAAACCGATGTTTTTAACAATCGTATCTGGCCTGATTTTATCGAACTTTCAAAGTTCCCTGTTTCACGTTTCCTAGATGTCAAAACCTTCGAACCAAACCAAACGATCACCCTCGAAGGTATTAATATCACCTCTATCAACATCAATCATGTTGTTCCCACGGTCGGATACATTTTTGATGATGGAAAAAGTGCGATTGGTTATGTCAGCGATACAGCCGAAACCGAGGAAATCTGGGAACGCCTCAACAAGCAAGCTAACTTAAAGGCAGTGTTTTTGGAAGTAACCTTCCCTAATAATCTTCAATGGCTTGCTGATGTATCCAAACATCTAACACCAAAAACTTTTAAGTTAGAACTACAGAAGTTAAAGAAGGATGTTCCAATTTTTGCAGTGCACCTTAAAGGTCGCTACCGAGATCAGGTAGCCAAAGAAGTCGCAGACCTTAACCTTCCCAATGTTCATATCACCAAGTTTTTAAAAGACTACACCTTTTAATAATTACACTAGAGACACAAAAAAGCCCTCCGAGGTTATCCTCAGAGGGCTTTTTATTTTCTACAAGCTTTTCTTACTTCGCAGTCTCCAATAACTGCCTAAGCACATAACGAAGAATTCCGCCATGCTTGTAATAAAGCACTTCCTGTGGCGTATCGATGCGAACAACAGCTTTGAATTCTTTGCCATTGGCCCTTACCGCAATGGTTTTACCAGGAGCATAATCAGAAGCTTCTAATAGAGAAGCAAGGCCGGTGATTTCAAAAACCTCTTCGCCAGTAAGGCCAAGAGAAGCTGAAGTATTGCCCGCTTCAAATTGCAGGGGAAGTATTCCCATGCCTACCAGATTGCTACGATGTATACGCTCGTAACTTTCTGCTATCACGACTCGAACACCCAGCAAAGCAGGCCCCTTGGCGGCCCAATCACGCGAACTACCAGAGCCATACTCCTTGCCCGCAAGAATTGCTAACGGCACTTTCTCTGCGTGATATTTAACCGAGGCATCAAATATCGACATCCCTTCCCCAGAAGGAAGATGCCTTGTGAAACCCCCCTCCGTACCAGGTGCAAGAATGTTCTTCAAGCGAATGTTGGCAAAGGTGCCTCGTACCATCACTTCATGATTACCCCTGCGTGCACCATAACTATTAAAATCTGAGGTAGCCACGCCTCGCTCTTGCAAATACTTACCAGCTGGGCTGTCTTTCTTGATATTTCCCGCAGGGGAAATATGATCGGTGGTGATACTATCACCCAGTACCGCAAGAACGCGCACAGCTTTTAAATCTGCAATCGCATTGGGATTACGGGGCATGTTTTCGAAGTAAGGTGGGTGCTTCACATAAGTGGAGTTTGCATCCCAGGCATACTGATTACCAGTAGGAACAGGAAGCTCCTGCCAAGCTGGATCACCCTTGAACACTTCGCTATATTCTTTGGTGAACATCTCAGGCTTAACGCACTTGGCGACAGCCTCATGAATTTCTTTTGTGGTGGGCCAGATATCTTTGAGAAACACAGGCTTGCCATCGCTGCCATTGCCTACGGGCTCTGTTGCGAAATCAATATCGGTTCTGCCTGCGATTGCATAAGCCACAACAAGAGGCGGGGAAGCCAGATAGTTGGCACGCACTTCAGGATGTACCCTGCCCTCGAAATTTCGATTCCCGCTTAACACCGCAGCCACAATAAGCTGGCCTTCTTCAATACCCTTAGAAACAGGCGCAGGCAATGGCCCGCTGTTTCCTATACAAGTCGTGCAACCATAACCCACAAGATTAAAGCGCAGTTTATCAAGGTCATTCATCACATCCGCTTCCACTAGATAATCTGTGACCACCTTGGAACCGGGCGCCAAACTTGTCTTCACCCAAGGCTTTGTTTGCAAGCCTTTGGCTACCGCTTTCTTTGCAACCAAGCCAGCTGCAAGCATCACCGAAGGATTCGAAGTGTTGGTGCAACTAGTGATTGCTGCAATAACCACCGAACCATGCTTTAAAACCTCTTGCTTGTTATTCATGGTAACAACTGCCTGCGCATCCGCAGTTGCAGGGCTGACACCCGCCTTAGGCTTAGCCTTGGCGATCAAACCTGGCAGCGCACTATTGAAGGAAGTTTTCATATCACTTAAACGAACCCGATCTTGAGGGCGGGTCGGCCCAGCCAAGCAGGGCTCGATCACTTTCATATCAAGTTCCATGGTGCTAGAATAATTTGCCTCGGGTGTTGAGGCATCGTGGAACATACCCTGCTGCTTCATGTATGCTTCGGTTAATTCAACAAGCTCCACAGGCCTGCCTGAAAACTTCATGAAGCGAATCGTTTCTGCATCTACAGGGAATATGCCACATGTTGCACCATACTCGGGAGCCATGTTCGCAATGGTTGCACGATCAGCCAAAGGCAAATCAGCAAGCCCCGGCCCATAGAATTCCACAAACTTACCTACCACGCCCTTCTTCCTAAGCATTTCCGTTACGGTAAGAACCAGATCAGTTGCGGTAGCGCCTTCTGGTAATTTTCCGGTGAGCTTGAAACCAACGACTTCAGGAATCAACATAGAAACAGGCTGCCCAAGCATCGCAGCTTCTGCTTCAATCCCGCCCACGCCCCAACCCAACACGCCAAGGCCGTTGATCATAGTGGTATGCGAATCCGTACCCACCAAAGTATCAGGGTAGGCGTAGTTTTTGCCATGCACTGTTGCACTCATCACAACCCGTGCAAGACATTCCAAATTCACTTGATGAACAATACCCGTTTCAGGGGGCACCACTTTGAAGTTATCAAAGCCGTTCTGGCCCCAACGCAGAAAAGCGTAACGCTCTCTATTTCTTTCAAATTCAAGATCCGAGTTGTTCTTAAACGCCAGACCATTACCAAAATCATCAACCTGCACAGAATGATCGATCACCAATTCCGCAGGGCAAAGAGGATTGATCTTGGTAGGGTCGCCCCCCATCAACTTCATGGCATCGCGCATTGCTGCAAGATCGACAACCGCGGGAACGCCCGTGAAATCCTGCAACAAAACTCGGGCAGGAGTGAAACTGATTTCCTTGGAAGGAATGCTCTTCGGATCCCAATTGGCCAGTGCCTCTATATCTGCCTTGGTAACACTCAATCCATCTTCAGTTCGTAAAAGATTTTCTAGAAGAATCTTAAGAGAAAAAGGAAGCTTGGCTATCTGGGGCAACTTCTTCTCTAACATTTTAAGAGAATAATAGTGATGGGTTTTGCCGCCCGCATTCAGGCTAGTTTCAGTTTCAAAGCTGTTTTTCATGACAGTTATTCCCTTAGGTTTATTGATCTTAAGTTATTCTCTTGATGCTGAGCCTTTTAGGCAACTAATTCTCAGGTTCTTTTCACTTTAAATACTTTTCTCTTGCAAGCCTCAACACAATCATGATAAGTTACTACTAAGACTTATGAAGGCCTATCAAAAAGTAAGTCTCTCCCTTAGTTTATCAAACACTTTATTATGACGAGGGGGATATTATGCACAAGCGTGGATTTACACTTATCGAATTATTAGTTGTCATCGCTATTATTGCAATTCTTATTGGGCTTTTACTGCCCGCCGTTCAAAAAGTGCGCGAAGCCGCAGCCCGTTCAACCTGTTCCAATAACCTCAAACAAATCGGCCTCGCCCTCCATAACTATCTAAACGTTTTTGGCACCTTTCCCTCGGGTTGCCCAAGTTCGGCAAATTATGGCCCCAGCCCTCTTGTTTTACTCATGCCCTACATCGAACAAGAAGCCATCTTGCGGGGCTATGATGTCAACCAATCTTCAGGCGCCTCCGCAAGTGCCAATGACCCAGTCTCCATTTTTAAACTTAAATTGCTTCTATGCCCCTCCGACCCCAATCCCGCAGTCACCACTTTCTACGGCTGGACTAACTACCACACCAATATGGGTTCTTGGGTGGGCGTTTCAGGATGGGATGGCGCCTTTGGCCCAAACTTTGCAGCTGGAGGCAAAGCCGCTGCCCCCATCGTTGGCACCAAAGATCTTGTCGATGGCATGAGTAACACCTCCGCCTTTGCTGAAGTCTGCAACGGTGCCTTCTCCAACTCATCCCCAAAAGAACCCCGAACCGATTGCTTCGAAGGGGGCAATACTACCCAAACCACAATTGCATCCGCCCAATCTTACTTCACCAGTAAAGACTGGAAAACCGCTGGCGGCCCATCGGGTTGGACCGATTGGCGCTATCGTGGCTACCCTTGGCGTGAAGGTTCCATCTGGCGCAATGGCTATAACCACCTCCTGCCACCCAATAGCCCCTGCTGGAGGCCTAACAACGATTGGTGGCAACTCGTCAGCCCTGCCAGCAGTTTCCACACTGGTGGTGCCACCACCGTCATGTGTGATGGTTCTGTTCGCTTTGTCAATCAAACCATCGACCCAACATCATGGACTGCGATGGGTACCCGCAACGGTGGCGAAATTGTTCAATTCCCCTAATTTTCTCGGAGATATAACCATGCTACGCTTCCTGCTTTCGCTGGAAATGTTAGGGCTTATCTTCCTCTCTGGGTGCGGCTCAGATAATAAACCCATTAATCAAGATAAACTCCAGCAAGAATTTAATGACCTGCAAAAAGCTCGACAAAAAGAAGACCCCGACGCAGCTAAACGAAAATAACTCTCTTCCCGTAACCGCTCTCTTCCCTTAAAAAGGAGGCATGAACCAACGCGTTACATTAAACAGAGCCCTCTCCAAGCTAGGCTATGGCAGCCGTACCCAAGCTATCGATTGGATTCGTAACGGCCTAGTTAAAGTGGATGGCAAAACCTGCACCAACCCACTCGAATGGGTTGATTTAAAACTTCAAGACATCGAACTAAAAGATACTCAAAAACCTAAACAAAACACCATCGCCCTTCTATTGCACAAACCCCCGGGCTATGTCACCACCCGTGATGATGAACTTTCACGCCCCACCGTTTTTGATCTCCTCCCCCCAGATCTAGGTTATCTTTTCCCTGCAGGCAGACTTGATTTCGAAAGCGAAGGACTGCTTCTTTTCTCCAACGATTCCCTCATCACCAACCTGCTTACCGATCCCTCACACAAAATTGATAAAACCTACCTCGTCACCATCCGCGGGCAACTTGCCCCAGAATCATTACACCAACTACGCAATGGCATCAAACTAAACCAAAAATACACCCAGCCATGCAAAGTCAAATTATTGCAAGATAATACAGAGTCTTCTATTCTTGAATTTATTCTTAACGAAGGATTGAATAGGCAGATTCGGAAAATGATTCATGCTGTTGGAAGCAAGGTAAGAAAATTAGTGCGCACGAAAATTGGTACCCTTACTTTGGATGGTATTGAACCCGGGAAATTCAGGCTGCTCTCGCCCGCAGAAACTCAAAAACTTCAACAGCGCTAAAACTACGCTTGCAATGCACGCCTTAACCTTAACTCTGCATCCCTCGAGGCATGCGCGATCCGAACCAAAGAATCTGCAACTTCAGGTGAATAATCATACAGGTTAGCCAACCTTTGAAATTCACTTTCGCTACGCCCAAGTTCTATTGCAAAATCCAACATCTGATCTCGAAGTTCCCTTACTGAAATCAACTTCTCGACATCTTT
>Ga0208226_1000088_pt1 | contig 29932 bp, 11 predicted proteins | sample LakMenE18May11ns_FD_150713 | JGI IMG/M metagenome (GOLD analysis project Ga0208226, IMG submission 150713) | Freshwater microbial communities from Lake Mendota, WI - 18MAY2011 deep hole epilimnion ns (SPAdes) | ecosystem: Environmental > Aquatic > Freshwater > Lake > Epilimnion/Euphotic zone ... | reverse complement strand
TAGCCGTAGGTAGAAACTTTCCAGCATTTTTGATGTTTGAATCAGAAACGATTGCATAATTGCTACCTGCAAAATAGACCAGAGTGTTTCCCATCGAAACCCAAGTTTCGAGTTTTTCCATGAAACCATCGCTCACGCTATCCGAACCCGCGAGCATTGGGTCTACCATAAAAACTATATCGGTTTCATCTAAAGTATCTGGTGTGGCGCCCCTTCCCGAAGCGACTTTTACTTCGATGCCAGAATTGGAAGAATCTGAGGAGCCTGATCTAAGGGCATGATAAAGGAAGAAAGTATTATCTCGGTTTGCATCTATTTCAGATTTTGCACCCACGATTAATACTTGAAGCTTTTTTCTTGCAAGAACTATCTTTTCTTTTTGATTGTCTCTTGAGAATCGATCATTCCCTGCAACTGCTTTTACAATTTGATGACCATCTTCTGGAATTAGAAGATCAATGGTGATACTTCGTTCTTCGCCAGCATCTAGTTTTTCAATCACTGCCGATTCTGCAGTATCAAAGTCTGAGGCCAATCCAAGTGTTGTTTTAATACCAGTGGCGGGTTTGATACCCCGGTTGCGTACAGTTAAACCCCAAGTTTGTCGCTGATTTGCAAGAATAATGCCCGCGGTTGGTTGGAAATCCAATATCTGAATATTACTATCAACATCGGAACCATGACGAATCATGTGGATGGAAATGGACGATGGCATGTTTTGCACTAGGGTTTTAAAAGAGCTTGATTCATTCTGCCAGCCTGGTCTTTGCATATCAGAAAAGAAGAATATTTTTCTTTGGCTGAAGGATGAAGTTTTTAAGAGATCGATAGCGTTGGCAAAACCCTGATAAAAATTACTGCTTCGATCTGTTGGTTTAATTTGAAAAAGGGCACTAGCAATTGCATCGGATTCGTTAGAGTTGTTGTAGCTTAATTCTACAGTATGGTCGGTGAGGCTGATGATGCGGGCTTTTGATCCCGTGGGCAAATTGCCTAAAAGTTGCTTCGCAGAAGTAAGGGCCATATCCAATCGGGAAGTTTGGCCTTCTAATGTGGACATACTTTGGGAATTATCGATTAAAATTACGGCGTCGACGGGGCCACTGCCAAAAAGGGAAAGTGTTGAAGGCCTTGCAAGTGCAAGTGCAGCGAGTATTAAGATTGTCATGCGAAGTAGAAGAAGGATCAAATCGCGGAGGCGGATTTTTTTGCTGGTTTCCTTGAGGCTTTTACGGAGAAATTCCATGGGCGCCCAACGAACAACAGTTGGTTTGCTTTTGCGTAATAAATGCAAAGCAACAGGTATTCCTGCGCTTAAAGCACCAAAAAGCATCCATGGAACCAGAAAATGCATAGTCAACCTTTATTGAATTTTTGCAACTCGTTTTTTCATAAGCCTGAGGGCAAGCATCTTAAGTAGTTCATCTTCAGGGGGTTTGTCCGACCTAATAAGCAAGTGGGTTGCCTGAAGTCTGGTACATGAAACATCAATTTCATCGAGCCAGGTTTTGATTTCTTTTTGATACGCAGTGCGAAGTAATTGAGGTCTGGTTACAAGCGAGCCGCTGCTTTCCAAATCTTCAAATAAGATTTGCCCTTCCATCGGGAAATCGATTTCATCGCTGTGCAATACCTGCACCAATAAAAGATCATGGCCACGAGCTCGGATCTCGAAAATCTCTTTGAGTAACAAGGGCCAAGGTTCAAGGAAATCGCTGATAACAATGACCATCCCCTTGCGTATTTGTCTTTCGGAAATCTGTCTTAATGCAGTGGATAAAAGAGGTGGGGTATTTTCTTGTTCTCTTTCAGGGCCTGGCACAAGAGCGGTAATCTGATTAAGAAGAATTTTTAAGCGGTTGGATTTTGTGCTGGGGGTGAATGAAAGTAAACGTTCAGGATATGCAGGGTTATCCACTGTTTTAAGCCCAACTGCATCGCCCTGACTAGCAGCAATCTGGCAAAGCACTGTAGCAAGTAACTGAGCCATTTCGTGCTTGGATTTTCCTGCAGCGCCGTAACTCATCGAGCCTGATAAATCTAGAAGAACATGGGCTGTGTAATTGGTTTCCTGCTCATATTGCTTGACGATGTATTTTTCGGTTCGAGCATAGCCACGCCAATCGATATGTCGAAGATCATCGCCCGGAACATATTCACGATGCTGGGCAAATTCGACCGAGAAACCTCGGGTGGGGCTTTTCTGGTCGCCAACTCGCAGGCCTTCTACGAGCGTAAGAGCGCGAAGGCCAAGGTACTTGGCTTGCTCTAGAAGTTTTGCCTGATTATGTGCTGGAATTTCGTTCATTCTTGTTTAGCTATTGGTTGACAATTTTAGTTTAGATCGTACTTCTGCCAGAATTTTTCTGGTTAGATCATCCGGTGCAATTCCGTCTGCTTGTGCAGTAAAAGAAGGAAGCAGCCTGTGCCTGAGTACTGGGTAAGCTACGGTTTCAATATCTTCGATGGTAACATGAGGTCTGCCATGTAGTGCGGCGCGTGCTCTGCCAGCAAGAACCAAACTGATGCTAGCTCTTGGGCCAGCGCCCCATTGAATCCATTTTGAAGCAAAAGATGCAGCTTCTTCGGTGTTTGGTCTGGTAGCACGGGTTATTTTTCTAGCAAATTCAAGCGCGGTATCTGAAACAAGTATTTGCTTGGTGATCTTTTGCAATTGTTCAATTTCATTGCCATCAAGAACCGTGTTAATTGTTTCTGCATCCAAGGCGCTTCTGCGCATGATTTCGTCTTCTTCGGTATCGGTGGGATAACCCACTTGGATTAAAAACAAGAATCGATCGAGTTGGGCCTCTGGAAGGGGGTAAGTACCTTCTTGTTCAATGGGGTTTTGGGTTGCAAGTACAAAGAAAGGTGAAGGCAGGGTGTGATCTGCACCGCCCACGGTTACTTTTCTTTCTTGCATTGCTTCTAAAAGGGCAGCTTGGGTTTTTGGTGGTGTGCGGTTAATTTCATCTGCGAGAACTAAGTTTGAAAAAATAGGCCCTTGAAGAAATTTGAAAGCGCGCTGCCTAGTTACAGGGTCGTCCTGAATAACTTCGGTTCCAGTTATATCTGAAGGCATCAGGTCGGGGGTGAATTGAATTCGTTTGAATCCTAGGTGCAAAGCTTTTGCAAGAGTGGAAACCATCAAGGTTTTTGCCAACCCGGGCACGCCAACAAGCAGGGCATGGCCTTTGGCAAGAATTGCGAGCAACAGTTGTTCAATAACTGCATCCTGCCCAACAACAATCTTGGCAACTTCTTTGCGAAGAGTCGTGCATTTGGCGCCAAAGCGTTCCAATGCTGCAAAATCAACTTGATTATTCTGGCTCATTGCTCATCATCTCGGTTTGTGAATTTCAAAGTACTCGCATGGAAGGAACACCCATTTCATGGCAGGAGAAAGCCATGGTAGCAATGGCATTTAGAAGGTAAAGCTAAAAGTTATTAAAGTGGTCGTTTTTTTGTGAAATTCGATAGTCCAAGCTAATCTTAGCTTGTTTGCTCATGTTTAATAAAGTTTTTTAATCACTTTTTAATGTTATTTAGCTGAATTACCAGTGAGGTGCCTAAGCGCATCTTCAATTTTCGGATAACGGAACTCGAATTTATGATCGAATAATTTCTTTGGATCAACTCTGGTGCTACTTAGCAATAAATCTTGGGCTTTCTGGCCCATGAATAATTTTAAAAGAGATGAAGGCACTGGTAGGAATGCTTTTTGATTGAATACTTTTTCAAGTGCGCAGATGAATTCGTAATTAGTTACGGGGTTGGGGGCTACAAAATTAACTGGCCCACACACTTTTTCGTTTTGCATGCAAAATCGAATTGCCCCCAATAAATCATCCATTGCGATCCAACTCATGTAAGCAGAAGAGGCTTTTCCCCAGTATGCCCCCATACGCATTTTAAACGGGATTAAAAGTTCTTTTAACGCTCCACCCGCAGGGCTTAAAACTATACCAAAGCGCATGTTTACAACTCTGATTCCTGATTTTGTTGCGCTTTCGGTTGCGCCTTCCCATTCCTCTGCCACTTCGGTGAGGAAGCCTTTGCCATGGGCGGAGTTTTCGTCAAGGAGTTCATCTTTTCGGTCGCCATAGATGCCTGTTCCTGAGGCGCAGAGCAAAACTTTGGGCGGATTCTTCAACCCAGAAAGAACTTTGCTTAACGAAGTTGTGCTAAGAACCCTACTGTCGCGAATGCGCTTTTTTTTTGCCTTTGTCCAAAGTCCCCCTGCAATGCTTTCGCCTGCCAGATGAATTACAGCGTCTGCATTTTCAAAAATTTCTGGGGAGGGATCTCCTAGATTCGGATCCCACGATGCGCTGTTCTTGGTGTTATCTTTTTTGCGGCCTACTTTGCTAACGGAAAGTCCGATTGAATCAAGATAAGCGCAGAGATTGGTTCCAACGAATCCTGATGCGCCAATGACAACCACTTTTTTAATCGGACTTTCTTTTGCCACAATGGAATCTTCAAGGTCTGCGCGCATAATCGCATGGCGATAGCGGAACATTTTCTGAAGTTTTTGTTTGATCATAGCTCCACCAAAAATTTCGCCAAGGATTCCCATGGGGAGTTTGTATTCAATGTGGTCCGTGAGTGTGGAGCTGTTCGGGGTCAGTGGTGAAACGAGATGTTCGTGCTGCCAAAATGCAAAAGGGCCTGTAATCTGGAAGTCGGTGAACGATCTGCCTTCGGTGTATTCCGTATGTTCAGCAATCCATCGTTTCCAGATGGGCCAGATTCTGACATCGATTATAGTTCGGGCGCCTTTTTCTATGCCCTTGCTTCGCTCTATGATTCGAACTTCATCCCAAGGCGGTGACAGTCTTTCAAATGCAGATTTGTTTTTATGCCAGTCAAAAACTTCTTTTGATGAGAAGGGGAACTCAGAACAAAACTCGAAAATATTTTTATTCATTGTATTGTCTGCCTACATGGGATTAAGAAGTTAAGGTGTAATTGGCGTTGGTTGATTTGGCTTAAGTTTGGGCTTAGTATTTTGGCCCGATAATTTTCTAAATTACTTCTATGATAATCCAGCATTATGAAAAGCACATTCGATATTTTTGTAAAAGTGCTCGCAAGTATATTGCCGTAAATACCTGCAATAAGAAAAGATTGGGTTACTGGGTTAATCATTAGGGTTCTGCTCAATGGCGTAAAAGATATCGCCTGCCATAACTATCAAGGGATGGGAAAAAATCATCCAGCAGTCGGCATTGGTTGTACCCATGAACAGGATATCATCTTTGTTTTTAGAGGGGACTGGGTTTTTGCAAATGATAATGTGGGTATGGGGTTTCAATTCTGGTAGATGAATCTTTTCTATTTTTCGCTGCTCTGAAAAAGCGTATTTGAAGAATGGTTCGTGGTACAGTTTCAATTGTGCAATCTCTTTAGGGTTCAAAATTAATCAAATCTTAATTTTATTATAGTCGAAACAAATCTCATCAATCATTCATCTTTAAGGAAGTTTTTAAATTGCTTGTTAGGTGGCAATAATTGTTTCGTCAATGATTCCAGCACTCCTGATTTTTACTTCCTACTTCAGGGCTAATAAATTTTAATGCATCCACTTTTGTGGCTGCAAGATAGTCGTAAACCCATTTACCTTTTGGGAGGATGATCTCATGGCCTTTAATATCAAAAGTATTTTCAAGGTTCGTGATTCAAAGAGAAACCGTAAGCCTGTTTCTCCTTTTTTAGAATTACTTGAGGAAAGATTAGAGTGTGCAACTCGAGTGTGGGATGGAAGTGAAATCCCTAATGGCACTGATGGTCCACCTCCTGCTTTTGGGGACCCTACATTTAGTTCATTTCTAAATAATTTAGCTAGTAACTGGGCCCCTTCGGGGGGGCAACCTGGACTGCCCCAAAATGGTGATAGCTTACTTTTTCCCAACCTTGTAAATAGTAATCCTTCAGTTCTGGCAACACCTTTTGCGGGTGTATTTGGAAACTTAACTCGCCCTGATCCTAATGGCGGAGCCTTGCCCATCCCGATTTCTGTTAATGTTATCAATGACCTTTCCCGTGATTCGAATGGTAAAATGGCGTCCTACCTTCCCGGAGGTGTGCAGTCGCTTGATTTTGTAAACAGTATCGATCTGTTTGGCTCCGGATATTACATCTTTGCTAGGGATTACCCTCAGTTTGGTCCTGCTACTGCAACGACTTCTCCCGGGCCTGTTCTCGGGTTTTATCCAACTGGCGGCGCATCTGCTAATCCGTTGAATGTTCAAACTCAAATCAATGCAGTTTACTCAGGTTCATCTGCATTGTTCCCAGATAACAATAATGCTAACTGGGTTTATATGCCTGTTAAAATAGGTCAGAGCAATTCTGATTTTGTTTTTAATGTTGCTAACGAAGGGTCTTGGTTGGTTTTTTCGAATCGTATTAATGGCGAAATTGAAGCTAACTACACCAGTATTTCCGATTTGAATAATAATAAAATAATCAAGCGTGGTTCTGGTGTTCTTGTATTCGATGGCAAGAATTCCTACCAAGGTGTTACTTCTGTTGAAAATGGTGTTTTGGTTGTTTCCAACGATCAAGGGTTGGGTAGTTCTTTGGTCAACGCCAATGTCGAGGTCAATGGTGGCACCTTGCGTTTGAGTTCCTCGGATTATTCTCAGAATGCAATTGGGAATATTTATAATGGCGGGGCGCAAATTGCTAATCGCAACCTTATTCTTTTTGGTGGAGATGGTTTTGTTCCAACTCTTGGGACACCGGGAATCAATATTGGAATTCCCCAAGGTTCTTTAGATGGCATGACCGGTTTATCTTCAGTTCCAAATCAGTGGAATGGTACTGTTACTTTGGTTGCAAATCCTTCTGCTACTCAGACCCCTGGTGCACCTAATCCCAATGGTGACGCAAGTGTCGGCCAGCAGTTTGGAAGCACGATGGAAATTAATGGCGCAATTGGTGGCTCTGCAGGGTTAAGAAAATGGGGATTGGGCACTGTAGAGCTTACTCAAGCGAATACCTTTACCGGTGATATCACCATTTTTAATGGTTTTTTAAATGCTCAAAATGATTTGGCATTGGGTACTCTGCCACAAAGTTCTTCCTTAAAACAGGTACTTGTCAGTCAGGTTCCTGCAAGCTTATTGGATCCTAATATTCCAACGCCCCAGTTTGGTGCTTTCACTATTGGTGATTCTAATGTGGGTGGGCAGTCTTATGTTTTTGGCTCGGGTTACCAGTTGGTGATTCAGGGGGGTAATGGGCCTGATCAAAATCCCGGTATACCTTTTACTAATTCCCAAAGGTTAGAAGGCCTTGGGGCTTTTCAGATTATATCGCCCTCCAGTAATCCAAACTCTGCGGACTGGCAGGGGAATGTGGTTATTCAGGATGATGCTTCAATAGGTGGTACACCTGGGGGGACGCTAAAAATATCTGGTGATGTCTCCCTTTCTGCCGCAGATACTTTAGAAAAAAGGGGATCGAATACTTTAACATTGTCCGCAACGAATTCTAATTTGCTTGGTAATGTGTTGGTAAGTTCAGGAAATTTGAAGCTCACCAATAGTGATTCCATTGTCAATGCCAGTTCAATTACTGTTACTCAAACTTCGGCCTCGCCTCCGGGGCTTTCTGGTGCGGGATCTCTTCAAATCGAAGGCACTGGCCTTAACTTTACAAATAATATCACAGTAGGAAGTACTGGTTTTACTGGTCTGGGGGGCTTGCAAAGCATCGGCGTTAATTCTTGGTCAGGTGCTATTACCATCGATCAAACTTCCTCTTTTGGGGCTGCAGCAGGCAGCGAGTTGCAGATATTAGGCAACATCACTCAGTCTGCGAACGCAACAACTTTGAATTCGCAGTTGATTAAAATAGGTGCTGGTACGGTTAAAATTAACGGCCCTACCACACTCACCCTTCCTGTTTCTGTGCAAGAAGGCACTTTGCTTTTGCAGAGTTCCAACTCGCTTGGCTCTACTTCAGCCGGCGCTATTACTGTCTCAACCTCGGGCGCTTCCGGCCCAGCTACTCTTGCCTTGCAGGGTAACATTGCAATCTCAAACAGATCTCTAAACCTTGATGGTAATGGTGTTGGTAATCAGGGTGCACTTCGTAGTGTCTCTGGTGATAACTCTTGGGCTGGAAACATTACCCTAGCTGGTACTTCGCTTAGTGCGGGCATTGGCGTTGATGTCGGTACACTTGCTGTTTCCGGAAAAATCGATGGTGGTTCAACTACTCTTCGAAAAGAAGGTGCTGGCACTCTTTTAATTACGGGTTCGAATAATTCGCAATCCGCAACGGTTATTAATGGCGGTACCCTAATTCAGATTGGCTCTGACAATGTGCCAGTAACTGTTCAAAATTCTTCAACACTCATGGGGTCTGGTAAAACAGGTTCTCTTACAGTAAATACAGGCCAAACAGCCTTTTTGGCACCAGGGCTCGCTACTAATGCTACCTCGGTTCTATCCACTGGTTCTTTAAATATTCAAAGTAATGCAGCGATTCTTTCCATTGATTTAAACGGGTTGGGCGCATCTTCCCCCGTAGCTGGTTCAGACTATGATCAGTTTAAAGTTCAAGGGAATGTTTCTCTTTCAGGTAGCCCCGTACTTAATCTCTCACTCAACTTTTCCCCTAATGTTATCGGAACTAAATACACCATTATCAATAACGATGGTGCTGATGCTGTTGTAGGTACTTTCGCGGGCCTTGCTGAAGGGTCGCTCGTTACCTCCAATAATTTTTCCTACAGGATCTCATACGTAGGTGGCGATGGTAATGATGTTACTTTGACTGCTGTGGGGGTTGTTACCACCACCACGATTTCTTCTTCGGATATTGATAACGCTTCGATCTATGGCCAAGCCATCACCTACACCGCATCGGTAAATGGTTTGGGTGGCTCAATATCAGCAGGAACCGTTCAATTCTTTGATAATGGTTCTGCGCTTGGCTCTTCGGTTGCTGTTGTGGGTGGAAGTGCAAGTGTCAATGTTTCCACTTTAAGTGTTGCTAATTCGCCTCATGTTATCACTGCCTCTTATACTGGCGTAGGGGTTATTGCTTCCAGTAATTCTACCAATTCGATTATTCATGCTGTCACTCGGGCCTCAACTTCAGTTACGGTTTTGAACCAAGTGCCTGTTTACGGAACTGATTTGCCTTTGACTTTTACTGCGTTAGTAACTCCGCAGTTTTCAGGTGGGTCTGCCACAGGGCAGGTCTTATTTGAAATTGATGGTGTTCTTCAACCGCTGCAAACCATTAATACCGCATCCACAAATATTGCCACTGGCGCAAGGGTTGCAACTTATACAACATCGTTTTCTACCACAGGAACCCATCTCATTCGGGCTCAATTCATCGGAGATTCCAATTTCCTAGCATCTTCTTTTTCAACTGCGTATTCTCAGTCCATTCTTACCACGCATGCTACTTCTTCCCAGATTGTTTCTTCCCAAAATCCTGCCAGCAGGTTCTCGCCCATCACCTTCACCACCACGGTTGAATCAGTCAATCCTGCTGATGGAGTCCCCATCGGGAATGTGGTTTTCCTCGATAATGGTGTTGCTATTAGTGGTGAGATTCCTTTGGTCAACGGGGTGGCATCTTTTCAAACTAGTAGTTTGCCGGGGGGTAGGAGGAATATCACTGCCCAATACCTGGGCGCTCCAGATGTTTCCAACACCTTCTTTTATTCCACTGCGACTGCCAGCCTTGTTCAATCGGTTGGGGCTGCCAATAATCTAATCATCGTAGGAGCAAATGCAGGGGGTGGGCCTCAGGTTAATGTTTACAACAAGATCGCCAATACGGAGGTCAGCTTTTTTGCATTTGACACTGCGTTTCGTGGCGGGGTTCGTGTTGCAGGTGGCGATATCAATGCGGATGGTATCGAAGATATCGTTGTTGCAGCAGGCCCGGGTGGCGGCCCAAATGTTAAAGTTTATAGCGGCGTTGACTATTCTGAAATCCGCAACTTCTTTGCATACGCTCCGCAGTTCTCCAGTGGTATTTTCGTCGCTTGTGGCGATGTAAATGGTGATGGCTATGCAGATATTATCACAGGTGCAGGGGCAGGGGGCGGTCCTCATGTTCAGGTTTTTAGTGGCTTGAATAACTCGATTATTGCAAGTTATTTTGCTTATAGCACCGCTTTTACTGGTGGTATCTCGGTTGCTTCTGGTGATCTTAATGCCGATGGTTATTCTGATGTAATCACCGGCGCAGGGGCAGGGGGCGGGCCTCATGTTTTAGGGCTTAGTGGTCAGGCCCTTATCGTAGGTCAGCAAGTTGCTTTGGCTAATTTCTTTGCTTTTGATCCAGGTGTTACCAGAGGTATTTTTGTTGCTTCGGGTGATTTTGATAACAATGGTTCTGCAGATATCATGGTTGCTGCTGGTCCGGGTGGCGGACCTCATGTTAAAGTTTTTAACTCCTTTGGCACCGCAACTCTCGATTCTTTCTTTGCTTACCCTGTGGAATTCTCTGGTGGTGTTACGGTTGGCGCTGTAGATGTTAATGGTAATGGAACCCTTGATGTAATTACCGCGCCCTATACTAATGCCCCATCGGAAATCAAAGTTTTTGATCACCTATTTGGGGCAATTGACGATTTCTTTGCTTTCCCTGTTGGCTTTACTGGTGGCGCCTTTGTTGGTTAAAATCAACTTTATTTTGCTTTGATTCTCTTGATTCTTCTATCTCAATCCTTCATGATGTGAAAGTTCACAATCATTATTCAGAAGGATTGAGCCATGAAGACTCGTTTGCTAATTTGCTTAGTAATTTTTGTTTGCTTTGGTGCTTCTTTTGCAAAGGCAGAAGAATGGCCACAGTGGCTTGGGCCGACAAGAAACTCTGTCTGGAATGAAAAAGGAATTATCAGGCAGTTCCCCAAGGATGGGCCCAAAGTGCTTTGGAAGAGCAAGGTATCGGGCGGATTTTCTGGCCCCACTGTTGCAGGCAATAAAGTTTTTGTCCCAGACTTTGTCGTTATATCTGGCGATAGCACCAACGATTTTAACAAGCGTGATGAACGCTCGGGCAACGAAAGGCTTCTTTGTTTTGATGCCAAATCCGGTACGCTTCTTTGGAAATATGAATACCCCGTTGTATATAAAATCTCTTATGCCTCCGGCCCACGGGTGACACCTTCGGTTGTTGATGGCAAAGTTTATGGCTTGGGCGCTGAAGGCAATTTCTTCTGCCTCGATGTTAATACTGGCAAGGCTCTTTGGACTAAAGATTTCAAAAAAGATTATAATGCGCCCACCCCTCTTTGGGGCTTTTGTGGCCATCCATTAATTAAAGGTGATTTGGTTTATTGTCTCGTTGGTGGCGAAGGTAGTGTTGCTGTCGCCTTCAATAAAGATACAGGCAAAGAAGTTTGGAAGGCGCTATCTGCATCTGAATCGGGTTACTGCCCACCTACCCTAATCAATGCCGCTGGCGTTGATCAACTTTTAATCTGGGATGCGGACAAACTTAACAGCCTTGATCTTGCTTCCGGTAAGGTTTATTGGTCGCTTCCTTTGAAGCCTAATTATGGAATGTCAGTTTCTGCCCCGGTCAAAGATGGCGACTTACTTTACGCAGGTGGGATTGGCAGCATTGGTGCTGGGTTCAAGCTTTCTTCCGATAAACCTGGTGCCTCTATACTTTGGCAGGGTACCCGTGAATCTGCTCTTTACCCCTGTAATAGCACGCCTTTTGCAGAAAATGGCGTTGTTTATGGCACGGATTGCCATCAAGGTTGGCTTGGTGCTTTCAAGATGCTATCAGGCGAAAGGCTTTGGACTGATTTCAAACCTACCACTGGCAAGCGAACTACTCATGGCACTGCTTTTTTGGTTAAAAATGACGATCATTTTTATCTTGCTTCCGAGACTGGTGATTTGATTTGCGCCAAGGTTTCTCCCAAAGGTTATGAAGAAATCAGTAGGGCGAATCTTCTTAAACCTACCAATGCAGCTTTCAATCGTGATGTCCTCTGGTCGCATCCTGCCTTCGCAAATAAGTGCGTCTATTGGCGCAATGATGCAGAGCTTATTTGTGTTTCCCTTGCTGAATAGGACTCGCCTATTAATTGTTCTAGAGTGAGCGCATCATTTACCAGATGTAATTTCCCTGAGTGATTCTTAGCAGCATTAGAATGGGGCTTAAAAACCCTGTTGTATCGAATGTTTGGTAGTAATTCACTGGGTAAGGTTGAATCATCACAGGTGGATAGGGCTGAATCACCACAGGGTAGGTTAGGTTTTCGTTGGGTACTGTAATGATAGAAAACCGGTTATTAAAGCGATCATAGCAACTGATGTAGGTGTAATTTCCGTAATTGTATCCCCGAAAATAGCGATTGTTATTTACCCATGAATAACCGTTGTAATTGTTGATACGTCCTTGATTATTAACAAGGGGCTGAGGGTATTTCCTTGTGTGCTCATAAAAATCTCTGACAGTTTGTTGATGATAATAATTCTGATTATTAGGTATATTTCTTCGGTTGTTGCTATCTGAGTAAGTTGTATACCGGGGTGGAGCTTCTTGAATTGGTGCTTTAGTCGCCCCGGTTGGAGGGAGTGGTTTTTTATCTGAAACTATTGGCCTGCGAAGAGGCACGGGTGTAGGTGTTGGCTTAACGACTTCGGGAATAGAAACCGGCGGATCATTGGGCTTTTTAGGAAGGGGCGTTGGCTTAGGCTTAACCACTTCAGGAATAGATATTGGTGGGTTGGCTGGTTTTGTAGGAATTGGCATAGGCTTAGGTTTTACAACTTCGGGAATAGATACTGGTGGGTTGGCTGGTTTTGCAGGAAGGGGCGTTGGCTTAGGCTTAACGACTTCAGGAATAGATACTGGTGGGTTGGCTGGTTTTGCAGGAACGGGTAGGGGGGTTGGTTTAACGACTTCGGGGGTGGAAACCGGTGGATTATTGGGCTTTTCCTTAGCAGGGATTGGTTTGCTTGGTTTAGGTCCTTCTGATATCGGGGGGCGATTTTTAGTTGGCGCAACTGCTGAATTTTTAGGGTTAGGTTGTGCTGATGTAGGCTTTTTTGGGGTGTTTGAATCTGCTGAAATCTCGGTTGTAATTAAAAAAATGATCGCAAGTGATTGAACTAAAACCTTAAAGTCAAGATTCGCTCTTTTGCATATGTTCATTGAATTTACCCCTTAATTTATGCTTGCTAATTGCACTTCTGCATGAGTAATTCACTTTTTGATAATTCTTGCATTAAGAATTTGAAAGAATTCTGATTTTTTATTTAGGATGGCGTTACGAAGTGCAGGGCAATCGATAGTTCGCATTCAGTTTGTTGGAAAATATTGTAGGGGAATTAGCTGACCTTCTCTTCTTAATCGGGGCCATTGGTTTACTTTGAGGTTCTTAATATCCAACTTGATTCGTAAATTAAATTTGTGGTTTTAATGTATATTTGTTGACATTCATCACTAAATTAACGATCTTTAGTGGTATTAATAATTCTAAAGAGAGTTTTATGAATCCCTCCAAAAATTCTAGCCGTGTTGGGTTTACACTCATCGAACTCTTGGTTGTAATAGCAATCATAGCTATTCTTATTGGGTTACTTTTGCCTGCGGTTCAAAAAGTCCGCGAAGCTGCGGCTCGTATGAAATGTCAGAATAACTTGAAGCAAATTGGTTTGGCCCTTCATAACTATCATGAAACCGGAGGCGCTCTTCCCAAAGGTGGTACGCAGTCTCCGGCTGGTGGCTATGGTCATTCAATGTGGATATTACTCCTGCCATTTCTTGAACAAGATAATTTGTATAAACAGTTGGATCTTACCGGAACTACTAATGGTAACACCGGCTTGGTTTATACAGGCAGGAATGTCGCAAATGGTGCAGTTCTTAGTGATAAAGTAATATCAACCTTACTTTGCCCATCATCCCCCTTGCCTAAGTTTGTGCTTGTTGGTTCAACTCCTGGCCAAGGTGTAATGTCGGCCACATACACTGGCATTTCTGGGGCGGTTGATCACTCTTCCATGCTTGATCGAGATGGCGAAACGTATGCGCATAATGGTAAGGGGAAAATTTCCATGGGCGGAGCACTTATTTCCCATGCCAATAAAAAACTGACAGACATAAAAGATGGCACATCCTCGACCATTGGTGTTGCGGAACAGTCCGACTTTTGCGTCGATGTCAATAAGGCTAAAATTGATTGCAGAAGTGATTTTGGCCATAGTTTGGCTATGGGGCCGGGCCCTGCTGTAGAAAATCGGCACTGGAACCTTACATCAGTAAGGTATAAAATTAATGATAAAACTTGGGAAAACAAAGGGGTGAGTGAGGTTTTTTATGGTCAGAATCGCCCCTTGCAATCTGCTCATACCGGTGGGATTAATGCGGTTTTTATGGACGGTGGTGTTCGCTTTCTTACTGATGCTCTCTCCCTTCAGACTCTTTATAATTTGTCGAATATTGATGATGGTAAAATTAGCACTGATTACTAATGCTCGGCTGGAGTTTCACATGTATCGACTCTTTGTAGCAATTTTTTTACTCATGGTTTCTGGCTGCGCTTCAGAAGAACCCCGTGGAACTGTCACCGGAAAAGTTTTGATTAATGGTGTTCCTCTCTCCGAGGGCACCATTTATTTTGAAAACCAGACTAAAGGGGTCGCACTCACCGGGCAAATCAAACCGGATGGTTCTTTTAAATTGGCATCCCATCAAGGTGCGGGCCTTGTTGTTGGTTCTTATCAGGTTGCGATTTCTCCTGAAGCGATGCTTATGTCTGCGGATGAAATTCCTCTTGTTGGGAAAAATCCAAGAAAACCAAACGATGTGAAAAAGTCTCCCTTGCCTGAAAAGTATTACATAACCTCAACGAGTGAACTCAGCGCTGAAATCAAAGAAGGTGCTAACCCTCCGATTGTTTTTGATCTCAAAAAGTAACGCTAATCATATTTAGTAGATAGTTTTTTTTAGGATACTTTCTGCAGCAGTTATTCCTGACAAAAATGCACCTTCAAACCGTCCGCCATTCACCCAGTCACCACAAATTGTCAACCCCATTGATTCATCATGCAGATCTCTCGGATTTATAAAACTTCCCCCGATGCTGTATCTCCAGCGGTGGGCTGTTTTATAAAATTGGGCTGGCAGGTTTTCACCGCTGGCGCATGTAAAAGATTCTAAAAGCAGGCGAATTACTGACTCTGGGGAATCTTCCAGATGCTTGGCTGACCATTCGGCATTTGCATGAAGCACCCAGCAATCTTTTGTTGCATCGCGACCAGGTTTTGAACTATTCCTTGCAACCCACGAAAGCGCTGAATCATGAATGAAGGCCCCATCCCAAGGCACATCTAATTTCTTTTCAAATCCTACAAGCACTGCCCAGCAGGGCGCCATTGGAGTTGAGGAGGCAATTTTCCCAACAGGGTGGTTAGCAAGTAATTCCGCAGTTTGTGGTGCAGGTAATGCAACGACCAAATGATCAAAACCGTTGTATGCAACCTCGGCTTCATCCAAAAGAGTCCATTGGTTTGATAAAGGCTTAACTTCGATGATTTTCGTTTCTTTCTTGATCTCTAAATTTTTTATAAGATCTGCAGCCATCGCGGTCATACCGGGGGTTCCTACATATCTCGGAATGATTTCTGTGCCTGTAATTTCTTTATTGTTAAGTTTTACAATCCTGCCTTTCCATTCTGAAACTACGCCCAAGTTTTTCCAAGTATTTACAAAGCTTTGCAGGATGGGGTTGCGAACCGTGAAATATTGGGCCCCGTGATCGAAGGATAAATTAGGTTCCACACGACGGGTTGAAGTTCTTCCTCCAGCACCTTTACTTTTTTCGAATACAGTTGCATGTATGTCTTTTTTTGCAAGGTGGTTTGCACAGCTTAGCCCTGCGATTCCTGCACCAATGATTGCGACTTTTGGTTTTAACGATGCCATTGCTGCTCTCGATGAATTTTAATAACTGCTAAACTTTAGCCCTAACGCCAGTTTAGCGGATTTGAAGTTCTCAATTTCATACATAGTCTTGCGTTGCATGCAGATATTATCCAGAACATTAATTTTGTCGTCTCCAGCAAAAATAATTCTTGGAAATTATTTCCTGCTGCTATGATGGTAAGAGATTTCTTTGGTGCTATTATTCATTCTTTCTTATCGAAGATCTGAGGGATTTATGGCTTGGAATCTTGATGATGATGGTAAATTTAAAAACCCAATCAGCGGCCATAGTGCCACCACTTTTTTTCTTCGAAGATCCATTGCGATAATCCGTGAAATTACAGGCATGGAATTAGATTACCCTGAATTTGGTATAAGCTGTTTAAACACTACGGGGATTATTGCGCAGCATTGGGATTTTATACCTTCTGCCAAATCTAACCCTGATACGGTAATAAACCTTTGCGTGGTGATGGGAATCATGGAGTGGGTTGATTCAACACGCAAACATCGACCCGCGGGCGTTCCGGTTACCAACCCAATTAATCGGAAAAAAGCTGAAGATTTGTTTCCTTTGGTTATGCAACTTGTTTACGAATTATTTCCTTTATTTAAGCAATTTTCTGAAGCTCAGTCTTTTGTGGAAGGCTCGTTTAATCATGCAATTCGCTATGTGGAAGAATTAGATCTTCAATGGAAAAGGGGATTTCGTGAGAAAATGGTTTGCCTTTTGACACTTTACCCCAGCATCAGGCAATGGACATTGAACGATAAAGTTATGGGGAAGATTGCAAGCGAACTAAATCAACTTAGTGAAAAACCAAAAAACTAATCTTATTAATCTTCGCTGTTTTATGCATCTATGGGTTGCGTCTTTATACCAACGATATTAAGGTAGACGATATGGATATCAATGTCTAAATTGTTGGTGTTAATTGAATTCAGTTTAGTATTTAAGCTTTTTGACTTACTTCGGAATTTTCTTACCCATTCAAAAGGCACAAAAACTTGGTTAATCACACATCCCTTTTTTCGCGCTTTGCCAAATGGACATCGTCTGCAGCGGGGCATCCAATTACTTTTACATCTGCTGTATCAATTATTTTGCTTTGGGCTTTAACTGGATCGTTTTTTAATTTTAGTGATACTTGGCAGCTTGTGATTAATACAGGCACGACCATTGTTACGTTCCTAGTTGTTTTTCTTGTACAGAACACGCAAAATCGCGACAGCGCTGCGATCCAGCTAAAGCTTGATGAGTTGATTCGCGCAATGAATGGCGCCCATAATTCTTTTCTCGATATCGAAAATATGACCGAACAGCATATTAGGCAGATCAAGGAGCGCTTCGAAAAACTGGCGGAAAATGCGCGAGAAGATTTAAGAGATGGCCTAAAAGATATTGGTACCCCGGAAGTCGATGTTAATTAATGACCTATTGTTTGTTCTTTTTGTGAAAAATATTCCCCTCATTATTTATATTTATTGAGATCTTTATTTAGTTAGTACGGCTAAGGTACTGAGGGCCAAGGCATTTTTACCAACTCTGAAATTGCGTTTTTTTACGTTCATTTCTTGAGTCAGCAACCAAAGTAAGGTTACAAAGCAAGGTTCAATTTTTGAATCCAAGGCTTGATTTATTTCATTTTCAGCTGAGTATTTTTAGATTTCTTAGGGTTTTTTGGTGGTCGATTGGCTACTCAGCACCGGTTTTTTAGCTCTAAACCGTTAGAGAAACTATGTCTCGGCAAAGAATTATCGAAATGTTAAGCAAATATAAACAGGGTCATTTTTGAGGAATTGGGTATTCTGGGGTACTTGATGTAATTTTGGTTTTGGGTCTTTTCTGACGAAAAAAGATTAGTTTTTAAGTTTAACGGTATTAAAATCCCTGGGTGTTACATTAAATAGGGCTGGACTTTTTGCAAGTCCTTCTCTTTTTAAGTGCTCTTTTGTACACAAGTTTGTTTGGAAAGTTTGGTTTTTTACTGTTTTTGATCATTTTTGACACCTTTATTTGCCAATCCTCAAAAATTAACCTGTTTTCTAGAAACCTTTTGATTCTTTCCTAATTTTGCGGGGTAAGGTTGTCTTTAAATCTTTCAATTTTTTGTGATCTTTTTCATGTGCCCATGCGTAAAGGTTTGGTTAGGGGTTTAAGATTTTTTAGACGGTTGGATTAGGAAATAGCGAATACTTAAGTATTTAGTGTTTTTAAACTTTTTCCTTAGTGTTTTTGACGATAAATAGGTAGATTACAGTGCTCGATTTCGCTTGATTTTAATTAATTGTTTTCTCTTTGGTTTGTTAGTTTTAAAAGTAGGTTTAAATGAATAAACATAAACTGCAGCAATGGTTTAAATCGTTCTTTGATTTCGAACCATTATCTAGTTCAAAACACCATAGATCGGGTCGCCTATCGGTTGAGCTTTTGGAAATCAGGCTCACCCCCGATGCTAACAACATGCCCGGATTTCATGATCTGGGTAATGATATTTCAGATAACAACTGTCCTGCAAACTCAATCACGATTGTTGATGACATTCGCCTTTTGCAAAACTTAACCGACTACCGTGCCAATCAAGTTTATTTTTCCTCCAATAATTCTTCCAACTTCCCTGCTTCAACTTTTCAAACGGTAAGCAAACTCGATGCAGTTGCTTTGCAGGTTGCTGCTACCAAAGGCGTTGTCCTTATTGATTCTGCACTTGTTGCAACCATTCCTGTAGACGAATTAAAAGGTTCGTTGGTTGTTTCGATCGATGGTAACCACGATGTGGTCAGCCAGATTACCACTGCGCTTGAATGCCTTGCTAATGTGCCAGTGCTTAGGATTATCAGCCATGGTAACGATGGCGTATTGTGGTTTGGGAACCAGGCGTTCGATTCCACAGATTTAACTTCCAGTGCATTGCAGGTTGCATCATGGGGCAAATCCCTAACCCAAGATGCTGATATTCTTCTTTATGGCTGTTCGGTTGCAAATACCGATGCTGGCAAGGCCTTTGTGGGGCAACTAGCTTTATTAGCCGGCGCTGATGTTGCTGCAAGTACAAACCCCACGGGGACTGGAGGTGATATCTATCTAGAGTTTTTTGAAGGAGTTGTAACGCATTCGTTCAATGCCACTTTATCTGATTTTGAAAACAAAGGCATAACTTTAGATACTAGTAGTGAGATCGTGGATAATTTTTGGAATCACTTAGATGGTACAGGAACAATTGATATTAAGTTTAATGTAGATGGCTTAAATGGTTCTCAAACCCTGTATCTGTTTAGAAATGGAAATCTAGTAGATTCTCAGTCCGGCTTTACAAACGGTTCCAGCAGGGTTTTTCGTTATACAGGGGCATTTTCAGTTGGAAATAATGTATTTCGGTTAAGTTCATTTAGTAATGATGCGACTTGGTTGTCTTCCGGAAGTGTTAACAAGGTTATTGGTTCAATTGTGATTTCTGGTCCCTCATCTTTTACGGCAAATGTTCTTCAGCCTTTGAATAGCGGTGCTGGAATTGACTATAATGAACTATCGACTACCGCCGGAAGAATTTGGACTGCAACCAATTTGCCCCCCGGGCTTTCCATAAGGGCTTCGGATGGTTTAGTTTCAGGTACGCCTACAATAGCCGGTAATTATTCAGCAGCTATTAAAGTTTCTAATGGTTTTGCAAATAACACACAAAGTGTAGCTTTTAATATTGCAAAATTAACTCCAACTATTAATTTTATCGCTCCGGCAGCTATTACATATGGCACGCTTCTTTCTTCAACACAATTAAATGCAACATCGTTAAATAATGGGGGGGCTTCTCTTTCTTTTAATTCTTCGTTAGGTGCGCTGTTAAACGCAGGTACACACACCCTTACTGCAACAAGTCTAGAAACCACCAATTATAATGCTGCAAGTGCATCGGTTTCCTTGGTGGTTAATAAGGTAACGCCTCAAATTACTTATAATGCCCCTGTGGCAATTAGCTATGGAACACTTTTATCGTCATCGCAATTGAATGCGACTGTAACGAATAATGGCGGTGTACCCCATAGTTATAACTATGGGGTGGGAACAAAACTTGGCCCTGGCACTTATGCTTTAATTGCCACTAGCCAAGAGAGTGCAAATTACAATTCTGTAAGTGCATCAGTTAATTTGGTTGTAATTAATAATGCACCTGTGGCCAATGCTCAATCAATTACTTTGTTAGAAGACTCGGTTTATAATGGAACGCTAACTGGTTCTGATTCAGAGGCAAATGCGCTGGTGTATTCCTTGGTAACGCAGTGTTCAAAAGGAATAGTTACAATAACCAATCCAGTTACTGGTGCTTTCTCATATATTCCTTATTCAAATGCAAATGGTTCTGATTCATTTGTTTTTCGTGTTTATGATGGAGTTGCTTACAGTGAAGCAGTTAGTGTAACTATAGATACAAATCCAGTTAATGATGCGCCAATCATGGTTGCCGGAGCGAATTTTGGTTATACGGAAAACTCGACTGGGGCTACTCCTGTTTTGGTTTTTGACGGTGTTAACGATTCCGTACCTGTTGGCAATTTAGGTTCAAATACCACATTTACCGTTGAGGCCAATATTAAACTTGCCCAAGTTTCAGGATGGCAGGCGGTTTTGAATTCCGATGGTTGGGATGTGGGTTCAGTCCATCTTCAATTTTCTGGAAATAAATTGATGTGTGGCGTCAATCCAATTGGGGATCTCCTTTTTAACCGTGACTTCACCAGCATGGTTGGAAATTGGATGCATTTGGCTGTCACGATGGATGTTTCAGCCAGCACCAAGATCTTTAAATTGTATGTCAACGGCAGCCTTGATCAAACTATTAGTATCTCAAGTGCATTAGGCACGATTAACTATAATAATGCTACGGTAGGAGGTTGGTCTAATGACCGTTTCCTCAGCGGCGCAATGAGCGATTTCCGTGTATGGAACACCGTTAGGTCTGATGCACAAATATCCAGTTCTGCCGCCAATCAATTTGGCATCAGTGGTTCTGAAGCAGGTTTGCTTCGCTGGTATAAGTTGAATGAGGGGGCAGGTTCCAATCTTTTAGATTCTTCAAATCATTATAATACTACTGCCAGTGGTTCACCCGTATGGTCATCAGTAATAAGTTCTCCTCAACCTATTACTCCTTCCTTGATTCTTTCCGATGTTGATGACACAGCCATTGCAACTGGCGCAACGGTTTCAATTACCTCTGGCTTGACCGCAGGCGATAACTTGTCGATTACTGCTGGCAACCTTCTTGGTGGTGTTACTGCCAACTTCAGTAATGGCATGTTGACATTTACGGGCAGCACAACGGTTGCCAATTACCAATCGATGCTTCGTGCAGTAGTCTTTAGCAGCAGCAGCGATGACCCAACAGTTAACTCTGCAACACGCACAATTACTTATTCGGTTACGGATTCCAATGCGAGTGCTGCTTCCAATGGCGCACTAACCACCATTGCAACTAGCACTGTAATGATCACTGCGGTAAATGATGCACCAATGCTTTTGCCAAGTCGGATTGTTGTGGCGCCTGCATCGGCTTCTATTAGTACAAATTCTGAAGTTTCTTTTTCAGAGACACAAGTTATTCCTGCAGGTGTCACTGTTTCTGGTGTTAAAGTCGCCAGAGATTTCAGCACCTATTGGCCAAGTTCAAATCCTTCATATGCTCATGTATATTTGAAATTAAATGGAGTTGTAGTCGGTCAGTTGGGTTTTAACGCAACGGGTACCAATAATGCCTATACCTCGGTATCCACCGAGTTTTTTGGCCCGCTACCCTCTTATATTCCAGGGAGTGTCAACACTTGGACCATAGGTTCGTTGTGGAATCCTGTAAACCTTGCAAATATTAAGATTCAGGTCTTTTATGCTGATGCTTCTAATCCTGCTATTGCTGTAAATGGCACCGAAGATACTCCACTGAATTTTACCGCAGTAAATTTCACCAACGCTTATGGCGATATTGAAAACAGTTCCTTGGCCAGCATCACCATTGTAACTCTTCCTGCAACAGGAACCTTGAAGCTTATAAATTCTAATGTTTCAGCGGGCCAAGTTATTACTTTGGCTGATCTCCCCAACCTAACTTATGTTCCTGCAACTAACGAAAATGGTATCAAGACCTTTACGGTAACCGCATCGGATGGTAATGCATCATCTGCAGTTGCTACTGTTAGCATGAATATCGCTGCAGTAAACGATGCACCAGTAATTGGCGGCGTAGCTACATCTGTTAATTATATCTCTACGGATTTCACTACTACCCCTGCCAATGCGACTATCTCAGGAAATGCTGAAGTTTCCAATGGTGAATGTGTTTTAACTCCTGCCACTAGTTACACTAATGGTTATTTGTTGTTCAATACCTTGGCATCGAATCCCACTGCCTTTTCAGCCCAATTTGATTATCGGGTAGCGGATGGCAGTGGCGCCGATGGAACCAGCTTTAACTACGGTGTGATCGGATCGGTTGGTGGCGATGAAAGCGGCATGACCAACACCGGGTTGGTTGTTTCATTAATTGAATATGGCACACAAAGAGTACAAATAAAACTTAATGGTACAGTTCTTCAAACTGCCAATGTAACTCTTATAGGTTCTAATTATCAACGTATTGTTGTCAATATTGATGGTTCCAACAAGCTTTCAGTTTCTGTTGGTGGTGTGACTGTTGTAAATAACTTGAATTTGGGGGCCACCTATGGCAATGCTGATAAATCCACTTGGAAGTTTGGCTTTGCTAGTCGTTGTGGTGGAGCAAATAACAAGCATAGTATTGATAACCTTGTTATTTCAAATAATGTTGCGCCTGTAACCGCATTGGAGCAAACTCCAACGGTTCTTGCAGGTTCTTTGACCCTTTCTGATGTTGATCATTCCACGCTTGCATCTGCTGTTGTAACCATTGCCACGGGCCTGAAAACCAGTGAAGATGTTCTTGGTTTTGTTGCTAATCCTGCAACCTATGGAAACATTACCGGTAGCTATAATTCTTCAACTGGCGCGCTTACATTGACTTCAGCAGGGGCAACCGCAACCTTGGCACAATGGCAGGCAGCCTTGCGGTCTATTACTTACACCAATACCTCGGATACGCCAGATACAACCAATCGTACTGTTTCGTTTGTAGTAAACGATGGCACTGTTAACAGCGCTGCAGCAATTGTTACCTTGAACATCACTGCGGTTAATGATGCACCAAGTAATCTCTTAACGACTACAGTCACTCTCACACCCGGCACGGGTGGCACAATTACCCAAGTCGGTAATGATTATGTGCATACATTTACCGCTTCTGGTGCTTCTAGCTTTGTAGCACCTAATGCCAATGTCAGTGCTCAGGTCTTAGTGGTTGGTGGTGGTGGTTCGGGCGGTCCCGCAATCGGTGGCGGTGGCGGTGGCGGTGCTGTTATTTATATGCCAAATGTTTCTATTAGTGGTAATCAAACCTATACCTTTGTCGTTGGCGCCGGCGGTGTTTCAGAGTCGGGTTGGTCATATACCACTGGTGGCATTGGCCAAAACTCTACAGCATTTGGATCAATTGCCAGTGGCGGCGGTACTGGCGGTAGTCATGGTAATAATGGAACTGATGGTGGGAGCGGTGGTGGCGTCGGCGGCCCAAATGGTATTTTTACATTAGGTGGTAATGTCAGTACAATCTCATCACTTGGTGGCAATGTGGGGATAATCTACGGCAACGCTGGTGGCGATGTCAGTGTAACTCGGGCTGGTAGTCCCACACGAGCTTCCGGTGGAGGTGGTGCAGGCTCACCTGCCATGGATACAAATAGTAATACTATTACATCGAGTCTAAATAACAGCATTGGTAAAGGTGGTGATGGTATTGCTATCAACATCACTGGGACCACTTTGTATTTTGGTGGCGGTGGCGGTGGCGGATCTTACATGAATGGTTTTGCTGGCAATGGCGGTCTTGGCGGTGGCGGTGGCGGAAGTGAAACTAATAGTGGAGTTGGATCAGCATCATTAGGCGGGCTAGGAGGTTTAAATCCTGGGGCTAATGGAGAATTTGGAGGTACTTCTGGTGGTGCTGGTGGCGCTAATACGGGTGGCGGTGGTGGTGGTGGTGCTTGGCAAAACACCGCCGGCGGCGCCGGCGGCTCTGGTATCGTAATCGTCCGGTATGCAGGTTCATCAACTAGTTCAAATAGCACGATTGAAGATACCGCCAAATCGATTCAGGGTATTCAGATTGCTGATAATGATTCCGCCAATGTCACCGTTACCTTTACCCATAGCGCTGGTACCTTAAGTGTTGCTACCAATGTCGCCAATGGACTAGGAGCTAATGCAGTCTCCGGAAGTGGCACCGCTACGCTCGTCCTTAACGGAACCGTAGCTCAGATTAATGCAACCTTAGCAGATAGCTCGGGACTCATTTACACACCGACAGCAAATTTTAACGGCAATGCCACACTCACCATGACCACCAACGATGGTGCAGGCGGGATTGATAGTGATACGCTTGCCATGACAGTGAGTGCGGTCAATGACATTCCAACTCTCACAGCCTTTACTTCTGCAGTCGATACCACCAATGAAGATACCGCAGTTGAAATTACTTTAGCGGATCTTTTAGCCCAAGGTAACGAAGCCGATGTCGATGGTAGTGTCACCGCTTTTGTGGTTAAGTCGGTCACTTCCGGCATACTAAGAATCGGTACTAGTTCAGTAAATGCTACTGCTTGGAACGCAAGCACCAATGCGATCGTTGATGCAACCAATAATGCGTACTGGACTCCAGCAGCCGATGCCAATGGAATACTCAATGCCTTTACCGCAGTTGCTAAAGATAACGATGGTGCTGAGTCAGCCACGGCGATTACCGTAACAGTAAATGTCGCTGCGGTCAATGATGCGCCAGTTGCTAATGCGCAATTGATTTTGCCAAACGAAGATACTACTTATTCTGGTACGTTAACTGGTTCCGATGTTGAGACCAGTCCCTTGACCTACTCCGTGGTATCGCAGGGTACCAAGGGCGTGTTCACGATCACGAACTCAGCAACAGGCGCATATACCTATGTTCCCAATGCGAACGCGAATGGTTCAGATAGCTTTACATTCAAGGTAAATGATGGAAGTTTGAATAGTGCAGATGCAACCGTTACGGTGATTATCACTGCGGCAAATGATGCGCCAGTTGCGAATGGTAGTGCAACTCTTGCATCAATTAATGAGGATTACGTTACGGTTTCTTATAATGCTTACGATTCGTTTGTAAGTGGACCAGCCGCTCAATCTGCGAGCAACCGATGGCAATATTTTGGTGGGACTACCTCTTCTCTAACTCTTCTTCCAAACTGGAAGACTGATGGAAATGAAGTTATAACCAGCTTTCCACAATGGCATCAAAATTTAAGTTCCAAAGGCCAGTATCCTTTTGTACAACAAATTACAAGTGCCTCTGGGCCAGTCTCTGCCGGCACCCTGGTGATTCATCCTGCAGATGGCGGTTCTTCTGTCTCGGGTGCGGTTGCCCTCGGCTGGAAAAACACGACAAACAATACCGTCTTCGTAGATTTTGGTCTGACATTGCGTCTTCCATACGCGACCTCCAATGGTATTGAGTATTTCCTCCAGCGTGGCTTGGTGGGTACTGCCAGATATCAGTCATTAAAGTCCGGTACAATTACCCAAAGTAATTCACCAATTGGAATTAGCTCCAGTGCACCTACAGAATTGCAACCCGGTGAGTTTATATATCTTGTTGTTGATAGCCGTGGTAGTTATGCGTATGATCACACAGAGGTCAGCAATTTTACGGTTACCGAAAATGCAAATCGAGGTGCAACGGTAGCAAGCCTGTTCGGTGCTAACTTCTCTGATTCGCAAGACAATTCCGCCAACACCTTTGCTGGCGTTGCCGTGTCATCCTATACCGTTGATAGTGCTAAGGGGAATTGGCAGCAGTCTTCTAATGGATCGACTTGGTCAAATCTGGTATCTGCAACCAGCAGTGCTGCAATAACTCTTAAGGCAACTGATTACCTGCGCTTTGTTCCTGCTGCCAATTACAATGGCCAGGCTACTGCACTTTCTGGCAACTTGATTGAAACAGGCGGGGCGGCAATTACTAGTGGCGCCACGGTTAATTTGAGTGGGGGTAATGCGCAAATCAACCTTTCCCCGGCCAATGTAATCGGTGGCAGCGCAACATACGGTGGCACCTTTAATACAGGTGGATTTAATGCAACACTTGTTCTTGACAAGCAAACTGGGGCCATTGGTAACGAGAGTTTTCAGACCGGTTATTGGCTGGGGCCTGATGCAACGGGTAGTAACTATTTTGTGATTGATCTGGGTGCCTCCGTGGTTATTAAGAATATAGAGTTCTTTAATACCCATAATTCGTTTTTTAATGATCGAGGTACTTTAACTTTTCATATTGATGCTTCCAACTCGATTGTAAATTCTGGCGGGTTCAATCTTTCGGGTGAAACAACCATCCTTTCAGGATCTCTTGCTCCTGGAACTGATCCTATAAGTGGTGAAGTCTTTTCTCTTTCTTCGAACTCTCAATCTTACCGTTATCTGCGGTTTACTGCTGATGCAGCTCGTAATAATGGTCTTAATGAAATAAGGATTTTCGGCCCAGCAGTTACAGTCATCGGTGGATCTACGGTTTATTCACAAAATACGGTTTCCTTAAACCATACGATCGCTGCGGTCAATGATGCGCCAGTCGCCAATGCGCAATCGATTTTGCCAACGGAAGATACTACTTATACGGGTACACTTACGGGTTCAGATATTGAGAACAGTCCCTTAACCTACTCTGTTGTAACGCAGGGTACCAAGGGCGTGTTCACGATCACGAACACAGCAACAGGCGCATTTACCTATGTTCCCAATGCGAACGCGAATGGTTCAGACAGCTTTACTTTCAAGGTAAATGATGGAAGTTCGGATAGTGCCTCCGCAACCATCAGCGTAAATATCACTGCGGAAAATGATGCGCCAGTTGCCAATCCACAAGCGATTTCGCCAACGGAAGATACTACTTATATAGGTACTCTTACGGGTTCAGATATTGAGAACAGTTCCTTAACCTACTCCGTGGTATCGCAGGGCACAAAGGGTGTGGTCACGATTACGGATACAGCAACAGGCGCATTTACTTATGTTCCCAATGCGAATGCTAATGGTTCAGATAGCTTTACCTTCAAATTAAATGATGGAAGTTTGAATAGCACGCCCGCAACCATCAGCGTAATTATCACTGCGGTAAATGATGCGCCAGCGATCACTGCGGGAGGCACTCTTGCCTACACTGAAAACGCTGCAGCAACAGTAATCGATGCGGGAATTACCATCATCGATGTGGATGATACCCAGATCAGTGGCGCCACCGTAAAGATTGGGCAAATAGTTGCAGGTGATGTGCTTGGTTTTACTAATCAGGCTGGAATTAGTGGCGTCTTTGATAGCCAGACTGGAATTCTTACCCTTTCCGGTACAGCAACCGTTGCAGAATATCAGCAAGCTTTACGCTCGGTAACTTTTTCCAGCATCAACGAAGATCCAACGGTTAACACTACTCAAAGCAGTCGCGCTATCACTTGGGTTGTAACTGATGTTAACTCAAACAATGCAGCTAATGGAGTACTTACAAGCGATAACAGTTCTGGTGTAAGCACCTCTTATTTGACGGGTTCGGCTCAAACCTTGAATGCTGATGGAAGTAACCCGTACATCATCGCAGTGGATCTGGGCCAGAATTGGTCTTTCGAAGCTGACTATAAAATGAACAGCTCGAATGGCCTTAACACACTGTTTTCCTACGGGAATTTAAGTGGTGGTGTTTTGATTCGCACCATTCGTGGTGATTCGCTTTATGTCAATGGGGCTAGTTTAGGTACGATTGATGTGTTTGGGACATCTAACACCAATGGTGTTTTTGTTCCTGTAAAAATAACTTACACAACCACTGGAACGACCGGAACACTTAGCATTTATGCCTCAGGATCGCTGATCAAATCAGTCACCACCAATAGCCCTCTTAATCCAGTGGATAAGACGATTCGTCTTGGGTCTGCCCACCATTCGAATGGGGAAGGTTTGAATGGTGCTGTCCAAAATATCAAGGTTACGGTTGGCGCTGGCACTGGTTCTGCAACTACATCGACGGTTAATATTTTGGCGGTAAATGATAAGCCTGTTGTTACTGCGGGTGCCACAGTTTCCTATACCGAAAACGCTGCAGCAACCGTAATCGACTCTGGTCTTACCATTTCTGATACTGATGATACTAACTTAGCTTCCGCTACTGTTACTATCACGAATGCAGTAAATGGGGATGTATTAGGTTTCACGAATCAAAGCGGCATAACGGGCAACTACACAAACGGCGTGCTGACTTTGAGTGGAACTGCAACGACTGCACAATATCAGGCTGCGTTAAGAAGCGTAACATACCTTAGCACTAGTGAAGATCCAACAGTTGGCGACACGCGAAACAATCGCACAATCACTTGGGTAGTAACAGATTCCAACAGTGATGCTGTAGGTGCACAAAACAGCCTTGGTGTTACTAGTACGATTAACATTGCTGCGGTTAATGATGCGCCTGTTTTTCAGTCTGTGATTTTCTCGGAAAATTTTGATGCCTTGGATGGTAATAAAAATGGTGGCCAGTACCTTACAAACGAGCCTGTTCAATTTAATGCGACCTTGCCAGGATGGACTAGTTTGGGTGGTGGAGCCTTGCATGTAGTTGGTCGTGGGGGGGCTGGAACTTCCAATGATGCCCTCATGATTTATCATGATAATAAAGCTACCCTTACAACTGGCATTAGTGCCAATGCGGCTGGAAATATTTATACTGTTTCATTTGATGTTGCTCCAGCGGTTTATCAAATCAGCGGCCAGATGACCACTGCTTCAGATGAGTTAAGAATTACCGTTCTCAATTTTTCGGGTGGAATTCTTAAAGAATTTTCAATCGCACCAGGCGTATTCACTGCTGACGCTTCCTACCGCTCTGCATCTTTCTCGTATGTAGGCGATGGTAGTGGAGATGTTCGGATTCAAATTGATAATAAAACCCCTAACAATGGGAGGTTTTCAGGTGCGATCGACAACCTGAGCATTACCTCTACAGGTGGCGGTTCGTCCATTAGATCTATCACCGATACTTCTGCGACAGATAACTTTGCAGTAGTTAACGGCAACTTGGTGGCAGCAGATGTTGATGCGAATACGACCCTAACCTACAGCATTGATGGTATTACTGCGGTTGGTGGAATAGCAACCAAGGTTGGAACCTATGGCACCTTGGTATTAACCACTTCAACAGGTGAATATACTTACACGCCAAACAACGCAGCAATCAATGCACTGACAGCAAATAACTCCGAAAGTTTTACCTTCGGTGTTTCTGATGGCATTGTAACGACCGCTGCAAATTTGGTAGTAAACCTAGTTGCAGCGAATGACACACCCATTGTTGTAAACATCGCCCCAGTGGTTTATACAAACACTAATGCAGTTGATGTTTTCGCAAATACCACCGGAACGATTTCTGCATCCGATGCAGATGCTAATGCAGTTCTTGTTTATGGAATTTCAGGCCAAGGGGTTGTCATCAGCAATGGAAGCGCCACCCTTGCCGGCCAGTTTGGAACCTTGCGTATCGTGACTGCGACGGGTGAATACTCTTACGCGCCAAATCAAAATCAGCTCGATCGCTTGTCTGGCGATGCGATCGACAATTTTACCTTCACCATCTCTGATGGCACAGCAATCGTAAACAAATCTTTTGTCGTGAACATAAACGACAGGGAAACACCCACTGTTGCCATCAGTTCGAATGTAACCAGATTAAAGGCCGGTCAAGTTGCAAACCTTACCTTTACTTTTACGGAAGTACCTGTTGGGTTTGATTTAAATTCACTGAATGTAACTGGTGGTGCTCTTTCCAACCTAGTGGGTAGCGGAACCAGTTACTCTGCAACATTCACC
>Ga0208226_1000086_pt1 | contig 30101 bp, 19 predicted proteins | sample LakMenE18May11ns_FD_150713 | JGI IMG/M metagenome (GOLD analysis project Ga0208226, IMG submission 150713) | Freshwater microbial communities from Lake Mendota, WI - 18MAY2011 deep hole epilimnion ns (SPAdes) | ecosystem: Environmental > Aquatic > Freshwater > Lake > Epilimnion/Euphotic zone ... | reverse complement strand
TCAATCCAACAGTTTAAATTATTAGGAATGCAATTTGACGAGAACCAACGTTGCGGCGCCATTATTAAAATCGCCCGCATGTTTTGCACCCTGCATAATGAAAACTTCAAGGATTTCAATTTTAGCCAATTTGAAAAAGACGCTGCCCGAGATCGGTTACTTGAAATTGCTAAGCAGAATGAACCTCAAATGAAGCAATGAATACTTTGAACAAGTCTAGTCTAGGTAATTTTAGACCTTCGATTGCTAAGCTTTAATCCAATTCTTTCGGAGCTAATCATGCTAAAAATCAGCATCGCAAACCAAGTTACGCTTAAAAAAACAACTTTAAAGCTCAAGAAACTCATGATACCTTTTGCTCAAGGGGAAGATTTTATTCAAATAAGTGAAGGCCTAGGTCCGCTTTTATTTGAATTAATGGGAAGCCATCCCCTTCCGGCTTGCTCAAAAGGCATGGTACCACCCCAAGTCAATGTTTATGCAGGCTCAAATCCAATTCTGGCTGGGCTCTCTATGCAGAAGCGGATCTTGGTTCACCTACCCAAAGAACAGAAGCTGCAGGCCTTGGCTGAGTTGCTCGAGGAATCCAAACATACAAAGGCGTGCATCATTGTCGCTAATGATTACCAATCCAAAGACTTAAAGCATCAATTGGCTGATAAAGGTATTAATAGCAGCTATGTGATTGATCATGGCTCTGACCGTCCAAACCCCCCTCAAGTAAAAATCACCTCCCGTAATCGAGTAAGCAGTCCGCTGTTCGCTCTAGATAAGGCTGACCTAGTGGTTTTTTATGACGCCAACATGCTGCTAGATGCAGAGAGTATCCCTGCGGAAGCTTTTTACTCAGGAAAGGTCTACGAAAATAAAGAATATACCGCTCCTAAGAACGACTTAAGCCTGCTGTTTCAAGCTGACTTTCCAACTACCATCCCTTCTAGGACTAAGGTTTTAGCTTTGTTGTCTGATGAGCTGCCACTTTTAGAGATGAAGAAGCTATGGTGCCTGTTTTCCATCGAAAGCTTAAGCCTTGATGCATCTAGGACACCTATAACCCCGCATAGGTTTAGATTCGTGAACTTCATTCACCATGATCTGCCCGTGTTCGATGCGGTTGAACCATCAAGCTTTCAGGTACGGAAGCAGGCTATCTGGTCAAACCCTGCAAGGAACCTGTTTATTGGTCAGGTTGTAAAGAAGCTTTTAGGCAAGAAGGTAAAAGGCAACTCAATTAATGGCCAAAATGCGTTAGACCGGATTGCTGCCCTAGAAGGGCCAGCCAATATTATCATCGTTGCTGAAAACAAAATTCAACTAACAAAGCTTCAAGAACTCAAAACCGTTGCATTTGCCAGTACAGATCTTTTCACAACCTGTGTCACCTTCTCGACCCTTAGCGGCCTCCGAATTGATAACAGCAACCCCTGTTTAATACTCCGTATTGATAGTGGGATAGGAGAGCTACCAACCTTTAATCTGGGTACTCAAGTTTGTGTTTTAGATGTTGCTGATAAGAATAAGGGGTTGTCTCATTTTGCTAACAGTATCGATCAGCGCAGGCAGGCTTACTGTGACCTAGGATGGACTGAAGGCGGTAGATCTTTACTGGAAAGTAGATGGCTAGGTAATGAACCTAAGGAAGATAAAAGAAAACACATAGTAAGGAGAGCAAGATAACCATGGACTACTCAAACGGAAAAAGGCGTCTAGGACCATCTGAATCTTATGAGCGCCTTAAAGCTAGGGCTCGAATAAGAAAAGCTCAGCGTAAGAGCGCAAAGGTATCCCTTGATGACCTCATGGATGCCTTTAAGGGTTTAAAGTCAGATGGAGAGCTAAGCTGTATTCCAGAATCCCAAACAAGGGAGGCCTTGGTTAAAACCATGCAAATGATACGCGCTGGAACGTATAGCCCAAAAGCAACGACTAAAAAGCTGATCCGTAAGCCTAACGGTGGAACGCGCCAACTAGATAAGCCCACCAAGGTGGATCGTGTTGTTGCTAAAGCCATCCTTGAACAGATCAGCCCTATCGTGGATAAACAATTTGACTCTAGAAGTCATGGGGGCAGGCCCAACCTAGGCCTACCCTTTACTCTAGCCACGGCAGCTAAAGCAATAGCTGCAGGCAAGACCTTTGTAGTAGCTGCAGATATCAAAGATGCATTCCCAGCCGTGCCTACTGAAGCTACCTTAGCCTGCCTAGAGAAGTTGCTTGGTAGTACAAATGCTAACCTTGAATTAGCCAAGGTTAGCGTGCGAGGTCATCTTGGGCACAAGCGAGTGCTGGGCATTGGCCAAGGGAGCCCTTTGAGTCCGTTAGTTTTCAATTGCTTTATGCATGAATGGGTTGATAGCACGGTACCTTTGGACAGCGAAGTCGTTTATGTAAGGTATCTTGATAACCTCTATGCTTTTGGCAATGAGGCAAGCAAGCCCCTTCAATTGATGGAAGCTATCAAGGCCGGGTTAGCAAGGCATGGCATGACCTTGAACATTGACCCAGTAAAAGACATAAAAACAGAAATATTACCTATCTTGGGATACCAAGCAGAAGCCCATAAAGGTAAAATAAGATTAGTTGGATCAAAGAAGGCTTTGGCCCAGCTAATGACTTCCTTAGAAAAGGTATTCAACAAGCCCAATCCTCAAGTAACGGGGAAACAAGCAGTTGTATCTTGGCTAGAAAGTCAGGGCCTACGGGACCGTTGGGAGATAGAAGATTCCATCATAGTTAACCAGCTTATGGAAGATTATGGTTTGGACTATAAAACCTCTTATATGGAAACTCTAAAGGTAATGGAATCTACCCGAAAGGATTGGATTTTAAAACACACCTTAGACTTACCCTTAGTGCAATATGCGAAGCATGTAGACTCTTTAGGGAACTTTGATCCTCACCCATCAGAGAACCCCCTAGGGAACAACTTGATGAAAGTGTTACTCACGGCTTCGCCTCCGATCGACGAATTTGGTGTAAAAGCCTTATTCGATGCCTCATAATGACCCCTTGGTCATCTGGAGAGGCTTACAAAAAAGCCCTGGGCCCTATGGCCTAGGGCCTTTTTTATTGGACCCTAGCATTGAGTGCTTACCTAGGTAGTCTTAAAGCTTTGCAGCTTAGATTGATTTGGCTATATCCAAGACGAGCACAGCATCTCAGCTTGCGATAGTACGGTTTGGGTAGCTTCATCGGTCAGGTCAGGTGGGAATCCATATTTGCGTAAGATTTTCTTAACCATCACTTTGATCTTAGCCCGAGCACTCTCTCTAACTGTCCAGTAGATCGCATGATCGAGGGTATCGTTTCAATCCACCCTTCACCCAAAGGTGAAGGGAATCCCTAGACTCAAAGTCTAGGTCGTCCTTCTGTCCGAGTTTCAATCCGCCCTTCACCCAAAGGTGAAGGGAATCAAGCTAGGATACGGTTGAAACTTCCTCGACCTTAACAGTTTCAATCCGCCCTTCACCCAAAGGTGAAGGGAATCTTTAATCAGTGATTCAGGATCATGGACCTACACAGTTTCAATCCGCCCTTCACCCAAAGGTGAAGGGAATCTCAAAAACATTGTATTCTTGCGATAAGTCTAAAGTAGTTTCAATCCGCCCTTCACCCAAAGGTGAAGGGAATCCCCAGATGTAGACTATGGTGAATTCTGGCATTATGTTTCAATCCGCCCTTCACCCAAAGGTGAAGGGAATCAAGCCTTCCTAATTATTGAAAATAACGGCATTATTGGTTTCAATCCGCCCTTCACCCAAAGGTGAAGGGAATCCTGTGAAGACCCTGCGGAATTCATTACATACCAAGTTTCAATCCGCCCTTCACCCAAAGGTGAAGGGAATCGTTCTTAGTAACTGTTTGAGGATTCAAAATCCTACTGTTTCAATCCGCCCTTCACCCAAAGGTGAAGGGAATCAATTGAGTTTGGCCCACACACCACAAATTTACTTTGTTTCAATCCGCCCTTCACCCAAAGGTGAAGGGAATCTTCTGGTGGCCATGCTATTCATCACTCCTATTTGGTTTCAATCCGCCCTTCACCCAAAGGTGAAGGGAATCGCTTCAAAGGTGTACTCAAGAAGGATGTCTGCAGTTTCAATCCGCCCTTCACCCAAAGGTGAAGGGAATCGGCTTTGCATCAAGTGCTACGATCGCATACCCAGAAGTTTCAATCCGCCCTTCACCCAAAGGTGAAGGGAATCTGATCTAGAACAAACGCACCGGCTGTCCATTTATTGTTTCAATCCGCCCTTCACCCAAAGGTGAAGGGAATCGGGTCTTCTTCCATGTGTGTTCCTTCCCTAGAGGTTTCAATCCGCCCTTCACCCAAAGGTGAAGGGAATCGCTAAACCACGGCTCCATTTGTCCGTTACCTGTTGGTTTCAATCCGCCCTTCACCCAAAGGTGAAGGGAATCACAAACAGCACCAGCAATTTCAGCGGGTGTATTGTTTCAATCCGCCCTTCACCCAAAGGTGAAGGGAATCGTTGGCTTATTTTTGTTGTTCCTAAAGCTTGTTGTTTCAATCCGCCCTTCACCCAAAGGTGAAGGGAATCGTGAACCTGCAAACAGTCTACCGCTGGGAGCGCCAAGTTTCAATCCGCCCTTCACCCAAAGGTGAAGGGAATCAACCTATTTCAACGCCGATTTCGCCTAGGGGCTGTTTCAATCCGCCCTTCACCCAAAGGTGAAGGGAATCGCAAATTCTGCTGTTGTTACGATTTCTTTAATCGTGTTTCAATCCGCCCTTCACCCAAAGGTGAAGGGAATCCGCGGGTTTCCCTGTTCTCGCATCTCTAGTCAGGTTTCAATCCGCCCTTCACCCAAAGGTGAAGGGAATCAGGCAGGAGCAAAAACACACACTGAAACAACAGGATTTCAATCCGCCCTTCACCCAAAGGTGAAGGGAATCTCCGTTCCAAGGGCCGTAATGAACCGGGCAATGATGTTTCAATCCGCCCTTCACCCAAAGGTGAAGGGAATCACAAGCATGTCGAATTGCAAGTTCGTGACACTCGATCAGGTTTCAATCCGCCCTTCACCCAAAGGTGAAGGGAATCAACATTTCATCTTCAGGAGGAACTTTATCGGACAGTTTCAATTCGCCCTTCTCCCAAAGGTGAAGGGAATCCATGTCAAATTGCAAGTTTGTGACACTCGATCAGGTTTCAATCCGCCCTTCTCCCGAAGATGAAGGAAATCTACTGCGACAGCGCTTATAAAAAGCCAGATCATTCAATGCCGAAAGCGGGGGTAATCCCCGCTATCGGTATTGAAGACTAAAGGTTCAGGATTCATGAAAATCAACCAACTAAACGATGAAGCTTTACCCCTTTAGGCAAACCCTCCGAATCAATAGAAATCTGATTACAGTAATGCTCAAAATTACGGGGAGCAGCATCAGGGCCTAACGGCGAAACCTTAACCCTATCTAAAAGCAAATGAGCAGGAGCATTACCTAAAGGGCTTTCATGTTCAAAAATATAGAGGCCTCTGGTTGCCATCAACCCCCTACTAGCGGATCGGTCTATCTCCCAAATAGGCCCCTTAAGCGCATCCCATAGGAAATCAAGATCCTGCTGATTAAAACCAGTATCACGTGCAAGATAGGGGTTTATAAAACCACTAAGTCTGTAAAGCCCATAAGGAATTGTGTTTTTCCTACCCATGGTACCTGTAATAGAACCGTCCTTAGTCGCTTGTTCAGAAGCTTTTTCTTCTGTTGTAACCGATTTTCGAGTGATAGAAAACTCTAGGGGGACAACAGCATCAATGCTTCTGGAAAAAGTAATCTGTACCGGGCCCCGAACTTGTCCGCAATTTACACCGGTAGACAAAACAGCACCAAAGGTGCGGATATCAAAGTACTGCTCACACATCCATTTGCGGGCTTTATCGGTATTGTCAGCTTTAACCTTGGCCACTTTTGAATCTTTTAGACCCAGGGCATCATGTGCTTTTTGGTGCAATACATTAAGAATACGTTTCTCATAGACAGCATCTTGAGTCTGGAAATAAAGATCATAGCCCGGTTTGCCTTCACCCATAACAGCCATAGCGTTACGGATTTTGCGTTTTATACAGCCATCAGTAACCAGCCCTTGAAGGGACTGAGGATCTATGCGTGGCATATTGCCTGCATCCGGATCACCATTTGGGTTTCCATCCATAACATCAAAAAGAAGAACAAAGTCATAACGGTGGTCAACAATCTTAGACATAAATAACTCCTAGAAAAGTAAAATTAGAAACAAACAAGGTAGCTTTTAATTAATTATTGTTCTTGGCAAAATCCTTTGCTGTTTTACGATCTGCGCGCTCCTGATTACTGAAGGCCCGTTGATGATAAAACCCTAAAGCAAAAAGGCCCTGTTCACGAAGAGGGAGCTGACCTTTAGGCGATTGAGCAGGAAAAAGAGAAACGAGTTCGGTTAATTTCCGATCTAAATTAACAAACGCACCTGGCTTTTCATTTTTGAGCTTGCGCAAGTGGTTTTGGGAATTGGAAAATAGCCTAGCCATAAGTAAAGCAGGAGCCGCAGAAAAAGTGCCATAAAATTTGTCTACAACACCCGCCCCCACATCGCCTAAGGCTGCATACTGAATTTCATCAAACACTTCCAGCAGACGGCCGTAAAGGTAGGCTGGGTTCCTTTCTTCTGAATTGAGACTTTCTGTCATTTTAATCCCCTTTCGCACCAAAAAGAGTTTAACGAGAGACAACCTTGGCCTGGTGCAGCCATCGGAGCCCTCGACCTTTATGCGCCGCAAACAAGCAGCAAGGATCGAATCGGAAATAGGATCGCCTCGAAGAGCAGCCATAAGCAGTCGGTTCGGAGTATTAGGCAATGGGTCCGCAAAATCACCTGAAATAGCTTTGAGCAGCTCATAAAGCCCAAAGAAAGGCTTCTCGCCCTTCTCTGGATCAAGCTGTACAAGACTCATATCACTAAACCATTTTGCAAAATGGTTACGAATATCGCCAAGAGGTGCTTCTAAGTAACTGCGAACAACAATTCTTGCGGAATTCCCAGTCAGGACCAGCAGATAGAACTCGTTTGTGTCTATCGCTTTTGTCTCTCCCCCCTTGAAAGCCGAGGAAAGCAAAGCATTCACAGCATCCGGGTCTGCATTATCTAACAACCCCATAAAAGAAAGGTCTTGAGGCAACTTGGTCCAAAAAAGAAAAAGATTACCACTGACCCTAAGCCGACTTTTAGCATTCGAAGGAAGCTGCTCTGCGATTAAAGCTTGAAGAGCAAGCGAGTATCCTTGAGATGCCTCCAACCCAATACCACTATTAACTGCACCATCTAAACCATAACTTTGGAAAGAATCCTTATCTAAAGAAACCATATAGGCTCCGGTGGCCAAACCACCAGGAATACCTTTAAACTGAAAACCATGAGAAACAGGTATTGAGGTCTCCAATCCAGTAATCTGGCAGAAAGCCTTCGCCATTGATTTGGTTTTTCCATCATTAATGGAATCTAAAAAGGCGGCATACCATGCGGCGATATTTGGTTTTTCGGAGACAGAAACATCGCCATCACCTTGAAACACAAGACCGCACCTAGCGGCTACATCAGGTTTAAGCTTTTCAATATCTTTAATTATCCGATCTTTTAGGGCGAGATCGGATAATATTTTCTCACCCAATTTAGATGCGGCAACCAAAGCTGGATCATTTGTCTCAGAAGCTGCATGAGATATCTGCTCCCAAAATGTTTTCCTGCTTGCAGCACATTTAGCCTCATCTTCCGAATCAAAGATATAAGGTAACACTCTCGGTAAAGTGTCCACAAAATACCTAGCAAAACCTCTGTTAGCGGTATTGCCGTGGGCTCTTGGGCAGAGAATCTTCTTGCCACTATCAAGCACGGATTTTGGTTTGCTATTTTTTCCTTTGCCTGGAATAGTTTGCATAACTCTACGATCCAAGACCCCTAAATAGTCACCGGTTGAATCAAACACAACCATGAAAGGTATAGCTGTTTTCTCGAAAGCTATACCAGCGATTAAATTTTCTCTTTGTGTCAACTCGTAAAGTCGTTGAATAATCATAATGCGACTACTCCTTCAGGATTACCTATAAGTCGGATGGGTGGCAAACCATTGGGGCCAGAAGCCATAGTGTCACAGTGCACAACGCCGCCTAAGACTTTGGCACGGAAAAACTGGGGCGTATTTCCCTTTTCATCAAAAACTAAATCATAAAGCATTATCCCAAGGTCCTCGTTCCACGTGGAGAGAACCGGCTCGTTAGCCGTCACGGGTGAGAAATTACAAGCGTACTCTCTGATCCCAAAGTAAGGATGGTGAAACGATTGCCCCTTCTCCACGCGCCTGTTAAACATTGCAACATATTTTGCGACTGAGTCCTGCCCTTGAGGCTCGTCAACATCTTCAGGCTTTTTTCGAGGCTGGTTTGCCCGACTGGTTAGGATAGGAGAAGCATCTATAATATACGCCACATCTTGAAGAACCAAAGAGTTTCGTTGGGTGCGATTCTGCCCTTGTATACCTTCCCTACCAGCAGAATCAACAAAGTAAGGTTCCATAACGCCGCCCCCTTGGATCGCTTTTGAAACCTCTCTTTCGGATATCTTTCCTTGTATTTCATTTCGCAAGAAAGAGATGAATCGATAATTTGGACGGTTTTGTTCTGCCTGGACCCACCAAGGTGCAAGTGCAGTAATACGCCGAATATGCCACCGCATCTGTGGTTTAAATAAAATAGCGTCGAGGACTCCTCTAGCTGCTGATGGAGTCATGAAAGGGTAAGAAACCCTCTCCACTTTAAATTCGGGCCGTGTGAACAGGGCGAAATCGCCCCAAACTTTGACTCTTACTGTTTCTGGAATCATATTAATTTCCTTTAATGTTAAATTACTAAAAGCTGGTCAGCAACAGGATCTGCCAGCATGCCTAGGTGATCGTCATAAGGACCTCGATAAACAAATAACCCGGGGAGATCCTCGGTGATCCAAGCCTGGTGTTTTTCTAGCTCGTAATGTCGGATATTTACCTGAAAACCAACCAACTCGCGTCGTGCATCATGGGGATTCATAGACATTGCTTTTTTAAGAAGGTTGCTTACTTCCAACAATGCACCACTCCAAGTAGCTATAACCACAGCATACCCACCATCCTTGATGAGCTTAAAAGCATCTGCAACATCTTTAAAATTTAAACCCTGCCGCATTGCTTGAATACCGTGCTTATCAAGATCCCCCTGCGCATGTAGGATTCGGAAATACTCCTCAATCAAATCAGGGTCGTCAGGCTGTGGATTACGACCAGATGCTAAATAGAAAGCCTCCACAACAGAAATACCTGCTCTATACCATTCGTCAGGAGGGATACCACCTTCGGTAGAACGGAAAACTCTTACTAAGCCACCGGGAATAGAGTCCTCCTTATTCAATCGCCCTTCCCGATTACAGCGACCAGCAGCCTGAAGAACAGATTCAAGTGGCGCTAGTTCCCTAAAAACGACAGGAAAATCTATGTCCACACCAGCCTCTAAAACCTGTGTTGAAACAAGGCGGCAAGGTTCGCTATTTGCTAAGTGCACTTGAACCTTGGCAAGAATCTTTTTGCGGTGCTCGGGGCATAACCCGGTAGAAAGATGATAAGTCGGCACAGCAGTATCTTTACAAAGAAGGCTGTACAAATCCTTTGCAGCTTTCCTTGTGTTAACTATCACAAGAACTTGAAGGCTTTTAATCACTAAGCCAGCAACCTTTTCCCAAGAAAGCCTTTCGCCAGGAGGTGGCCACTCTACTGTAGCTCTCTTTAAACGACCAAAAAGCCCTAAACTAGTTGGAACAATTTCCCTAAGCTCCTCTAGCCCTTCCTCAAACCCAACACGTTTTGCCCAGGAGGGTTGTGTGGCAGTACACAAGACAACCGTACTATTAAAACTTTCTGCTAAAGACTTCAGCATAGAGCAAACAGGGCTAAAAAGACCTGGAGGAATAGATTGACACTCGTCTAATATAATTACAGAACGGGCCATCCTATGAACCTTACGACATCTACCTGGTTTATTTGAAAAAAGGCTTTCCCAAAATTGAACATTAGATGTCACAACAATTGGGGAATCCCACCTCTCACCTCTAGGCCCTTTTCGGAATAAACCAGGAGTAGATTCTCTTTCCAAGTCGCCAAGGCTATGATGCTCGAGTATGTAACTCCAATCATCTTCCTTACCTAAGTTTTTCCGTAAAACAGATGCGGTCTGCTCAAGAATAGTAAGGTACGGCGCAACATAAAGAATATTGCGAAAACCATACTTATCTGCATGTTTTAAAGCAAAAGCCATACTGGAAAGAGTCTTAGCACCTCCGGTAGGGACTCGCAAAGAGAATAAACCTGGAGGAAGTTCTGCCGCACTAAGGCAGCACTGCAAGACAGAGGCACGAGCATCTTTAGTTGGGCTAGGCGGTAATTTAAATGAAATACCTTCAATGTTCCTCAATAGGGTAGCTAAATCTTTAGCAGGTTTTAATACTGGTGACGGGTTTACAGGTGGCCAACCATTCGCCTTTGACTCGTGTTTGCCAGTATCCTCTCCATCGGAATCGACAAGCAGAGAAAAAATAATCCGAATTAGAATATCTGCAAGCAACCTATTCTGAACTTGTGGCGGTGAGGGAAGAGCGGCTAATAAGTCTTTCAAGCTAGGTTCTAACCGAGGAATTATTTCAGCGAGACCGCTTGTAGCTGCTGGACTAAGGAGAAGCTCCTTTAAAGACTGCGTGTTAGGTATGCCACCATGATGACCTGCAATAACAAAAGCAGATAACAAATGTTTTCGCTCTGAAGCTAATAGAGCTCCAGCTTGCTTATGGTAACTATAATCTTTTGGAACATTTGCCCCCAAAAGAAGATCTTGAAACCCTTGGCGGTATTTCCCTAAATCATGAAGCCAAGATGAAACCAAAACCTGATCGCGTACTATAGAATTTGCAGGGAAACCAGCATCGCATTTTAATAGGGCAAGACTAGCTACCCCCTTGAGATGATCTTCTAGAGACTGCCAGTCCGATTTGTCTGCTTTTAGACCCGTATGGGCATAGTATTTCATTCAAAGCTTTCTAGAACCAGCCACATTCTATAAATTCAGCAATTTACTGTATGTTTTGTAAAAACATAATCCTAACCCTAGAGATCTTAATTTCTTAAATTAATTATGCAAGCTTAGCAGCAAAGCATTAGAATTTAAATTAAATTATATAAAGACACTATCCAGATTAGCCCGATTTAAGCAGCAAACTTAAAACACCTGCACAATAAGTGAAAAGCAAGTATTCAAACTAAAAAATGGTTTAACAGAATGAGTTAGTTCTTTTTTGCAAAGCCGACAAAATACTACATGCCCAAAAATAAGGCTACTCTTCAAACCACCTGACCATTGATTAAACCTACAAGCCTCTGCCTACCCCATACAACAAACTGGTAAACTACACCTGACCTCGTACAAGCCTTCATTCCATTCGGAATTATGTACATAGTATTTACGGCAACTGCGTTAGCAATATCAGAGAAAGGCACCTCTCTTTTTGGCTTCTGAAGATTCCGCCTCTTTTTTAGTTTCCCCCTTGCTGCAGGAACTCCTCCCCTTACAGCAGGAGCTTCCCCCCCTTGCTGCAGGAGCTTCCCCCGTATCCAATCCACTGTTGTTAGAAATTGCTCGGCCTGCGAGAGAGAAAAAGAAACTGGTTCCAGAACTCACAAAACGGTTGATTCAACGGCTGTGTCAAAATGAACCGTTGACTGCGGAACAACTCGGGGAATTGCTTGATCGACGCAAGGAAAAGTTGCAAGAGAACTTCTTGGCGCAAATGGTTGCTAATGGCGAACTTCAGCTTTGCTACCCCGATCAGCTAACGCATCCAGAACAAGCCTACCGAACCAACCCCAATAGGAGCAAATCATGAATCAATCAATACTGGCCAGCTAAAAAAATATAGATCCAGCAAAAGTGAAGCAACTTAACAAGGGCCCCTTCCCTGCCTCCAGAACAGCTTGAAAGTCTCTGGATGAATAAAACACAACATCGGCTTCGCTGGCCGAACAAGCCAAAGAGCTTTGCATATTCCAACCGACAAAACAAAACCACACCTATGGTCGCCATAGTAACGCCGTAAGCGCACAGCTTTTCTTATGGACCATACAGTGAGCCCTGGGAACATCACTGCGAGAGTCTCAGCTTTCTGGCCACCATACCCTAACTGTTTAAATCGAGGTTCTAATAGGCCGCCAAGCTGCCAATACCAAGCTGCAGGCCTAGGATATGGAACCTGCGATAAATGCTCTACGGCACTTAGAGTTTGATCTGAGAAGGAAGCATTAGTGCTGGGTGTACACATTTATACTTCGATGTAAAATCCATTAATACATAAAAGCGAGCATTTGAGTGTACTAAATCTTTTGATTGGGCATGGAAAAAGCTTGCTACATTCTTGCTACATTTTAACCAAACTTGATGCTCTAGACCGATTTTAACCCAACCTAACCGAACAAGCGGTAAAGTGCCAAAACCTAAATAATCTAAGTGAAATATGCAAAAAACGGGGGAAAATTGAAGTGCGCCCGATAGGAATTGAACCTATGACCCTCGATTTAGGAAACCGATGCTCTATCCCCTGAGCTACGGGCGCATTTACTTCAATATTATTCTATGAACGAGGCTTTAGTAAGTCTCTCCCCCTTTACTAACCAAAGAAAAATCTTGCTGAAAGGAGGTAAAACACCAAAGCAGCCATATCTGCACAAACAAGGGCGATAGGGCCCGCAGCAACCTGAGGATTCATCTTCATAATTTTCAAAATATTCGGTACGCCCTGCCCTGCAGCAGCGGCAAGCGTCACTCCGCCCGTGATTCCCACAAGCAAAGTGGCAGTCAATGAAATGTCCCAAAACCGTAGATAAGAATAGACCACGACAAGCAATGCAGTTCCCAAACCCAAAGCTAATCCGGTCAAACCCTCACGATAAAGCTTGATAAAAAGCTTGCCCCAAGTAAGGCTATCCTTGTGCATTGATTGAAGAGAAATACTCACCGACTGAATGGCAACACTTTCTGCAAGTGCAAGCACGATAGGAATAAAAAGTGCAAGGACCACAAATTTCTCAAGTTCATACTCAAACAGCCCAAGAAGAGCGGCAGCAATTAAGCCACCTGCGACATTACAAACCAGCCATGGAAATCGAACGGAAAACCCAGTCCATATCCCAGAATTTTTACCTTCTTCCCAATGAACCCCGATAAGTTGAAAAAGATCATCGTAGGCATTCTTGGGATGGCCTTCAGAAAGATCCTCGCTCATGCTACTTATTTCTGCATTATACGTACGAATATCGAGCATACCTACCAATACGCCAGATTCATTCACGACCGGAAAAGCAAGGAACTTGTACATGGTAAAAAATTCGCATGCATCTAAGATGGTTGCAATGGTAGGAATAGCAACGGGCCTTTTAACCATTAAATCATCGATAAGTTTTTCGGGTGCGCTTAGAAGAAGCGAGCGAGTCGCCATGATTCCCTGAAGTTTCCCCAGTTCATCTACGACATAAAAGTAAATGATATTAGAGGAAAAAGGCGGGGAATTGCGAATAGTTGCAAGTGCCTCGAAAACAGTCTGACCTGTTTTAAGCGAAGCAACCTCCCTGTGCATATGTTTCTCCACCAGATCATCCAGCGGAGGAATCATGGATTGAGTACCCATCCTGATTAACGATCCTTGTCTTTTTTCAGAATATTCCAATGCACTCTTGCAACATCACCCATGTAATGATCCAAAGGCCCAAGCTTGGCCGCTTTTTCCATGTGTTCAGCAGCTTTTTTCTTATCATCAATGGATTCATAATAAAGCCCGAGGTAAAGATGAGCATAGAAGGGTGCAATTTTTTCCTGCTCTGCTGGGGCGTTGACAGCGATCTCAAGAATTTTGTCGGGGGCAAACTTCCCTTGGAACATTAAATAGACTTCTGTCATGGGAACCCTGCGATCGCCTTGAATGGGAAGCATCGCAGCACGGGCTTTTTCAGGGGTTTCAGCACGGGCAAAACAAAGGTAATGCCAGACACCATTCTCCACATCACTGTTTTCCACTTTTTGATAGGATTCAAATTGTTCTTTTCCTTCCTTAAAACGGCCAAGGTAATAAAGAACGATGCCCCTGCGCCAATGGCCTGGGTATTCATCGGGAACAAGCTTGATATATTCATCAAAATCGGCGCCTGCTTCTTTCATTTTCCCCAAACGAAAGTTAGCGCTGCCTCGTTGATCGAGAGCATTGTAAAATTTAGGGTTGGCTTTTAGTGAATTATCAAAATCTTTTAGGGCTGAAGCATAATCGCGCAAGCCAGAGTTTGCCAAACCACGCAAGTAATAAAGCCTTTCGTTCTTAGGGCTTTTAGCGATGGCTTCATCAGCAATCTTAACAGCTTTTGCATAATCTTTTCCACGGAGGGCCTGATCGACTTTTAGCAGGTCTTCGATCCCTTCAGTTTGAAAAGGGAGCATTAAAGCAAAGATGAATGGAATAAGTTTCATTAAAGGAACCTTTCAAAACAAAAAAGTCAAAGCTTGCGCAAAAGGCGCAATGCGTGGATATTGTTCTTATACACAAATTAATTCTACTACGAGGAAAGCATGAGACCTACAGACATCACGATAAAAAATGTAAGTTTTAGCACCGAGGATTTTTCGTACCGGACAATGATCAAGTTTGGTGGCGTTGCAGTTGACCGGGTTACGATGCTGAATGCAGAGGTTGAAGTGGTAACCTCACAGGGGAAACGAAGCGTGGGGAAAGGTTCAATGCCTTTGGGAAACATTTGGGCATTCCCCTCAAAAACAATGGTATACGACAAAACATTAGGAGCAATGAAAGCTATTGCTGAAAGTTGCAGAGCGGTTTATGCAAAAACAAAAACGAGTGGTCATCCGATTGAAATCACTTGGGAACTGGAAAAAGAGCTTCTCAGTAACGCTGAGGCAGAAGGCCGTAAATTAAATCTGGATGACCCAATCCCGCCGCTTGCAACTTTGGTCTGCGCAAGCCCCTTCGATGCTGCGTTGCACGATGCCTATGGCAAAGCGCACCAGTTAAATTGCTACCACACCTATGGTGGGGAATTTCTCGATAACGACCTTGGTCGTTTTTTGGGCAGCGATTTCAAGGGTGTGAAGATTGAAGACCATGTAATGAAAGAACCTGTAGCAAGCCTGCCTTTGTACCATCTTGTGGGTGCACTTGATCCGTTGTTCAGTCAAGATGTGTTAAAGCCTGTGGGGGATGGGTTGCCTGAAACATTAGGCGAGTGGGTATTGTTTAATGGATTGACGCATTTAAAAATCAAGTTAAATGGGGATGATTTGGGTTGGGATGTGGGCCGTGTAATTGGGGTGGAAAAAGCAGCGGAAGTAGCGCAGAAGCAACGGGGGCAATCTACATGGCATTATTCGCTCGACTTCAATGAGAAGTGCAAGAATGTAGAATATCTGCTGGAGTTTTTGGAGCAGGTGAAAGAAAAATCGCCCGCAGCATTTTCGCGAATTGCCTACATCGAACAACCCACGGGAAGAGATTTAAAAGCTAGCAGGGCGAATGTCATGCATGCTGCAAGCAAGCAGATCCCCGTGGTGATCGATGAATCATTATTGGATTTGGAAAGCCTATTAATGGCACGAGAAATGGGATACACCGGGGCAGCTTTAAAAGCCTGCAAGGGGCAATCGCAATCAGTGGTGCTTGCAAGCGCAGCAAGGCACATGAAAATGTTTTTATGTGTGCAAGATCTCACCTGCCCTGGGGCATCGTTAATACAAAGCGCAAGCCTTGCTGCACATGTTAAAGGGGTTAGCGCAATCGAGGCAAATTCTAGGCAATACTGCCCCGCAGCAAACACTCCCTGGGAAAATAACTTTCCCGGAATCTTTAAGATCACCAATGGCTCGATGCAAACCAGTTGTTTAAACGGTGTGGGCTTAGGCGCATACCCAAAGTAAAGTTAATCAGGAAGAGGTTGACCCTTGGTTTCACGCATGAGAGGCAAAAGCAAAAAACCTGCGAGATAGATAAAACTCATAGCAGCGCAAGCTTTACCATAATCGCCCCCAAAGACATCGTTCATCAGAGCGCCTGTTTGCAAGGAACCTATTGCAGCAAGAATACGGCCAAAGTTAAAGCCAAACCCCTGACCTGTGGCGCGTATTCGGGTAGGGAACAATTCTGGGAGATAAAGTGGAAGCCAGCCATAAAATGCTGCAGTGAATGCGCCTGCGGTAAAGATTGTGAAAAGGAACCAAGGGCCGAAGGAATCATTAGTGCGGAAAAAGAGTTGCGCAGAGCCCAGTGATATCAGACATAAAAAAGCATAAGTCCAGCGTCTGGAAAAGCGCTCTCCAATGATTGCAACCACAAAGCATCCAATTGAAGCGCCTAATGCGGAAGTAAGCTGGGTGTATTGCTTGGCACCTGCCATGCCTTGGGAAAGTTTATCCGCCCACGGAGCAGACCAAAGAACAGAACCCCATGTGCCTAGGAGGGCTACTCCTGATAAGCCTGCAGCAACCATCATCATGGATATTGTTGCTTTACGAAATTCAGCAGTTTCGTTGTTACGAGAAAGATAATTCCGGATAGGCCAAAGGTAGCCAATGGTGACAGCGATTAAAAGAATGCAAGTTCCGACTGCGCGCATAATCCAATCGCAATCGATGGCCCAAAGATAAAGAATACCAAAGCATGCGAAAGAGCCAAACAAGACACCCATAAGATCGATGGTAGCCCAACCATCGGTACGGCCCTGCTCTTTTTCCTCTTCCCACTTGTGCGATTCAGGAACAAAAAAGCGAATTATCATGGTAAGGAATGCAGGCAAAATGCCCATCAGCATGAGCAATCTCCAACCCGAGTTTGCTGTAAGGGCGTTGATCCAGTTTTGGGGCATATGAACTATTTGCAAGAAATTTTCGAGTGCGGTATGAACCTGCGTTAGAAACAAACTAAGCAGGGCTACTATGACATAGCCTAGATTTCCTGCTGCACCAATCAGCCCTGCAAGCAATCCGCGAGATTTACCCTGCCAGATTTCCATTACCAAGGCCACACCAAGTGACCACTCCCCACCCATTCCTAAAGCTGCAAGAAAACGAACTGCTACAAGATGCCAGGGATGTTGGGCAAATGCCCCGAGTGCGGAAACGATAGCATAGGTAAGAATACTAATGGTCATGGCACGAACCCGGCCAATGCGATCGCCCAGCCAGCCAAACAGAACTCCACCGGTTGCTGCACCCACAAGAAAAGCTGCAGTGATTACACCATACCATCTGCCAAAGAGTGCATCGGAAAATTGGTCACCCATTAACTCTTGCAAGGCAGGTCTTGCAACCACAGGAAAAAGGCCCATTTCGAATCCATCAAACATCCACCCCAAAAGGGCAGCAACAAGAGCCATGTATTTTCCGCGATCGCCTGTAACTTGATTCATTGCTAGTTCTCATAAAAAAAGAAGTCTTTAAGACCTTCAGCATACTGCACGATTTGACTGGGTCAATCGAATGAATGGCCACTAAGAGTAATTTTTAAATAATATCCGCTGGCATAAAAACCCTTACTCTTGGTAAAAGTAATCTGGTGAATTCAATAACTGGAGATAGCATGGCAGGATTAATAGTAAGCGTTTCTGGAATCCGTGGCATAGTAGGGGAAACCCTTACCGTGGAAGTTGCAATGCGCTTTGCACGGGCATTTGGAGAGCAACTTGGAAAAGGCTTAGTTCTGGTAGGCACTGATGGCAGGCCCAGCGGCAGAATGTTGAAGTATGCTGTTTGTGCGGGGTTGAATGCAAGCGGTTGCCAAACCATGGATGTAGGAGTCGTGCCTACACCAACCATGGGGGTTGGAATTACTGCTTTAAAAGCGGTCGGGGGAATTCAAATCACTGCAAGCCATAATAGTGCGCCTTACAATGGCATGAAACTTTTTGGAAGCGATGGCAGAGTTGTTCCCGCAACCGTTGGCGAGGTGGTAAAGAAGCGCTATGAATCAAATTCATTTCGTCATGGTAAATGGGATGAAGCACCAGAGGAAGCTAGCTATGCCGATTTAGTGGAAAAGCATGTACAGAAAATTCTTGCAGTTACGGATGTTGAAGCGATTACAAAAAGTGGCTGGCGAGTTTTTGTAGATGCAAATGGAGGGGCTGGCGGGCCGATTGCAACAAAGCTTCTTAACGCACTTGGTGTTGAAGCAATTTTGATCGGTGAAAAAGCCGATGGCAACTTTACCCATGAACCCGAACCCATCGCTACAAACCTTGCCAGCATCGGGCCAATGGTAAAGAAAGCCAAGGTTCATGCTGGCTTTGTTTTAGACCCAGATGCAGACAGGCTGGCACTATTCAACGAGAAAGGTGAATTTCTAGGGGAAGAATTAACCCTCGCACTTGCTGCATGGGCAAGACTAGAAGAAAAACCCGGCCCCATGGTTGTCAATATGTCCACATCTCTTGCCAGCGAAAATGCTGCAACAAGATTTAACCAACCTTGCTACCGTAGCGCAGTGGGCGAGGCTAATGTGGTGGACCTGATGATTGAAAAGGGCGCGGTAATAGGTGGAGAAGGAAACGGCGGGGTTATCGATCCAAGAATCGGTTGGGTGCGCGATCCTTTCATCGGCATGGCGCTTAGCCTTGGGTTGATGACCAGAAAAAAGAAATCACTCGGAGACCTGGCCAAAGAAATACCGCTATTTAATATCCACAAAGCTAAGATTGATATGAACAGAAACTCCTTGGAAATTTGGTACGAAAGGGTTGCAGAGGCATTCCCAGATGGAAGCACCGATCGAGCGGATGGATTAAGAATTAGCTGGCAGGAAAAATGGATTCACCTACGGCCAAGCAACACCGAACCTATCGTCAGAGTAATTGCGGAGGCCCCAACGATGGAAGAAGCAATTGGATTATCAGAAACTTGTAAGACCTTGGTTCCATGATTAAACCCGATTAGTTGGATTACCAAGATAGAATTAAGCTGAACTAATTATGATGATGCGTAACGGTCATCCGAATTGCAATTGGTTTATCTTCAACTGAAAGTTCGTCGGGAACAGTGTTTCTGATCAATTCGCCTCGAACGATAGAAATATTATCCGGGGCATCAATACCAACCCGAACTTTATTTCCCAACACTTCCAGCACAGTGACAACAATATCGTTGCCAATTCTAATTTGCTCGCCAGCTTTTCTGGTTAAAACTAACATGGTAAAACTCCTCCTTGAGATTTAATAAAATTACATCATCGAGATTCAAAAGACAGGGATCCTTCGCTACAACCTTCGCATAGTATAAAACCGCACACCATACATTTAGATAACCCACCTAGGGAAACCCATTGCCCAGAACATAAAGGGCAAGCATTTGCCTGGGCAGGTGCTTTTCTCGCCAAGGCTGAGGTATCGCAGGATTGCGATTGTGTTTCGTTGAGCATGAAAAAGTCTCCAAATGAATATATACAATCCACATTGTGTTCGTTTGTACACTATAGCGTATTTTCCGAACATTTGCAACCACAGCGCATCAAATTTCCATTAACTATTACCATTTAACAACTTACAGCTTTCTTGAAAACCATTACCGCAAGTTGATTTTGGGTGAATACACAAGAGGTTCTTCCTTAGACACCTTGTTTAGGGATTCGGTCTCCAATCTTTGGACATCCTCGCATGACAATTGAAAAAGAAAAGGTTGGCAGGTGAAATTTGTTTACAACATTTTCTGCTTCCTTCTTGAATCCAATCATGACTGCCCTTATAAACAGTTATTCGTGAGATGAAGGGTATTATTTCCCGCCTTCGATTTTTATTTTCTGCGAAACAATTTGAGGAGTGATTGATGATGCGTACGTTTGGACTTTTCGTTTTAGCAATTGGAATGGTAACCCTTGCAACTGCGCAGGAAAAAGAAAAAGCTGCTCCCCGAAGCGCAAGCGAATTAAAGGCCATCGAATCACTTCGCAAAATGGGCGCACTTGTTTTAGAAGTTGCCCAAAACGACAACCACCTAGACATCTCCTACCTTCAACCTGATGAAAAATTTAGCGATGCTCACCTTGCGCCTCTCAAAGAACTTAAAGGTATAGTTCACCTTAATCTCCGTAATCAACCGGTAACCGATGCCCTTCTGGTGCACATTAAATCCGTTGACAGCCTAACCCAGTTGCACTTGGAAAAAACCAAAGTGACCGATAAAGGGCTTGCTGAACTTAAAGGCTTGAAAAACCTAGAATACCTCAACATTTATGGCACCGACGTTACCGATGCGGGCGTTGCACAACTTGCAGATCTCAAGAAACTTAAGAAGGTTTTTCTTTGGCAGACCAAGGCAACAAAAGCTGGCGCAGCAAGCCTAGCTAAAGCCATCCCAGGAGTGGATGTAAATATGGGCTACGATGATATCAAGTTGCCCGAACCTAAAAAGGAAGAACCCAAGAAAGATATGAAGAAAGACGAGAAGAAGAAAGACGCAAAGAAGGATGATAAGAAAACTGATACGAAAAAGGATGATAAAAAGGCTGATGCTGCCAAAGATGTAAAGAAAGACGCAAAGAAAGAGGAAAAGAAGTAATCTTAACCTCATCGATGTTTAATAAAGCCTTGCACAAAAGTGTGGGGCTTTTTTTTATTCCCGTAACATCGAATCATGATTATACAAACAAATCCAAGGGGCTATAGCGAAGTGCATCTAAAGGCACAGTAAACGCAATGCAGTTGCAAGGAAAAGTGAGCAAGAGTTTTATTTATTCAAACACAAGACTTTCAAAACAACCCTTTTCCCTATATCATACTTTTCATCATGCAACCTTACCTCCAATTAATCAGGCTCCCTTTATTACCCTCTGCCTTGGGTAATATTTGCTTGGGTGCGCTTAGTGCTGGAATAAGCCAAACTGATTCCCTCAGTTTTATCTTGATGCTATTTTCATCTGCGTTTCTTTACGCTTCGGGAATGGTTTGGAATGATTATTTCGATGCCGGAATTGATGCAATCGAAAGGCCTGAACGCCCCATTCCATCTGGAAAAATAAGCTCTAAGAATGCAGCCATCTTTGCGATAATCCTAATGGCTCTGGGAATAGCATTTGCGCTTTCGGTCGAATTATTACGCGGGTTTTCTGGAACAACCTTATCTATTGCATTGATCATTTCATTCTTAATTTTGGCTTATGATGGGGGCGGGAAGAATTTTATTATTGGCCCGATACTTATGGGTTCATGCAGGTTTTTTAATGTACTTCTTGGCTGGTCGGTGGTGGGAGAACCCCTTACAGAAATTGCATTTCTGCAGGCGGGGGTCATAGGTATCTATATCATCGGGGTCACATGGTACGCAAAGTATGAGGCAGAGCAAAGCAACCGTATTTCGCTAATAGCTGCTAGCATAATCATCATCCTAGCTCTTTTTATCGGATTGATATTCCCAACTTTCAACCATCAGGAAAATGCCCCCACCTGGCTATACCCTTACCTCTTCTTCCTACTAATGGCACGGGTAGTAAAAGCTTTGTTGAGTGGAATTCAAGAACCAACCCCCCGGAATGTTCAAATGGGAGTAGTAACTTGCCTAAAATCGCTTGTATTGCTGGACTGTATTTTAGCAATCGGCATAGCAGGGTGGGTAGGGTTATGGATACTTTTACTTCTAGCACCAAACTTGATCATAAATCGTTTTAAAAAGCTGTACTCCACCTAAGCAAATGCAGAGTTAATTATCTATCATCAAGCTCATCCAACTGGGCGAGGATATCCCTAAGGTTTGCGCCATCAGAAATACGAATGGAAGAATTGGTTTCGTTAATAGGTGGGGGATCGTTGCGCCCTCGCAATTCAACAAACTCATCGCTGCCTACATTTGTTTTCTTCTTTTTTGGTGACGGTCTTTGCGATTTAGGGGGTGGTTGCTCACCTTGGATTGGGATAATGCTATCGCTGTCATCGGGGGAAACACTAAAAGAATCACCATCGTCATCTGATGACGCTACTGGGAATAAGTCGAGTTCAAATTCGGGGTCTTTTTTAGGAGCTTGATTTTTAGAAGGCCTCACAGGAGTAATGGGCTTGGTGACCGAGGTGGGAACCATTACTCTGAACGTTATTGGCCCGATCAAAAGAATATCGCCTTCACGAAGGATGGTGCTCTTTGAAATTTTAGCACCGTTTACAAAGGTGCCATTCACACTTTGCAAATCAACAATAAAAGCGAGCCTATCTTTAAGGGTTAGTTTGCAATGCTTTCGACTGACATTTGTGGAGGGGATGCGAATCTTGCAATCATCTGCACGACCAACATAGCTTTCACCCTCCTTAACAACAATGCGTTGCTTAGGTTTACCATCCTTCAGGATTTCCAAGAAAAGATGCATTAAGATCCCAGCCTTTAAACAGAAGATAACAATAAACTAATCATAGCAAACAAAAGTTGAATCAGCCAAGCTTTAATGAATACAGCCATCAAAAAAGAGGGAGAGATCCTATCTAGGTTCTCCCCCTCTTTACACGGATTAAATTACAGACTAATTACCTCCTGGAATCACAGAACTATTCACCACAGTCGCACCAGGTTTGATGTTTGCAGTGCTTTCAAACACAGGGGTTACGGAAACCCTCATCGATCTGCGGTCTGAAGAAAGCACCACCTGAGTGGTCATATCCATGGCATTTTTCATGAAGGATTGAACTCGGGTTTGATAAAGGATCTTATCGTTCCCATCATTCTTATTAGAAGCAGGTGCTTCCATTTCAACAGGTATAGCGCCACTTGCAATCGAAGTCCCTCTTTGAAAACCTGTAACTTCAGGATCAGCAATATCTCGAAGTTGGGTTCCAATATCCTTCGAAACCATGCGGATTTTTTCAGACCTGCTAGTAGGCCTTAATGAAGGAGGCGAAACATAAGCAAGTTCAGTCCTACGACCTTCAGCAACCTTAACCACCAATGGAGCATTCTTGGTCAGGTCGATAGAGAAAATATCCTCATGTTGTTGGGCGGTACCTTGGTTATGGATAATGCGAACCTGAGCCTTGTCCCCTAGGGTTTTGCCCCAGACTTTCTTGACTCTGATTTCGTAATTACCCTTGAATGCTTCTGCAGCAGTGTAAGTTTCCAAGCCTGCTTCAGTAAGAGAATCGCCCAAGAATACACCACCGCCAACGGTCTGAGTATTGGTTGGGTTACAAATACTTCCAACAGGTTCTTTAACTTGAAGGTCGAGATCTGCATCGCCCTGCCAAGCAAGCTTGACGACAAGGTCTCTACGGCCTTTTTCCTTAATGCTTGCAGTAGCGGCATTTTGAGCTTGATCATTACCGGGCTGCCTAAGCTTTCTAGCTAGTGCTTCGGATTTAATGAGTGCAAGTTCTTGAAGATCTTTATTATCAGCAGGCCAATCCTGCTTCATTAAATTACTTACAGCCCAATCCATTGCCTTGGTATCATCTGCAAGTTCAGCAAACTTAATTGCAGCTTCAAAAGGAGCAGAGGTATTAGGTTCTAAGTGAGCTGCTTGCTTACAGAAGGCAAGAGCCATAGCGTAGCGTTTCATTTCCGCCATGGTGTTTGCGGCTTTAAGGAAACCGTTACCATCTGCAGGTTCGAGATCGATTGCAGCAACTTCGGCGCGTTCGATTTCAGCAGGTGAACCACCACTTTCGCGTAAGGCGATAGCAAGTGCTTCATAAACCCAAGGCTTTACAACAATCCCCTTGCGGATGTTAGCTTTAAGAAAATCTGCTGCATGATCAAAGTAACGATTCATTGCAAGGAAATCTGAAATTGCGATGACCATGGAAGGATTATCGCCTGCTTTTTCGAGAGCTTCCTTCCAATAGGCCTGGGGATCAATCTTCAGTTTGGCTGGATCAAGTTTGGGAACCGCAGCCACAATTGGTTTACCATTTTTATCGACTTTGTTTTCAACAATAACTTTGCCATCTTTAGGTTTATCGAGAGCACCCATACCCGCTGCTGCGCCACCAATGTTAATCACTGGAGCATAAGCGTTTGTATGAACTCTGGAGGTACCTTTGATAACCAAAGCATTAGCTGTGGAGTAGAAACCGATCTGGTTTTTTTCTGGCCCGGCGTTAGGGTCTGCTAAAGGGTCAGCAGGTGCCGCCCCAGGAGCCGCAAGCGCCGTAGCCCAATCCTTATCGCCATTACCTACAACACCACGAATGATGGTGATCAAAACATCAGAGGAGTTGCCACCTTGCTGGCCGAACTGGGAACCTGCGTTTCCGAACTGGCCCTGTTGGCCGACTGCACCGTTTTGACCGAAGTTTCCTCCGTTGCCCGCCATGGCCATACCACCACCAATACCAAGGCCTGCGTTACCGCCTAGTAAGCCAGCACCACCAAGACCACCACCAAGACCACCAAGTGCACCTTGGCCACCGCCACCGCCGCCAATGGCACCGATACCGCCCGCCATGATGGCATTATTAAAGCCTTGATTTTGAACGGCTTGTTGTTGAAGACCAAAGCTACCTGCTTGGCCATAAAGGGTTGCCTGTTGCAAGCCAATTTGTTGGTTAAAAGCGCTTGGGGGCGGGTAAACAAGATCAGCAACAGGGTAGATACGTACCACTTTTTCAGCAATAGAAGCAGCCCCCGTTGTGATTTCGATACTTTCTCTTCTTATCATGAAAGTAGCAGTTGAACCTGCAGGAACTCTTGCAAGAATCTTTTTCAAAACGGTGGAAACAGAACCATTCACGGGAGGAAGAGGCTTATCTGCAGATGCAACAATCTGACTATTAACATCCATCACGCCATCTGCAGCAAATGCTTTTTCATTAATATCAAACTCAAGGTTATAGACTCTGCTAAGTTGTTCCAAGACTTCGGATAGTTTGAAATCACCATCCTTAAGGCCGGGCCATCGAACTTGCTTCAAAAGAGTATTTTTCAGTTCAATGGTTCGGGGCAGCGGAACATCATCTCCAAACGTTGAGGTTCCATACCTGGCTTTGCGTTTTTCGGAGAAATCGGCCCAATCCTTGTATCCTGCAATGCCCCCGTTTCTACGTGTATAATAAGCAGGATCAGGGAAAACAATTTCAGGTTCATCAGGAAATGGAATATGGGACCGCTCAACTTCGTAAAGGGTTGCAAGCCAGCGATCATCCCGAACTCGCTGAAGATCGCGCATTTCCCTAAGATAAAATCCTCTTTGACCAACCGTATAAGCTGCAGTTACAGCTTGGGGCACAGGAAGTCCAAGATTAACCATATCCTGACGTATATTATTAGCCTGCTTACTAGCTTCGAGTTCACGTGCCTGGTTCATCAGGTTGTGATAAACGCGCATTCTTTCGGTAATGCGCTCTTGCTGATTGACCACCATTTTTGCTTGTGCACTTCTAGCATCTGCATTTGCAAGCAATTGCAATCTTTCATCTTGGTCGCTCTTAACCCTACGGCCTTCACGCTTAACACCTTGCAAGGCACGTTCAATTCGGCCAACCAAATTGCTCTGCCCTTTAGGGCTTAAATCTGGATTCGTTTGAGTCGTATCCAAAATGCGCTTCAGCATTTCATAAGCACCATCTGGATCTCGGGTGACCAGGCGGTTTGCATTGCGAATAATCTCATCAACGGTTTGGGTTGCCTGCTGATCAGCAACCGCCCTTCTAGCTTCTGTTTCCTTAAGAATATCGCCTTCATTTATCCCACCAACAACGGCTGGCGCGGGTAGTACTGGTTTTTCAGCAGCATCCTTTTCCACAGGCACTTGAGCCACGGGAACTCGTGTTTTTTTGCCCTGTGCTCCAATGCGAACAATAGTTTCGCCCTTGGTAGGTTGAACTTCTTTACGAATCTGCTCGAGCGTTAATTTGCCATCACGCAATTTCTGCACCAACTTAGAGCCATTTTTTGCCTCACCATCTTGAGGATCTATTTCAAGCGCTTGGTTAAACAGCCTTGAAGCGGCATCAAACTTATCTTCGCGCAATGCCCATTCTGCCTTCTCTTTAAGATCGCTAACTGCTACCTGGTTTTGCTCTGCCGCAAAAGCCAAGGCTCGATCTGCTTGAATCAGTGCGGGCGTTTCCTTCACATTTTTCCACTGCTGCACAACTTGAAGCAGGAAGTAATTTTCGGGTTCAGATACCGGAATGGCTTCACTAACATTCAATGAAACCTCTTTGCCCAACTGTTTGCCTTCAAGTTTATATTCGAGGGTTTTGCCTGCTTCGAGCTTTCCCACTACAAGCGTCGGAGAATCCGACCTTAGTGGAGGCAACTTCGATGGGTACACTTCCGATACTTCTTTAGGCAGTTGCAACGCTGCGGAATAAAGCACTGGCACTTCTATTGCAGCTTGCAAACGCTTATGCAAATCTTCAACCCAATCGCCTGGCAACATGCGCATGCATATGCCACCCGTTCCCGAAGCTAATCCATGAAGGTTTGAAGGGTCCATTCTCGAGCCTATTGGCACAGGGAAAAACACCACTTCCTTGCTTGTCATTTCCTTGCAAAGCCCAGCACGATCTGCGCCATCAATCGGCCCTGCGATACTCATACCATCGCCCATGAAAACCAAAACGCGCTGCCTACCAGCTATCGATTCAAATGAGCTTATTGCGTCGGAGATTCCTTTTTTAAGGTTGGTACCACCCGATGCGTATTCTTTTGCCAACTCCGATACCGAGGCAATCGCATCTTCCTTCTTGCGAAATCCCCTGCTGATTTGTTTTGAATCGTTACTTATGGTCATGATGGAAAGGCGATCTTCAGCCTGAAGGCTTTCAGCAAAAAGCCCTGCAACTTTTCGTGACATTTCCAAAGGTGCTGAAGCCTGACTGGCAGAAGTATCCACTAATAGCAATATATCCCGGGGCATACGGGCATTTGCTTGCAGTTTCGGTTGCAATTGCAACGCAAAGTATGTCTCGTCTTTTTGGGTTTTGTAAGTTACTAGGGGGTGGCCTGTAAAACGGCACTCCGAAAACTTCATTTCGAATTGCCTGTCTTGATGAATCGGCTGCATCAAGCCAGTGCTACGAATATCTTGTTCTTTTTTTCCCTTGCCTGCTTCGCCAAGCACTTTGGTCGATGCAATGATCGCACCTAGGCCCAAGATTCCAGCAGCTCCAATTGCAAATCGATATCGAATCATGATAAGCCCCTGTCTAAAGTACACCGGGCAGGGAATCTGCCAAATGTATCTAACATTTAGATTCTAAAATATGAATGGCTTGCGCTACAAAATATTATCTTTTTGGTACCGTTGTTTCGCATCTTATTTTCGTTACTTCCGTAAGAAGCGGTCTATTTACACCCTATAACGGCCACAAGTAAGCTCATATGTCTAACTATACCACGAAAAACCCACTTTGTTGCAAGGCTTATTTCAACAACCGAAAAGGCGAATTGATTTTTTTCCTAGGACATGGTAGAGGCTAGTACTTGATCGTTTTTAGGTTCAGAATTTGGCCTGCAGAAAGGATTCTGTCAGACAAAATGTATTCGTATATAAGTTCAATCTGGTCTTATCGTTATTTCTGGTTTTCTTTGGTGCAAAATGACTTGCGGCAAAGGTACCGGGGTTCGGTATTGGGCATGGGATGGTCCCTTTTACACCCCATCGCAATGACTGTCATCCTATGTGTAGTTTTCGGTAGCATCTTTCAGCAAGACTACCGCTTTTTTGGCCCGTTCCTACTCGCCGGAATGGCTGTATGGAACTTCCTAACCCAAAGCATCACAGCAGGTTGCAACAGTTTCTTCATGGCCGAGGCATATATTAGGCAGCAGCCTATACCTATGGCCATTTACCCTCTCAGAACCGTTCTAGGGCTTGGATTTCACTTTATGATCGGCATGGGCCTTGTGGTTGCACTAAGCCTCTGGTTCTTAGGCTGGCCAGGAATAGCTCCCATATTATCCATTGCCCCTAGCATGCTGCTTATCTTTTTGTTTGCTTGGTCTCTTTCTTGTATTTTTGGCCTCGCGACGGTTTACTTCCGTGATACCAGGCACCTTTCCGAAGTTGGGCTTCAGATTCTTTTCTATCTTACGCCAGTGATGTATCCGCCTTCGGTTTTGGAAGGCAGAAGGCTTGGCATACTTCTGAAATTCAATCCTCTTTCTCCTTTCTTAGAGCTAATTCGGGACCCATTGATTTACCAGAAGCTTCCAAGCTCTGAAACTTTTGGCGTGGCCTTTGCTCTTACTTTGATTGCCATGGTCGTGGCTTATTCAGCCCTCAAGGCTTCCGAAAAGCGTATCATCTTTCATCTTTAATTTATTTTCTGGGTAAGAAAAACATGGCGAGAATCGAGCTAGACAACCTGAGCCTTACATTTAAAATGCGTGCTTGCAAATCTATCACCCTCAAGGAATTCCTTTTAGGTAAGATTTTTGCACGCAAGGCGCCCCCCGATATTGTCGTCGATGCTCTTAAAAATGTAAGTTTTTCAGTCGAAAAGGGGCATCGTCTTGGAATCATTGGCCATAATGGTGCAGGCAAAAGCACACTCCTAAAAACTCTTGCTGGGGTCTATTACCCCTCTAGCGGCAAACGCATCGTTGAAGGCAGAATCTCTTCCCTATTCGAAATCACTCTGGGCTTCGAACCAGAATCCACTGGCTGGGAAAACATCGCTTTTCGTAGCTACCTTCAAGGCGAAACCCCTAAAACCATCGCTTCGAAAAAAGACGGCATTGCAGAGTTCACGGAACTTGGCGACTTTTTAAACATGCCTGTCCGCTTTTATTCTGCGGGCATGCTCGTCAGGCTTGCCTTTTCTATCGCTACTTCCATTGATCCTGAAATCCTTCTTGTTGATGAAGTCCTTGCTGCAGGCGATCTCGCTTTCCAAGCAAAGGCTAGGCAACGCATGAAAGACATGATGGCTAAGGCTCATCTTATGGTCATGGTCAGCCATGATTTAGGTTCTATTGAATCTATTTGCGACAAAGTTATCTGGATGGATCACGGCTCGGTACGCATGTTTGGCCCTTCTGATGTTGTTGTCAGGGCTTATCAGGATTCCGTTCAATCTGAAGCGCTTGCTGCTTAATCTTTTTTGTCGAGCTATTTATGAATCAACCTCTTCGCTTTCATGCTTTTTCCCGCCCAATGGTTTGGGGCGGTCGAAAATTAGCATCGCACCTAGATAAAAATCTAGCAAACGATGGGCCACACGGCGAATCTTGGGAACTTAGCGATCACCCCAACCACCTTAGCATTGTTACAGATGGCCCCTTCAAAGATAAAACTCTTCGCGATCTTATGACCGCTCACAAAGAAACTATTCTTGGCCACGCCTCTTCTAAACATGCCAGATTTCCTTGGCTTATCAAATACCTCGATGCCCACGATTGGCTCTCGGTTCAAGTTCACCCTGATGAACACAAGGTAAATGATCTTTGGCCAGGCGAAGGCTCCAAAAACGAAGCTTGGTTTATTCTGGATGCTGCTCCTGGTTCCAAAATCTATGCTGGCCTTCTTCCTAACGTTTCCCAAGCCGAAGTTCGCAAGGCTTCACTCGATGGCACCATAGGCGATCTCTTACACCAGTTCTCGCCTAAACCTGGCGACTTCCTTTATCTTCCTGCAGGCACCGTTCACGCTGTCGGTGGCGGTATTCTTATTGCTGAAATACAACAGACTTCCGATGCAACCTTCAGGCTCTTCGATTGGAACCGTAAGGATTCATCCGGTAAAGGCAGAGATCTTCATCTAGAAGAATCCATCGCCTGCATCGATTGGAATAGTGGCCCTAAAAATCCTGTAACCTCTGGCTACAACCCATCGAAACCTTCCAACATTGCCATCAACAAAAATCTTGTGGATTGCCCCTACTTCAAAATCGATTTCCGGCACGAACCCAAGGCTTCCACCATCTCGACGAATGGTTGCATGCAGGTGGCCATGGTTCTTGAAGGCGAAGGTTCTCTCAGCAACAATGGATCAATTACACCTTTAAAAAAAGGTGAAACTCTGCTTTTTCCAGCTTCGATGAATAATCAAACTTGGGAAACTAAAGGCGGACAATCTCTT